>PPCM01001171.1_pt1 | contig 13096 bp, 8 predicted proteins | sample 1555541 | NCBI WGS metagenome assembly PPCM01 (sample SAMN05284479, study PRJNA326546) | Marine sediment metagenome, whole genome shotgun sequencing project. | isolation source: marine sediment | place: Germany: Wadden Sea | collected 2012-09-05 | reverse complement strand
GACTAGGGAGTCGGAGATAAGGCCGGTCACGAGGTCGGTGGCGGCCCACTCGGCGACGATGGAGCCGTCGGGCCCGGTGGCCTTGATGGCCTGGGTCTTGATCCACTCGACGGCGATGAGTCTCGCCGCCGACAAGGGCCGGGCGTCCCTGACGAGCTCGGGGATGATGGTCTCCGCCACGTGGGCCTGGAGTCTGTACAGGAAGTCGTTCAGCAGCACGAGACGGGGGGAGGGCTGGTAGAGCACGGTCCGGGTGACGGGGACGGCCGTGGGGGGCGCGAGGTCGACCGTGAGGGAGATGGTGGCCGTGGCGTCGGGGAGGGCCTTCATGGTGGCGTTGGGGGAGCCGTTGTAGAGGGCGTGGCACTCGAGGATGGCCTGTTCGGTCTCATCACCCCGACGTTTGACCCCTAGCTTGGTCGTGGCTTCCTCGAGCTTCCTGAGGCCGGGCGGGACGCGGGCACTCATCGCCTGGGCCGCAGCACCGGTACACTTGGCGAGCAGGGCGGGGAGGCCGGCCTTAGTGGGGTCCTGGGCCGTGTTGTACATGAGCCCGGCACCCAGCACCACCTGGCGGGCGGTACGGGCCTCGACTGACGTCACGGTGCTCGTCTGGAGCTCCCCGGCGAAGTACTTGACGACGGGGTCTGTTCCCCCGTACCTCGCGTGCATCTCCTTCTCGAATGGGATGTGACGGGCAGCCTTCCAGGTAACGTCCTTCGGAGCAGCCTTGATGGAGCCGTCAGACGTGAAACGCATGAAGTGGCAGTAGAATTGGAACTCTACACCGTCGATGTCGACGGTAGCGGACCGGGAACGCTTGACATCGGCCTTGTCGACCGTCAGACCGAGCGCAGTCTCGACCATGCGCTTGGCGGCGCTGGACGAGTAGAAATCAATGCGCCCGGCAGTAAGACTGATCGCGAGGAGAGACTTGGGGATAACACTGCCAAAGAGCAGGAAGTGCGCAACCTCAGGGGCAAGTGTGGCCTGGTCCGGATCAGAGGAGGATGTGCCTGCTGCAAGGAGGAATGGCATCGCGAGTTCATCCTTCGCATTGGTGACTCTCTCAACCAGAATGCGTAGCCCGTTCTTCAAATACTGGCTGTCGACAAACGCCATGATACAATTGCAGCGCGCCAAACTGTGCTTGAGCTTGAAAAATATACTGGTAAAGTCATCGCTAAATAAAGAGGTACTGCCCGTCTAACGACATCTATGCGGGGCTAGTTTGTGCTTCACAAATGATCGTTTTTATAGATTGAACCCCATTTACAGATGCTTATTTATAACAATTCTATACAGTTCTGTTTACCCGGCAGTCACCTTCGCTACTGATCATTCATGGTCTCCTGCGCGTTCCTCAGCCTCGCAGGCGACACCATCGGCTTCCTCCCCACGTCATCTATGGTGAACGGAGCGGGCAGCGTGTGCTGCAGCCCCGTATCCCTGATGGGCACCGCTGTGCGCTTGATGGACTGGTAGCTGACGACGTATGTGAACAGGGACGCCACCCGGACGAACGAGAGGTAGAATCTGTAGAACGGGAAGGTAAGACACGTGATGATTTTCATGGGAGGGGATCCGGTGATCTGCAGCTCGGGACGGTCGCGGACCTTGATGTATTGGAACGCGAAGGCGACGACCCACTGGACAATGAACATGAGAGCGAAGGAGGTCACGACCCACGGGTTCAGCATGAGGGATTCGGACGTCACGGAGTCGAAGATGGCCTTCCAGACGTACCAGAGCAGCAGGGGGACGCGGATGTAGTCCTGCATGGCCGTCCACACGTCCTGGGCGGTGTACAGCCGCAGCATCATGTTGGCGATGGACCACGGGAAGCACAGCAGCACGTGGAGGTACTCTGCGGTATGTGGTGATCCGCACACACCGCCACACAGGAATTGATGCGATGCCAGGTCCCACGAGTTCTTCCTCTGGCGCGTGAGGGCCCGGATGGCGGTAGGGACGTTGGTGGGGACGTGGCAGCCCGAGATCATCGCCATACGGCCCTCCTTGTGGCGTTCACGGAGGATTTTCCCCATTTGGTAGTCCTCACCGTCGAAGATGGCGTTGTGGTAGGCCATGATCTCCGGCAGCAGCTCGGCGCGCCACATGTTCGCTGCACCATGTGGCGACAGAACGGACGCTTCCGCGGTGAAGTTGGCTTGTGAGATCTTTCCCAGGTCCGAAAGCGCGTATTCGATGGCCTGGTGATTCGTGAGCAGTCTGGGGACCGCTGATGACGTCTCGCTGAACGCGGTGATGGCGAAGCAGTACGCGTCTTCGTCCACGTCCTTGTTAAGGACCTCGGTGAGCTCGATGGGGATCATGCAGTCGTCGTCCATAACAATCGTGTATTGATAGCCCAGACGCTCGACAAGATGGGCCGCAAAGTACACCGCAACGGACTTGGAGGCTACCTCGAGGCCTGCGTAGATCGCCTTCCCGCGGATGAAGTTCTGTACATCCTCATCGGGCACAGCGCTGTGCGTCCGGTGGCCTTCCTCGTCAAACTTCACATCGTTGGTGTTATGCACCAGGTAGATGTCATCAGGATGGAAGGCGGCGCCTGCTGCAGCCAGGGAGTCGCTGATGGCCGCCAGTCGTGAATCACGCGTCTTGACTTTCTGTTCGTCTGTCAGACCGATCGTGTTCCATCCGAACGCAAGCATGAGACACACCTTGCCCTTCTCAACGAGCACAGGGGGGTCGGGCACCTCCACCCGCCTCTGGTAGTGCGCTGTCTTCAGCGATCGGAGAATCAGCGCGTATTCCAGTGCCGTGAACAGAAAATATCCGTATGTGGAGATATCGAGGATCGTGGTCAGCATCTGGGGGTAGATGTAGATCCCCGCAGCCACCACGCCCGTGATGATACCCCACATGGACAGCCAGAGCACGTGGACCACCTTGACTACGCTGTCTCGCCCAAAGTAGCTCCTGTGACGATCAGTCACTCTGTCGTTGACACGGCCGAAGAACTCTTGCGTATAGTCCCAAATCTGGTCGTACGTCAGGTCAGATGCGTGGTGGATGATGTTGGAGCGCTTGGTCGTCGTCGGTGGCGGGACAGTGTAAATCGGCTGGGGCTGGGGAGCTACTGGTTGGTTCTGGATGGCATGACGAGGTTGTGACGTGGTTTTCACATTCACTACTGTCTGCTGCGCCTTCTTTAACGCTTGTATCTGCGCCATGCGTTTCAATTTCTCGACTTTTTCATCAAACGACGAGTCCGAGGCGGTAGAGTCATAGCTATCGTATGAATCGTACGGATCATCGGAATCTGAGTAGTATCGCGCTGATCGCGTCATCAGCTGACTTCACGTTGATGTGGTAGCGACATGCAACTGTAGATTGAAGTTATAAAGCCAGTGTCATACTTTTTTCACCACACCGTTGCAGATTCCCACATTTCGCATTGTGACATCTCCGATTCATTTACATCACTCGTCCTTCTTCACCTTCTCAGCGCGCTGCTTTGGCCGCAACACAATGATGATCTGGCAGAAAATCCACAGCGCAGCAGCACCGACGAGGGGCGCGTAGTACAGGGTGGACCAGGCGGTGTGCACCTTGCCCAGGGTCATCATCACGAACCCAATCTCACAGAAGTCAATGAAGCTGGTCGTGCAGATGATGCCGATGATGTTGTACACCACCTGCACGGCCTCGGGCATGGCCAAAACGATCGGGCGGATCACCTTGCGCTGGGCACGGTGAGCGATCGTGCCGACACACAGGCCAACGAAGAAGCAGTAGTAGCCGGGGTAGAAGCCGTGCCACAACGCACTGACGAGGTACGTCAGAACGGTCCGCATCGACTTGAGGTACGTCACGCGTTCATAGACGTAGTATTTGAGCCATCGGTTGGTGCCACGGTTCCACGAAGTCGTCGACTGGAACACTGATGTCGCGAACTCGAGCTTGAGGATGTGCACGTTGCTGTATCGGCCATAGACCATCTTTCCGTTGACTTCGTGGAGTCCGAACCCGGCTGCGGCACAGAACGCGTCGGCCATGATCCACGCGAAGTAGTACTTGATGCGGAACAGCGATGCGACGGCCTTCCCGTAGAGAGCGCGCTTGTAGAGGGGCATGGACATGAACGCGGGCTGCAGCATGAACTCCGCGGGGAAGCCGTTGAACGAGTACAGGGCGAGCGGGACGAACAGGGCCCCCGTGGCGCCGTACCTGACCACGGCTCTGATTCTGTTCTCCCGAGGCATGATGGAGCCGTCCTTCGTCTTGGCGCGGAGCTCACGCTGGGTCGGCCGGTGGATGTACTCGTTGTAGTCCTTGTACTCAAATGACGGGCCGAACATGACTGAGGGGAAGAAGAAGATGTATGCGAGGTACTCGCTGATCTTGGGGAGCGATGAGAGTGCGTACGACTCCTGACGGGGGCGAAGCTTCTGACCCTTGGCCATACGCCGGCCGTCGTTGAGGTTATGGGCAAGCATGGTGATCTTCTGAACGAAGACCATCAGCGGCCCGACGTAATCGAGGGCCCAGCCGTCAAAGGTGTCGACGTACTTCTGCCACTGGAGGTAGCACAGGAAGCCCATGGAGAAGATCCAGGTCAGTGCGGCCGAGTGGGGCACGTGGGCGGCGAGGAGAACGTAGCAAGCGAGGGCGAGGACCACACAGAATAGCGATCCGAAGCCGTAGGAGTAGGCGAGGATGAACATGCCGAGAATGGCCCCCGAGAGGTAGCGGCCGCGCGGAGAGCGAATGCTCATGGTAGCGAACGAGAGCCCAAGGGTTAGCCACATTGAGATGAGCGTGCTGTGTCACTGAAACGAAAAGAAGAGAAACAAACCGCGTCATGTTCTCGTTAATCCCGAGAAGCTCGCCAAGGAGCTCTGTGGGACGAACAAGGAAGATCACGTCCAATACTATGTGCCAGTCCAACATTTATCCCGTGTTGTCTGGGCTCAAAGTTTTGGCTGTCGGTGGATGTCAAATCAATTTCGCAGAATGGTGGGGAAGCTGGGGCGGTTGATGACGAACAACAGGGCATCACAGTCGATGGTGATCAAACCCCCATCATCGTCCCTTACGCTGCACGCACTGGGAAAACCTCTTCATCGCGCGCGACACGGACGCTGCCGACGTGAACTGCAGGGGCTGCATGAACACCGTCTCGGCGTCACTCACAAGGCTGTATGGCGCCCCACACAAAGTCTGGCGCCACGACATGACTATCGCACAATCGGCACACTTTGCCAGAGCATCGGGAAGACACAGCGTCTCCCCTGACTTACGGGCGGCGGTGATAGCCGACGAGATCAGGGCGTCGCGGGTCGACCCATCGATGAGGTCGAGCACCACATCGGCCGGGTGGGGCGGCTTGGAGAGAGCGGCAGTGGTGTGGCGGACGTCGATGGAAATGACAGTGTCGTCGCCAGCAGAGTGATCGTCCGTGAAGAGAACACCCTGGTGGGTGACGAAGTAGAGCCCGACAGCGAGTTTGGTCTCGAGCTGCTGCTTGACTGTGCTCATTTCAGCCCATTTGACGTTCGAGGCATGCACACTAATGTGGCTCACGCGCAGCTCGATGAGAGCGATGATCAGCTCCGCTAGTCGGGGTGCCTCCACCTTGGGACCATCAATGACCAGCACAACGTGGTGGGGGAGCTTGGGAAGCATCGACATACAGTCAACCATCGACCAGCTCGATCCATAGCCGCGACTGGCCATCTTGTCCCTGATAAAGAAGATCAACGGTTTCAAACACTTCCAGGTGTTGTGCACAAGCTGCGTCACACGCAGCAGAAACCAGAGAACAACCGTTAGAAGCATTTGTCTTCTCTCGGATATAAATTAACGGCACACAACTTCTGGTTATTACTTGGGCCCCTGGTTGTCGGATATACGTGTTATCTTTCAGTTTTCCTCCCATATGCTTGCATTATTAATGATGAAGCACTAAATCGACCCAGCATTTGAAAAAACACATGAGTCTGACCGATCTGGAGCGTTTCAAGATTGAAGAGCGCCTTATTTCCGCCAAAATTGACAATGAAGACTATCTCCTGAAGCATCCAGAGGTTCAGAAGATGATGTCGGCTTTCTATGAGCAATTGCTCATGGACAAGCCCGATGATGTCTTCAAGTACGTCATTGACCACTTTAGCACCATCAAAAAGTGATGAATGGTACCCGTGCCATCATTCCGTGGCATCTGTCATTCTGCGCTGAAACTACTAACCCGAGCTTTCTTTTTCCGAAAAGCCGAGTAAATATGGAGGGGTTAGCCTTGTTCGCTCCTTACCGGTACGACCGACATCACGACAATGTTGCCCGCCAGTTCCTTACCGGAAAGCTCAGCAATATATCCCGCATTGGCGACTTCCAAGGGGCGAGGCGACATCCGTTCCTCCGCGCGGCTACACGGACGCTGGACGGTATGATCATGCACGAGCACCAGTTCTACTGTCTCAGCGACGCGTGGTGGGACCAGCAGCTGAGCTATTATCCCGCGCTGTCCAGGCTACGGGAATGTATCGCGGACGACTCCAGAACAACACTCGATCTGGCCTATCAGGCCATCCCCGCCACCGCGCTCAGCATGGTCCTCCAGCTCGTTGCAGAAAACCTCAAGCACGTCACGACGGTCGACCTGGGCGGGAACTGGCTAGGCGATGATGGGTGCGCGACACTGGCCGGGCCGCTGGCACGACTGACGGGGGTCACCACGTTGCGGTTGCATCACAACAATATCGGGTGCACGGGGATATATCACATGTTTCAAGTTTTCCGGCAACTTCAGATTGAGACACTCCACCTCCATCGGAATCAAATCGGAGACGACGGCGCAACCGTGCTGGCGGTCGCGTTGCCATCGACAATCAGGACACTTACGCTGTGGGGTAATGAGATTGGGCCCCGGGGGTGCTCAGCCCTCGCCAACTGCGTCAGAAGGCTGCCTCATCTCGACCTGATCTCCCTTGGTTATAACCACGTCGGGTATGCCGGAATACAATGCCTTGCCCCCGCTCTGGTTGAATCCACCGTCCGGGCCGTTGATCTGGGCCGATGTGACCTTGGTGCGGACTCTGCCGAAGAACTTCTCGACATGATCGTTTCCGAGCACATTGAGTCAATTGCGCTTTGGGGAAATGATCTCGACAAGCGCGTGGCCAAGGCGGTGCGATTTCGTCTCTCAGCAAGCCGTAACACCCAGTTTATCGACATCTCGCGGAACCATCTTCCCTTCCGTTGGGTGCGCAGAATGGAACGCGATAGGAGCCGGTGGGGCGTGCAGATCAAGGTCGGGCACCAATCGGGTCAAAAGGCCATGCGTGGCATGGCCGGGCGGGCAGTGCTCAAGATCACGAGGAAACCACAGTCGGCGGCGCATCCACCGGCTTGAAAATAGGCCATTTATAGGCGGTTTATTGATAGGTTCGCAGCAAGATTCTCCACCGGCTTGAGGCACCAACCTGCCCCGATGGCCATATCACCCATCCCGGCCCACAGCCTTCATATTACACTAAATTCCCCATCCAGCATCATCCGTGTGTGTTTATCCGTTGACCGGTAAAGTGAGATCTCTGTCCTTCTCCACTACTTGAACGCCGCGTGCCCCGTCTCCTTGATGTGTCCAAAGAGTCTGTTTCGCGTGTCGAACACCATCCCGCAGACCTCACAGGCCGCGCTTGACTTCTCACCCTTAGCCCCGGCCTTCTTCTTGCCGGCCTTCTTCTTGGCCTTGCGCTCCTTCTTCTCGGTCCGTTGCTGTGCCGATTCGTCTTCACTATCGATACCAAAGTTGAAGTTATCGGAGTCACCCCGCCCGCGGCGACCCTTCCCCCGCCTGGGTGGGTCGGCGGTGGGAGTGGGTGTGGGGGGGACCTCCTCCTCCTGCTTATCCTCCTTGGCGGCCTCATCCGTCTCGACCCTCGCTTTCTCCATCTCCTCGGCCTTCTCCACGGCGACACGGTGTTTCTTACTCCCGCAGTGTTTCACGTACAGCACGTCTGTCCTGAACACCTTGTCGCACACCGCGCATCTCAGACCATCATCGGTAACGTCAAGCCAGACCATTAAATCGTCGTCGATATCAACATCAACCCTGGGCCCCGCCCCCGCCACGGCGGGCGTGTCGAAGTCCCAATCATCGAGGGGACTGACCACCGTGGGGTCCGCCTCGCGCGCGGCCTCAATCTCTTCAAGTCTGGCCACCTCCGCGTCGCGGCGGGCGCGCGCCTCGGCGCGCTTGGCCTTCTTGGCGTTCAGGAGCTGGTCTTGGCGCTCCTTCTCGGCGGCCTTCCTTGCCGACGCGGCCTCTTGCTTCCTCTGGACTACTCCGAGCCAGCGGGGGTCCCGTTTCTGGACGATCTGGACCAGGTGGCGCACACGGTCGTTGAACGCGCGCTTCTCCTCGCGGCGCTGCTTCTCGTTCTCCTTCTGCACAACGCGTTTGAGGTAACGGCCGGTTACATCACGCTCGTCATACTTATCGGCGTACACAAAGCACTTCTTCGTGCTAAAGTTCATCCAGTGCTTGTAGAACGCATCAACGACGCTGTCAGTGCTGTCTGCCGTCCCAAACACGGGCCAGTCGACGCTGGCGCCCGTGTCCATCTCCTCCTCGGCGATCAGGTCCTGGAAGACGTTGTGGTACACAGTGTAGAAGCCGCGCTGGCCCTCCATGCCGTCATAGCATGCGGATGAGAAGTAGTAGTACAGATTAACGTGGGTATCATCGTCAAACGCCTGACCACGGACAATCTCGTCCTTGTGCCGGTCGTAATACGCGCGTTCTGAATAAGTAGGGTGGGTAATGGCTTACCTTGAGGATCAGAAAGCGTTGCATGGGCACTCTGGATCTCCTTGAACTTCTTCTCGCACTCTGTGGCATCATTGCCGAAGTTCCGGTCAGGGTGAAACTTTAGAGACAATTTGTAGTATGCCTTCTTAATTTCACCGGCAGTGGCGCTCTCTTCCACGCCCAGCACTTCATAATGATCGCGCATAGTCTAGATCTGCCTCAGTCGAAGAAAGTCGATTTAATCCAAATCGCAATCGGAGACGCGACGCGTTGTATCGACAATCAATCCGCTGAAGAATGCCGTCATGGACGCACAAATGAACCTTGGAAACTATAAATCGATCACTCATCGTCGGAGTATTCGTCGTCTAAAATTTGAAGTGAGAGCTCAAACAACTTGGCGTTATCGCTGTACGTCAGTCTAGTTAATACATCAACAAGACCGCCGGCCCGACCCAGCTCGCCCCACGCGCCCGTCGGCGGGCCATGACGCAGTATTGCCTGGACGGCCTGGAGGCACACGAACTGAACCCTGTACCCGGCGCTGTTGGTGTCAATGACACGGGCAAGGGCGGGAAGCACGCCGCCGGTGACGAGTGGAAGAACGTGGTGGGTCTGTGCTGCCGCGTTGGTCACGAGATTCATGATGGAATAACAGATCTCATACTGCACGGTGGAAGATCGTGTGCACATCCCGTCGAGCATGAGTTGGATCAACGCGCTGTCCAATATGGCCTCCACGTGTTCAGCCGAGCCCGCCGCGATGTTGGAGACCGTCCAGTACAGCTCAGTCAATGCCTGAGCGTCCCCGTCGGCCGCTACCCGCTCCATTTGAGGGACGAGACCCTCGTCAAGGAGACGATCGACGTCGCATTGCATACCTAGAGCGCAGAGGGTGCCGGTGAGCCTGAACAGCGGTGTGTGGAGCTGGGCTGGGACCTCGGCATCGTGGTACAGTGTGGTGACGACACCGCTATCGATCACGTGGGCGACAAGGCGTTGATCAACGTCGAGTAGAGCCCCAATCGTGTAGAGCAGGTCGGCCATCACGTCTACGGGGACCGTTGACATGTTCTCGGCGTACTGGGCAGCCACACCTATGACTACAGGGCCGACGGTGGTGGCCGTCTGCATGGGTGGGGCCGGGTCGCCTTCCGTAAGGCAACATAACGCCCAGGCATGATTCTTGACGCATTGGGCCGACCCACCCGCGACGACGAGCTGGGCAATCCGCTCGGGCAGGCCTGCCTCGAACATGAACGGCTTGAGTGCTGAGTCAAGCATGGCCAGGTTGGCAAGGGCCCACACGGCGTGGCTGGCGAGACTCGGGTCTGTATCGAGGGAGATGGCCATCAGAGCGGGGGTGATGGAGTCACAAAAGAGGACGGAGCGGGCCGTCTTCTTGTTTGGATGGGCGGCCAGAGTGGTTATCGCTAGAACGGCAGCAAGACGTTCAGAGGCATCGGGAGACGACAAGGAAGAGAGAGCTGCGGCTCGGGTGGCTGCTTCTGAGCTGCATAGGGCCTTCTTAATCGAGTCCGCACGTTTTTGTGTCTCATCTTGAGCTGGTAGTGTTTCAGCGGAACTAACAATGTGAGAAATCGCCCGACGCGCCCTTGCACGTTTTTGTTTCCTGAGCATATCCAATGCCTCGCTCTTTTCTCGTCGATTACGTTTCGAACTAAACCCTGCGCGAACGCTATCCCGAGGTTTCATGATTTGTCACTTTTCTCGTTCGATTTATACCCAGGAACAAGAAACAGGTCAATAACAAAGAAGTGAAGCAAGCAAGGGGTCAGAGACAGACGCCAGAGCTTGGGGAAACAGCATTTATAACTTCGATGTCATCAATCGCGTTATTCGCCTGCAGGCGGCGTTTCGTGCGCCATCCACGCACCAACCAATAGCATATAAACTTCCCTACACCGCTACACCTTCCTCGCGTAGTACGACTTGGCGTCTCGTATCAACTGGGAGGAGTCCGGGTCGGCCTCCGTCCGGTGCACGTGTCGGATGTGGGAGAAGAGATGCTCCTTCTTCTTGAACTTGGAGCCGCACCCGCTGTCCAGGCATGCGAACGGCCTCTCGCCGGTGTGTATCCTCTCGTGGACGATGAGCCTCTCCCGCCGAGCGAACGACTTGCCGCAGTGGCTGCACGTGTACTCCCGGTGGTGGTTGTGGACCTCGCGCTCGTGGCGCTTGAGCTGCTCGCGGCTCCCGAAGACCTTCCCGCACCGGGAACAACGGTGGCGGGTGTTGGGGTGCTCCTCCATGAAGTGGCTGACAATGCCCAGCACGCTCGACGCCTTGAAGCCGTCACACAACGGGCACGGGATCTCGAGGTCGATGTCCTTGGTGTCAGGCGGCAGCAGGAGCCCGGGATCAAAGCCTGAGGTGCGTTCAACGGGCACGGGCCGGATGATGGGTTTCATCTCGGGGATTCGGCCGCCGGGAACGAGCGACGGTTTGGGTGGCGTGGGGCGCGGTATGGGGACGTCGGGTGGGGGCACGTGAGCCATCGGATTAAGCCCTATTGGCGGATGAAAGTGCTCTTTTCTATTAATAATTTGAGGAACATCAACGGGCATTCTCGGTGGAGGCATTGGAGCGTGAACGGCCAAATGGTTGTTCATAGAAGGGATGTCTGCGTGCGGCTGGAGCCCAGGGAGGATTCCATGTATCGGATGCAACGGTTGGTGCTCCAGCAGCGCGGACATCGGATCGTCTTCAACAGGACGTTTAGTTTCTAGGCCTAGCGGTGCATTAAACGGTGTGTGGAACGCAACTGGGTTGTGTAGGGACACTCCAAAATCTGGAGGGTCAATTAGGGGCATGCTGGGGTGGAGCAAACAGGCCTTAATTCTCAGACTGACTTCCCACAGTCGATACCACAAATTGCGCCACCCGCGCCAACAGCCCCCAATCCGATCGAGTTTACTCATGTGGTGCGCGGCTTGCGCTTCAGCCGCTTGGGCGTTTTCTTCTTCTTAATCCCGCGATCCTTTGTCGCCTTCTTCTCCTTCTTGCCGGCACTCTTCGGAGTGGCCAACGCCCCACTCCGCACCTGTCTGAGTAGAGGTGTGGCCCTCGGTGTCGCCTTGGCCTCCTCCTCCTTGGCCTTCCCGAGCCCCTCCATCCCATCGTCGCTCTCGTCACTTGAATCGGGAGTAGGCACCTCGGGTGAAGGCACGTCCGGACCGAAGGTCGACGCGTCCAGCTCCACCAACTCGTCGTCCTTCTTCACCTCAGGGCTGGACTCCTCCTCCCCCTGCCCCGCCTCGAGGTCGTCGAGGTCATCATGCCGGATCTCATCCTCATCCAAGTCAGACTCGGCCACCACCGTCCTCCGTCGCCTACCCGCCGCGCGTGGGTCCGGGAGGCGTTGGTGGGGGTCCTCGTCGACGTCATCTACCACGAAGCTCGCCATGCTCTCATCGTGCTCGTCGTCCTCGCTGTGGGACTCCTCGGTGATCGTGTCCGCATCGCTCGGCTCCCCGTCGCTGTCGTCACGCGCGGCGAACATCAGCAGCCCGTCGCGCCGCTCGGTGACCTCTGTAGGCCCGCGAGATCCAGCCATGGTCAAGGTGTTGCTCCTAGCGAGCTCTCCCCGGGCCGTGTCGAGCGTCAAACGTTGGAGGGCGTGGGTTCGAACCCGAAGGGTGGATAGGAAATCGTCTGCGGGGTGTCTGGCCGAGATGGCGGTGCATGCCTTCTTGTCTGGCAGGAGCGCTGTGTTGAGCACCTGCCCGAGACCTGCCCCAGACCTCGCGAACGCCCACTTCCCAATGTTCTGCTGCTCGAAGAAGATGGTCTCCGCGTTGCACAGCTCGAGTCCGATCATCTCTGCTTCATCCCTTTGTGTGATGGGCGCGACGATGGGTTCCTTGGCGGCGGCGACAATCACACGACCAAACGCCTCGAAGATGCTGTGCCAATGGGGGAGTGACTTGGCCTCCAGCACGCGCGTGGTGATGTTCTGTCGATGCGCGTCAATCGTCGCCAAATGCCGCCGAATGTTGGCACGGGGGGCCAGAGTCGCACAGCCAAAGTTGGCAAACTTGCATGGAACCCTGATCTGAGGGCAATCGATGCGGTGGCGATCGACGTCCTTGGCCAACACGCGTGTCCTGCAGGCCTGGCATTGGATGGACGCCATGGGACAATCGTGGAACTTCTCGAGGTGTTTGGCCAGCATGGCGCCGCACGCCTCGCATTGCTGGGGGCGCTGGGGACACGTCTTGGCGTGTTGGAGCATCGCAGCACGCGGGAGCTTGACATCGCAGCCCTCGTTGGGGCAGACGGTCGTGGACTTGA
>PPCM01001170.1_pt1 | contig 13111 bp, 7 predicted proteins | sample 1555541 | NCBI WGS metagenome assembly PPCM01 (sample SAMN05284479, study PRJNA326546) | Marine sediment metagenome, whole genome shotgun sequencing project. | isolation source: marine sediment | place: Germany: Wadden Sea | collected 2012-09-05 | reverse complement strand
GGCCGACCGCATGTACGACCAGGGCTTCGGGGAGCAGATCAAGCTGCTGCTGCAGTGGACCCCCGCCCAGAAACAGACCGTTCTGTGCTCGGCGACGTTCCCCCGGGAGCTCGAGCCCGTCGCCGCCCGCCAGCTGACCCGCCCCGTTCGGGTCCGGGTCGGAGGCGTCACCCGCCTCAACAGGAACATCAGGCAGCACGTCCACGTCATGCTCGAGGACGACAAGGTGCGGCGGACGGTCGCCCTCCTCCGCAGCCTGGACCCGGCCCACTGCGCGGTCGTGTTCGTCAACGACCAGGCCCTGGCGGACACTCTGTACGAGGACCTCGCCATCGCCCTGCCGGACGTGCCTATAGTCGTGTCCCACGGCGCCAAGGCCCAGGACGACCGGACGGACGCCCTCGAGAGGCTCCGGTCCGGCGCCGCCAGAGTGCTGGTCACCACGTCCGTCGCTGCCCGTGGCATCGATGTGCCCCGGATGTCCCTCGTCATCAACCACTCGGCCCCGGACCATATGGAGGACTACGTCCACAGGTGCGGCCGGACGGGGCGCGCGGGGGGCGACGGCGACGCGTACACGTTCATGACGGCCGCCGACGACGCGTTCGCCGAGCCCATCACCGTGGCGCTGCGGGACAGCGGCGTGGACGTGCCGCACGGCGTGTGGTTCCTGGCGGCGGCTCACAAGTTCAAGTTGGCGGCAGGGCTGGCCAAGGCGCGCGCGTCCGGGTTCCAGGGCCGCGGGTTCAAGTTCACGGCGAAGGAGACGGCCAAGCAGCGGGAGAGGGCGGCCGAGCTGCACGGGGTGGCCCTCGACAAGCAGGCTGCCGCGGAGGTCAACCTCGACGAGCGGTCCGAGGAGCACGCGCGGCAGAGCAGGACGGCCAAGGAGACGTGGCTGGAGGCCGTCGGGCGGACTGACCCCGACCGGCTCGAGCGCGCAGCAGAGGTGGCGGCCCGGCTGGCGGGGGAGGCGGGGGTCGAGTTCCGGCCGATCGCACAATACGTCAGGGTGGTGGTTGTGAACGACCAACCCAAGGCCGTGCGGGGCCGGATCACCAGGGCGGGGCTCGTGGCTGACCTGCGGATCGACGCGACGGTCGAGGTGATCGGGACGTACCAGCCCAAGACGGCGACCGGCACGGGGACGGGGGAGCCCCTGGCCCTCAAGATCGCGGGGGACGACGTCAGGGCTGTGGCCCGGGCGGCGGAGGCCATCGGGGAGGAGCTCGTCAAGCTGGGGGCGGAGTTGAGGGGCGGGTGAGGGGGGGGGGTAAATTACTACGTCGTGGAGCAGGGCTGAGGTCGAGGGGGAGGCATCGCCGACAGAGCGAGTGCGGGTTCTGCTGCAGGTTCATCTGCAATGAATGACGGTCGGGCGGTAAGGTAAGGTCCACGGAGGACACCAGTAGTGGTTGTTCTGCATTTCTTCAGGTAGGGTAAGGTCAGATAACTCATACGCAAGAAAGATATTGTCTGCCCACGCGACGTGCTTCGTCTAAGTCCGTCCTGTGGATACACCCACCACACCTTACCACACGTCCCTCCACATCACGTCCCCCCATTATCGCCCGAGGCAGATCGACGTTCGATTTACAATCGAGTTATAGTATCAGTTTTAGTTTGGGTGTCATCGCCGGCAGGCGTTGATTCCCACACTGCCCGACCGAATCCTCGGACGGCTACAGAGGGAATCGCCCACCCCCCAGGGAGGGGGATGGGATAGGATGGCAATGTCAGACACCCTGGTGGAGGTTGTGGTGTGCCCAGTGGAGCATGTCCTCGACAGACACGATGTCGCGGGGGAGCTTCCTCCCGCTGGTCCCGCACCGTTTGTACTTGGAGCGCTTCTGCGACAATCAGACCACTGTGTCGTCGTGTCAAATACTCCACCCCATCACCCTCGACGAGGCTGGCAGGTCGGCACTAAAACATGGCGCGGGCAATACCACGCCTGACGTCATCTCATGTTGATAGAGGTATAGAGAAGAGCGTGTCCACCGCCACCGACAGTTCATTGGTGTTCATAGGGCTGGGGTTTCTTGCATTGTTTCCAAATCCTTTCTTGGCAAGGTCGACCCAAATTAGTAGGTCAGCCAGGGGCCAGAAATGAACCAAATGCCAAGCTCTCGCACCACCATACCCATTGTGGCGGTTGCTGCCGGTTATGCACACGCCACGGTCACGGACATCCCCATGAAGGGCCGGCACTCGAGTTGTTCATCTCCAGTCTAGAACTCCACTTGGTACGTCTCAATCTGGTCCAATGTGAAGTTTGGGGTCCCCATCAACGTGTTGCAGTCGCCACCCTGGTAGCTATGGGGGAGGTTGGAACCGCAGTTGTTCTGGCTGTTGCAGTTATCACACACAAGAAGATCGTGGCCACTGCCGAAGATGGGACCGTATGCGGCATTGCCACACAATGCGTACTGTCCTTTTTGAAGGAGGTGCTGTGTGACCTGGCCGGCGGTCGACACGGAGAACAGGAAGCTCTTTCCCACCTGCCCCGGGATGTAGGCGCCCGAACTGTGGAACGCAACATCTGTGTACGCGCCGCACACCTTGCTATTAGCGCTGTTCCGCATGACAGTCAGAGTGTTCGGGATACCATCGCACCGCTGATGGAAGGCTGCCGCAGTGAACCCATGCTCAGTGCCGCGCCAGAGCAGCTTGATATTACGGACCGGCTTGCCCGAAGATGCCTTGATCCAATCGTAGACCTGCTTGTGGTCGAACGCGAGGGATGTCGTCTTTGAGCATGTGTGACCTGCCTCATTCACATCACTCCACGTCTCAAGCGCCTCATCCTTGCCGTTCAGGCTGTGGATCTGCATGGCGGCATCTCTGAGCGCACCCATGGCGTTAGCGATCGACTCCTGGAGCGTGTTCTTGGAGGACAGCTGATCCTCCAGCGCCTGCTCCAGTCTTGTCAATGCGGAACGGAGCAGTTCCATGTTTGCGAGGAATGCCTTGGCGAGCGGGATAGCCTTCTTTGCGGCCAGGAACTCGAACTTCTCGGCAACTGTCGGCAGCTCGTTGTTCAGGCGGACGATGTCTGCGTAAGACTCGCACGAGCTGTGTAAGCAAGATTGTAATGGTAAATACTAGACCACGTTGTCGTTGAACAGGTCACGCACTGGCTTGAGCGTGATTTTCGGCTTGAATTTGTCGACCACTTCTTTGCTGACAACCTCATGCTTCGTTTCCTCAACTCTAACCGGCGCATCGTCTATCTTCACGTCGGCGATATCAAAGTTCATCCTGTACTGGTACGTGACCACGACTTCACTGGCATCGATTCTGGCAATTATTTCTCTGTTTCCGGCACCAAACTGCGCTGTCTGCTCCAAAAGAGATGTCAGGTCGGCATCTTCATCGCCCTGCTCGTTTGATGATGTGTGTATGCGCTCGCTGCAAGTAGCAGATGGGTGTCTGTCGTTCTTGGCCATCTTTCATCTGACGTGTCAAGTCAAGCCTATAAACACGCGCCACACATTGCGAGTGGGGCGAGGGGCTGCGGGCTTTCTGGGCGTCTGGGAGACCAGAACCCCAGAGAGGAGTGCCATCAGTTTACACGTTTATATGGTATAAATTGGAACAAGCTCGCCACGCTATATCGTGTCACGTATCACTCATTGGGTGATCGACAGCCTGTATGCGGTGAACGCCGCAACCGGGCGCCGCATCGCCTCCGCCAATGCCCTCATACGCAGCTGAAACAAACTTCCAAATTACCAGAACACCAAGGCATTACTTAAATTATTTGATCATCTCCCGAGAAACCTGCTTGGCTTCGGCCGATCGATTCACACCGTCCCCGCGGTCCCGAGGCGACGGGGTGGGGATGTCATCCCTGTTCATTGACCTCGCTGGGTAACTCCCTGATGCTCAACCCCCAGGGGGATGAGATAGAATGTCAACGCAACTTCTATGATAGCCTCAATGGCTACTCGTGTGTAGTAGAGTCGGTGTTTCCGTACGCACTGCGGAGCGTGTTCTCGGCAGCCTCATCAAGACCATCGCGATCCGCAGTTTATCAACTAGTTTAGAGTTCCGAGTTCGCACCACCACATGAAGGCCGGCTCTCACCCGTTTCCAGCGGTACTGTCGTTCCGGTTACTCCGAGTAGCGGAGGCCGGGTAACGCACCCGTGTCTCCCAGAGCGTCCCGCACAGGGCGTGGGCCAACCAAGAAATCCATTTTACAGTTCTTTTCCGAGTTTGTCGTTTCTTCACTGCAGGCCAGTCCCAGTCCCCGTGCCTGTGAGTTCCGTTCCGCATGCCCTTCCCCCTTCATCGCGCCCCCTTTGGCGTGTACACCGCGTCCTCGTCGTCCGAGTCATCCCCCACGACGGGAGCGTACAGCGTCACGGCCCCGGTCGACGGCCGCCTGCCCCGGGCCGTCTCGGCTGTCGGGAGGGCCACCGTCACCCGGTCACAGTCACTGTCGCTGAAGTCGGTCCGTGTCTCAGTGAGCCTGGCGCTGACCTCATCGCCCTCATCGTCGACGGTGCCCGTGAGGCTGTTTATCGCCGACCGTCGGCACTGGGCGATGAAGGACCCCGAGCGGCCGTGTGAGTTGGCCCTCGTCTTCCGGGCGGCCTCATGACGGGCCTGTCTGGCGCGTTTCTCCCGGACGTACTGGGCAACTTTGTCGTCGCTCAGCCGGCCGCCGGGGAAGAACTTCGGGAGGAGGATCTCGAGGACGGCGCGTTTAGAGGCGGGGATGACGGCGAACAGCAGCGTGCCGCACACGGCGATGACCTGGAGTGTGGGGGGCCCGACCACCATCATGCTGAAGGCCGCCCAGTACACGACGAGCGGGTCGGCTGTCGGGAGGATCGACTCGAGGGTCAGGTAGCCCACACTGGCCAGGGGGAGGGGGTGGTAGTCGATGGCACTCCCGACGTACGCCCCGATGATGGCTATTGAGACAGGCGTCGTCAGGGCGTGGGTATCCAGGGCGACGAGGATGGCGGCACCGGCGGCGAAGGCCTTGACGGTCGGGTGGTCGGACACGATGACCAGGCCCACCACCTTGGGGGCGACGTTGATCACGTAATGGTATCGCAGCAGCCTCACGTAGTAACCGATGGCAACCTTGATCGTCATCGAGTGGAACCACGTCCTGATGCTGCGGACGGCCTTCTCCCGGAGCTGCTCCATGGCCACCATGGACTCAGACCTCTCCAGCTGTGTGTTGGACGGAGGGTCGGTGGATTCCCCCCCGATCGGAGCGTCCAGGGGCGCCGCATACTTCTCCCGCTTAGAGTCGAGGTACGTGACACCGACGATGGCCCCCACGATGGCACTGATGCCCGTGATGAAGATGGACGAGCTGATGAGGGTGGACACGACGAGCACGAGCTCGTGGGGAAGGTTAAAGTCGTCGGCTGTGTTGACCAGGTACTGAACCTGCGAGATCGTCTGGGCGTGATGCACAGCGATCGAATCAACCCCTGAAAGGGCGATGACAGTCGTCCAGAAGGGAATAGTTATTATCTTTCGGCAAATCGCGCTCAAACAGAGGAGCGGAAGAAAGAGAGTGAATATGTATGGTACCAGAGACGCGGCAATATCGGTTAGCACTCGCATGTCTCTACTGGCGGGTGAACGAGCGTTCCAATGCCTTCGACTTTCACCTTGTCTCTGAAAAAAACAAAAAATAAAAACGTTCACCGAAACGGAAACAGAAACGAATAAGTTTTACCGATCAAGGCCTTCACCAGCCTTGTTCCGTGTCGAAGCTCGCGACCTCCTTGAAGCACAGCAGCTGGTCGCCCGCCTCGAGGTCCGTGTCCGACTTTGGCGCAACGATGGGCACCCCGAGAGGGTCCTCGGGGTCGTAGCGCCGGCCAAGGGGGTTCTCCCCGTCGGCATACCGCAGCCCCACCGGCCGGAAGATGGCGAACGGCAGCAGGGACGGGGTCTGGCCCAGGAACACGGCCAGCAGCTCCCCGAAGGGTCTCCCCAGCAGGGCGTCGGGGACCTCGGCGGCCACGACCTGTCGGGACAACACGCTCTGGGTGTGGCGCGCCTCGTCGGCCAGCTCGAAGCTCTCGGGCAGCTTGAGGGTGCAGGCTGGGGCAGCGTCCTCCTGCTCGGCCGGAGTATCGCCCTGCGGCAGGCATAAGGCCGTCAGGAACCTGAGAAGATGGGGGTTGTAGAACGACGACGCCATCAGCCCGTCCACCGCGCCGGTGTCGACGATGCTGCCCTGGACGAACATGGGGCAGTAGTGGGGGCGGTCGTCGCCCATGCCGTCGAGGACGCGGATGTTGTGGACCGAATCGACCTTGACCGTGACGATGGGGGAGGCGACCGCTCCGAGGTTGGCGCGGAGGAGGTCGGCGACCACGATGGACGTCGCGTAGCAGTCGGGGAAGAACTTGGTGACGACCACCGACTGGGCCTGGAAGATGCCCGCCCGCCGCCAGTCGGCCCACATCAACGGGTTGCCAGGGACCCACTCGAGGCGTCTGTGGCGACGGATGCCGCGCCACACGGAGGGGTAGGCCTCGCGCTTCCCGGTGGCCGAGAGCCACACCACGAGGGGGTGAGACTGCCGGTCGCTGAGGGCCATGAAGGACCGCAGCTCGTCCCAACCGCCGACGAAGACGGTGTGGCCGTGGACGCCGTGGCAGTGGTACTCGGCGACCTCCCCGTCGTCCCCGCCGCCCTCCTCCTCCTCGCTGGAGGTCGGGCTGTCGGAGGCGACGCTGTGGAACTCCGTGTCGGACATCGTCACAGACAGCCCCGACAGCGAGGCCTCCGTGGTCGCCGTCTCGGGGCCGGGGCTGTCTACGAACGACCCGTCCGAGGTGTCGGTCGCCGCCACCCCCCCCAGGCCGGCGGGGTCCTCCATCATGCGGGCCGTGAGCTGGGCCAGCTCCCCCGGGCCCGCGTCCTGCTCCTCGGCCCACCGTCGTCTGAGGATGTTGAGCTTCATGTCGTGGTCCCGGCGCGCGTTGCCCCCCATGTGTGTCAGGGGCAGGCTGATGGCCGCGGACGTGTGGGCCCGCCCGATGAGCTTGACGGCCGAGGCGTGGGCCGCGTCGCGGGCGAGCACGAAGCACCGCTGGTTGCCGTAGACCTTGCCCGTGGCGCCCGCGAAGAACCGTAGCTGGGGAGGGGCGCCGTCCGGCTCGAACTCGACGGCCAGGAGGATGGCGCCCGTCTCATGATACACCGTCAACGCGGCGTGGGCGAAGGGCACGGCGTCTATCTCGGGGGACAGGGCGGTGCGGTATAGGCTAACGTTCAGGGACGGCGAGTATAGGTCGCGCCACGGCTGGTACTTGATGGTGCCGGGCCTGTCCCCCGCGCGCCGCGATATCGTCGACGACAGCCGTCCCGGGAGGTTGACGAGGGAGATGCCCGGCGCCTGGGGCACCTGGGGCACCTCGTCGTCAAGGGAGAAGGACCGGAAGAGGTTGAGGAGGACGGCGGCGAGTCCCTGGACCCGCGCCCCCTCGCTGACGATGGCCTCGATTAGGCGCGTCGTGGGGACGGTGTGGCCGGTGGGGGCCGACACGCGGCGGGTGTGGAGGAAGAGCCGGGTGAGGGGGGCCGACCGGGCGACCAGCATGGCCAGCAGGACGGCCTCGGAGTCGGCCCGGTCGTCGATCGCCGAGTCGGAGTCTTGCAGAATGAACACGGCGCGCGCGTTGGCGAGCTTGAGGGTCTTGACGGTGTCCTTCCGTGTGAGGTCGCCGCTGATGAAGGACAGGTGCTCCTTGTAGCGCGTGTCGGCCATGATGACCGCCATGGACTCGCACGGGGCGCCGGGGAGCACGAGGACCATCTTGAGGTTACGGTACCCGTGGCTCTTGCAGTAGAACTGCTTGAGGAAGCGGCGGAGGTTGAGGGGCGTGATGGTGCCCGCCACGACGACGAACGCGTTCCTGTTCTTGGGGTCGCCGTACGTCTTCTTGTGGGACATGACCTGCATGATGCGGGCCGACAGCACGGGCAGCAGGGACAGCCCGACGACGATCATGGCGACGATGGAGAGCCGGCCGAGGAGGGACCGCATCGCGATGTCGCCGAACCCGACGGTGGTGATGGACACGATCACGAAGTACAGCGTCTCGAGGTAGTCCAGGCGCTGGGAATCCATGATGTCGACCTCAAAGGTGTGGATCACGCCCGCCGCGACGAACACCCCCATGCCCGCGACGAGCCCGATGTCCCGGATGTTGTCCCGCATGCTATGCGGGTCGTAGCGGAAGTACCGGTTCAGGAGGATGAACACGGGCACGATGCGGAAGTAGTCGAGGACAATCATAGGCGTCCACCAGGCATGGATCAGCTGGGGCACAAACGAGAGGATGTTGGCACCCGCCTGCCACGTCAGCCCGATGAACTTGGAGTCCTGAAAAGTGAACCGGACGGCAGTGTCCAGAAGAAAGAAGACTGCGAGCCCAAAAGAAACAAAGCGGAACCAGGAGACTGGGTTCTGAGTCGTCTGCCAGATGTAGAAGCCCAGAAACACCACAGAGCATACCAGGTTCAGAAGGTCCAGGACGAAGATCGCACGGACCTTCTCCAGTGCAAGACGGATGCGCGTGCGGATTCCCACTTTTAACTCGAGGTCGTGGCCGTCGTCAATCGACCGCTTGAGCTTGAGGTTCTCACGGTCCTGTGATTCTCGGGCAGTCATGCGTGTGGAGTCCAAGCCGATGGTCGACAGCGTGTCCTAGGTAAGCAGCGCAGCAAAAAATAGTGCAAACCCTGGCGAGCGTCTTAGAAACGGTAAAAAACCCAGAAAGCTGTTTTAAGTGCGGAATTCGATCCGCAGAGGCCTTTGTTCTGCTAGCAGGGTCCATGCTCGAGCAGCAGGCAGCGTTCGATGTGGATCGACTTTATAAATTTTATAGCTTTCATACCAGCGCAAATGTGTGACTTCATAATGCCCCATTAACTGGCGTTACCTGTTTCACACCTTGAATTTACCTTCCAATTATTGTTGACGCTGATCATTTGATAAGCGCTGATCATTGAATCAATGTCAACTTAGGGTCGTTGGCCAAACGCCCCGAATAAATCTCTTTTGTCAGCCGTCCCTGCGACAGGCATCCCACGCGGCACTGCCACCTAAAAAACATGTGCTCTAAACAGTCATCAGGCCGACAGTATTTACATGTCTCAGAACCCGAGGGCCCACGAGATCCCGCCGCCGAGAGCCCCGACGACGAGGAAGGCGGCCGGCGCCATGACGGCCCCCGCGATGAAGAGGTGCTTCGGGGTGATGTACGGCCGCTTCTCGGCGACATCCTCGACGGCGAGGGTGGAGATGTTGGGGAAGCTCGACACGGGCAGCATCATGGCGCCCGAGTCGATGAGGGCACAGATCATGACGGCGAGTGAGGGGTGGAAGTCCTTGGAGAGCTCGTAGACGAAGGGGAGAATGATGAGGGCGGCGACCGTGTGGGACATCAGATTGGCGAAGACGAGCATGATGAGCATGCAGAGCACGATGACGACGACGCCGGGCAGCTTGGCGAGGAGGGGCTTGACGGGGTCGATGAGGATGGTCAGCAGGGCGGTGTCCTTGATGATCTCACCCAGCACGGACCCGCCAGCAAGGAGGGTCACGACATCCCAGGGAAGGGCGATGAAGTCGGCCTTGGTGGTCAGCCCCAGCCCGAACATGAGGAATATCGGGATCAGCGACACGATGCCGACCTTCCCGACGTAGCCCTCGGTGATGGGCGTCGTGATCCACAGCGTGACCGCGGACAGCAGCACGGCGACGGCGGCGACCATCATGAAGGGCCGGGGTCGACCGGACGTCTCGACGACGACCGCGGGCAGGGTCTTGATGGTGGGCCGGTAGAAGGCCATCAGATAGAGATACGCCCCGACGCCGAGCACGATGCAGATGGGGTACGCGATGAGCAGGAACTGGGGGAAGGACACGATCTTGTCCGCGTTCTGGTCCGTGAGGGTCTGCAGGGCGATGGCCGATTGGGGAGACGCGATGGGCGACGACATGCCGCCGATGTTACCCGCCAGGCAGATGGCCAGGAGGACCGTGCGGCCGAAGCCCGAGCCGGCGGGCAGGGCACGCAGGGTCGGCAGGACGAGCGAGATGACGAGCATGGGCGCGGCGACGTTACTCAGCCAGGTGGACAGCCCGATGGTCAGGGTCATCAACAAAGCGATGAAGACGGCGGGGCGACCGACGGAGAGCCGGGTGAGGAGCTTGGCGATGGGGACGTCGACCGCGTGGCGCTTGAGGACGGCGTTGAGGGCGAACCCGGAGATCACGAGGACGGTGTTGTCCGAGACCATCGCCTGGTACACCGTCTTGGACCCCGCGATGGGCGACCAGTCGAAGATCCGCAGCACCACGGCCAGGAAGATGATCAGGATGGCCGTGGCGTACAGCGGAATGGCCGACGTCATCCAGAGCACCACGGAGACGGCGAGGATGGCGAGGGCGCGCTTGGCGCGGCCCTGGTCCGCGTCGAACAGGGGGTCCCAGGCGTCGGGCCAGACGAGGATCGCCAGACAGAGCACCGCGGCGATGACCAGGCACACGACGCCCTTGACTGTGAGCCCGGCGTCGGCCTTGGGCAGCTTCTGGAGGGCGCGCGCCTCGAATTCCCGGAAATCGTCCTCATACGGGTTCGAGGTCTTCTTGAGCAGGTTCAGGAAGCACTCCCGGTGGCCCTCGAGCGTGCCGGTGGCGTTCTCGCGCATGGCCGTCTGGAAGTGGGCGAAGTAGTTCGCCGTCTGGCCACGGATGACCTCCACGAGCGCGTTCTGGCCCGTTTCGTCGAGCCGCGCGAACTCCTTGTTGGCAACGGACGACGTGAAGATGCCGTCGCCCACCGTGTCGATCACGATGTCGTGCTCGGCGAGTTCGCGGCAGATCTGCTTGTCAAACTTCTTGCAGATCTTCCGGAACCCCTCACGGTTGTTGTGGGCGAACTGGTTGAGCGGCTCGACCTCCTGCTCGCCGAACACGACCAGATTCCTGCTGTGGATGATGGCGAGATGGCCGGGCACGAGCCCCGTCTCCCGATCGGTGGAGAGGGACTTTCCGTGCTGCACAAGGGCGACGAGGTCGGCATCCAGCCGCTCGTGGGCCCCGATGAAGTACCCGTTGACCTTGTCGACCTCGGACCACAGCAGCCTGCTGAAGGCGGTCCGGATGGCCTCGGCCTTGGTGCGGATCGCAGCGTGATTGCTCACTGGATACTGCACCGTCTCGTCCTTGGCATCAGCTAGCATGGTGGAATCGGTCTCCTCATCGCTGACAGCCTCGGGGGCGGTGGCGAACTCGACATCGTCGTCCCCGCTGGCCTCCTCGGAGACAGCGGAGTGGACAGACTCGGCGGGTTCCTCAGCATCAGCTGGGGTCTCCTCCGAGGCTCGCAGAATGGCGTCAATATCGGCCGCTGCACTCGATTGAAGGCTCGGATAGTTGACTTCATCAGCCATCATAGCTCTGAGTTGCTTTTGGCCATTCAGAATGAGCTCCTTAAGTCGCCAGTAATCGATATAGTGCTCTCTTACATCTTCAGGGGCAAGGACAAGTAGCTGTCCACTAAAGTTCGTCATTCGTCACTTCTCGAGAACTTTAGCCGCCACTTGAGCCTAAAAGTTAAAGTTCTATAATTCGACTAACTGCCACAACCGTTGACCGCCGTTGATTCCCACACTGCCCGACCGAATCCTCGGACGGCTACAGAGGGAATCGCCCACCCCCCAGGGAGGGGGATGGGATAGGATGGCAATGTCAGACACCCTGGTGGAGGTTGTGGTGTGCCCAGTGGAGCATGTCCTCGACAGACACGATGTCGCGGGGGAGCTTCCTCCCGCTGGTCCCGCACCGTTTGTGCTTGGGCCGCTTCTGCGCCTCAGTCTGGTTTAAATGTCCGTGGTGTCCGTTACCGCGCCAGAATCTGGTTTGCATGCCTGGACCTAGTGGGTGACCTTCACCGCCGTGGATGGCCATACAGAAGTGTGTCGCTTGTCACGTGGTCATAGTCAACGTAAGTCAGCTATCCAGCAGCATATGTTGCGATAAGGAAGAGATCCGGAAAAGGCCCAAAGGCTGGACCGATGACGCCCAAGCCGTTAACATGGACCCTCAACACCAAGACCCACCCACCCAAAACACTGATCCCGATCCAGCAAGTTTATTAGAACTCGATGTTGTTCACCTCGCACACGCGGGAGATGAGGTGCAGGCAGGCGTTGGAGTAGCCCACCTCGTTATCGTACCAGGCGACGAGCTTGAAGAAGGTGCTGTCGAGGGACATGCCGGCCTTGGCGTCGAAGATGGAGGTGTGGGTGGCACCGGTGAAGTCCTGGGAAACGCAGGCCTCGTCGCAGTAGCGGAGGACGCCAGCCATGGGGCCCTCAGCGGCGGCCTTGACGGCGGTGCAGATCTCCTCGTAGGAGGTCTCCTTCTTGAGGATGACGGTGAGGTCAACGACGGAGACGTCGAGGGTGGGCACACGGAGGGCCATGCCGGTGAGCTTGCCAGAGAGGCCGGGGAGGACCTTACCGACAGCCTTGGCGGCACCGGTGGAGGCGGGGATGATGTTGCCGGAGGCAGCGCGGCCGGCACGCCAGTCACGGGGGGAGGGGCCATCAACGGTACGCTGGGTGGCGGTCATGGCGTGGCAAGTGGTCATGAGGCCCTTCTCGATGCCGAAGTTGTCGTCGAGAACCTTAGCGAGGGGGGCGAGGCAGTTGGTGGTGCAGGAAGCGTTGGACACGACGTGGTCCTCAGCGGTGACCTTCTCGAAGTTGACACCGTTGACAAACATGGGGGCGTCCTCGCTGGGGGCCGTCACGACGACCTTCTTGGCGCCAGCCTTGATGTGGACACCGGCCTTCTCGATGGACTTGAAGATGCCGGTAGCGTCGACGACGATATCGACGTTGTTGGAGCCCCAGGGGATGTTGAGGGGGTCACGCTCGTTGACAACGATGATCTTGTGGCCGTCAATGATGATGGCGCCCTCGGTGTGGGTGATCTCGCCGGCGAAGTTGCCGTGAACGGAGTCGTACTTGAACATGTAAGCCATGTACTCGGGATCGATGAAGGGGTCGTTGATGACAGCGAACTTCTCGATCATGCCGCGCTTAGC
>PPCM01001169.1_pt1 | contig 13123 bp, 7 predicted proteins | sample 1555541 | NCBI WGS metagenome assembly PPCM01 (sample SAMN05284479, study PRJNA326546) | Marine sediment metagenome, whole genome shotgun sequencing project. | isolation source: marine sediment | place: Germany: Wadden Sea | collected 2012-09-05 | reverse complement strand
AGTGGGATACATTCAAGGTGACGCTCGAGTTCGACGAGGAGGAGCTCGCTCAGGTGATACGCGCCAAACGGACGCTCAATGATGGCATCGCTGCCGTCGCGGGCAACACCACGTGGCGCTTGACGGATCGCGAAGGGTACACCTCAGCATGCGAGAAAATGACGGCGCTGCGTCACATGTTGGAGGATAACGACTCGAAGATCACGCCGGAACTCGACGTTGAGACCGCTAGACGGCTCCTGGCGATCATTGATGATACCGCCGGCCCGACAGACACCGCAGGCATTGCTGTGGAGCCCGCTGAGACAGTCATCGAGGCCATGGAGGACGCCAAGGCCCGCGTCGCTCAGGCCGTAGGTGAGGGCAGCGAGAAGGCAGAGACTGACGCCAAGGCGGCCGCCCTCCAGGAAGCGATGATTAGCGTGGCACAGTGGGTTGGTGGCGATGAAGCCAATGCACCCACACCACTCCACAATGCCGTGGCCGAGCTCAGCATGGCGTGCAGCAGGGAGCATGCGGCGCGCGCCGTGCATCAACAAGACATGCCCTGGGCGCGTCTCCGGGCCCGTGTAGCCCTGTTGTACGGCATGGCTGTCGACCTTCAGTCTGTGGTGGCTTCTCTGGAGGTGCAGCGGGGTAACCTGGACGCGGCCATGGCCAGGTCAGTCGATATTGGGCCCCTGCTCGGTGCCTTGCCCAGCAATTGGGCGGATGAGCTGTTCCAGCTGGGAGAGGAGGAGCGGGCTGAGAAGCGGCGGTACCGGCACATGCAGGCTGATATCGATGCTGGGGAGGCCGACGAGCAGGTGATGCATGACTACAAAGACGCCAAGGACGCACTCGAGCGGATCGAGAGCCGTAGAGCTGAACTGAAGGACATTCTCGCCCAGCTAACGACCCACGGGTTCGTGGACGCCAAAGTGTAGAGCAATAAACGTCAGACGTGGTTATTGGAACCCCTTTCTTTCGTGGTAACAGGAAGTCACACCCAAGCCGAGGCCACGCGTCGTGTAGCTATCTGTGCTATCATTTAATGCGTGTCTCTTCACGGGAACCCGGCCTCCTTATGTGCCCCCACCTACTCCCCTCTTCAAACTGCAGGACGTACGTGGTCTGCTTTTATGACATTTTTGGTGCTAATTACAAGGTACCGCGAGCAGATCTCATGAGCCTCAATGGCATTTGCCGTGACCCACCGACAGTCATCCAGCGACTTGCCAAAAATGGAGTCGGTCTGATGGGGATAAAAGACCCGGATGGGGCGGAACGGCCGCTATTAGCGCCGATATTGGCACATGGAGATAACGGGAATACTAGTATACACGAGAGCACAGTGAAAGACGCTCCTCCTGTGCCGTTATGGCGCTACTTTGAACGAATCTTCGTTATTTCCGTCTTGTTGGTCTCTGCAGTAGGTGTGAGCGTCTTCATGGGCATCATTTATCCCCTCATCTCCACCTGTATCAAGTCTCCCGCCTTTAACGGCACCGACTTCACTGTCGGCCTCATCAACTCTGTCCATGGGGGGGCGTTGTTCGTCGGTTCGCTGTCCACCATGCCTATTATCCGGCGCCTCGGCACCTTCACGACGTTTTTCATCTTTAGTATCTGCACTGCCGTTACCACTTGGTTTCTTTTTCTTTCAATTGGCCAAATTTTTTGGTGGGCATTTTTCCACGCCCTTTTTGGCTTCGCCGACGCGCCACTCTGGATCATCTCCGAGATGTGGGCCAACTCCATCCTTAGCGATCGCTGGAGGTCCGTCGGGCTCGGGTTTTACGCTGTTGCCATGGGCGTCGGCTTTGTCCTTGGGCCCATGCTTTTGTCATTTTTCGACATCGCCAATTGGCCAATCTACGCGCTATGCACTATTATGGCCCTCGCGACGCCGCTAATGACACTCCCCGTCGCCTATACGGCACCGAACGCCTCCGACGAGGACGAGCCATCCCTCTCGATCTGGGGCGCCCTCAGGAGGGCCCCGCTGCTGCCGGCGTGCGGCTTCCTCGCTGGAACGCTGTCGATTGTGTTTGATTCATTAATGAGTGTCTTCTTCATCAATCGTGGCTACTCGACCGCCGCATCTGTCCGAATCTTGGCTGTAATCATGTTTGGGAATTTGATTCTTCAACTTCCGTTCTCGATCGCATTGAAGATCTTCGGTCTATCTATTTCACTTCCACTAACGCTTATCATATGTCTCATATGCCAAGTCGCGGTGCCCCTGCTCAGGCCCGTTGTTCAGCACGAGCTCCTTCCATTTCCACTTGATATTATACCACTAGTCGTCATATTCATCATATTGATGGTTTATGGGACCGCTGCCCTTGGTTTGTACACCCTCAGCATGATAATGGTGGGTGACAGCTACACGGAGGTCGACCTGGGCACGGGGACGATGGTTATGGTCATCTCTTATCAAATAGGGGCGGTGATATCGCCGCTCATTATAAGTTACTTCATGGACTATCTACCCGAATCTATGTGGATTATATGTTTTATGATAACGGGTGCCACTCTTGCAGGTCTGATCGTTTATCTTGTTGCCCGCAAAGGCACACTCGTCAATAAACGCGAATAGGTCAACCTTGGGTTTAAAAATCAATTCCACAGATCATATAAGCCCAACCCAGTGCCAGTGGTTGACGTTTATCTATTCCATTGCCCAGCCCCATCACTGATCGCCCTGGATGAAGGCTTCCCCGCCGATCCTGTGTTGACGGTCGGGCAGGCTGAACGTTCGGGTGAAGGACGCGTCGTGGCGGGCCCGCTCGATGTGGGCCGGATGCATGTTCAGGCCTCGCTCCGGCAGCCTAGTCCGCGGTTTGGGTGGGTTCGGCAGGGATGCGTATTTGAACGTATTAGTCGGGTTGAACCTATCAAACGCACACTCAGGCACGGGCTTCTCGAACTCTCCGATCCGAGACAGACGCAACATAAACTCGGGGGCGTCGGGCTTATGCCCAAAGTCATCAGGCCTGAACGAATGGTCTGACGGCGGCTTGTACGGCCCGGATGACAGCGATCCACCGAGGGCAGCCTTGACCTTCACGGCCTGGGCATCGTCAGTCTTAAAGGAGCGGCGGAACTCGGGCTTCTTCTTGGCTGTAGGGCTCTCATTGGTGTATTTCTCGATGGCGGCGGGCGGGTTGTATGAGCTGTAGCTATGGGGCTTGCGTTTGAACGCAGTCTTGTCGAGCATCTTCTTCACGCCATCGGGAATGGCGGTAGCGGACTTCATACGATTAGGCCGTACTGATGTGGCTGTGGATATCCGCGAAGAGCTCCGCCCCATGGCTGAAAGTGCTTCCCGCTGTGATTCCTGCCTAACGGTTTCGAGATACTCCCGTTTATCTGCGAGCGTGAATAGCTTTACCTTACAAGAGCCGTCTGGCCCAAGGTTAGCTTCTCTCGGCTCCGCCATTGTTACTTTTTTGGGTTTGTTTTTTGTGCGAGTAATCGAGAGCAAGTGAAAAGAAGGCCGGATATGGTGTATTACCACGTGAGTGTGCACCGGATACCGAGCATAGCGATTCCATTTAAATTTGTAAATAAAAAACCAACGAACAGACCAAACGAAGAGTGAACGCAAGCATGCTCGACTTGGCTCGACAGAAGCTTGAGGCTGAAGAGAAGGAGGCAAAAGCGAGAGTTGAGCTCGACTCATTGAAAGCGGACCATGTTGCAGCTGTTGCTGAGCGCAATAACCTCCGCGAGCAGTATGAGAGCCTGAAGGAGATGAGTGAGAACACCGAGGACTCCATGAACTCGAGATATCTCTCCATGCTTCGTGAGTTTGAGGAGATGAAGGCCCAGTGTGCCCAGATGGAGCGTTTGATCACGTCCACCGCCGCGCGGCACTCTGAAGAACTCAACATCAAGGACAGCATCATCGCGGGCCTTGAGAAGGAGCTACACGCCAAGCACGCCGAGCTGAGTGTCCAACGCAGCACTGTCCAGGACGCTGTCGAGCGCGCTGACCGAGCACATGATGCCGTGCTCAAATGGCAAGAAATCGACAGAGAAAGAAGGCGTGATATCGAGCGGACCCAGACCCAGCTGCTAGTCGAGGAAGGCGTGGCGGGGCAGCTTCGGGAGGACCTCTCCGTCGCCCGGTCCCAGGTGGGGTCCGAGGCGGGTGACATGTCCACCCGACCCACACCCCTGCTCGCCACAGACGGATTTATCGCTGAGTCAGGCCAGATCGGATCCCCGGACGACGATCAGCCCCTCACCGCCCGTGCCCTCCGTGATGCCGGCCTCGCCCCCTCGCCCATGCAACGCTCAGCATCAATAATGTCCCTCGGTGCCTCCAGTAACTGGTCCACTTCATCGGTGGGCCGTCTTGAGAGGCTCAGGTCCTCTGTAGGGTCGTTGGTGGGCCAGGTCGCGTCGCCCCCGTCCAATAGGATGCGTCGGAGCTCGAGCATGAGGAAGCCGAGCCCAGCGACAGGCCTGCTGAGACGGGCTGACATTTAGGGCGCCGCACTTTGTTGTAACACTATAAACAGTTCGGACCTCTGTAGATGCACGTCGTGTTCACGTCGGTGCGTGCCACAGCGGTCTCCACGCTCGAAGGGATAAAAATCTATAAAGTGATCGAACAAAGACACGCCGAACAACAAAGTAGTTTATAAACCCACACATCCCAAGAAAGCTGTGCGGCCATGCGGTGGCATCTCCCACGAGTGAGTCAACATGCGGGGCGGGGCGTTACCTCGTGTCAATCTTTCGTATCGAAAAGGTGGCGAAGAACATCCAGAGCCAAAGATGACTCGGGGGACGTTGCCGCTGTTTGATATGGTGCCACGGATCACGTTCATGGTTGTGGTATCCGTTCTGGCCTACCTAATTTTCTCTATCGTCATTGCCTCCGATTCCCTAGCCCCATCTCTCAGTACGAATCAGTTTGGGAAGATTGCGGTCATTGGAGGGGTGCTATACGACGTGAAGGCCACAGCCGCAGAGTATGTTGAAGGCTCTTCCGTTCCTGGCGCCGTAGTCGGCTCTGTGGGCGGTGTGGGGCTGAACATGGTAGCTTCCGCGGCCCACGTGCTCGCCAATATCCCCGGTGCGGCCCGCCCGCTGCTGTACAGCGTTGTAGGCGACGATCTCTTCGGCAGCCAGATGGTAGACGCCATCTCACGGACGGGTGTGGATGCATCGGGTGTCCTTATTTGCAAGACGCACTCCTCAGCCATGTTCATCTCGTTAGGCGACGTGCACGGCGAGTTGATGAACGCGGTGGCTGATACGGCCATTCTGGACGATAACCTCGGTGAACACATCGCTGGCTCAAGGCACGAGCTTGGATCGATGAAGGCCTTGCTGCTCGAGATGAACCTGATGCCGGAGGTCGCCCTGGACGCCATCAGACACGCACCCGACGCATTCATCGCGCTAGAGCCTGTTTCTGTGCCCAAGGCGGGGCGCATCGTCACGATCCTAGAACAAGGCGTGTCGGTGGACGTTATTTCACCCAACACCATCGAGCTCGACGCCATATTGGCGGGGGTGGACATTACTGACCTCTCCACCAATGCTACCGTCCACACCAAGGCCGACGCCCTTCTCGAACGTTTTCCAACGCTCGCGTCGGTGCTTGTCACAGCCGGGGCCGACGGGGTTTACCTCGTGACCCGGGAAGGCATGCAGCACCGCCCCGCGCGTGATGTGGTCCAGCGTGTGGACTCTACGGGCTGCGGGGATGCCATGGTCGGGGCGATCGTCGCTGCTGTGGCCCAGGGCCTGTGTGACTGGACAGCGGGGGATGTCGGGGGCTGTCTCGACGAGGGCCTCGACGCTGCGGCCTTGGTGCTGCAGAGCACGGAGAGTGCGGTCGGTAAATATCACTAACAAGCTGAGACAAGCCTTGTGACACTTGATATGATTTTTCAAGCTTAAAAGGAGAATCATCTCATATAGGCGAATGGTCGGCCGCTCGACCAATACCATCCACTCTGGCTCGCAAATATGGATAGAACTCGTCGATGCAGCCGGTAACGACGTCCTGTCCGTAGAACTTCAGGAGGTACCGAAGCTTTTGGCCAACCGATGGGCCCTGGGAGTTGTTGTGCGCGCTGCTACCAGCCAGTACGACGGCCACTCGCTTGATGGAGCCGTTGTTGAGCTTAGCATGGCAGGAACCCCCCAGATCATTCCGTTCGTGCCCATGGCGCGGATAGCTGTCGCTCATACGACAATGAACACGTTCAACATCCCCTCGCTCATGCATCACCTCCTCCACGGCCTGCAGACGGACCCCGTCATCGTCATACCCACCGTCCAGGACGTAGCCGTCACGTTTACCGGGACTACCCCCACCATTGAAGACAACCACCTCGTCACCATCCTCTCCAAAGCGTACGGTGCAGCCATGCGCCAGACCAACGCGTGTATCACCTTTGTGGGCCCCGCGTGCGGCTCCTCCCCCCACACCGCCTCCACAGTGCACCATGCTCTGTCTGGGTACTCGGGTGTCACGCCAGCCATCGCTAGTCGCGCCACAGTGTGCCATGCAGCCCTGTCATGCTTCCTACACACCCTTAATGGCGGAGTTCTCGGGCCCCAGCGCTTCGCCTACCACTTCACGGTGTCGGGTGAGCCCTGCTTCTCGATGGCCGCCCTCATCACGGACAACACCCCGCTAGTGACCCCGTTCAGCACCATACCGACGCCTCTGATGTCACTGCCGCATGTACTGGTCGCTGTGATCGGCATGGACCGCCCCACACTCGAAGCCGTCCTCCCAGAAAAGGCCATGTCCACACTGGCGGCCGCTCTTCCGCTGTTCTACCACCGAGAGGCCAAACAGGGTACGGGGACCACTCTGTTGGACACCCACCCCCTGTTGTACCCGTTCGCACACGCTAGCCCCGACACGGCGACCATGGAGGCCGCTGCGGTGTGGGAGACCATGCAGCTAGCGTTCCCTGGCATGGTGCCCGTAGTGGCGTCGGCAATGGCCGCTGTAGCACTGCTAATCACCATGCAGACGCGGATTCAGTCCAGTACGGCCCATATCTCACCACCATCGTTCAAGGCGGCTGCCCGGGCAGTAGCGGCCCTCATCGATGCCCCCGCAGCGGCCGTACTCCGCTTCCTGACCGATCGGGACCGCGTGGCCCCACACTCCCCCACCGGCTCCGATGACGTCGGCTACGTCTCCGGGGTAGGCCGGATGGAGATGGTCAAACGCCTCGGGGACCTGGCCGCGGGGGTTTATTCGGCTACGATGCTCTGGCTCGTCGACCAAAGTAACGCCCGGTCGGCCGTCGATTCCCCCGTCACCGGGTCGATTTATATCGTAGAGCCGCCGCCCATGGTCGCCCCACCCCACCCTAACCGGGCCGCCCTGCTGAGCAACATTGCCCACGAGATGTCCCTGGCACACCTATCAGCAGGGGCAGGCGCCGGGCAGGTGCTCGCCGACTTGGGCCACTTGCAGGGCCAGCCAGCGACCGTCATACACTCAAACGGGGCTCAGCTCAGCTACCCCGTTGTTGACGTCTCGCCACTGGGTCCTGGGCCGAGGGCCATGGACGCGCTGCTGTGTGCCAGTGGCGGCGTGGGCGAGGGGGCAAGGATGCTCGTCGACCTTAGATCCGTGTCCGCCCCAGACGCCATTAAAACGTGCATGGTGGGACTCGAGCCCATGTCCTCGTGCCACGGAATCTATCTTAGCTCAGCGGCCAAAATTGACAGCCTCACCGATTTTTATAGCACCGAGCACATGATCTCGGCCCTTCAGATCGACGTGCGCCCCCCCACGTTCGGCGACAGCGCACCAACCCCCCCGAGTCTCCTCGACCGCTTCAGAGTCGGCAGTCCGGACGGATCTTTATCACTCCGAGATCTCACTCTTCGTTTGAAGACTGAGTTTAGTGGCAGCCCGACCAGCGACGGCCATCCCAGTGTTAGGTCACCGCTGGCCAACCCGAGCCCCACCCTGGACAGCACGCCACTCCCGCTGAGGAACATCATGTATAGCCAGTCCATCCCGGCCGCTGGGTCAGCCAGACCGGGGTCAGCCCGGTCAAGCACCAGCACGCCTCGGTCCGCCCATCGCCACTCCCAGTCTTTATTGTCGACTCTCGAGGCGTCCGGCAGCCTGGGTCCACCCGCCCCCGCCCCCACTCGGTCGACCCGTAAAACACAGGCCCAGGCGTGGCGGCGCCCCCCCACCCCCACCACATACCCAACCCTCAGCCCGCTCCCCTCCCCGCCGGCCGCCACCCACACCCCAGACGTCATCGATGCCGCCGCCACACGACTTTATAAGGGAGCGGAGGCGAGGCGGGAGAGGCTGGCCGGCCTCAAGGAGCGCGTCATCAAGGCCGAGGACGAGAAGATCAGGTCCGACGCCGTTCGGGCCCAGTCAGCCGGCAGGTCCAGGGCTTCCGGGTCGGGGTCGGGATCGGGGTCGTTCATTGACAGGGTCGCAGGCTACGCTGATGAGAAGAAACGAAAGCTTGATGCCCTCCGGCGAGACAAGGAAGACGCCGAAGCGGCCAGCACCACGTTCAAGCCGACGATTAACTCCAAGTCCGCTGCTATCGCCGCCAACATGCCTGCTGAGACGGAACGGCTGCATTCTTGGGGCACCGCGAGAGAGCGGAAGATTGGACAGATGCGGGAAAGATTCGTGGAAGATGAGCTCGCTCAGGTCACCGGGAAACCGCAACTCAGCACCAGGACGCAGCGTCTGGCGTCCAACAGGGCGCGTCGACTTGGGTTAGGGTCCTTGAGCCCGGCCGACCGGATGATGGCGCAGCAGAAGGAGCGGGACCGCGTGATCCAAGCCAGGCGCGAGGAGGAGGAGGAGAAGGCTCGTCGGGCACGGGTGGTGCCTGCCAGTCGGGTACTCGGGAGGGGTGAGGCGCGGGATGGGGGTCAACCCGCACAGCCGGTGCCGGTGCCCATCTCGGTGCCGGATCACCACCCACGGGTCCCAAAGGTCCGGCCGGTGCCTATGTCGCCTCCGGTCGACCCAGCCCATAGTCGGTCGGGGTCAACCCAGCCGCGGGGGGTGCCCTCCGCCGGCGATGCCCGCAGTTCATTCAAGTCCATCATGAATCAGCTCCGGGGGCTTGACATCTAACCCACCGTCACCCACCCAACCAGGTGGCTACCCATTGTTGTAAACTACACATCACTACCCTATCTGATATCACCACCTTTATCTACCTCCTCTGGCCCTGGCCTTGGTCCATCGGCATCATCACCATCGGGGGCGGCGCCATCACCATGGGCTGCATCGGCTGGCCCATGCCCATCATGATCGGCTGGTTAGGATCGATCATCGGCACATTCGGGTCGAGCGACATCATCGGTTGTTGTCCAGGGTTCAGCAGCGGTGACCGGGAAATCTGGCCGCGGCGCCTGTGGCGCTTGTCAGCGGCCTTGCCGGGCTTCCGGCGGGCTTTCTTCTTGGCCTTGGCGGCCTTCTTCTTCTTGCTCTTGCGCCGCTTGTTATGGATCCACATTATAGGGTTGGGCACGTGGGCTGGCCATATACAAGTGATCAGGAAGCACTGACAGAATAGGAGCACCATGTACACGAGCAGGCCGCCGCACACGACGAGGAGCCAGGTCTGTGGCACGTCACACGCCGCGACGCCCATCTCGGCGGTAGTATCACCAATAATGGTGCAGTCGAGGGCGGCCTCGACCGTCTGGGTGTAGTTCGTGACCACTCCCATGGCGTCATCGATTATTGTGGTGATGTTGGCATACAGGGGATCAAGTATGGTCGTCCCGTTGATCGCCTCGAGCTTGGTGTTGGCTGATGTGAGGGTCGTTTCGACGCCCGTCACGGTGGTCACCAGACTGCCGAGTTCCGTCCGCAGGCCCTCGATGATGGCCAGCAGGGCGGGCAGGTGGCCTGTGGTGGGGGTGTTGAGGTCTGTCTGAATATCATCGATAATCCTCATGATGGACTGGGCCGACTCAAGCTCCGTGACGGCGTCCGTGAGGGCGGCGGGCGGCGGGTAGCCGTTGGTGTTCATGCATGTGGTGAAATCGGTCGTCTTGTCGAGGTTGATCAGGTAAGTCGTCCCGTCGCCCGGCGATGCGTCCCAGGTGGCGTTCAAATGCGCGTCGCGCTGTGTCTTACAGTTGCATATGTCCTGGCCGGACCCCGGGCACCCAGCTGTCGTGTACCCTGTGTCGAACGAGTCCAGCATGTCCGCCATCTCGCTGTTCAGGTTAGTCAGGCCCGAATCGAGCTTCGTTTGGTCCCAGCCGAGGTTGTTCTTGTCACTGACCTTGGTCTGGGCCGTCTCGATCTGGGTCTTGACGTTGGGGTAGTCGATCTCGGCGTCAAAGTCCCTGATCACGATGGCATGGACGTCGCTGATGCCGGTCGTGATCTGGGCGATAACTTCATCGAGCTGCTTCTGGATGTCAATCATGCCGCCGACGAGGCTCTTGGCCTGTTCAGTCAGCGGTCCAGAGAAGTTAAGTCCGAGGTACTCGTAGTAGTTATCAACTGTCCCGTTGAGCTGGGGGATGAAATCCCACACCTTTTCGGGGATGAACGCCGTGATGTTGCTGGCCTCGAGGTAGCTCGGCGGAATGATGTCGAAGAGGGTCTGATTGGAGCAGTGGAGCAGGTCGTTGATAACGTTGGTGGAGCCGAGGTGCAGGTCGTTCTCATCGGCCACGAATGAGGTGAACTGAGCGAGGTAGTGCGCCGGCTGGTTGAGTGCGTATTGCGTCAAGCGCTCGACTGACGGAGACCAGTCATAGCAGACGTCTGAGGCGATCTTGTAGCTTGGTAGCATGATGGCCAGGATGATGATGGTGATGATCATCAGGATGGTGGTCTGGCAGCACACAAAGAGCGTGGAGCAGCCACCACAGCAGCACAGGGGCTGGCAGACGACGTTGGTGCCTCGGCAGCATATCGCGCACGACACGACGATAAACCCTACAATAACGACAGCTACAGCGAGCAGCCCCGCCACGCCCCAAGACACGCCGCGGATGATCCAGGCGGGGTCCGTGATGATGTCCTTGGTGGCATCGGGCAGGCCCACATAGTACGAGTCGATCATGTCGACGTACTGGGCGGCGTACTGGTCGTAGTACCCCGTGGCGGTGTCCTTGTAGTCCCAGACCATGGGCACCATGTGGACGGTGTCGTTGGGTGCGCGGGTGAGGAAGAAGTCGAGGAAGTCGTCCGTGGAGTTCAGCTCCTTCTCGAACGTCATCTGCTCGAGGTTGGAGATCGTGTTGTCTTTCATCTCCACGTATTCGTCAATTTTTCCCGTGGTGCTCGAGAACTCGCTCGTGTCGACCGACGGCTTGGCGGGGATGGTCATGTCGACGGTAGCGGAGCCGTAGCCTGGCAGGGCCTGGATGTCGGTCTCCGCGGTGTCCTTGACGCCCTGGATCGCATCAATCTTGCTGCAGATGGCATCGACCCCGTTGGTGATGGCCGTGACGTGGTTGTTGATGGCCGTCTTGTACGTGAGCACGTCATCGATGTCCTCCATGGCGGGGTCGATGGTGTCGAGCACCTCCCAGGGCCGGACGTCCTGAACGTACGGGGGAATATCAACATGGAGCTTCTCCACGACGTTATGATAAATATCCATCCAACGATCGTAGAAAACGGGGATGACGTCGCTACCGATGGCATTTGAGAGCCTGTAGCCGTTGAACCCGAGGAACCCGGCTCCACTGAGGAGTCCTGCGAGTACCACAAGGAGGGTGATGATGGTCAGGATGGACACGGCGCATTGGGCACAGCCACCGCACATCTTGACAATGATGGACGTCGTGCGGCACGGCAAGCAGCCACAGAGGCAGGCGGCGCAACACATACAGCACATGAGTCCGAGAAGAAATACGCCCGTGATTACTACTGGCGCAAAAACGAAAATGGCAGAGAGATAGGTGTTGGCGTCTGAGATGACGTGGCCTGCCGCCGGGGTGTACACCATGGTCGTCTCGTTGGTTGTAGGGAGCGGGTCCTGGAGAAGGGCCATGCCTACATCGGCATACGTGGAGTTTGAGTTCCCCATGGCAATTTCAACGAGTTCTTTCGCGGTTTCGATGCGGTCTCTTGCCGCACCTTCAAGGTCGTACTTCAGGAACCGGACAACAGGAATCTTGGAGAGAATGTCGTGCATGAACGAGGTCGTCGTCTCGAAAACAGCTGGAGGGGCTGATGCTTCACAGACGACAGAGAAAAGTGCCACTGCTATCACAATGGCTAACAATTTTCGCATCAAGTGACTTCAAGCCTGTGAATGATATTTCTCAGCTTGTGAGAAAATAATCCTAAAAATAGAGAGAGAAGCTCGCCCAACATAAGAAATTCTGGCCCAAAGGGAAACGATTGTAATCCGGCCAGATGTATCCTGAACAGATATGTCCTCAATACCCGCTGAATCACTTCTGATTATCTCTAGGTCATCGAGAAGCGAATGAAGAGGAATGAAAGGGGAAGCGAACAACTCCCCAAATGACCGTATTTCATGCCTGACAGATCTGACAAGCGCACAACCATGATCGAATTATAGGTTTTGGTGCCAAGGTCCGGCTTGTTGCAATATTATGCATGAGCGCTGATGAGCTGCTCCGTTTCTTTGCCGAACTGCAGATACACCCTCGTAGGTCGTGGATTGAAGACTTTTGTCTTTTCGTGAACGAGCATGGCGTCGGAACTTGCGAGTCCCCAGCAGATATCCATCTTGTGGCGTTGAAAAACCTGCTGAGGCAGGAGCTGGCCGATACTTCTGATGTACGTTACATTCCCTGCTCTCTTATCTAGCCAGTTCTATCCCCTGGCCTTCTATCGTACACCAACGTCATTTTGCAAGTTTCATCGTGTGATAACATTGCCGTACCGCGCCAGGCTGTCGACCAAGAGCGGAACCGGTGCCTCAGACTTGTTCTCACCGATGGGCAGACCGTCGTCACCGGCTATGAGTTCCAGCGAACGTCCCTCCCGACGTTTATATGTCCAGGCGCTAAGATACTCTTTTCTGACCTCGAACTGACCCGCAATGCCAACGGGGCGCTTGTGTTCGACCTCATTGAGGGCACACTCTTTCTTGTCGGCGGCATGGTTGATCGTCTCGTCGCCCAGTATGCCGGCGAGCACCAAAAACGC
>PPCM01001168.1_pt1 | contig 13151 bp, 11 predicted proteins | sample 1555541 | NCBI WGS metagenome assembly PPCM01 (sample SAMN05284479, study PRJNA326546) | Marine sediment metagenome, whole genome shotgun sequencing project. | isolation source: marine sediment | place: Germany: Wadden Sea | collected 2012-09-05 | reverse complement strand
GCTGAGCCTCGTCGCGGGCCACGCTGCGTCCATCAACGGGCGTCGCACGGTCGGCGACTGGATCCGTCAGCCGCTCGTTGCCCCCGAGGCCATCCAGGCGCGTCAGGCAGCCGTGCGGGACCTGATGGACCACATTGAGCTGCTGGACGCGGTCTGTGTCCCCCTCAAGGCGATGTCCAACCTTCATCTGATCGCTGGAAAGATGGCACGCCGCGCGGCCACCCTCAAGGATATCGTGAAGCTGTACCAGTCCGTGCAGCACGCCACGCGCATCGCCCAGCTGCTGGAGGACGGACAGGCGGGCCTCGGCGACACGATGGCTGACCTGCGTCCCACGTTGGCCGCGCTCCACAACATGGAGGTGCTTGTCGAGAAGACTGTCGACTTTGGGGCGCTCTTCCGTCACGAGTACCAGCTGAACCCGGCGTTCGACGCCACCATGACTCAGCTCCACAAGGAGCAGCGTGCGGTGTCCCGCAAGATGGCGTCCGCTGCCGAGCGCGTCGCCGAGACCATGGGCGTGAAGCCAGAGAAGGTCAAGCTCGAGCACCAGCCCAAGCTCGGCTATCATCTTCGGGTGAGCCGCGTCGACGAGAAGCGGCTGCGGTCCTCGTCGATTAACTTCACTGTACACGAGGCGCGGTCCAACGGCGTCCGGTTCGTCACCCCCAAGCTGCGTGCCCTCGCTGAGCGGTACCAGGAGCTGGCAACCGAGTACGGACGGACCCAGCGCGGCCTGCTGGAGAAGGTGCTCGCTGTGCTGCATGACTACTCGCCCCACGCCGCCCGCCTCGCGGGTCTGGTGGGTGCCCTCGATGCCTTGACCGCAATGGCGACGCTCGGGGTGCGGTCCCCCGGCTACACCCTGCCCGACATCCTTCCTGCGGGGGGACGGGAGCTGACCATCACTGGGGGCAGACACCCGTTGCTGGAGGCGCGCGATGACGTCGAGTACGTCCCGTCCACCGTCGACATGTGCGGCAGACGCCTCGCGGTGATCACCGGCGCCAACATGGGCGGCAAGTCAACCTTCATCAAGATGGTCGGCATGCTCACCGTGATGGCCCAGATGGGCTGCCCCGTCCCGGCCGACGCGATGTCTCTATCCCCCCGAGGCCGTCTCTTCGTGCGGCTCGGGGCGGCTGACTCCCTGGTCAAGGGTCTGTCGACCTTCATGGCCGAGATGGTCGACCTGGCCGCCATCATCGAGGGGGCCGACGACACCGCCTTGATCCTCATCGACGAGTTGGGGCGGGGTACGTCTACGTACGACGGGTACGGGCTGTGCTGGGCGGTGGGGCAGCATCTGGTGTCGGGTCGGGTCGGCCAGACCCTGTTCGTGACTCATTTCCACGATCTCTGCGACCTGGAGGATCGTTACCCCGAAGACGTCACTAACCTGCACGCCGAGGCCCGCGTGACGGACGACGGGCTCCTCCTCCTCCACCGCATCACCCCGGGTAGAGCCAATAACTCCCTCGGAATACACGTCGCCAGAGTCGCCCGGTGGCCCCAGGCAGTCGTCGACATCGCCGAGGAGACGCTTGCAAGGTCCACCGTGCGGCCGGCGGCTGGCCTCGAGGGGAAGATGGCGAGGCTAGGGGACGAGGACACGCGGGAGGTGTTGACGAGGGTCGCTGCGGGTGAGGTCGGGGCCGACGCCGTCCGGAAGCTGCTCGAAGGGTGAGGGAGAAATATTATAAACCGCGATATGTTTATAGTCTTGTTGGATTATGGCTCACTCTTGGCCGACGTGATGGGGCACGATGCGACCCTCAACACTCCAGGCCCCAGCCGACACGATCTCGGCCCGTACGGCCCCACCCCGGGCGAGTATATCATCGTCGAGGGGCAGGAGGACCTGGATGTAGCTGTCGGTGTGGCCCACCATCATCGTTCCCCGGTGAGCCCGGTCAGTGACGGTGACGGTGACGGTGCGGCCCACGAGACCGTCGAGGAGCCCCCGTCGCGTGGCGTTCCAGGCCGAGATCTCCCTTGTGCGGGCCTTGACGGTCTTCGAGTCCACGGGCTTCATCTTGGCGGCGGGGGTGCCCGGCCGGGGGTAGAACCGAGTGATGTTGATGAAGTGGACCTCGAGGTCCCGAACGACGGCCATCGTGGCGGCCCAGTCCTCGTCCGTCTCGCCAGGAAAGCCGACGATGATGTCTGTCATGACCGTGAGGCCCGGGACGCCCGCCTGGAGGGTGGAGACGACCGTGCGGAAGTCCGAGACCGTGTACCGCCGGTTCATGCGACGCAGCACGGCGTCCGATCCGCTCTGGATGGGCAGGTGCAGGAACTTGTATACCCTGGCATCGGCCATCATCTTGATCCACTCGGGAAGTCGCGGCATCACGCCGTCGGGGTTAGTCATCCCGATACGAATGCGAGTCGCGGGCGGGATCCGGGGCGTGAGGGCTGCCATCAGGGCGGGCAAGGTGGTCTCAATGTCGAGACCGTACGCGCCCGTGTCCTGACCCGTGAGCCACGCCTCGACAAAGGGCAGTCGGGCGACAACATCGTCAACCAGGTCCGGGACCGGGACGGACGTCAGCTGACCCCGAGCCATACGCGTCTTGCAGTACGTACAGGCGCCCCGGCACCCGGACGCGACCGGCACGATCTCGACGAGCGGGTTCTTGCGGACCTTGGGCAGCCCAAGCGGCGTGACTTGGCCGACCTCAAGGTCCACGGCGATGCCGTCAACGCAATCCCCCGACAGCAGCCGTGCGACCATCACCGGGGCCTCCGTGAGCCGTTTAGTCCCAATCACGGCGATCTGGCTGGCATACTCCTTTGTCCACGCCGGCAGCGGGTTGCTCCGGGCGGAATCAGCCTGGACGACGCATCCAGCTAGGAGGACTGGCTTCTGAGCCTCGAGTGCTGCCTTGACGAAGGACCAGAAGTGTGCCTCGCTGGGCCCTACGACAGTGCAGGAGTTAGCGACAACGATATCACTCTTCTCCCAGGCATCGGTTATCTCAAGGCCATTAGCCGCTAACAGACCAGCAATCGTCTCACCGTCCGCGAAATTGGTGGAGCAGCCCCAGCTCTTCACAAAGAACTTTGCCATTTCAACCTGTCTCAAGCCCATCAAATAAGTCGCGCCCCACAGACGAAAGGGTAGCTTTACTGTCCGTAATATCCGTGTCTCATTCGTCCGAGTCCTCCGCCAGCTCCCGTGCGATGTCCGCCTGGGACATGACGTACCCCCGGCCATCATCACTTGCAGCGTTGATCGGCACGGGGGACGCCCCGCCCCTCCTCGGCCGGCGGGGGGGCGCGTGCCGCACCGGGATGGGTGACCCCGGCTGGTTCATGCCCTTGATGTCGAGCCCGTCGATGTCGAACATCAACTGAGATCCGTGCGAGATGGTGAAGGCCAGCCCGGGCCCCTCCCCGCGAGGCTCGGTGTCGGTGTCGGGCTGGGTGTCGCTATCATCAGACAGCAGGGTCGACCCATCGAGCCCGGGCGGGGTGAGGGCACCGGGCGGGGGCAGGACGCCTGTTTCTCCGATGACCTCGAGGCGGGGGGGTCGATCGTCGGTCACACCGTGCTGCGTGCTGCAGACAAAGGACTGGTCCCGCGCGAGGTAGCGCTGGTAGTGTGCCGCGAGTCGAGCGCATTGGTCCGCCAGCCTCTCCTTGCGACCAGCCATCTCAGCGGCGTGTCGTTCGGTCATTTCTGCCTCCTCGGCAGCCATGGCCCCACGGAGCGCCGCTATGGAGCGCTGCGTGGCACCGTCCAGCAGTCCGATGAAGCGATGTGTCTCGCCCGTCATTGACTGGCCCATCGTGCTCACCTTGGGGCAGGACTCAGAGAACTTGAGGTCAATGCCCAGCTCGGCGCAGAACGACGGCGACGCCTTGCCGTTCGCATAGTCCTCGGCGGACTTCAGGTCGTCAGCAACGTAGTACCGGTCGGTGCTGTGGAAGTGGAGCACGAGCAGCGTGTGGCAGTGGCAGCAGACGAAGGCCTCGAAGGGATCGTTTTCATCGTCCTGAACAAGGTGTTGCTTCTTCATCAAGAAGGGCAGCAACCGGCACGTAATCGATATACGCTCGGCACGCTTCAAATGTAGGTCTTTCTTCTTCTGGACAGCGCCAACTTGGACAGTCACGCCGTCGAGAGCAGCGATGCCGGACGAAGGGAACGTAATGTCGACTTTGGAGCTGGATAACAGGTTGAATGGGTGGTACTCACTTGAAGCAGCGGCAATACCTCGGCTCGTCGGGCTCGGACATGGCAATGCTCGCTTGGGATTAAAAATGTTTTTTGTTTCCAGAAATGGGCGCTACCACCCATCGCAGACGTAACGCGTTCGGACCGACTTTGCACAAGGACCGCTTGCTCGCATTTAATTCGAATTATAATTTGTCCTCGCTTGTTTCTCATCTCACACCAGGTAGCTCGCCGCCTGGCCCTTCGGTGATTTGTCCCGCTTCATGTACATGACCCCGTCACTGAGCGGCCACACGAGCCCCGGGTCCTCCTCGTCGATCAGGGTGGCGCTCATCATCGGCAGTAGTCGTAGTGTCTCAGTTTCTTTGTCAATCACGCCGTACACCATCAAACATTGGTCCAGCTCCGGTGCCAGGGTGCGCGCTGTGAAGAACAGCAGCCCCGACTCCGCCGGGTCGGCCCCCCCGGGTGTGGGTGTGGGCCCGGTCCGGTCCTTCGACATCACTCTGATCGACGGGGCTAGGCGACGCCACGCCTTGTCGTCCTCCATGTACGATGCGTTAGGGAAACGGGTCAGGAAGCCTCGCCGGTCATGCATGAACGTCACCGTCAGTAGTGCCCGGATCTGACTCGGGGCGTCGGACTCAGGCATCAGGGTGACGTCGGAACAACGAAGGTCCAGACGGGCTGACGCCGTCCACGTCCTCTCGCTGACATCCAGAAACGTCATTGACCCGAAAGTCGCGCCGGCCGGCCCCTGGGCGCAGTACATAACGTTCTCTGCCACCAACCCCAGGTGTACATCCTCGTCCATCGCCGTGGGCAGCTGGTTCACATGCGGCTCGGTAAAATCAGAGCGCATCGGACGCCGATATTGAGGGCACGTCGGTGCGTCGGGCCGCTCTCCCCGCCTGATGCTCGCAAGCAGCTCATCGCGGCCAGGTATGTCCGAATTGCCACGATGGGCGGACTGTCCCGTTCCATCCTCCCTCTGCCGAACGAATGAAGGAACCCTGAACGTGAAGGCATCCTCTAGCGCCGGGTCATCGAACAATCTCATCCTTACCTGCCGGTGTTAATTCATTCCTATCAATATCCTATTGCCAGTTCTAGAGCTGTGATAGTGCGGGTCACATTAAGTGTAAATGGCGTGGGGTGGACGTTGACAGCCCGTTTTGTTCAGTATGTTCGGGACACTATAGAATATTGTATGTTCAAATGCCGTCATAATGTACTAGTATCGCCTCAATAACCTTGTTGGCATTGTCTATTTGCCACTTTTCGTTCCCTTTAAATCGACTTTTTCAGTGAAATGCCTCCTTCTGAAGGCCTTGAGCAGACAACAGTGTATGTGAAGAATCTAAACGATAAGATAAGCAGCATAAGTACGTGTTGGCCTCCAACTACTTTACACAGGCATTCGTAAGCAGCTGTATCTCTTGTTTTCACCGTTTGGGGTTATTCTAGACATTGTAGCGCTCAAGACGACCAAGATGCGCGGCCAGGCGTTCATTGTGTACCGAGAGCGGCATGCTCTGGTGCGCGCCCTGGACGAGATGCGGGGTGTGGAGCTCTTTGGCAAGCCTATGGTTAGTTCCCCCTCCCCCTTCTCACCCAGCACCTCGAGGAGGCCAAGACCATCAGCAAGGCGTACCTACAGCACATGGGCAGACTGGAGTTGCCGACTGAGGAGGGCTCCGGCGCCACCAATGAAGGAGCAGTGCTGCCAGCCCGCCCGCCGACCGAGTGATCGACAGCAAGTTCAGCTGCAGCAAACACACGATAAACTACACCGAGCCGGCATGTTATGGTTCATCATTTACCGCTCGTTAAAGCTTGAACTCCATTTTCTGGATCTGGACGCCCTGAACCCGTGACAGATCCGTCTCAAACTTGTGGATGTCCGCCTCATGGCCGCTCATCTGACACAGAAGGAGGCCGTGGGGGGCGCAGTAGCGCTCATCGGTGTGGTGGAGGCCAAGGCGGGACGAAATCTCGCAGCCGTGCTGGGAGAGAACCTTCTGGACTTCCACGGCGTGCTGCATGCGGCCCATGATCTGGATGCCGTACACGGTGTTCTTGAGGTTGCCAGCGGCGTCAGTAACGAAGGAACGAGCGAAAGTAGAGAGCATTATTTTTCGAAAAAACTCTTTGACACGAGCTGCTGCCGGGACCTGAAGATCGATCCGATAAAGTCCACAAAAAGTGCCCTTGTACGGCTACACCATGGCCAGTTCCCCTCCCCTGTCCAGTGTATAACGCCTCATCAGATAACCGCCCAAGATCATCGCTGCCTTCCGCCCCAAACACGGGGCACACACCCGCTGAACATGGCGACACGTGGTTTATTCATGAGTATCATCCCGCGTGGCCCCTAATCGGCGAAGAATCGCGCCTGCATCATTTCTCTCAGCTCGACGGAGAGAACAGTGTTAGCACCGCCCTTCAGCCGGTCGTCGATCACCCGCACCTCGACGCGCATCCCCAGCATCTCGAGGGCCCCCCGGATAACCCCGCACAGTACCTGGAAGTAGCTCAGCTCGCCCATGGAGGGGGGCAGCTCCACCCAGTCAGACAACAGGCAGTCGCCGACAGTCAGGTGCACAGACGTCATGTCCGCGTTCCAGTTGCTGAGGGTGGGCGTGGTGCCGAGGTAGAGCCGGAACCCTACCCGGGCGAGGATGTCGATCACTTCACGGAAGTCTGGCCCGGGGTTCAGCCCAGTCTTTGCCAGGACCTCGTCCACGAGGCGCGTACCGATGTTATGCCCCATCTTGTCCAGTTTGGAGTTCACGTCGTCCACGTTGTCGCTGTCCTCGACGATTGTCGCCACCATCGAGCCATAAGTCAGCGTGAATAGCTCGCAGTGCTAAATAACCAGGCTGAACGGGAAAACATACCACTTTGTCGAGCTTGTTGAACGTCGCCTCGGCTACCTTCTGCAGATTCTTGTCTCTGCTGGACATTTTTCTTTTGAACCTTGTTTATAGTTCCCGTTCCCTGATTGCCGATCCACTGGCCCTTGCCTCACAGCGCACGATCGCCCAGAGGTCACGCTGATTCATTCATCCCTGAACATGTGGTTTATTGTCGTTAAATTATCTCGAATTAGATTACAAAGTCTCTTACAAGTCTCTACACGGCGTCTCGATCACTGCTCGACACCTCGTCCCTAAAGGACCCGGTATCGTCACTCAGTTCGCTATAGCTCCCACTGCCCCCGGTCTCCTCGGACTTGGTCGACGGCGTCTGCGGCAGCCCGGGGTATGTCATTGGTCCGCCCGTAACGGGCATCGAATACACCGGGCCACGCTGCGGCGCCCCCCCGACGGACCGCATGGCCGAGCTCAGCATGGATCGGACCGAGTGGGCGGGCCCCGCGGAGATCTGGGTCGACCCATCGCTCGAGTTGGGGTTGGACGTCTCCCGTAGGTACTCGGCGCGGGTCACCCGGTTACCAAGGGTGGGTTGGCATCGGCCACACGCGGCACACTTGACGTACCCCTCGAGGGAGGCGTCGCCCTTACCGGTGAGGAGTCTGAAGTCGCGCCGGGACATCGGTTGGCCTCGAACGGCCTTCCAGATCTTCAGGGCGTATGTGATGGCCATGAAGATGATGACCGTGCCGGACACGACCGATGGGAGGAGCCGGGCGGCGATGAACACGTCCGAGGAGGCTCGTTGGACCAGGACGATCACACTCGACACGATGGCCGCGGCCGCCATGAGCTGGACCGTCAGCATGAGTACTTTCGTCTCGGAGATCGGCAGCTTCCGGGTCTTGAAGACGAGGACCGCGTTGGGAACGAGGACCAACGCGACGACCAGGGCCACGGCGATGGACCATGTTAGGGAATGGTTGGTGGAGCACATGGACGTCATCGAGTAGGCCGTGATGTGGACCTTGGCGGGGGCGAAGGGGTCCGCCACGAGGCCTACGAGTAGCAGGGCGACGGGGGCGGGCAGGAAGAGTGCGAACAGCGGCAGCAGGCGGAGGTCGGTGAGTGTCTTGAAGTCCCGAGAGGCACGTCTCGTGCGGATGAGGATGTGGTAGATACGGAACTGCTTGGCGAAGAGGGCGCCGCAGACCGTGGCCAGACCGAGGAGGGCGAAGCTCAACGACGACATGCAGAGTATGGCCGACGAGGCCCAGAACGTGAGGGTGTAGGCAGCCACGCCGACCGTCACGGCCAACGCGCCGGCGTTGATGACGAGCATGAAGTTCCGGGACGCTAGCTTGAAGTTTCCGTTGGTGTGGATGTAGCCAAAGAGGACTGTGGCCGCGCACGACACACAGACGGTGACTGCGGCTAAGGTGGCGGCCAGAAGGCCCAGCACGATGAAGGCCCCGTGCAGCCCGACGGTTAGCAGGGGCTCGATGCCGAGGTTCATGCGGTAGTACTTGAGCTGTGTCGCCCGGCCGTACTTGGTGTCCGTGAGCCCGTTCCACCCCCCCTCGACGGCCGCGAGCATCGCGTCGACCGTGGACGTCCCCGCGAAGAGGTACTTATTCGCCTCGTCGAAGAATACCTGGATGTAGTCGGCCGCGCCGGGCACGCGGAGGTCGAGTGCGACGTTGTCATGGCTCATGATGGCCGTGAGGGCCGCCATCACGCCGTCGTACTCGGCATCGGTGAAGTTTAGGTTGGGCGCCGTGCCGTTGGTCCAGAGATGTCTGTCGAGCTGGGACCGGCGGAACGGCTCCATGCTGTGCGAGTTGAGGACGTACTCGTTGATGACTGACGGCTGGGAGCTCCATTCGAGGAACTCCCACGCGGCCGCCTTGTGCGGACTCGACCGGTCCATCGCCAGCCCCCAACCCCCATTGGCGGCGAAGGGGGCGTCGTTGATCAGGGTGTCGCCCTCGGTCCGGCCGTGGGGGCACAGCTCAGGGGTGCAGGGGGTGAGCCCGCCCGCCCCACGCTCCCAGACCTCAGGTGACCCGGGGAAGACCATGTGTTTGGTGTTATCCCGGACGGCGGGGGTCCCGTCGCTGTGGGGCTGGAAGAACATATCGCCCCACTCGACGATCATGGCACAGCGTCCAGTGTTGTACTGCTCTCGGAGCCAGAGAACGTCTTGCCCGGACGCCCCTCCTGCAGGGCCGGTGGCTAAGGCGCGTTTGAACAGCTTCATGCCCTCCCGCACGCCGGGGTTGTTGATGAGTGGGTCCATCGTCTCTGGATCGAAGAATGCACCGTGTTTGGTGCCTGACGTCTGAACGAAGGGAAGGAAGAAGTCTGCCGCGAACACTAACAACATGTCGGACGTGCTGCCCGCGATGCACACGCCATAGTCGGGCTCGCCGGCGTCTGTGGGCATTGTTGACGCCATCAACGCCTCGGCAATCTCGACAACCCCAGCCACGTCAGTCGGGACTGCCTGACTGTACTTGGTGAGCACGTCCTGTCGGAAGTGGAGGAAGTGGAAGTCGCCGTCGTACGGGATAATATACGTGCCGCCGTTGAATGACGTGCCGTACAGCCTAGTGAACGAGTTGACGTCAGCCCATTCAATAATGTCACTCTTGTCGAGGTACGGCTGGTAATTCTCTAGTTTCCACGCTGCAGTAGCCGTATCGTCCGTTACGCCGGCCAGGAGCATGTCTAGCAGGCTGCTGAACGTGATAAAGTACAGGTCGAAGGAATTATCGCCAAGAATAAGGTCCGTGCGAATAGACGTGAAATAATCGCTGTTATCGGTCGCTACCTGCGTAACAATGATGTATGAGATGTAAACAAACCTTCACAACGACCTCAATCGTCGTGCTCTGCGCATTAAAGCGATTGGCAAGCGTTTTCATGTTGTCTGCGAAAGGGTAGTCAGATATCTGCAGCTGAACCACCTCCTTCACCGCAACAGTAGCTGTTGCAAGCACTAGCAACATGAGGAACACCCCCCTAACCATTTGATGATTAGGTATCTGTTCAACTCGCTCTGTTTACTAAACAGTTAAAATTCGTTTTAACGGGTGGACAACAGGAACGACCTAACACCCAATGTGGCTGTCTCGGCCGTATGATTCCATGTGCTCGTTATTTTTTTCTTCCATTTCTTCCGTTATTCCATGAAGTTCCATAAATCGGCCGAGCGCTGAGCTTCAGCACGTGAAATGCCACACAACTTTCTTAATATGCTGGCAGAGTATCCGAACGGCTGAATAGCATGTGAAACCAGTAAGCAGCAATTTTCATGCTCAGGCACATCACCAGACATATCAATCACTTTACATCTCGTCGTACAGGTCGTCTCCACCCTCATCGAGCCCCGCCTCGGGCTTCACGGTGGCCTCTGAGAACCGGAACGCATCGCCGCCCGACGCCGACACGTCCGCGCTAAGGCTTTGACGGAACATGTCGTATTTCTGGATCTCGGCGTCCGTCACGGACCGGCGGGCACCTCGCATCGCCTCCTCGAAGTGGCGGCGGCAGATGCAGTTCTCGGGGGCCTCGGCATCGAACGCCTCCTCGTCGAACTCACCTCCGTCGGCCTCCATCTGGGCACGGATGGCCTCCTTCTGCTGCTCGCGGCGGATGTCATGTGTGATGGACTCCCGGATGGCCAGCTTGGCGGCGCGTTGGCAGATCTCGGCGATGTCTGCACCAGAGAAGTTGTTGGTGGCGTCGACGATCTGATCCAGAGGGACATCGGCCGCGACGTTCGACTTCCGGAGCTTGGCCTCGATGATGGACTGGCGACTGGCACGGTCCGGCAGCGGGATGTACAGCAGCTGGTCGAGTCTGCCTGGCCTCATGACCGCGGGGTCCAGAATGTCGGGTCTGTTGGTGGCCCCCATGACGAAGACGTTCTTCCTGGCGCCCACACCGTCGAGCTCAGTGAGGATCTGGTTCATGACCCGGTCGGATGCCTCACCGCCGCCGCCGCCGCCCCCACCGCGAGCTCTGGCGATGGAGTCGAGCTCATCAAAGAACAACACGCATGGGGCCGACTGCCGCGCCTTGTCAAACAGCTCGCGGCACCGCTCCTCGGACTCGCCGAACCACTTGGAGAGCACCTCGGGGCCCTTGACAGAGATGAAGTTGGACTCGGCCTCGTTGGCGACCGCCTTGGCCAGCATCGTCTTACCCGTCCCGGGCGGGCCGTAGAAGAGCACGCCGCGGCTGGGGCTCATGCCCAGCTCCTCAAACTTCTCTGGGTACTTGACGGGGTACTCGACCATCTCCTGAAGCTCGGCCTTGACGTCCTCGAGGCCTCCGATGTCGTCCCACGTGACGTCGGGCACCTCAACGACGGTCTCGCGGAGTGCTGACGGGTTAGAGTTGGCGAGGGCGGCCTTGAAGTGGTCCTGGGTGACGGCCATCTCGGCGAGGATGGCGGCGTCGATCGTGTCGCTCTCCATGTCGATGATGTCCATCTTCTCCCTGATACAGTTCATGGCTGCCTCTGTGCACAGCTGGGCCACGTCCGACCCGACGAAACCATGGGTCTGGGACGCCAGCTCCCCGAGCTCGACGTCGTCCGCCAGCTTCATGTTGCGGGTGTGGATGGCCAGGATCTCGAGCCGGCCCGTCTCGTCGGGCACACCGATGTCGATTTCCCTGTCGAATCGGCCGAACCGACGGAGGGCTGGGTCGATGGAGTTGGGCCTGTTTGTGGCGGCGATCACGATGACGTTATCCCGGGACTTCTTGCCGTCCATGAGTGTCAATAACTGGGACACGATGCGACGCTCGACCTCCCCGTGCACCTTCTCACGCTGGGGGGCGATGGAGTCGATCTCATCGATGAAGATGATGGCCGGCGCGTTGTTCTGGGCCTCCTCGAAGGCGGCACGGAGGCTAGGTAAGGTAAGGTAAGGTAAGGTAGGTACCTTTTCTCCGACTGTCCCATCTGGTTGCTCATGATCTCGGGGCCATTGAGAAGGAAGAAGAATGCCCCCGTCTCGTTGGCCACGGCTCGTGCAATGAGTGTCTTACCAGACCCAGGCGGGCCGTACATCAGGATCCCGCGGGGAGGCTTACATCCGAGGTTCTTGAAGAGCTGCGGGTGGCGCAGCGGCAACTCAACCATCTCGCGGATCAGGCCCAGCTGCTTTCGCACGCCGCCGAGGTCCTCGTATGAGATGTTGGCGTCGGGGTCCTCCTCTTCCCGGTCGATGGGGTCGCCGTCAGCATAGACCTCCGTCGTCTCGGTGACGATGACACATCCGCTCGGATCGGTGTCGATCACGCGGAACTCCACGGCACGCATGTTGGCCCGCACGATGAACGAGTCGCCCGGCGTCATCGGGCGGTACGCCTGGTCAAAGTAAGGCGCGAGGAAAGTCTCGAAAAGGTCACCGGTGACGCCCTCGAGCGTGTCCGCGTACGGCAGTACCTGAACACGGTTGCCAAACGGAACGTCGTCCTTCTTGCTGATGGTGACCAGGTCGCTGGGATGAACGGCCAGGTTGTCTCGAGCAACCTTGTTAAGACGGCACTTGTGCGGCTCAAGCTCCTCGTCAACAACGACAATAAGGACAGTTTCCTTGCGGCGACGCCCACGGAGGAGTACAGTGTCGCTCTGGAAGATATCAAGCTCATCTATGTCAGGTTTGGAAAGAATCCGTGGTACTAACTAATCTTGTCGGGATGGAGGGCGATGGTTGAGTTGTCCCCATCAGGGAAATCGTCAACCATCAGTTTGTTGGGTTTAACTTCCTGTTGATCAGCCATTCTGGTATGAAAGCTGAGTGTATGAATCGTGACATGACTGTAAATCGAACGAATTTAGTTTCCAGATCAATATCCAGAGGTGCACTGTGCCACGAGTTAAACCCGCGCCAGTTCAAGGGATAATAGGGGCCGACAAAACGCTCCATCACCCACACATCCTAAAAGTTTATAATCAGTCACTATGGCTATAAAGCCATCATAATCGTTGTCGTCTCGCCGAGGGTCCCATCACTCAGTGGAGCCCGCTCTCGGTCATGGCGCGGAGCCGGGACCGCGGAATGGGGGGCGCCGGG
>PPCM01001167.1_pt1 | contig 13174 bp, 10 predicted proteins | sample 1555541 | NCBI WGS metagenome assembly PPCM01 (sample SAMN05284479, study PRJNA326546) | Marine sediment metagenome, whole genome shotgun sequencing project. | isolation source: marine sediment | place: Germany: Wadden Sea | collected 2012-09-05 | reverse complement strand
GGGACAAGTGTAAATGTAGTCGGGTTGGCTTGCCGCCCGACAAGATCGTAGCCGCAACTTCCAATCAAACGGGGCGGCAAGCCAACCCCGCTACTACAGCACCTTCCTTAAAAACAACTCGCGGTGGATGGGCGTGGCGCCATGCGCTTTCAGGGCCGCTCGGTGCACCGCCGTACCGTAGCCTTTATGCTGTTCAAATCCGTAGTCGGGATAGGTCTCGGCGAGTTGTTTCATCTCGCGGTCGCGAGACACTTTGGCCGCGATACTCGCCATGGCAATGGCCAGCGACTTGCCGTCGCCCTTGACCACGCCCTCGTGTGCATAGGGGAAAGGCTTCAGCGGGCGCCCGTCGACAAGGATTCCGACTCGCTGCTCCGGAGGGACGACCTCTGTGTCGTCCACCTGACAAGCGAACAAAGTATCGGTAACTTGAAAAGTTGGCAACGACCACCCACTCGCTCGAGCAGCAAGTGCCTCGACAGCTCGACGCATAGCCAAGCGCGTGGCGCCCAGAATGTTAAACTCAGCGATCTCTTCGACCGAACCGGAAGCGACCGCAAAGTCGATCAAGCCACGAGCCTGCAAATCTTCAAGCACGACAAACTGCGCCTCGCGCGCCTCGGCTGTCAGTTGCTTCGAATCATTAATCAAAGCACTCTGCTCCAGCGCCTCGGGCGACTCGAATAACTGGCAATTCAGCACACAGGCACCTGCCACAACCGAACCGGCCAGGCAACCCCGTCCGGCCTCGTCAATGCCGACGAGCCAAGGATTCGTCGCTAAACGCGCGAAGTCGTATTCTTGCAAGGGGTTCATATGAATCAGTGAAGCGAACAGGGATCCAATCGGCAGGGCAAACAAAGAAGCCCGTATTCTCGCGAATCACGGGCTTCTTGATTGAAGGGAATGCACCTTAACCCTCGGCTTTGATCAAATGAACATCGCGCTGAGGGAATGGGATGGTGATGTCCTCTTCGTCGAAGCGTGTCTTAATCTTTTCCTGTAGGTGAAAGAAGAGATCCCAATAGTCCTCCACCTTCACCCAAGGGCGAAAGGCGAAATTAATCGAACTGTCGCCCATTTCCATCAGACCGATAGTCGGAGCGGGCTCGGGTAAGATGCGGGGTTCGCCTTCGAGAATCTCCTGTAGGATCTTCTTAACTTTGACGATGTCGTCGCCGTAACTCACGCCCGCGACGAGATCGAGACGACGGGTGCCTTTCTTAGTGTAGTTTTCGATTACGCCGCCCGTAGCAATCGCATTAGGCAGAATCTGCGTCCGGTTGTCCAGTGTCACTAAGGTCGTCGTAAAGATACCAATCTCTTCAATCAGCCCTTCGCCACCACCCGCGACCACGTAGTCGCCCACACGGTAAGGCTTAAAGATGAGGATTAAAACACCTGCCGCGAAGTTAGAAAGGGAACCCTGTAGCGCCAAGCCGATGGCAAGGCCAGCAGCACCGACCACCGCGACGAATGACGTGGTCTGAATACCGAGCTTGCCTAAGGCAGCAAGCACCACAAACACCATCAGCGCGACGTTCAGCATCGATGCACTGAAGCCAACTAGCGAGGGCTCGACCCCTCGCTTTTCCATTTCCCCACGCACTCGGCTAACAATAAACTTAGCAAGCATGCGCCCCAAGATGAATATGACGATCGCCGCCAAGATCTTAAGGCCGTAATTCGACACGCTCTCAATGACACTCTGCAGAATCGATTCAAAATCGACCGTTGCCGTGGAAGCCGTCGCGTTCTCGGCAGTTTGCGTGGCTGCGTCGGCAGTTTGCACGACAGCATCGGTTACTTCGTTTTCTTCAGCCATGATGGTGATTAATCAGTATTTGTGATGTTAATAGTTAGTTGAATTTTGAATAAGCCCTACTCTTCCCAAGGCTCAGGCACGCGATCGAGGAAGGGACGGAATTTTTTCTTATCGATACATTTCTCGTAGGCCTCATCCGCGCTGATACGCTTGGATTGGAAGTGATCCATGATCGAGTCGTCCAGAGGGCGATTCCCCTTCTTACGACCGACTTCGATCATCGAGGGGATTTGGAAGGTCTTCCCCTCACGAATGAGATTCGCGATAGGTGTATCAACGACGAGTATCTCTTGCGCAGCCACACGTCCCGGCTGATCAACCCGCTTGAATAAGTTCTGCGCAATCACGCCGACAAGGGCTTCAGAGAGCGTGTTGCGAATTTGGTTCTGCTGCGCAGCGGGGAACACATCAATGATGCGGTCGACCGTCTTGGCTGCGCTCGGCGTGTGCAAAGTTCCGAAAACGAGGTGCCCGGTAGCCGCCGCTTCGAGCGCAAGCGAGATCGTCTCTAAATCGCGCATTTCACCGACGAGAATAATGTCGGGATCTTCCCGCAGCGCACCACGTAGTGCGCTGGCAAAGGATTTGGTGTCGGTACCGACTTCACGGTGGTTGATCAGCGCCTTCTTGCTCTTATGAATGAACTCGATGGGATCCTCAACGGTCAGAATGTGATCGGAACGCGTCTTGTTGGCATGGTCAATGATCGCAGCCAAGGTGGTCGACTTCCCCGAACCGGTCGGCCCGGTCACGACGACGAGCCCCTTCTTCAAACCGGCGAACTTACGGCAGACGTCTGGTAAGCCCAATTGCTCAGAGGTCAGAATCTCGGTTGGAATCGTCCGGAAGACGGCGGCAATCCCCTTGTTTTGGCGAAAATAGTTCGCGCGGAAACGTGCTTTATCACCGAACGTATAGCCAAAATCAATATCCCCAGATTCTTGAAACTCCGCAATCTTATCACCGGGGCAAATTTCGTAGAGCATCTCTCTTAGAGTCGCATCGTCGAAAGGCGGAAAGTCAAGCGACTCGAGCTCGCCGTTGATACGAATGATAGGAGGGTTCCCCGTGGACAAGTGCAAATCTGAGCCCTTGAATTCGAGCAGTGCGTCAAAGAAATCGTCTATCTGAGCCATATCGCTGAGTATTAGCGGGAAATGAGCGTAGAAACTCAAGCCGTAAGTCAGTGCATTCTGCGCGACGTGCTGACCGCCAAAGATCCACGATTAGATGCCAGCCGCATCGAAAAATCCGACTCGAGGCATCTAGTATGTGAGTGACACACCAGAGTTGATTGCCCTCTTACACCGGCACCCGCTCGGGTTCTTTCTTAGCTTCCTCAGCCTCGATATCTTTGCGGTGGTAATCGGCAAAGTCGGTATAACCTTCCTTGCCTAAATACCGTTGAAGAACCTTGGGGTCGGTTTTGCAGAGATCGACCAAGATCAGACCATCGATCACATCACTAAACGCGGGGTCGACATTAAAACTGAGCAGGACGCCGTTGAGCTTTAGATAGTGTCGCAGCAAAATCGGCACGCCTTTATGATCATCTTCAAAGCCGGAAACGATGGCCGAAACGGAGTCAACCGACTTGATCGATTCGCCGATGTGCTTGAGCGAGACACCCTTGAGCATTTTAAATGCCTTCGGTGGCTTGCGTGGGCGCACGTATTGCGACATCTCATCGTCGAAACTGTGCTCACGAAAGAAATGCACCATTAGGTCTTTGGAGATGTTGTTATACGCATCCGTAATGCTGACAGGCCCAAAGAGCGTTCGATACTGCGGATGGCGTGCGATGTATTCACCGATGCCGCGCCAGATCAAAGCAAGCGAGGCGTGTTTTTTCTGGTATTTGATACAGATAAAGGAACGTCCAAGCTCGATCGCAGGCCCCAGCTTATCCAAGAAGCGGGAACGGTAGCGAAACAGTGTCGAAGTGTAGAGCCCCTGCTTACCATACTCTTTCACGATCTGATCCGCGAGGCCGATACGATAGGCACCGACGATTTCACGCTCGGCGCGGTTCCACATAAACAGGTGCTGATAGTAGCTATCAAATTCGTCTAAATCAGAGGCTTGCCCTGTCCCCTCTTGCACCGCGCGGAAGGTCTCTTCGCGAAGCCGCCCGATCTCCTTAAGCACTATAGGAATCTTATCAGCACCGGCACAGTAGACTTCGAAGTCTCCGTGTTCAACAAGACGGTGTGGCGAGGGCAAAGCCTCAATCTCCTGCTCCAATCGCTGGGGCAATTGCGCAGGAGCCAGAGGTTGAATGGTCTGAGCCGAGGATGCCGAACGGAACGGTAAGCGCAGGCGCACCCGACTTCGCTTTTTCTTAATATCTTTTAAGGCATAGGTCTTTAAGCGCAGAAACTCCGTCGCGGCTTCCTTATTCTCAAAAGTGTCTAAGTGTTTCGGCCCAATCAACTCGCCAACCTTCAAACGAATCTCTCGGCCACATGCGTTAGAAAACTCACGCCCCAAGAGCGCCGTGCGCAGTCGCGGATGCACCAAGCCGGCGCATTGAAAGAAGCGGCTATTACAGCCTTCGAAATAAACCGGAAGTATCTGCGCACCGGTCTTGAGTGCGAGATTCACCATGTGCGGCGTCCAGACGGGATCGACCACTGCCCGACTTTTCAATTGTAGACTGGAGACTTCGCCTGCAGGAAAGGCACCGAGGCAACCACCACTGCGTAGTAGACGGATCGCTTCACGCATACCGCCGAGGTTGGCACGAGCCGCCGCTTCGCCACCAAAGGGATCGACTCGAATAATACTGCCACGGATCCCCTCCATTTCAGCCAGAAGATAGTTACCCATAAGTTTGGCGTCTTTCCGAAGCCCTTTCAACAAGGCACCCAGAACCACACCATCGACACCGCCAAAGGGATGGTTCGCGATGACGATCAGAGGTCCCTCTTTGGGAATGCGTTCAAAGTCAGCATTTTCCAGCTCGAAGTGTACGCCCATCACGCGGAGCGTTTTCATAAAAAAAGCATCGTCGCTTTCGAGATCGTCCAGCTGCGCGTGCACATCCGCGTAGATGCGATTCACACCGGAGATGCCCATGCCGCGCTCGAGGGGCGGAGCGATGAGTTTCAGGAGCGCTTTAGGGCATTTCGAACCACTCAAGCTGCGCTCGAGATCGATCAGTTTGGGCTCAATTTTCTGGGACACGTAATATTAAGTTTTTGCTCGAGACTCGTTATAGGCACGTTTCAAGGCCTCCTTTAGCTCGATAATTTCTACGGGCTTACGTATGTAGTCATTCATCCCTGCTTCGAGACATTTCTCACGGTCTTCATTCATGGCATAGGCAGTCACAGCAATAATGTGCTGATCTCGGTTCTCCACCTTCTCGTCGCCACTGCGTATCGCTCGCGTGATCTCTGTCCCACTCATCCCGGGCAGTCGCACATCCATGAGCACCGCATCGTAGGCTCGGTTTTTCAACTGCTCCAGAGCATCTTCACCGCATTCAACCACATTTGGTCGATAGCCGAGCATTTCTAATAATTCGCGGATGACCCAACGGTTATCCTTATCATCCTCACAAAGAAGCAAGCGTAAGGGATAAGATTCTGCGAAGCCGGTCTCCAGACTGTCATCCATCGCGGCCTGAGATAAGAATGGTGAACGCGTACGGGCTTCGTGGTCAGTACGCAAAAGCTGCACAATGAAATGAAACCGACTCCCCTCGCCAACTTGACTCTCGACCCAAATGTTCCCCTCCATACGCTCGATCAAGCGCTTCGAGATAATAAGCCCCAGACCAGTGCCCCCATATTTACGGGTGGTCGACGAGTCCACCTGACTAAAGGCCTGAAAGAGGCACTCAAATTTCCCTTCGGCGATACCGCAACCGGTATCGCTGACCACTACATGCAGTCGATCGTAGGCAAGCAGATCCTCGGATGCCTCCAGATCCACCCGGATCTCAACCTCGCCCTCGTTCGTAAATTTTACGGCATTGTTAGCCAGATTCATCAATACCTGCCGGATACGATGGGCGTCGCCGATATAGTTTTCCTGCACATCAGGGCTGATGTCATAATCGACTTTAAGTCCCTTATCTTTTGCACTAACTAAGACACTCTCCAAAGCCTCACAGACGATTTGTTCAAAATCAAATTTTGCGACCTCCAACTCAAGCGACCTCGACTCGATTTTCGAATAATCGAGTATGTTATTAATCAAATCCAAGAGCGCGCGTCCGCTACGTTTAATGATAGCAGTATGCTCTGATTGGAGATCCGACAAATCCGTCTGCGAGAGTAAATCCGTATAGCCAATGATCGCATTCATCGGCGTGCGTATCTCATGGCTCATCATAGCAAGGAACTCTCCTTTGGCCGAACTAGCGGCATCTGCCTGCTCCTTGGCTGAGCGCAACTCCGACTCGCGACCACGAATAAGAATCAGCCCGGAAAGGCTACTGGAGAGCACGCGCACAGCGTTTATTTCACCATCACTCCAAGCATGCGTTTGGCTACAATGGTCGACTCCAAAGAAACCATAGAGCTCACCCTCCATCCACATGGGCATGACGAGCATGGATCGGCTGTTAAAGTGTTGGAGCACTTCGACAGACGGATCATTGTTCTGCGTGCCATCGATCTGGATGTTACCACCTTCCGAAAGCTTTTCATACCATCCTGGGCAAAACTCTTCGAGGGGTGCATTTTTGTAGAGCGGGCTCCCGAGAAAGCTGGGGTACGTATCGTTAAGCCGCCACTCATGCTTAATGCTGAAGTTTTGAAAAGCCTCTTTTGTGCGATCTGTAATCTCAAAAATGAAGCCGCGCTCGACATTCAGCGCCTTACCGACCTCCCGTATGGCCGCCTCCACCGCCCGCTCCACATCCTTTGTCGTTAATAAGTTGGCATTCGCACGAGCCGTTGCACGAAGAACCTTATCTCGATCCTGAATCGCATTTTCCGCGCGCTTACGCTCGCTAATATCATAAGCCACCCAAACCACCCGAGAGGTAATACCTCCGGATTGGCGCATCGGGGTTACCCGCGCCTCAAATAGGTGCTCCCCCACATCCGCAGAAACCATGGAGTACTCATGCTTGCGAATTTCGTCACTCGAGATCGTCCGATCAATTGTATCCAGAAATCCACGACACACACTCGAATCAAATATATCCGAAATATTTCGACCCACAGCCCGTTCAGCACTGACGATTCGATGGTTCGCTTCGATCCGTGAACTTGCCGCAAAGATGTCACAGATCTCGCCTGTCTTCGAAAGCACAAAAGCGATATCCGGCAAAGCATCCGTAAACGCAAGCAGACGAGATTCATTCTCCAGAACCTGCGCTTCTCGGAGACGAAGTTCCGTCATCACCGCAGCCAAACAGACCGAAGTCATCGAAACAATACCGACAAAGATCCAAACATTGGCCGGGCTCTGACTCATTGCCATATGATGGCCGGAGAGCACACGAACAATCTCCCAAGCGGCCAGTAGCGCCAAGGCCAGCACGCCGGCAGTGGCACCGCGTAACCCGAAGCGAATCGCCGCCCAAGCCATAATGGGGAAGATCGCCAGTTCCATAGGGTAGAATAAGGTATCGGTCGGCGCCCAGTTTTGAAATGTGATATGGCCGAAAACAAGCAGAGCGGCAAACCACAGGCAGACCTCAACGCCTTGACGCGCGGCGAGGTGGAAACCGCCGGGATTCGCCCATGTCAGGATAAAGGGGGTGACAATAATCGCACCAACCGATGCGGAAAGCCAGTTAGTCCAGAGTAAGGGCCAAAATTGGTCCCACCCCACCAGAGAGTCGCCACTACATAAGAATAAAGTCTGAACGGATGAACCCAATAAGGTGCTCAGAATAAAACCGTAGAAGATAATCTGAATCGCATCTCGGATGCGCTCCATCTTCAATTCGACCGCAAAGAAGGATAAGACGCGGTAGGCAAGTGCACAGGCCACAGTCACCGAAAACGGCATACTTAAAGTGAGGAGGTACTTTTGCTCCACAAAAACCGCCGGAAGCAAGGCGCCGACAAAGACAGCAGGCAGATATCGGTATCCCCCCAGCAGCACGATCGCGAGCGCCACTCCAAAGACTGGTGCCACCTGTCGGATATGCTCTCCAAAGCGAGCATCGGTCAGCGTGACAGTAATTTGGGCAGCGAAGGCCACCGCCAATACAGAGATAACAAACTTCAGACCGAAACGGAGAGTCTTATTCATGAAAAACTAAGGATCTAAGTCAAAACAGAGAATTCGGAAGGCCGCACTACTCGCGGTACCAATCTCCAGACTTTGACTCAATCCAAATGCCTCGCGGCGAATTCTCACGGATCTGCTCCGCTCGCTTCCGCTGCACGGTAGCCACAGACACACCGAGCTTGTCGGCGGATAGCTTATACTGCGCGAGGCGGTCGCGGTTCTCATCCGCAAGGAGGCGGCGTTGTTCTCTTTCCAAAATGGCACGAGCTTCGACGAGCCCCATGTTAGTCTCCCCCACTTTCCCCTTGAGCTTAAGCTCCATAAGTACGGGCAGGCGCTCTTTCATTGATTGGATCAGAGCTGCCTCGGTCGTCTCGACATCGGCAGCCTGCAACGGCAGTTGCGCAGCAACTAGGGCGATCAGGGAGATCGACAGGTATTTAAATAATTGGGGTATGTTTTTCATCTATTCGGATCCTTTCTCAGTATGTTGTTCTGCAAGCGAGAGGGCTTGAGCATCCAGATCTCCAAAAACGTCTTCCAGTTCTCGCTCCAAACGCACATTGACATCCATCGTTATCTGGATCGGCTCAACGCGATGCTCCGTCTTGACAGAGACGCAACCGACCAGATTCGGAAAGATGATAAACGCGGCCACCGAAGCTAGAGCCGCACAGAGGTATCTTGGTGTGGGGGGTTTAGTTTTCACAAGTTGCATTCTGCCCCAGTATTCGGTGCCTTGGCAATACTTCATGATGCTCCAATACATAAGAAAGTGATTAAAACTGCAAATAGCGCGAAAAATAGGCTTGATTCACCTATCGGCAGAGGCATCTTCTCCGTTTTCCCAAATCTGGACGGTTAGCTCAGCTGGTTAGAGCACCTCGTTTACACCGAGGGGGTCGTGGGTTCGAATCCCTCACCGTCTACCATTTTTTAAAACGTTGAATCGGGGATTAAGCAATTAGTCCCCGTTCTTCTATTATGCGCCACATCATCTCAATTCTCGTCGAAAATAAATTCGGAGTTCTCGCACGTATCGCTGGAATGTTCAGCGGTCGTGGATTCAATATCGAGACTTTGAATGTGGGACCGATGATGGATGAAAAGCTCTCTCGCATCACCGCCACGATTGTCGGCGACAGCGAAGCACTCGACCAAGCGATCAAGCAAGTCAACAAGCTGATCAACGTGCTCGAAGTCACCGAGTTTTCCGATGGCCAAGCCACAGAGCGCGAACTCGTCATGCTCAAGGTCAGCGCCTCCGCCGGTCAGCGCTCCGAAGTCATGCAAGTTTGTGACATCTTCCGCGCTAAGATCATTGATGTCGCCCCTGAAAGTGTGAACATCGAAATGACCGGTAACGCCAACAAGGTCACTGCCTTCCTGAGCCTCATCGAACCCTACGGCATCATCGAGATGGCGCGCACCGGAAACCTTGCCCTCAAGCGCGGCTAAACTCCTCATTTGTTCATTCAGCGCCCTAAGGGCACCCGCTTCATTCACCCCTTCGGGGCAAATTTTCCAAATTTACCATCTCCGCGCTACTCGCGCTTCGTCAGCTTTTCAGCTTTTCCTAATTTCAGCTTTTCATTAACCAGGGAGCCTCATATCGCTCCCACAATCACCGATACATATGCCTGCTAAAGTCTATACAAACAAAGACGCCGACCTACGAGTCATCAAAAAGAAGACCCTCGCCATCATTGGTTACGGTTCTCAGGGTCACGCACACGCCCAAAACCTCAAGGACAGCGGTCTCAATGTGATCATTGGCCTCTACAAGAAGAGCAAGTCCGCTGCGGTCGCTCGCAAACAAGGTTTCGAAGTGTTCGAAACTGCTGAAGCTGTTCAGCGCGCCGACGTCATCATGATCGCTGTGCCCGACATGAAGCAGGCTGAAGTTTACGAAAACGACATCCTTCCCAACCTCGAGAAGGGGAAGACACTCGCATTCACACACGGTCTCGCCATCCACTTCGGCTTGATCAAGGCGCCTAAGGGCATAGACGTCATCATGGTCGCTCCTAAGGGCCCCGGCCACGTGGTTCGTAGCCAATTCGTCGAAGGTAAGGGCGTCCCCGCCCTCATCGCAATCAACAAGGGTTCTTCCAAGGATGCCAAGAAGGTCGCTCTCGCATGGGCCAAGGGTGTCGGCGGCACACGTGCCGGCGTGATCGAAACTACTTTCAAGGAAGAGTGCGAAACTGACCTCTTCGGCGAGCAAGCCGTACTTTGCGGCGGCGCTTCCGCCCTCGTCATGGCTGGTTTCGAAACTCTCGTCGAAGCTGGCTACCAGCCTGAGATGGCCTACTTCGAGTGCTTGCACGAGCTGAAGCTCATCGTCGACCTCATGGTTGAGTCGGGCATCTCCGGCATGCGTTTCTCCATCTCCGAAACCGCTGAGTGGGGCGACTATATCTCCGGCCCTCGCGTCATCAACGCTTCCTCCAAGAAGGCCATGAAGGCGATCCTCAAGGACATCCAGACCGGCAAGTTCACCAAGAACTGGGTCAAGGAATACAAGGACGGCTTGCCTAACTACAAGCAGTTCATCAAGGACGGCCAAAACCACCAGATCGAAAAGACTGGCGAGCGCCTCCGTTCCCTCATGCCTTGGGTCAAGAAGCGCAACATCAAGGGTTCGCAAGCTTCCTACAACTAAGCCATTTCAAATTTGTAATCCAAAGCGGTCGTTGGTTAATTCCTTCGACCGCTTTTTATTTGTAGTGACGAGCTTCCAGCTTGTCATTCACAACTCACAACTCACTCCTCAAAACTCATCCTTCACCACTATTAAATTTTGGAACAAAATTTAATCCAGATCGCCACCCGAAAAAGCCCGCTTGCTCTCAAGCAAACGGAGATGGTGCGCGCGTGGCTCGCTGAGAAGCTCCCCGAGCAACGCTTCGCGAATCTGGAGCTCAGCACCAAAGTCGACGAGCGCCTCAGTTGGTCGCTCGAGAAGCGCGGCGGCATCGGCCTCTTCACGAAGGAACTGGAAGACGCCCTCCTTGATAGCAGAGCCGAGCTCGCCATCCACAGTGCGAAGGACATGCCCACCACGAGTCCCGAAGGCCTCGCCGTCGCCGGCTACCTGCCTCGCGCCCGAGTGGAAGACGTGCTTGTCCACCGCATCGAGTGCCCCACTCCCAAGACCATTGCCACTAGCAGCCCACGCCGCCGCGAGCAGTTGGCTCAACTTTTCCCCGAGGCCGAATGGACAACGATTCGCGGTAACGTCGGCACCCGCCTGCGCAAAATCGCTGAAGGCGAATGCGAAGCCTCTCTTCTCGCCGCTGCAGGTTTGGATCGCCTCGACATCACCGAGCACGTAGGCCTCACCTTCCGAAAACTCAGCGCCGAGCAAGTCGTGCCCGCACCCGGCCAAGGTGCCATTGCTATCCAATGCCGCTGCGAAGACCTTCCTAAATACGCCGATATCTTCTGCACGGAGACCCAACTCGCCGTCGAACTCGAAAAAGGCTTTCTCCGCCGCCTCGGTAGCGGGTGCCAAGTGCCCGTCGGTGCCTACTACAACCAAGGCACCTTCCGCATCTTTCACCCGAAAACCGGCTACCACAGCTTCGACATCGAAATTTCAAAGTCCGCAGACATCGAGCCCACCCTCGACAATATCCTCAACGAACTGAACATTTAAGAGAATCCCGTCATCCGACGCACGCCGGATGCTACAAAACAACGTAGCATCGAGCGTAAACTCGATGACCCGCATCTCGTATCTCACATCTCGCAACACCCACACATGATCCAAACAGGAAAAGTTTATCTCATCGGCGCAGGCCCCGGCGATCCCGGCCTCGTCACCGTGCGCGCGCGCGAACTCATCGAACTGGCCGACGTCATCGTGTACGACTACCTCGCCAACCCGCAGCTGCTCGACTGGGCGCGCCCAGAGGCCGAACGCATCTACGTCGGCAAGCGCTCCGGCATGCACTCGATCCCTCAAGACGAAATCGAAGAAATTCTCGTCGATCGCGCGAACAAAGGCCTCCAGGTCGTCCGTCTCAAGGGAGGCGATCCTTTCGTCTTCGGTCGTGGTGGCGAAGAAGTCAGCGAACTGCAAATCGACAAGATTCCCTTCGAGATTGTGCCTGGCGTCACCGCCGCCCTCGCCGCGGCCGCCTACGCCGGCATCCCCCTCTCCCACCGCGATTACAGTTCCTCCATTACTTTTCTCACCGGCCACGAGAACCCTGAGAAGCACACACTCAGCATCGACTTCAAGCAATACGGCCAAAACCCCGGCACCCTCTGCCTATACATGAGCCTCGGGCAACTCCCCCGCATCACTACAGAGCTTAAAGCAGGCGGCATGTCCGGCGAGATGCCCGTCGGCATTATCCAGTGGGCCACCCTCAACCGCCAAAAATCCGTTTACGGCAGTCTCGATAGCATCCAGGGCGACATCGAGCGCTCAGGCATCGGCACCCCGGCCATGATTATCATTGGCCAAGTCGTCGCCCATCGCACCAAGACCGAATGGTTTGAAGGCCGTCCCCTCTTCGGCAAACGCATCGTCGTCACCCGCGCCCGCGAACAAGCCGGCCAGCTCACCGAAATGCTCACCGCCCAAGGTGCCGAAGTCATCGAACTCCCCTTCATCTCCGTCGAGCCACACTTCGACGGGCAACGCGTCAGCGAAGTGCTCGCCGGCATCGCTGTTTACGAGTGGGTTATCTTCACCAGCGCAAACGGTGTGAAAAATTTCTTCGACCTCTTTTACAAAGCCTACGACGACATCCGCTGCCTAGGTCCCATGCGCATCGCCGCCGTGGGTGCCGCCACCGCTCGCGAGATCGAGAAGCATAAGCTCAAAGTCGATCTCATTCCGAAAAAGGCCAATGCCGACGCCCTCGCGCAAGAACTCATCGAAAACGAAGGCGTCGAAAGCGTCCAGATCCTCGTCGTCACCGGCAACCAAAACCGCGAAAGCCTCGTCCAGCGCCTCGAGTCCGACGAAGGCCGCGCCATCGTCGACACGCTCCCCGTTTACAAAACGAGCAAGACCGACCTCAGCCACAACCCCGCCGCCGAACGCTTCCGCAAGGAAGGCGCCAACGCCGTACTCTTCACCAGCTCGTCCACCGTCAAGTCCTTCGTCGAACAACACGCCGCGCTCACCCTCGA
>PPCM01001166.1_pt1 | contig 13181 bp, 7 predicted proteins | sample 1555541 | NCBI WGS metagenome assembly PPCM01 (sample SAMN05284479, study PRJNA326546) | Marine sediment metagenome, whole genome shotgun sequencing project. | isolation source: marine sediment | place: Germany: Wadden Sea | collected 2012-09-05 | reverse complement strand
GAACTGTTGACAACTGAAATCACTGGAAACCACCAGACAGCGCATCCAGCAGCCGCAACGGTCTCTCAATCGTCTAGCAGCGCTAGAAAGTTCCAGATCTCCAGCGACTACTATAGAAAAGTAGACAGGACGACCGACATTGCAGGCAGGCTGCCCAACGCGGTGTTCACGCTGCCGCCACGCCTCGTCCAGGCCATCATCAGCCGCGCTGATGTCACTTTTGCGTCGAGAGCGGCGTTGGTGGCCGTGTGCAAGAAGTTCTACCTCGCTGACATGCAATACGAGGAGAGCAAGGAGGTGTTTGTTGACGGTAAGGGTGACAGAAGCACAACGGTCACACTCGACTGTGGCCGCTTGTTCGCCGAAGGCTACAATCGACAAGGCCAGTGCGGAATCGGATCGGAGGAGGACGAGGTGACTGGGCCTCGCCTCATCCGCCTCCCGCCCGTGCTGCGGGTGTGGTGTGGCCGTGACCGCTGGTTCGCCAAGACGACGCGCGGGCTGTATTCCTGGGGATTGAATTCGTCATACATGCTTGGCATTGGCGAAGATCAAGATTATTATCGTGTCAGACAGCCCCACCGCGTGAAGATCGACGGAGATGTGCTGGATGTATACATATTGTACAGACGATCGTACTTTAGGACGAGCTCTAGATGGCACGTGTGTGGGTTGAACATATATGGTGAGCTCGGGTTAGGTTACCACGCCCATGAGCGTGTCTACACCCCCACCCCCCTCCCGGGCAGCGAGGGGGTCACCCGGTGGGTGGGATATGGTGAATACTGTCAAACATTCGGTTTCAGCGACGATGGTCTTCTGGCGTGCGGTCCGAACCGATTCGGCCATTGTGGGGTTGGGTCGACCGATGAGATAATCACCACCCTCACCCCAGTCACCCTGCCCGACGATGTCAAGGGTAGGGTTGACCGGGTGGTGATTTACCGTTGTTCAACCTTCTTCATCTCAGGCCGCCGCTGCTTCGCCTGTGGGTTCAATCGTCATGGTCAGCTGGGCATTGGGCCAGATGAAGCAACCATCTGGGCCCCCATCGAGCTGCCCGTCCCCGTGGACGACATTATCTCAAACAGGGGGATGACCATCCGATCGGGCAACACCCTGCTCGCCTGCGGTGACAATGAGTGTAGACAGATCTCCACCGCCGATACACCCAAGTTCACCACCCCCACCCCACTCGACCTGCCGGGGCCCGTCGTCAAGGTCGTCGTCAATGATGATCCTCATGAAGGGTTCCAAGTCTTTGTCCAGTTGACGGACGGGGCTTGGGTCGGGAGGGGTGAGTATGACAGTGACTACTTCATCCCCGTCCCCGAGGCCGACCTCATCGACGATCTTTATCTCCCCGGGTGGACCCCAGTCAATGACGACCATTTTGAGACGTTGAATTCCTGGATGGCTGCTGTTGATGTGATGATCCTTCCCAATCCCACGCGTGATGAGGAGTTGAATGCCGGGCGGCAATACAAAATATAAACAAGCGGTAAGTACATTACCATGTACACTTGATTTACCTGTAAGGACCCATTAATGCAGCACGACCACCTGCCCGTCCGCCCCCGCCGTCGCCACGAGGCCATCATCAGGGCTAATGGCGACACAATGGATCGCGTCATCCCAATTCTTCCGATGAGCACTAACATCGCTGGCACACGACCAGTCTTCACAGGACCACATCCTAATGGACTGGGAATGGCCCGCGGTGGTCAGGAACATCCCATTCGAGCTGAACCGAAGGCTAGCGAGCCTACCCTCGTGTGGACGGAAGTCCTTGGTGACCTCCCCAGTGTTGAGATCAGCAATAAACACCCGCTCTTCTGTGCCGATGGCGAGCACGGGACGGAGGGGGTGTGCGGCGAGCGACACGACGTGTCCGACGTTGATTTCTAGGCCAGTGGGCTCGCCGTACGCGCTGTATGCCGTAACCCCCGTGGGTGACCCGATATACAGTTGATCTGTCATTGAGGATACCGCAGCGACGGTGAACCGGCCGTGAATGACAGCGAGGGGTGCGGGTTGGGCGGGAACTTCGAGGTCGGCCATTCCCCAGATTTTTGCCGTCCCGTCAGCAGACACGGTGACGATCCTGTCGAGAGTCGAGCAGATGGACCAAATGGCGTCGTCGTGGGCATACAGCTCGGCTACCGCGCGTGCCGAGTGGTCTGCCCGGGGTGGGTAAGGAGTCGGGGGCATGGTGAGATCCCAAACACGGACAACGCCCTTGATGTCGGCCGAATAGACTGACCGGCCAACGACGGCGACGGTGACGATGCCTGCTGTGTGCCCCCTGAATGTGGCCACGGGCTCGAGATCGTTTTGTGATCTGGATGATATTGCCCATACCTTAACGGTAGCATCGAGGCCGCCAGAAACGAGGAGCGTTCCCTTGGAGGCCTCGACCCACGCGACGGACATGACGTCCCGCATGTGGGATCGGAGGATATGTCCCACGGACCAGGTACGGCCCTCAGACGAAGCCTGGCGTTCGGAGGCTCGGATGGCGGCGACGGCGACACTGCCGAGGGACCCGATGTCTTTGTCCATCGCCCCCGCGGCCACAACCTCCTGGGCCCGTGTCTTGGCGGTGGCGGGTGACGAGGGGTGGGCCGGCCCGAACCGTGCCATCCTCCGCGCCATTGATGGGGGTAGGCTCATCTCGGGGGTCGGCTCGGCAGGCGCGGGCTCACGCTCACGCTCGGGCTCGGGTGCAGGGGCGGGCGCGGGCGCGGTCTGCGGGATGGGCAGCTCGATGAGCTCGCTGGGAGGGCGTACGGTCGGCCCGGGTGCTGAGGCCTCGACTTCGCTGAGGTAGCGGCGGAGGGCCGTGCGAGACCGGTTCATGCGCTGGAGGATGCCCTGCATGGCATCCATGGCATCCGTCTTGGCCTTCACGGGACGCTTTACGGGTGCTTGGCCCTGTTTCTCGCGTTCGGCAGAGAGGCCAGCTTCAAGCATCTTAATGCGGCGGATGAGCGTTTCCTTTTGTTCATCGTGTGTTTCTAGCTGCTTTTGGAGACCTACAATCTCGTTCTAGGTTAGAGTAGTGCTACTAGGAATGACAAACCATCATTTTCGTTTTCTCGGCGGCCCACTGCGCGCGCTCGCGTTCAAAACGCGCCCATTCCTGGCGTTAGTGGTGTTGTGGTGGTGCATACTCCATGGAGATGGTCCAGGGCCTCGCTGAAGTTCATTATTGGGTTTCTTGAATTGAGTCTTGTTTTTTAAATGATGAAGAGGGATGGCAACTGATTGAGTTCCGGTTTATACTGAGTGTCGGCTTCCTTTTTGCTTTCTTTTTTGTGTTCGATTTACATTCTAGCAAAAGAAAACAGACTATAATGACCGCCAGGGCTGTCGGTACCGGCGGATTAGCCGATAGCCATAGAATAGAAGTGGTTCGGAAGCTTAAGACATCCGACGGCAAGAATCTTGAAGAGCTGATCAAAGCTTATGAACAAAAACAGCATTTTACAGAGCTCCAGCTCGAAGTAGCCCTCAAGGCGCACTCAATCGATGCAGAGAAGGCGTACCAGCTACTAGAGGAGACGAAAGTCATTTTTGACGAGCTCCACGAAGCCCTAGCGCTCATTACTCAGCTATCGAACGAGACGAACGACCATCTGGGCGGCCAGAACCTCGGGCTCATGGCAGACCACGCGAGCGAGCGCGACAAGACCAACGAGAGTCTGCGGGACTTCCAGTCCATCCAGCGCATCCCAGGTGAGATCGCGACCCTTACTGAGATCATGGAAAGCTCGACGTGGCGCACAGACGCCGAGCTGCTGGTTGAGACGCACCGCAAGATGGCCGCTCTGAGCAAGAGAACAAAGGACATTGACAAGCAGATCGCCCATCATCCTGAAGAGGCCGAGGTGTTGGGGCAGTACAAGACTAGCATCACCAAGCTCAAGGACCGCTTCTGGGATGCGTTCTGGATCCAATGGTCGACCCAATTCATCGAACTGTCCCGCCACGAGGCCACCCACGCGTTGTTTGGCGCCATCATCGACGTTGTTGAGGCCGAGGCCGCAGCATCAAGAAACCCTGAGATCGAACGAAGAAAACTCTTCGCTCATATCCAATACAGACTCGACGATAGCCTCCGGGGCATCCAACACCGCCCCAAGATGGTCTCCATGGCGACACATTGCTGCCAGATCCTCGACGACGTCGTCGACGCCGTCCGGGACGTCGGCCTCACAGTCATACCGCTCGTGCCTGTCCATTACCAGTTCGGACCGACGTATCTGCGGCTAGTGCACACGATGATCAAGGTAGCCCTCGTTCAGGCGGACTTCGCGTCGTCTGACCTGCCCCAGATGTTCGCATGGATCGCAGAGTACAACGGAAGAATCAGGGGGACCGTCGCTGACTTCAAAACGACTCAGAAAATGCTGGAAACTTCAGATCTTACAGAATCTTTGGCACAGCACATTGACAACTATCTTTCCGAGCTGAAACGATCCATCACCAACGCAGCGTCCCTCGCTATCAACTCCGTCTCAGACCAAGGCATCATCGACGGGGCTGACGGCCAGCCCCTCCTCGGGGACGGCGTGAGGCTGTTCCAGACCATCAACACTTCATTGATGAACGCCGCGTCGATGTCGTCGGGTAGGCTCGTTAAGAGCTTCGTGGCGGCTGTGGCGGCCGAGTTAACTGATGTAGGCCAGGCATTGAGGCGTATTACAGGCCGTTTAGGAGGGAAAGATGACCTCCGTCTTCTTTGTGCCATCGGGAATTCCGCGGCGATCTTCCAGGGCTCCACAGTCGATCTACGATCCACCACCAAGACCCTCCTCACCAATCTTAACGATCCCGGGCCAGCCATCGAGGCCAACCTCTCCTCGGTCTCCCAGCTCCTTCATGGCGTCTCCATCGATGCCTACGAGGCCGCCGCACGTGCCGTCGTTCGCCATGCCTCCCAACCATTAGACGTACTCTGGACTGGGGCCTGGGCTGCCCACGCTGCCCAGGACGGCACGCCTGACCCCGCCGGGCCTATATGTGGCGTGCTGGAGGCTATCATACCGCCAGCAATGGCCGCCAGCCACCTCATGCCCGGCCGGGCCGCCAAACGTCTCAAATCTATGATACTTGACGCTTTAATGGTGGAAATGCTGCGACCATTCTTTAAAGCGGGCGGAAAGGACCGACTGGCATCGACCAACACCGCGTTCGTCGTACAGTCCAACGACGACATCGCGCAGATCGTGATGGCATTCACGACCGTTCCCGAGATTGAGGTTACCGAGCGCGCCGCCGCCGCCCAGACTGAATTCATCAGAGTTACTGTGAGCCTGCTAACGGTACGCGACGACTCAGACGCGGTGACCGCGATGAACTTCCTTCGCGTGGCCAAGGATGCCGACAAGGACGTGCTCCATAGTTTGCTGTCCACCCGAGCGAGTTTATATCAAGCGCTATTAAAGGATGCGGCTGTGGTCATCCCAGGCAGGGCTGTGGAAGCCATCACTCCCATAGGTAGAGCCTACCGCCTCGAGAGGAAGCCTGTAACCCTCCAGACCGCAGCGATACGACCCGCCCCAGTCTCACATGGTGGGTTGGGGTCTGCCCGAGCCACCCCCCGCCGTCAGAGCAGTGTAGAGACGCTCCTCACACCACGGACGGCTCCCGTCCAGGAGGCTGTGCGGGACGAGGGGCGTGGGTTAGCGGTGGGGATGGCGGCCGATGACGATGACGATTTGCCGCCGGTCGAGACGTTCAGCTTTGACGATATTTGATGTGGGGGGACTACGATGATATTTGGTGTAAACTACCCGTGGGTGTATTTCGGCTGGGGTGGAGATGATGAACAAAGTGTCGAGGGTTGCGAATACCCGTCCACAAGCCTACCTTACCTTACCTTACCTTACCGGGTAAGATTATGCAAAAAGGCACCAGCAGTAGCACTAGTAGTGGGCACGTCTGGGGCCTGTACGGGGTCCGGTTTCCGGTTTCCGCGGTTATGGACCGCCACAGGACATTTGAAAAACCAAACGATATAGCAATGCGATTTACCCTACCCTACCCTACCCTACCCTACTGGTCGGTGTACCAGCTCTCATCGTCGGATGAGTCGGACTCCTCATCGTAAGGGTCCAACTCCAGATCGTCATAACCCGTCTCTGTCAACAATCTGTCCTCCGCACCGATGTCATAGAGCATCACCGCGCGCTTCACAGCCGCCCGCCACTGAATAAACTTCCTGACCGTCATCCCGCCAGCGGCGTTAAACAGCGGTGTGATGGGGTCGCACACGAGTGGCATGCTACAGGCTGCCTTCCTTCTGATCCTGAAGGTTCCCGCCGCAGTCCGTCCGAGGTGGTGCTGCACACGACCCGAGCCCGTCATGGACACACCATGTCTCCCGAAGTCGAACAGCGAGTAGTAGCTGAAGAAGTTTTGAACAAGGATGTCAATGGAGTCATTGTTGGTCGATTCCCAGGCATTCTCGTCCAGATCAGTTACCGATCCGCAGTTCTTGGACTGTAGGCATGGTAACACGGGCTCTGGGAGCTGCTGCATGAAGTGAATCGCTAGAATCGTCCAACAATAGGTCGACATCTCGTTGTTGGCGGAATCGTTCAGGTTACGGCGAGAGGCCCACAGCTTGATGATCTTAACGAGCTCTGCTGGCCTTGTATCGCTCGAGAGCGTCAGATATCTGGCCATTAGCAAGGAATTCTTGACGGCATCTTGAGTGCTCTGGACGGAGACGTCCAGTTTACGGCCGTCTGACAGTTCCAACTTGAGAAGCGGGATGCGGGTGTGCGCCAGCATGAGGTAGTCCTTGACGTCGTACTTAGCCCTGAACGCAGGCAAGAGATAAATGCCGAAGAAGGATGTGAGCTTCTGTTTCCCCCAAGCGGGACCGTCTGCAACAATGCACATGTCCACATCACTCGTATCGGTAGTGATGCCAATGACAGTTGATCCTATTTGCTCCACCCTGCCTGCAAACTTCCCTACGAGGCATTTTTCAATAATTCCCAAGTATTCGGCTACCAACTTTGGCGGAATCTGCCGATATACGCCGAGAAACGGCTTTAGTTTCGATTGCGCGCTAATATGCTGCGTCATTAGTCGTTGTGCCTTGGCAGTGGATTCGTTGGTTTCAAATTATAAAGCGGTCAAAGAAAGTTGTGTCACATGTAAACGGAAAACAGCATTATTGGCGAATTTCCTGCAACATGCGGCATAGACTAGCCTAGTTTACATCTTCTTCACTTCAACGGGGCAGGGGGGTCACCCCGAGCCCCACCGCGGGCGTCGCCCAGCCGCGGGTGGTGGTCTTGGGGCTGGCCTCAGGTGTACCCCAATCATCGTCACTATCGTCGGCTCGGAGGGGGGTGAGGGGGGCGTCGTCATGTGTGGTGTGTGTATCACTCCCCCAATCGAGGTCCGACTCCTCCTCCGGCTCACCCACCCCAAAGGCGATGCCCGCCCCTATAGGGCCTGCCTCACCGTCGCCGTCGCTATGGATATCCATGTCGCCGTCGTCACCCACGTCGGGCAGGGGTACATCGAGAAGGTCGACGTCGTCGAGGCCGCCAAACATGGCGAGGTCGACCGTCGGGGTGCATTGGGCGGGGGTATCGCAATGCTCCTCGTCATCATCATCATCAGGCTGTGTTTGTGTGGCCGCGTGAGCCATCACGTCCAACACACTCAGTGCTGCCTCCTGGGCGGGTCCACCCATCGCCAGTTTAATGAGGACTGGGGTAAGGTCGGGTGGGCAGGCGGCACCGGGTGGGAGGAGCAGGGTTCGAAGGAGAGCAAGGGCGGGGCGGGGGTCGGCGCTGTGGGTCACATGGAGGCCGAGCACCTCAGCGGCGACGGCACGGCCAGACCTGCCTAGTTGGGTGAGTGGGCGGCGGCAATCTCTGACGAATTCCACCGGATCAAACATTCCGGGCACGACGTAGCGACGGACGAGTTTGGCGAGCAGGGACACGCCGGGCACGTCGAGACGGCCGGCAAGGTCAGCCGCGAGCTGGGTCAACCCGACCGCGGCGGAGGGGTGGGTTGGGGTAATCGTGGGTTGGGTCTGGTTGGGGCCGAGTGAGCCGTAAACGACCTGGGTGGGTACCTCAAGCGATCGGAGGAGATCTGGGAGAAGGGCAACGAGGGCAGCGACGCCACGGGCGGGTTGGGGGCCAAATAGGTCGGGGTCGGCGTCCACACCGCCAAGAGCGATGATCGTCCGGGCGGTGGTGGCGCGGGGGTCGGCAAGATGGACCCGGATGGCGCGGGGCAGCAGTCCACAGCCCCATCTACCAGGTTGGGTGTCGGGGGCGATGGCTAGCAGCACGGAGGACACCGCTGGCCACTGTAGGATCGTTAAGAGCCTGAGAAGCACCGTCGATGCGGCACGGTCGAGCCCCCCGACCTCAAGAACGGAGAGGGTCGCCCAGAAGGCTTGGGGCGGGAGCATGGCGGGTTGGGCGGCGGGTGCGAGGGATAGCACGGCCCCCACGGCGTCCAGGGCCGCGCGTCGCACAACATCTGACTCGACTTTGAGTAGAGTTAATAAAGCGGTACATGACTCCTCAGACACGAATTGAGAGACCGGGGCGACGGTGGTGAAGACATCCAGCAGACCAGCCGCGAGCGCGGGGGTGTTATCAACCACAGCCCGAGCTGTGGCGATGAGGAGCCCCGTCCACGTTGGAGGCGGCTGAAGAATGGCGTTGACGAGCCTCCAGTCGATTTTTCTTCCAGAGAGCACGGTATCGACGGCACTGGCCGTTGCGGGGTGGTCTCTGTATGATTGTAGGAGGAAAGCTAGTGTGCGTCGAGGTCCAATCGCTGATCCGGCGACGATTCCCACTGTGGCGCTCAATAGGATCCTATCGAGGCGGCGATGGGTAGCGTTACGGTCAGCCTGGACGGCGGCACCGAGGAGGCGTGCGGCGGCCTCGGCGTGGGTGTTTTCGTTCGGCGGTACGAGCGGTAGGAGGACATCGAGCACGCGTCCTGCCACCTCGGGTTGGATGGCGGCGAGAAGGTTGGCGTAGAGCACGGGGGTGGGGCGTACAAGACAGAGTGCGGGCAAGGCGAGGCCTGCGTCGGCCAGGCACAGTCTGAGTAGGGCCGCGGCTTGGGGGACCTCGGCGGTGACGTCTAAGAGACGGGCCCGGAGTTCGGGGGCGATATGTCTGAAGGGCGTGCCTGATAGCATGATACGACCAAATTCACATAAAGTAGGCAATAAAGGCGATGGGGGTCGCGCGGCGTGGGCCTGGGCGATGGCTTCAAGTGCGATAGGTGCAGTCAGTGGCCGCCCCACTGCTGCGAGTTCGGCCACGACTGCCTCTACCGCGCTAGGCATCAGGGAGGCTCGTAGTGGGGCTAAGGCGGCTACCGGGATGGCGCGGGGGAGGGATATTCCGTCAAGTTTGGCGGATACGGCGGGGTCAGTCCTGAGTCGGCGGTCCTCGCTATACATGACATCCAGGCCGGCCGTGGCGAGGCTGTTGTCTGGTGCACACGCCATAGCTGTGGCTAACGTTAATAGGTGGGGCAGGGTGGTCGGGTCACGGCAATCGGCGAGGGCGGCGATGGCGGGTGTCAACAGGTAAGTGGGCAGGGTCCATACGGTTTCCATAAGGATAGGGAGGGAATTCTTGAAGCGACGGACCAGGAGGGGCACGAGGCCGATGACAAGGTCGGGGTCCGCCGGGGGCATGAGGGCGGTCCATCCGGGTCGAGTCGTGTATACAGCTATGACGAGTGCGGATTGGGGTGAGTCGTGGAATAGGCCCCGACCGACGGTCATTAGGTCAACGGGAAGGACGGGGTGGGCGTCTGTGGACAGGATGGCGGCGGCGGCGAGGGCGTCGACGAGGGAGACCCTGAGATGGGCCCACATAGGCCCGACGAGTGAGGTGACCAGGACGGTGACGGCGGCCAGCAGCTGGGATGTTCGGTCGGCTCTGAGGGTGACCCCCGCGTCGCCTGTGTCGGGCGGGAGGCGGGACAGGGTGGTCAACCCGTCAGTAAGTACCGTGAGGGCGTCGACAGCGGGGTGGGGGCGACGGGGCCGACGGACCATCGTGTCTGCTAGACGGCGGATAGCGTCTACCGTTGATTGGGTCAGACCAAGCACCGCCGCGGGTGAAGTCTCTGTAAATCGAACGGGGGGGGCGAGGCACGATGCCGGAGTTCCCCGAACGATGGCCTCGAACACCGCCACGGCGACGGGGAGCCTATCGGCTGGATGGACGGCTCGCATGAGGGCGACGCCGTCCGGCCTGCCCCCATGAAGTATCGGTCTGAGTGTCTGGAGAATCGCCGTGTATAAAGGCACTCTCTGGTCCGGTGGGGTGGGAATCTCAGATTCCCTGTAAATCGCCGCCGTGACTGCCTGAGGTTTGTGTAGGAGCGCCCATCCGACCTTCCCGTCGCGCCATAAGAGGGGAAGCGCGGCGAGGAGGAGTCTATAAACACTGACGGTGGCGGGGGGAATGTTGGCTTGATGTTTCATGTTAAACACGGCACAGGCGCCGAGGGCCATTGATATCGGGCATAGGTCGACCGCCCGGGCGAGTTCCGGGTCTAGTGGGTAGGGGCCAAGGATGTCGGCGAGGCGGGGGGCGGCGGGGTCCGCGGCACGTTGGACGGCGGCAAGTACCTCAGCAGCGCGGGGTGATGCGGTGGTTAGGAGCCATGGCAGGATAGCAGCGTCCAGGGCGTCGGCAGCACGGGTGTTGGGCGCGGCTCCAGGAACCGCGAGACACGCAGCAAGAACATTCAATAAAGGGGCGGCGCGGGTAGGGTCGGGTAGGGCCTCGTTAAGCTTCTTGGCGGCAGCGGGCCACAGGGCTGGTCCTATCCCAGTTAGCAGGTTGGGTTGGGAGTAGACCAGGGCGGGGGCAGCACCGGGTCGGGCGGCGGACTCAGCGAGACCGAGACAGCGGGTAAGGGCGGGGCCGGCGGGATGAGTCGGCGGTCCGTTCGCAGCGAGAGTGAGTAGCCTATCCACCATATCTGGGATCCCACCCGCGGTGGTTACTGGGAATATAAACGGTAAATGCCGGCAAAGCGCGGGGGCATGTATTCCGGCAAAAACCGTCCATAAAGCGGTCCCCAACGCGGGGGCATGTGCCGCGGGTAGCAGCAATACTGGGGTAGGGTCTGCCCGGGATCGTGTGAGTCGGGATATAGCCGTGGGGAGGTCGGGCGGCGGGTCGTCTTCATCCGTGGTGGCGGCGTGCAGCACGGCGGACGCGAGAATTTCTAGGGCGGTGTCTGGCTTGGGACCGGCGAGTAGGGGGAGGATGAGGTCGATAAACGCGAGGTCGGGCATGGCTACGAGCACGGCCCGGCCCACCTGGGTGATTTCGGGTGATTGGGGCGCCTTGTGGATGGCTGCGATGACAAGGACGGCGCGACGACGCCGCTCGGGTGCTGGAAGGTCGGGGGCGAGGGCGGCGGCCGACGCGATTGACAGGGCCAGGCCGCGGTTGACCTTTGCCCTCGCCTTGTTTATAAGTGCGATTGTCTGGTCGAATTTGATGGTATCGCCGCCTGATAGCACCATACATGCGGCAGCTGCCGGGAGTGCCCAAGGTGACTTGATACGGAGGGCAAGGGTGTATTGGGCGGCGGCTTCATCAGCGAAAGGGCACGGTTCACAGGCCCGAACTAGAGCAGCACCCATGGTCGCGGCGACTCGGCAGGCGGGGCGACGTGAGCTGGACCGGGATGCGGTGCCCAGGAGGGCGACCATAAGCCGGAACCCCGCCCCGACGGCCTCAGCGTCGGCCGGGGTGGCGAAGTCGAGGCATTCAGCCAGGACGCTAAGAAGGGGCTCACTGACGGCGTTGATCGCGGATGGTAGGCGTTGGGCGACCGCGGGAAGATGGCGGGCAGTTAAAGCGTTGAGAAGTGAGATGTTCACGCGCTGGAGAGCCACCCCACCCTTCTCAGTAGCTTGAAGGGACCGTATCGCGTCTGAGATGTTCGCCATAACTACATTGGCGGGAAGAGCAGAGCCTCCTGCGCCCATGACGTCGCGGAGAACCATCGCACAGACGTAGCGTACCGCTACAATGGGTGCAGGGCGGTTTACCGCCTCAACAAGCTCCGATTTGATAAGACCTAGCTTGCTAACGACCATTGGGAGATCGTGCTTGGCGAGGACGCAAAGCGGGGCGGAAAGGCGCTCGATGGAGTCTAGAGCGGCCGCAGGGGTGCCTTCAGCACTAAAGTCACCCGCGTGGCAGGTCTCCAGGAAAGAATCAAGGTCAAAGGGTGCGTTCTGGGTTAGACGGGAATATAGTGGGGCGTACGGTTGCGATCGGCTCGCACAAGGCGAGCGTTTGTTGTTTTAGTAGTGCAAAGAGACCATTTGCCGACTCTAATACGACTTTCTGCCTCTCGGCGTTGGTCATTGGCAACAAGTGTTCTTGCTTGGCGGCCATTTATTTTTTTGATCGTTGCCGATATTCACGCATCGTGTCCAATCGTTGTAGATACTGCAATATATGGATGGTCTCATTTAACGAAGATGCAAATCGTATTTATTCGTCACTGAGTTGATTGTGTCCTAGAAGCATGGCTGGCGAGAAACCCGATCCGTTTGTGAATGGCGTCGCTAACGATGCCGATATTGAGCTTCGCTGGGCGATGAAGGCCGCTGTAAGTCCCCACGTTTTCGAGTTCTGATCTAGAAGTACGCTGAAACATACGACAAGGTGCGCAAGGCTATCCCGAACCTCAAGGAGTACAAGATGACCAAGATGGACGACCTCGTCTACAACGCGTTCCGCCACACCTTCCCCGACCTTAACGTCAAGACCATCATTGAGGATGAGCTCAAGACGACCGAGGCCAAGGAGAAATGGCGCCCCTTCCTCATGGTCTTCGAGGGCAAGATCCCGGACTGGAACATGGCGTCTCTCCTGAGAATTGACGCTAGCAAGGACGCCTCCGAAGAGAACACTATGATTGTGCCTAGATGCCAGTTTATGGTTATCGAGATTGCGCGCAACAGAGAGGGTGCCAACCAGTAGGGTGTATGTAAATAGTTAAGCGGGGCCGTCCCTGTCGTCGTTTCTGCATGCCGGTAACGCATTTTTTATAGCGCCTTTATGAACAGGAAAGTTGTTTTGCAATGGTTCTTCTGTACAAGTGTCCCTTCACCGGCGGTTTGTGCT
>PPCM01001165.1_pt1 | contig 13226 bp, 7 predicted proteins | sample 1555541 | NCBI WGS metagenome assembly PPCM01 (sample SAMN05284479, study PRJNA326546) | Marine sediment metagenome, whole genome shotgun sequencing project. | isolation source: marine sediment | place: Germany: Wadden Sea | collected 2012-09-05 | reverse complement strand
CTGCTGCCAAGGTCACCCATGACCATCTCAAAATGAAGGAAGATACAGCGTACACCCGTCCGAGGCACCACATCTCCGTTTGGACCCCGATCTAATGGTAAATCACGGCTTTGTACTCCCTCTACTGAGCCAATCAGCAGCTTATTTATCACTGGTTCATAACTTTATAACGCGAAAGAAGGGAAACAAGAAGTATCGCTAACAGGGCGAGACCAACACATAGCCGTCTAGACATGGTGCCCCACTTACAGACAAGACTCCCCAAGCCAATCAGCAGTTTATACTTACTTGAGCCACCTGTCGAGTGTCTGGACGATCTTGGCGCGCGTGGCCTTGAGGGCGGGCAGATCAGTCGCTCTAGGGGCATACATGCTAGCACAGTGTGCCGTCGCTACAGTCCACGTCACGGGGCAGTCTGTGCAGTGGGGGAGCGTGGTCTGGCCGGCCTTGAGCACGAGGCCGAGGTTATGCCAAGGATCCTCACTGTTGTTGTTGAAGAAGATGTTGCTGGACCAGATGTCGGTCTTCCCGTAGTGAGCGTTGGTGTCATCCACGCGTCCGGCGACATTCCGGGCGTCGATCCCGAAGCCCTTGTCGCAGATGTCCGTGAAGTACGACAACTCGATGGAGTTCTCGGGCAGCAGGGTCTTGTCGCGGGGGCCGTCGGACGTCTGGTAGTAGCCGAACTCGTTGCACGTCTGCCACGTCCAGCTCTGGCCAGCATCGCCGGGTGTGTGGGACCGCATCTCGTTGACATCGTTCATGAAGGAGGCGTCGATGCCGGCAGCATCAGTGAACCCGCTCAGCTCGGCATACTGCTTGTCCAGGGCCGCGGTGCCGGTGGCGGCAGCGGTGTGGAGCTGGGCGCACATGTCAGCGACAGTGAGGTGGTTGGCCCAGTCCTTGTCGTACTGAACAGTGGTGGCGACAATGCTGATCAAGGTGTCCATGTAGGCTGAGAAATCGTTGGCACACGTCTCAATCAGACTCAGGCGCAGAAGCGGTCCAAGTACAAGAAGTGCAGGGCTTGCGGGAAGACGTTCCACCGCGATGTGATGGCTGCCGAGAACATGCTCCACAGTGCACACGGAAACATCAGAACTAGAAACGAGTAGCCATTGAGGCTACCATGGATGTCGCGTTGACATCCTATCTCATCCCCGCATCCCTGGGGGTTGAGCAAGTCACACATTGTCGGCCGAGAAGTCGGTCGGGCAATGTGTGACTTAGTCGACCCCACAGGAGCTTGTATTACAGGAGCTTGGTGTTATAAACGCTTCCTTCACACCAACGACCCGCTCCATGTATATTCATTGGTTTACATCGCCTACTTGTGGTCCTTGGCCTTGACGGCTCCCATCGCGACCAGGTTCTTCATGACCTCCTTGGCCAGCATGCAATGCTTCCCTCTAACGTGGCTAGGGGTGTAATCGTGGTCAGCGTACACCTGGACGTTGTCGATCCCGTGTCTCAGGATCTCGGCCCGCTCGATCAGGTTCAGCTCCTTGGGGATCATGCCCGGCGGCGGGGCCCGGTAGTTCACCAGACCGATGTCCTTGGGGTCATCACGGCGGGCCAGCACCTTCAGGCGGTGGTTACAGGCGGGGCTGAGGCCAACCCCGAGCACGTTCAGTTGGTGGAACAGGATGGACAGTGCGAGACGGTCGCCCCGCTCCCCGCTCCCTTCAGCGAGGAGCCGGTCGTGCAGCTGGTGGGCCCGCTCCTGAGTATCGAGCGCGATGGCCGCCCCGACCTGCTTGGCGACCTCGTTGTACTGAGCGGCGCGAGCCTCGGGGCGACGTGCGGCGGCCTGGAAATGGAGGCGCGCGGCCATGTTCTTGGCATGCACGGCGCGCCATTGGTCCTGAAGGGCCCGCAGCTCGACGGACACCTCGTCGTCGTCCGTGTCGGCGGGCTTGGACATATTATAAACCTCATGCTCATAAACGGCGTCGATCGCGCCGACCAACATCTGGGTGACGGCGACAGGCTCGTCCAGGGCCACCCCCACGGGCACGATGGGCGTCTGGACGGGCCTTAGTTGGCGTGTCTTGAGGTCCATGCGGTAGTGGGGCTCGGGGCCCTGAGGCGGGATCACAGCCGGGGTGGTCAACCCATTCACTGTCGGGGCGGGGGCGGGGGCGGGGGTAGGGTTGGGTGTGGGGGCCGGGGGTTGGGTGGGTGCCTCGGTCACCGGTTGGGTCTCCTCCTTGTCGTCTGCGAACATTTCATCCAGGGGGTCCGCCACCCGACCGCGACGGAAGGCCAGATTGGCGAGCAGGATGGTCTCGAACTCGGACACCAGCCCTCTACGGACGTCGGCGTCGCTGAACACCCCCCAGCACATCTTGTTGGAGAGCTCGTCGTCATGGACAAACTTGATGCCCACCCAGTTCTGGCCGTTGGCAGCGAGCCGTGCGGGCCGGGTCTCGTCGTGCACGCGGCGGGGGTTGGGCAGGGTGCGGCGGAGCACCGGATCGACCAGGTTATACACGTGGCACAGGGCCTCGCGGCGCGCCATGATGGCTGATCGGTCCATGACGGCGATCTGGGTCTTAACGAGCTCGAGTGCGATCCCCACGGCCTGCTGCCGGTCTACATCGATGTAGTGGCGGCCCAGGTTCGGGAAGATGTCGGACTTGAACTTCCCCGGCCGCTTGGGGATGGGCTTGAAGAGCCGCTCCGAGTTGAGGAGGTCGACGCGGCCCTGGTCGATGGGGATGAGGACAGGGGTCAGGGTGGACCAGTACTGCAGCTCGAGCGCGGCCTCGACAGCGGCCTGATCTGTCGGGCGTGTGATGTCGCGTCGCGTCCGTCTGATTCCCGCCACCGTCCGGGTCGACTGGGCTGAGGTGAACAGCGACCTCCTGTGCCTCCCCCGCCGGATGGACGCCTCCCGCTGCTCCTGGAGCCGGGCCTTCTTCTTATGTTTGGCGAGTTCATCGAGGCGGTGGGCCTCTGTGGCTCTCTCCAGGGCTATGGGTGGGGCCACTAGTGTGTCTGATTGGTACGTGAGGTGGTCTATGAAGGTCTGCTGCTCCCTCCTGAACATGAAGCCTTCCATCGCCGGGTTGTGGCACTCCAACACCGCCCTCATGCCCAGCCCGACAATGTCCAGCAGACCGTGGAGCCGCTCCCCGATCTCCTCGGACGGCGCGGTGTGGAGCACGTCCCCGGCGGCCCGGCACGCGGCGTTGACGGTCTTCATGGCGGACGCGTCGACGTGGTGGTTGGGTGCGGGCAGGGTGGCGATGGACCGGTTCCTGAAGGGCAGCACCACGTGTTTGAAGGCGTCGATGGCCCGGGCCCGGGCGGGTGGGGTGAGGTCGACCGTGGTGTCCAGCATCAACACCCGGTCGACCCAGCCCGGGTCTGTGCCATCCTCAACCCTGAGTCCACCGAACGTCCGGGATTGGGACTGGCACGCCTCGAGCCCGATGATCCTGAACCGCGTCGGGGCCTGGACGTCGTCGGGCGGGGGCTGGTGCTCCCACCCGGCCAGCTGCAGCACGCTGGGCATGTTTGCGGCCCTCTCCACGGCCTGCACCCGCCGCACGGCCTCCCTCTCGGACTCCAGACGCCGCTCCTCGAGCTCGGCGGCGCGTTGGTCCGCTGCCCGTTGCTTCTCCTCGCGCGCGGCGATCTCCCTCGCCCGGCGAGCCTCAGCCTGCTTCTCTCTATCGGCCGCGAGGGCCCTTTCCCTCGCCTCTTGCCGCCCCGTCATGCGGATCTCGGGCTTCGGCTTCGGCTTGGGCTCTGCGGCGGGCTGCTTGACCTTCTTGCCTGGCCGTGTGGCCCCCGCGGCTGCTGTTCCTACTCTGTGCCGTGATACGTATTGTTGGGCAGCCTGGATACTCGAGGGCTCCTCAACATCCGTATCCCGGTCCTTCAGGAAGATGTGGGGCGTCACCACGGACAGGGGACCTTCCGTCCAGTCCGCCACGAACGATAGTATGCCGTTCACCTCCGCCGCGTCGAACAGTCCGGCCCACCCCTCGTCGGGTGGCGGGGTGGCCCTCTCGGCCCCGGGCGCCCCTACGAGCCGAGCCTCGAGGTGGGCTAGCTCCCGTTCGAAGTCCGTCTCGGAGGTGGTGCCGGCGAGATGGTCCCAGATGCCCTGGATGGAATGGAAGCGGTAGAAGTCGAACAGCGAGATGAAATGCCGCAGACGCCTGATGTGGGGCATCTTCGCAAGCTTCTCTAGCTCGCTCTCGTGGATCGCGGCCTTCAGTTCGCGCTTTGTTATCCGCTTTTCCTTCTGGTGCATGTCCCACCGCTCAAAGATCTCGGGTTTGATGAGTGTGCTGTCGATATCCTCGATAAAGTCACTGATTTCGTACCATTCGTCGGAATCCTGCGAAAACTCGTTCATAATGTACTTGGTCAGCTTGTCCACGTAAGAAGAGAGCTTTTCGCGATCTTTCTCCTCAGTTTCATACTTCTCAAGGTATATCGGAGCGTACTCTAAGTCAAAAACTTGTTTGGATGCCCTAGATAGGGGCAACTCCAATCGTAGGGCCATGTTTTGACTCTATTTCTTTTTTCCAAAACACCTTTATAGTCATCTCGAGACCGCTGCCCGTTTTCGTCAGACCGTCGTGGTATGTCTCAACCATTTGCATTCCACTGTTCATCCAGCGAGGAAGGAATGCGTGAGCTATTTACTGTCCTTCTATCCGGACGCGACGCTGTATATCGTCAAGCGTCCAGTCCCATCCGCCACGAGAAGCCGCCTCTCAGGCCCAAACTTGACAGCCCACACGCCACCGCTGGGCGGCCCGTCGAGCTTGGCCAGGAGGTCCCCTGACGACGCCTGCCACAGCATGACCTGCCCCGCGGCCCCCGCCGTCGCGAACACGTCGCCTGAGGCGGCCCACGCGGCCGTGTACAACGCACCCTGGTGTCCCGAGTGTGTGGCGATGAGGGCCCCGTCGGCCGCGTCGAGGGTCCGGACAAGCCCGGTGTCACAGACGGTGACGACCTTTGTACCGTCGGGGTTGAAGGCGACGGGCCGGATGGCGGAAGACTGGGCACTGACCACGAACCGCCGGACAAAGCTGCCCTCGTTGGCGGCATCGAACACGGCGAGCTCCCCCTGGGCGCCGCATACCGCGAGACGCCCCGTCCGCATGGCGATCGACCGGGCAAACGTCAGGGGGGTGTCGATGGTCTCATCCAACGTGTACTCCCCAGGGGCGGCGCCATACCTGTAAATGCGGATGGCACCCGACTTGGTGCCGCAAATGAGCCGGCCGGCGACATCCATCGTGAAGCACCAAACAGGGTCATGCCCCTCCTCCACAGCTGTGTTGATCGTGTGCTGGGACTCCTCCAGCGCCTTTACGCTGTTGTTGAGTGAGTCGGGGTCCTTGGGGTCTAGAGAGAAGCGACGGAGGACTCCCTCGAGCGAAAGCGTCGTCACGTAGTCCCCAGCCGGGTGGATGTGCAGGTCATTCACACCAAGGAGGTGCACAGCCTTCGGGCACTGCATAACCTGTTTCAGCTCCCGTCCATCGTCCTCCACCTTCCACATCTTAACTGTTGAGTTCTCATCTCCCGTTACAATTATGTCATTAAGCCAGTCGGCGCACCAAATGCTGCCTTTGTGCGCATCGCTAATCATCACGAGAAAAGAGCTCTGAATAAGCCTTGGTTAAGGAGATACAGACCATTTTTGAGTTTCTGAACGAAATCGAACAGTTCAAAACAGTCAATATATGCCGTCCAATTAGACATGTTTTTGCATCAATCATACGGTGAGAGAACCACCAATAATGTGTCTTTTCATTATTTGTTTATAGTCGCACGGGCCAAGAACAGCGAACGGTACAGTCTTTAACGTCACATAACCGATCGGTTTGGATGGATAATTCCGAAATTAATTTTCAAACGAAACGCGCTAACACCGGCCAAAACCCCCGCCTAGGATTCCGAAATCATGCCTGGTGGACGTCCGCTGTCCTCGTTCATCGTTGAGCATTTCCACACCGTGTCACATGATGGCAAGCAGCGGTTGAAGTGCAAGTACTGCGGAGCTAGTGTAGAAAGAAGGAAGAGTTTGTACCATGGCGGGCTATACTAACCAAGGGAGCGCTGTCAACCATCTCTTCAACGTTTCGTCGTGTCAGAACGCGCCCCAGACCGTCCGGGACCAGGCGAGTGAGGAGCGTCTTGGCCAGACCCCATTCGACCCTGGCCGTCCTGCCCACCCGCCCGTCGCCCAGCCGACGCGCGCACCCGATTACACACGAGCCCGAGGGGCGCTCCAGACGCTAGCCGAGAGCCTGTCGATGTCAGTTGGGGAGCTGGCCGGGGATATTCACTTTGGTGGCTTCCTGTCGGCCCTCGCACCCCAATTCCACGCGTCGCTGCGGGCCACAGCGGGTTTGGGACAGACGCTGGGGCATGCGGATGGCATGGCGATCATGCCGCAACCCAACCTCCCCAACCCCAGCCCCAACCCGAACCCCAACACCAACACCGACTTGATCTCTTCCGCGGGCCGCCCGACGGTCATCCGGCCTGGGTGCGGGTCCGTCCAGGTCCGATCCTTCGTGCTGGGGGCGTCCCACAGCCACCTGGTGAACCCCAACGGGCAGGCCCACCATCTGGTGTCCTTCACCCGTCAACACTCTCCGGCCACCGGATGGACGGAGCCGGGGAGGGCCGAGTACATCACGGAGCTCGCCGAGGAGATGATGGACCTGCCGACGCCCGTGTTCACGATCATCGCTGAGGACCGTGAGGCCCTCGAGACAGCCAGAGGGACCCTCAGTCAGCTGCAGGGCGAGGCCGACGCGAGGGTGCATCCCGTGCAGGCCCATCTGTGTGGGGTGGCGCTGTTGGAGATGATCGGGGAGACCACACTAACGCTACAGCCCGTCCGAGACCTCCTCGGCGAGCTCAACACAGCACTGGGCGCCCTGGCCCGGCAGAAGTCTGGGCCGGCCCCATTACAGGCCGACGTCCGCCCCCTGGCCGCCACGAACGTCTGGCGCGACGTCCACGCGTTCGCCAAGGCCCTCATCGGCCAGAAGCCCGGGTTAATGATGACGGGTCGCGCCCACCTCAAGGACGGGCCGTGCCTCGGCAGACCCATGCCCACCACCACGCTGCTCGGCAACAACGACAAGTGGGGCGAGCTGCAGGCCCTCGAGGGCTTCCTGACGTCACTCGACAGGTTTATAGCCAACGCTTCGGGGGACCAGCCGTTTTATATGTCTGATTTATATGACGCTTTCCTGCACCTGTCCCGGGTGTCGGGCGACGACAACGAGCTCGCCCAGAGCGTCAAGCACAACGCACGGGCGAAGTTCGCGTCGTTTGGGTGGGTTGGGGGGATGGCGGCAGCCTACCTCGTGGACCTCCATTACGGGGCGCCCAACGATGGTGCCAAGAGGGACATCCCCGAGGACGACATGGTGGCGGCCAGGGCGGCGATGGAGGACGTCGTGCGGCAGTACGTGGCGTTCAGGCCGGGCGACGAGGCCACCATGTTGCTGATGAAGAGAATTGATGAGGTTGAGAAGGGGAAGCTAGAATCGGCCAACGGTGGGTCGATACCCATGCCGCCAGCACCGGCAAACCGCCCGTCAGCGACCAGACTCGAATTGTATGATCGATTTAGAGATCTGGCACCGGCGTTGGTGAGGGTGGCCCATGTACTGCTGCAGTGCGTGCCTTGCATGGTTAGAGCCGATGCACCCGAAAGAGCCATGCCGGAGAATCACGCACTGATGGCACCGATGGACGGGGACTTCGTTAACGTGCCCAAGCTCCAGCACGCCATGAATGGCATTCCGCACCCGATATGAGTGGAGAATAAACGGCACGCTGCATGTGCTGAGACAAGAATTGACAAGTGTATATAAACAGAACCTAAATCGAAGTACAACATTGAAAATGGTGAAGAAATTCGCGAAGCTCAACACGTCATCGCTAGATATGGCATATGATTTGATGAAAGACATCAGTGTGTCATGTTCGGAGCTCAGGCAGGTTCTACCAACCAATGTTCTGTCGTCAGCGAGTCTGCGATCGCTTCTGACAAAACTAGTGATATCTCCGTCGGTTTCTCTGAAGAACGAGGCAGTACTGCGTACTGCAATGTATCAGGCAGCATCAGGGGGGCGCTCTGACGCAGACCGCGTCACACTCCTTGTCGAGGATGCCAAGGTCCGTCAGTCAGTACCTGCGGTGCTGGCCCGTCGCACCGCCCGGGCCCCAGCCCTCGTCCCGATCAAGGCGGCCATCCCCACGATCCTCTCCGACTGCCTCCCGTCTCTCCCGATGGACGTCTCGGTGTTCGACGGCAGCCCCTACCAGGGGTCGGCCGCGGCCACCGTCGACCGTTGGGACCGGGCCCAACAGCACTTCATGTTAGCTGTGGACCGTGTGACCGACAAGTTTGCTGTGACCCTCGGTGACCCCGCGACGATTGATGCCTCCGCCGTGACGGATGCTGGCCTCCTGGGTGTGGACTGGGGAGGGTCCACGATGGCAGCCTTCGTCGAGGCGTTCGAGGTGCTGCGGGTGGGCGCGACCAAGTGCACGATGCGAGAGTTCTCCCAATTCCTGGCCGAGCTGCTCGGAGTCAAGCCTGCTGAGGTAGCCACTGCAGCAGCGGCCTTTGAGCGTGTGACGTCGGCGGTTGACCACTTTTATGCGGCAACAAACGACATGATGCGGTGCTTTGAGGCGGTGACTGCCGATCTCAAGGGCCTCACCATCGCCTACACCGAGAGCCTCGAGGCCGCCGGCCGTGCTGCAGACGACATGGCTGCCTGGGCCGAACGGCAGGCCCGCGTCCAGGCGCGACTCGACGTGATGCAGGATGCAGCCGACGCCACTGCCCGGGAGGCCAGGGAGGCGGCCGAGGAGGAGCTGCGGGTCCAGACGGAGGCCATGGTCAAGGCGGAGAAGATGGAGGGTGTGCGGCGGAGAAAGGAACGGGCAGCGCTGTCCAAGTACAAGGATGGGCAAGAAGCGGCGGCGTTCAGGGAAAAGGAAAAGCAGGAGGCCGACGAGCGTCGTGCCAAGGCGGCGGTCGAGAGGGAGTTGGCTCGAGGTAAGGAACGGGTGGCGGCCCGGAGGACGATCGATAAGGGTCGGGCGGAGGAGAGGGTCAGACAGAGGGTGTCGAGGGACGCCGCGTCGGCCCGGACAAAGGCTACCTTGAATCGGATGGCGCGGAAGGTGGCGCCGAGCGTCGAGGCTGACCCAAGCCGTATGACGGGGCCTACCCAGGCGTCGACCAAGCGGGCCTGGGGGCGGGACGGGTGGCGGGCAGACCGGGGGCGGGTCACCCAGCACGCCCTACCCACCCTGCATGGGTACAGCGAGGGGGACCTCATGAAGGACCAACGATTCCAACTCCTCGTCCGGTTGGGGGAGGCCAATCTGCTCCATTCCAAGTATGCCGTGGACAAGGTCATGGCAGCCCGGCCCATGGCTCCTGAGAGGCCGAGCGTCAAGACGAACATCAAGCTGGACCATAACGAATGATCTGGCGCACGTGATGATAAGATAAACTGCCGCAATGATTTACCTGGCTACCCAGCACCTCACCCCGACACCGCCGTGTCCAGCACCGCCTCCGTCCGCCGTGCCACGTCCTGTGCGGCCGAGATCATCGCAGGAATGTCGTCCAACGCGATGCCGTGGTCACCAAATGACCGAGTGAAGCTAACATCGTCGCCGGGTGACACGGCCACCGCGAGGAACGAGTGCCCCGCGTGCTCCTCGGCCTGGTCTAGGTCGACCGCGAGGGCTGTGCCGTATTTGCCGACCGTGGCGAGCACAGGAAGTCGTTCAATGCCCGGTAGGGGGGTGGAGGGGGCCGAGGCGTCGATAACAACCGTGTCATCCGTCACAGTCGTGGCGGGGATCGCCGTGCGGCTCAGTGCGGCCTTGAGCGCGACGGACGTCAGGTCGAGTAGCCCGCCGTCAAGGCTAAACACCACGACGTCAATAAAGATGGCCCAGGCCTTGACGTACGGCACGGGACACAGCAGGGGAGACGACGTGTCGATGGCCCCGCTGGACGTGATGACGTCACGTACGAGGGCTTCACGGAACGCCTTCACAGCATCGTCCGTATCCGCAACATGGGCTGCTGCCACATCAAACTCAACGGAGATCGGGCATTCCGTCGGAGCGGAGGCGGCTGGCGTCTCTAGATTGACAGAAACTCCGACCAGTATGTCTGTTCCGCCACATACTAGCCGACAGCTGGCATCCGCAGGATATTTGGCGTTTTCATCGCGGCCGCTTTCCACTGAGAGACGAATCTCACGGATCTCATTGCACGTTCTCCCATCCATACGCACATCGTGCTCTATCCCTTGTGCGATGAACGCCTGCTCCCCTTTCGATAGCATCAGTTTTCTATTGTTTATAATACGTGTTTATAGCTCCTCTCAGAACCCCCCTGTTCGGCTTCAGATTGGCCGTCCTCGAGCATGCATTACAAGAAAATGACCACGCCAACGGATCTATATACAATTTAACCTTCTAGCATGGCGACGAGCTCGGCATTCCTCTCGCCCTCGCGTCTGAGCTGGGCGACGAGTCTGGCATACGTCCTGGATGTGTCGAGGGCCGCGTTCAGGAGGGCCTCGGCCTCGGTGAGCAGCGACTGCTTCTCGGCGAGGCGCTGCTCGGCCTTGTTGACGGACGCGGTGACGGTGCCTGCGATGGTCTTGAGCTCTGCCGTGAAGCCGTCCCTCTGCTTTCCGGACTTCAGTGCAGCCTTGAACCGGGCCGCGATGGACTCCAGCAGCTTGGCCTCCTTCTCCTTGCCGGCCTTAACGTCACTCAACATGTTACAGAGCGAGTAGAACACCTTCGTCTCCTCCATGCGGATCCCAATGTCCTCAAATAGCGCCGACAGACGCCGCTGGTACACCCCGAGCTCGGCTGCCGACGGTTCATCCCCCCGTGTGGCCTGCACGACATCCATGGCCTGCTCGGTCTCGTCGATGGCGGCCTGGAGGGCGGTGATCTTCTTCCTCTCCTTGGAGATCGCAGCGTGGACCTTGGCAGCGTTCCCACCCTCGCTGGCCATCGAATCCAGCTCCTCCGTGGCGCGTGCGATGGCCTCCGTGAGCCGTGCCTCCTCCTCGGCCGTCTCTTGGGGGTAGGCGGCCATTCGTTCCTTGATGCGGTCCACATCGCATAAAGCCTCGAACACCTCCGCTGCACGGGTGTTGCCGCCTGCCTGCATGCCCTCGAGGGAGCGGTCAACCTTCTTGGTGGCGAGCTTGGCCTCCTTCCGCTGCCCCTTGAGCGCGTCCTTGGCCTCCTTGAGGGCAGCCTTCTCCGCCTGCACCGTGTCGGCCAGCTCGTCCACGACGGACTCCAGCCCACCGATCTCCTCGACGAGGGTGCCCTTCAGCTCCTTGTTCCTCTTGTGCATCAACAGCTGGGCCGTCTCGGCCTGCTCGTCGGCCCGCTCCTGGTACTCGTCTCTCGCCTGTCTGATCTCAGCGGCGTGGGACGTCACGAGCTCCCCGAGCGCGGCCTTGGAGATGCGTGTCTGTTTCCTGCGCGCGGCGGCCTCCCTCCGCTCCGCCAGGACCCGGTCTCTCTCTTCCCTCTCGTCGATGAAGCTCGGGAAGTGCTGCTCGAACTCAAGATGCGTGTATCGACGGTTGATGTTGCCGAGCTCCTTCTGCACCTCCGCGACGTTCCGGACGAGCCACTGGACGACGGGGCGGATGTACGGGTAGTCGAGACCCTTGATCTGATGGGGGGCCAGCGGGAACGGGCACTTCATCTCCTGCAGAGCCCACGTGATACGCTCAGACGTCTTCATCTTTTGGCCAATGGTGAGGTGGTCCAGGCCCTCGTGGAACACAAGGTCGATGTCACCCTCGACATCGACGTTACACATGGTGACACACCAAGCCAAGCCGCCAATCAACATGTCGAACGGGTCTAACCCCAGGATTCTCACTCGATGATAACCGGCATCAAGCAGAATCGTTCGTATTTCTTCCATTCTCGTGGTCTTAGCTTTTTCTTCTTCGAATTACAGTTGAACGCAGTGTAAATAAATGATGGCCAGTGTGCCCACGCAACGTACAAGGGGCCGTTTAGATGCATTAATTGACATGATATTTCTCCTTGACCCCACTTGCTCAGCTGTCCCCCTCCTGCGCCTCGGCCCGCACCCGAGTTGGACTCCGCTCGAATGCCCCGATTCATCCCTTAGCGCGCGTCGCGCGTGCTTGACAAAAGTGACTCGACTTCCGATAATCTGAATCGGCTCCGAGAAATGTCCAATCAGGAGCAGATAGCAGCCGAGACAGTGTCCATGCAGCTACATGGGTCGATTGTCAACGACTTGGCGCCTGGCCCGTCCCCTGTCGGCGTTTCCCACATCGGTAAGGTGCCTGTGCGGCTCTATCGGCACCCCTCGGGGGTCCGTGTGATCAACTGTCTCACGGAATCGCCCATCGTGTCGGCCTACTTTATGCTGGGAACACTAGCGAGCGACGACATGGGCATCCCCCACGTTCTGGAGCACATGGTTTTCCTCGGGAGCCAGCAGTATCCCGAGAAGGGTATCCTCGACCGGGTGGCCAACAGATGCCTCGCCCAGGGCACCAACGCGTGGACAGACACGCACCACACGGCCTACACGGTGAACACGGCCGGCCCCACGGGCTTCCTCCATCTCTTGCCCATCTACCTCGACCACATCCTGCACCCGACCCTGACGGATGAAGGCTTCCTAACCGAGATACACCACGTCGAGGGCAGTGGACTGGACGGTGGCGTCGTGTACAGCGAGATGCAGACGTTCGAGCAGGAGCAGGACACACAGGCTTGCCGTCGTATCATGAAGACCCTGTACCGCGACACCCCATACGCCAATGATACAGGCGGACTGTGTGCTGGGCTCAGGAAGCTCACTCCGGCCGATGTCCGCAGATTCCACGCGGCGCAGTACCAGCCGGACAACCTGACCCTCATCGTGTGCGGCGCCGTCGACATTGCCGAGATCTGGGCCCGTCTGCCGGCGGTTAGCGAGAACGTAGTGCTTCCCACATTCACACTGACTCCGCCGCGACTCAAGGAGTCGGTGGTCGAGACTGTGATGTTCCCAGAAGAGGACGAGGACGGCGAGGGCTCGCTGCTCAGGGGCTGGGTTGCCCACGAGATCTCAGCTTCCACCATAGATCGTGTGGTCGCTTGGGAGATTCTGGACGACTACCTCACCG
>PPCM01001164.1_pt1 | contig 13240 bp, 7 predicted proteins | sample 1555541 | NCBI WGS metagenome assembly PPCM01 (sample SAMN05284479, study PRJNA326546) | Marine sediment metagenome, whole genome shotgun sequencing project. | isolation source: marine sediment | place: Germany: Wadden Sea | collected 2012-09-05 | reverse complement strand
CGCCACCCCTGACTGGAGGAGTCTCGAGTGGAAGGGGACGTCGATGCCCGGGATCTGGATGCAGCAGTTGGTGCGGGGGCGCGGGGAGGCGGTGGCGACCTCGACCCACAGCTGGGTGATGAAGGCGCGGCCCGCGTCCGACGTGATGTAATCCTCCGCCAGAGAGGGGAGCGTGACCTGGTCGGGCTTGGGGTCGGCCACCTCGTCGTCGAGGCAGCGCTGAAGAAGGGAGACGCAGCGCACGTCGCCAGCGATGACGTACTGCCTGTCCTTCACGTTGAAGTTGACGATCTGCAGCAGGTGCTCGCCGGACACCGCCACCCCGACGCCGTTGACCAAGTCGGTCAGGGAACGGAGGCCCTCGGCGGTGAGGGTCGTCCCATCGGCCCGGGGGCGGCACCGGGTCGGGTTGACCGCCATCATGAGGTAGGAGGACCGGCCGGCGGCGTCACGGGGGAAGCAGCGGTTCATCATCATGCCGCGGAGGAAGACGAGCTCGACGAGCCTGTTGGACCTGAAGACTTCCCCGACGCACGCCAGGGCTGAGTACTCGCCGAGGGAGTGGCCGGTGAAGGCGACGGGCTCCCGGACCAGGTGGCGGGTGTTGAGGTCGGCCCAGGCGGCGAGGCAGTGCACGATGATGGCGGGCTGGGTGAACTGTGTGGCGAACAGCAGCCCCTTGGGGTAGGTGTGGGTGAAGGCGACCGACCGGGGGCCTACCTCGGGGAAGAGGGGCATGCGGCGGGGCACGAAGCCGCCGTCCCCGAGGACCATCTGGACGGAGGTGAGGGAGGTGTAGTTCCGCTGGATGGCCTTGCCGCGCGGCCCCCGGAAGTTGACGGTCACGCTCTTGGGGTTATCGCGTACGATGTGGAGGAGCGAGATCCCGTAGTTCCCGGTGAGGTAGGCGTCCGCGTCGTTCCACACCTTCCGGGCGGCCTCGGAGGTCTGGTACTGCTCCATGCCCATCCCCACCCGAGCGCTGCCCTGCCCGGTGAACACGTACCCCGTGTCGGGCGGCAGAACGTGGGCTGTGGCGGACAGCACGGGGGCGCCGGTCCCATCGACCACGGCCTTGACGTCGATGACGGACGCCCCGTTATGCTGCCCCACGTGTCTCATGGTCACGTTCAGCACGTCCTTGTTGCGGACCATGCCCGTGAACGTGGCCTCGTAGTGCACCATTCTGCCTGACTCGCCGGGCCGCGCCGTCTTGGGCACGCTGTCGAGGGGCCGGACGGACGGGCCACCGCAGCAGTTCTCGACGGCGGCCCGGACGACGGCCGAGGACCACATCCCGTGGACGATGGTCCCGGGCAGACCAGCGAGGGCGGCGAACACGGGGTCGGTGTGGATGGGGTTGCTGTCGCGCGACGCCGCGCTGTACGGCCCGTTCTGGGCGGGGGTCTTGATGGTGACGCCACACGGGGGGGTGACCGTGTAGGGCCCGGTCACCAGGGGCTGGGTGGCGGCGGCGAGCTCGGCGGCAGCGGCGGGTTGGGTGTTGAAGGCCAGGGCGTCGAGGTGGCCGTATTCTCCCTTGACGAAGAATGATGACTCGACAGCGACCATGGGGGGAGCCTCGGCGGGGGTGAGGGTTCCCGCCACCCGGATGACGACGCCCCGGGGCTTGGGGGTGACCTCAACCACCCTGAAGGTGGCGTCGAGGACGGTGCCCGTGGTCAGGGGAAGGCGGTCACCCAGCACCGTGAATGAGTTGGACAGATGGACCAGACGGAACAGGTCGAGGCCGAGCCTGGCGTCGAGGAGCGGCGCGAGCATGGCGGTCCACCCGGGGACAATGAGGTAGTCGAGGGGCGCAGCCGTCGGGGCGACGCGCTGGATGGCGGCGACGAAGGCCTTGGGGTCCGCGATCGTGTGGGTGTCGCGGTACACCATGTCCTGCAGCGCGGGGCCCCCGGTGGCGGTGACCTTCTCGAGGTCCCACAGATCGCCGTAGAACGTCCGGACGGCGGCGGTCCAATCCTCCACGGTCTCCGAGAGCGGCGCATAGGGGCGGGTGGGAGCGATGGTCCACCGGGTGACCAGGCTGACCGACGCGGTCGACCCTGGGGGGCGGTAGGGAACCGTGACCGTGGCGACGCCGGCCTCGACCACGACGTGGACCACGGGGGTGGGGTCGGCGTCCCGGGTGATGGAGGCGGTCGACCGGGTGGTGGTGAGGGTGGCGCCGGGCAGGGTCACCGCCTTGACGAGGGGGGACGGGACGCGCTGGTTACCCCGGCCGATGAACCGGGCGGCGAGGACGAGGGCGATGGGGGAGCTGCCGAGCAAGTCGGCCACGCGGTCGAGGTCTGCCGTGGAGGACACCGGGCGCGTGACGGCCTCGGCCCGGGGTGTGGCTGACTGGTCCTCGGGCACGGCGCGGACGACCCCCTTGACGATGCCGTCGAGGATCTCCGCCACCGGCTCGTCCTTCTTGGTGACGGCGTGGGTGGCGACGGGCCCCATGAGTGTGAAGACCCGGTCGGCGTCGCCCTGGGGGATGACGGCGGGGCACTCGGAGTACCACAGCGAGTCCTTCTTGAAGTACTGCTTGAAGTCGGCGTCGATGATGGGGATGAAGGGCACGGGCTTGGGGCACATCTTGCACTGGACCACGAAGAAGTCGACGTCATCCACACGGAGGACGGACTCACCGAACCGGGTCAGCTCGGAGGACAGGCTGAACAGCGCGTCGACGGCGGTGGCGGTGGGGCCTGCGATGACCGCGTCGACCCCCGCGAGGTAGACCCCGGGGGCCTGGCCGGCGGACCCGTGGACAGGGGCCAGAGCGCGCTCGATGGTGCGGACGAGGAAGGCCCGGGTGCACGCGGCGTACGTCGGGTCGACCCAGACCCCTCCCGGCGCCGTGAGGGCGACAAGACGGCGACACACGGCGGAGTAACTCATGGCGTCGACGTCACAGGTGAGGCCCTCGGGGGTGCGGCCGAAGTACGGCTTCTGGTACCCGTCGTTAAGGCGGGCGACAAGGCGGTCCTTTATGGCGTCCAGTCTCTCGAGGAAGGCGTCGCCGCGGAGCCCGAAGAGGGTGTCGTCCAGCCACCTCCAGAGCTCGGAGGCCTTGTTCTTGAGGACGTGGATGGGGGCGCCCATCTCACTCTGGACGGTGAGGATGCCCGACTTGGCCCCGGTGCGGTACGTCTCGGTCCACCCGTCCATGGTCGGGAGCCCGGGAGTGGCGACGATGGCGTCCTTCACGACGGGGGCGGTGGATGACTCGAGGGCAGTCATCATGCGGGAGGCGACGAGGACGGCGTCGACGGGCATGGGCTGGCGGCCGTACTGCACGGACCAGCGACCCGTCAGCCACTCAGCAGCGGTGGCCCCATCGCCCACCCCGCCGCCGGCGACGAGCAGGATGTTGGGGACGGCGCGCACCTTGCCGTACGTGTCCAGCAGGGGCGCGTGGCCGTCCTCCCGGGAGTGGTGGCCGCCCGCCTGCCCCCCGGTGAACTGCAGGATGATGGGCGTCGCGGGGTGGGCCTTGGCGATGGCGACGACCGAAAGGATGGCTGCGGGGGTGGCTGGCTTGAACCCGATGTGGCGGATGTTGCGGGCGGTGAGCTGTGTGACGATCTTATTGGCGGCCTCGGGCTCGGGGACCCCTGCGGCGATGGTGACGCCGTCGATGGGTGCTCTGGCGTCGAGGAGCTCGAGTACGATGGGGAACTGCATGGCCCACTGCTTGGGGTTCAGGTAGAGGAGGTTCAGGGTCAACCCGTCGCCCGGGTGGGCCCCGTCGAGCACCTCCTGGACCCGGGCACGGAAGGCCGCCTCCCGGGGCAACCCACCACAGGCTAGCTCCACGTGGTACCCGGCGCGGGCCACGGCGGTGACCATGGGTGCTGAAACGGTCGTGGGGGTCATCCCGCCGACCATGACGGGTGGTTTATGCATGACGCGGGTCCACCGGTTGACCAGGGCCCCATCGCGGGTGACGGGCCCGAGGGCCGCCCAGTCCATCGCCGTGTGGGGCAGGGCGGGGTTGACGGCGGACGTCAGCTGGACGGGCAGGCCCTGGAGGAGGGCGGCCGAGCAGCGCCACGTGAACGTCCCCGGCCCAAAGTCGACGACCTCGGTGATCCCGGGGGTCTCGGCGACGTAGTGCAGGGCGACGTCCCACAGGACGGGTTCGTTGATCTGCATGTCGACCAGCTGGAGCCACAGGTTCTCGTGGGACGAGGTCGCCCCGAGGTCCAGCCCGGTGCGGGTGCTGACCACCGGGAACTGTAGCCCGGACCTGGGGTAGTGGTAGGGGCCGTGCTCGATGAACTTGACGAGTCTGTCGTACGTGGCGTCCATGATGTGGAGCTCCCCCGCGTGGTAGGGGGCGGCGATGGGGAGGTACACGAAGGAGGCCGCGGGGCGCCGCTCATCGTGGGGCAGGTGGTCCTGGGGTTCTTGGGTGGACGCCGCGACGATGATGGCCCGCACCTTGTCGAGGGACGCGAACATGCCCGTGAGGATGCATCTCTTGTCGCCGTTAACGAGTGAGATGGCCACCTGCCGCGTGGTCGAGGACTGGGTGGCGTTGAAGTCCGCGAGGATGGCCTCGAGCTGCGGCTTAGGGACCCCCATGACGGCCGCCATGGGGGTGCGGTTCGGGGTGAGGCCGTACGACGCGAAGTCATACTCCGGGTAGTCCTCGGCACTGAAGGCTCCCTGCCAGAAGAGATAGCCGACCATCTGAAGCGCGTTCGACATGAACTCGGCCTCCGTACGGGACAGAGACACGCACACGGCCGCCACGATGCCCTGGGAGTGTCCGGTGCAGGCGGCGATGGTCCCCACGTACTCCTCGTACGACTCGTCCGAGAGGGAGACGTAGTCGATGAAGTGACACAGCTGGGTCAGACCAATCAGTGGGTGCGACGCGGCGGCAAAGAGGAAGTTGGTGGCGTCACCAGTGTGGGGCGGAGCCTTGTCATCCTTGTCGTTCGACCGAATCTGGCCAACGGGCTTCTCGCCAGAGAGCCAAGGAATGAGTGTGAAGTCCACGCGATCGTACGGAGGAGCCTTAGAGGCATCCTCCGTCCCGGAGGGCGTGTTTTGGAACTGGGCCTTGTAGCTGTTGCACTGTTCAAAGAGAAGGGCGTCCGCTTGGCGGATCAGCTCCTTTGTGGACGGTTGTCCGTCCTTCCAGAGGTTCTTTAACTCACTAAAGTATGACGGATTCGCTTGACCAGCGAACTGAGCGAAGCGTCGCGTCATTTGAGACCTTTTTTTTTGTTTCGAGTCGACTCGAGTCGACTTCAAAGTCAGAAGAAAAAACGATCCGATCAATATCGCGCTTCCAAGCAACTTTGAGGGCATAACAAAAGTGTACATGAGACTCGTAAGGTACATCCCCTGGAGTAACGCGCCCGTGCCCCGCCCCCATCTTGTATGTCCGCCGCTTTTGGCACCATCTGAGATCTCAATTCGACTCACTGCTACTTCGGGCCCAGAATGCGCTTGCGGTGGTCCAGATGCATTGTACATGACGTTCGTCGCGGGTTAGACACTTGTTCGGCTTCCAATCTCGGAGACGAAAATGCTGGAATTCGCGATCTTGATCAAATCGGCCCGTCGCGGTTTGATTGAAATGAAAACCTTTAATATACACGTCCCCATCGATACACTGAACCCACATAGCCCATCTCATGCGGTCGCCATTTATCGCAAATCTATATTTTCATCACCCGTGCGCCTCGAACGACACGTACGGGATGGCCTTCATGTCCCGGAACGTCGTCCGTGCCGCGGGGTCCCAGTTCTGGCGGGGTGGCGGCAGGTCACAAAGGTTCCGCTCGCTTTGGTGGATCTTGAACAACTCCTCGACGGACGTGATGTCCGACACACCGTCAGGGAGCCCGGGGGTCGCGGATGAGGGGGGCTCGGGGGTCCCTGTGCCCTCAATGTGGGGGGTGTCGGCTGGTTGTTCACTGAGAACAACAGGTGTTGCTATACTGAGTAAGAGTGGTGGGAACAGACGATTCAGCGGCTACCAACACGCACATACGACAACACATGTAGTATATCGGGTAAAATAAAGCCTTGGCAGTCTCTATGTGGGACAAACGGTGTTCCGGGCTGCATAAGCACCAGTTTTTCAAATTTGAGAGCCAAACTATAGTACATTAATTTCTGTGTTCAAACTGGCGGAGATTGTGTCCTAGTCCAACTGATTAAATTACACCTGGAGTTGTTTTCCTGACTTGTTTTATAACTCAGATTTCAAAAAATGAGTGAGGGCGTCCCAGCTGATCCCGATGGTGAGCTGTACAGGAATCTCTCTGTTACGCCTCCTCTGACATTCAAGGATGAAGTGGAGCTTCCGCCCCCACCACCCCCTGATGTCTTCTACTCGCAGAAGGGCAACTGAGATGGATGTGCGCACAGATGAAACGAATTCAACTGGGGCAGCAGGCACGGCGCCGAATGGCTTGACGTGTCGGTGCGGTTTCAACCATGTGGACTGTCTGACAGCAGGATAATGGCTGCTCAACCACAATTCTCCATGTCTGGAGAAACTTGGCACACCTGTCAATCACACCGTCGTGTGGATCACTCGGCTGCAGCAATATTCGCCGTGTTACTCATAAAAAATTTTTTATAGTTTTCAGAGCGAGAGGTTTGATGGCTGAGAAGGCTGAGAACTATGTGGAGAGGACCATTCCTGAGCTCCATGAACTCATAGAGCATGAGATATTCAATGAGGTTTGTATCTAGCTCCGTCCCGCATTACCCAGGAGACAGTAGCGAAAATACTCAAGAAACGGAGGAAACACGCCTACAAGTTGAATACGGCGCTGAAGCCGACTCAGGCTACCTATGACGCGTTCATTCAGTTTGAGGAGGAGACTGAACTGAAGCGCATTAAGAAGCGGAAGCAAGCTGGAAAGGAGCGCACCAAACTCGAACACGACAAGGATGGGTTGGCCCGCCTGTACACGCTGTATGAGCAGCTCGTGCGGCACTACCCCACGGACGTCGCGTGCTGGCTGCGGTACATTGATTTTGCCCAGCGGACGGGCGCCAACTCACGCCTGTCTAGCATATTCGGTCAGGCGGTGGCCAGGAACCCGCAGGTCGAGCTGCTGTGGGTCCTGATGGCTAGTTGGCAATACCAGACGCGCCACGCCGTGCGGGAGGCGGTGGCCACCCTTCTGAACGGCCGTCGCGTGAACCCCAAGTCCAGCACGATCCTGGGGAACCTGTTCCGGCTCTTCATGAGGCATCACGCCGACACGGAGAAGATGCGCGCCGCGGAGACCGAGCTGACCGACGAGGAGGCCGGCTTCTACCAGGCGACGCTCGATGAGGCCCTCGGGGACGCGCTCGAGGTCGTCCGGGACGCGCGCCGCACACTGGAGGACGCCGGGTTCGCCGCCCTGCTCGCTGACATCGCCCCCACCCTGCCCAGTCACGACGGGCTGGTCGACGGGGTGTGCGAAGCGGCGTCTGGTGCCGGCATGGCGACCGACGTCGAGGTCCTCGCCCTGCAGCACGACATCGCCACGCGCGCCGGCGACCCGACCGCCTGGGAGGAGCTGGTCGACGGTGTGCTGGATGCCTTCACGTCCGAGTACCACACTGAGCACCAGACCGGTGTAGGGGCGGGGGCGGCCATCGCCCGCATCATCTCCCTCCATAGCGATGGGCAGTTCGGGGATGAGTCCCTGCCCGACACTCTGGCCGCCCTCATCGACGAGCTGCCCCCGAACGCCAGGGAGGCCGCCGTCCAGGCCGCCGCCCCCACCCTCCTCACTGACCCGGACGTCGTGTCAGAGCTGGATGGCGCCGTCACGTCCACCACAGCATTCATCGTCGCCCGGCTCGCCAACACACTCGACGCCGACCCCGCCGCCGCCATCGCCGCCCTCCCCGCGGCCCCGGTCGACCCTCTGGCCGTGGCGGACGTCCTCCTCGCCGCCGGCCCCACCGTCAGCCTCTCGGTCGCCCAGTACCTCCGTCGCGTCGCCTCCACCCCGGCCCTGCCATGCGATAGAGGCCAGCTGCTCGCCATGGTCAACACCGCGTGGGTCACGGCACTCGACGCCGCCGACCCTGCTGAGGTCTGGGCCGACGTCTCCCGAGCAGGCGCCGCTGCCACTCCGGCTACCGTCGCCGCCTGTGCACAGGCCCTCGCCGACACCGACCCCGCCCAGGCCCGTGAGGCCCTCGAGGCCGGCATCAGGGCGACCCCCGGGGCCGTCGACCTCTGGGTAACCCTCGCCGCCGTCGAGGCCAGGCTCGGCGGGGTGGGAATAACTTCTGTTTATAATCGCGCTATAAAGGCGCTCGGGGTGAACTCTGGGGAGTTCGAGGCGCGGTACAGCGCGATCGTTGATGAACTGTAAATCATGCGGGAAGATCCCCTTGTTCCGTTGAAATCGTTATCTGTAATTCGAACGTTGACATTATTTGAAGAAGGCGTACAGCTCTACACGATGATCTCCAGCCTCAAGTCGATCAAGCCTCTGTTTAATAACGTGCTCGTTAAGCGTCTCCAGGAGACTCGTAGCATCGGCGGCGTTCTGCTGCCCGATTCTGCTCGGACTCCCCTCCAGCAGGGCTCTGTGGTGGCTGTCGGGCCCGGGTCGTACAACCAGCAGGGACAACTGATTCCTACGTCTGTCAGTGCCGACGACCGTGTCCTGTTCAGTGATTTTGCTGTCCAGAAGATCAATGTTGCCGGGGAGGAGCTGTTGATGTGCAAGGACCAGGATATCATCGCCACCCTGCAGTAGATGGGCTCATCAGTGTAAATATTCCCGGCTACCTTTACTCCCCGGCCCTTCCTCCCCGAGGCCCGTTGATAGGGCTCGCTAGGGATCATGCGGCCTAATCTCCAGCAAAGTGCTGGAATCGTCTGTGAGGTGACCCAGCGGGGCGCGATTCGTGTTCATCGGATCCCCATCCCCTAGTACCGCTGCTGAATTTCATTGTATGCTAGGAATGCCGCGTGCAGCTCGGCAGCCTTCTTGGTGCACCCGCCTGCTGATTTCTGGACAAGTACCCCGTTCAGCATCATCCGGCACGTGCTGCTGAACGTTGGGACGTGTGCTGCCGTCCCCACCACGCGCGTCGTCTCGTACTGTGGCAGAGCGCTGTGGGTGGCCTGGCAATGCTCGTTCAGGATGCCCTTGTAGTTTTGGCCGGTGACAAATCCAGGCGGCTCGTCCGTCGACATGGCCGCCGGTGCCATCACACCTTGGACGGGCATCTGGGGGGCCCTGCCGAGACCCACCCCCATGGCCTGGCTGTGGACCGACCCGGGGTACGGCTCGTTCTTCACCGCCTGGATCGACTGGGTCGACATCATCGAGATGTGTGGACTGGTGCCGGGTAGCTGCCGCATGGTGTGAACAGGTGATGGGCCAAAGTATTCGCCCTCAACCGGCTTGGAAGGGTCAGAGTAGAACGAGGGCGAGGCCGCGGTGGTCTCGGGGAAAATCTCTCTGCGTACGATGGCCACTACGGCGGGCTGGCCAGCCTCTTCCTCCACAAGCCCGCAGAGACTGTGGAAATCGTCGCAGCGAAGGGCTGGGTGGGTGCCAAGCCACCTATCCAGCGCTTCATCGGCTGGGAGTCTATCGTACAGCTTGTACTGGTCGTGTGCCTTGCCCAACTGGGCTAATGCGGCAATATACGCCTGTTCTCCGACAAAACGAGCTTTCTCTCGCCTTTCCGCGCCTTCTTTCAGCACTTCTGCCACGGCATCCATGTCATTGAACCAATAGCCGAGCTTCTGAAACAGTTGCTCGGCGTAATCGCGGGAAGCCATCACTCTTGATAGAGATTGGCAAAAATGGTAAACATAATAAGTGCGCTGTATGTGTTGCCGTGCGCTGCGAGTGGGTGCCCCTTCTGTTAAGCTTGCATACTAGACAATATTGGACCAAATAATGAGTTGTTTGTCAGCAGAGCACTCGTGGTCGCCATTTCATAAACAGCTTGACTTCGGACATCACAAGGCACTTCAGTTGCTACACAATGAGCATGATCTGTCTGCTGGCCATTGTTCGTTTGGACTCACTGATCGTATTTATTCTTGCCAAACATGATGCCATTGGACAGCACGCACTGGACGTCCATCAGCATGGACGACATGCTTAACCCGCAGCTGATGAACCGGCGGGGCCATGTCAGTGGTCTCAGTGCCGACAACTCCCCCACGCATGGTACTTTTTGCCCGAGCTCCCTCTCTGGACCGTGCTTGACTGTGCCCATGAACTATGGCACGGTCTTTGAGGGTGTACACCGCTCCTCGAGGCTGGAGCCGTGTCACCTGGCGTTTCTGCAGGCCCGGGACATCCGCACTGTGATGATGTTGACCCCTGAGCCTCCGCCCGCCGAGATGACGTCCCTGTACACCGCCAACGACATCGTGTTCCAGCAGCACGGGCTCATGTCGACCAAGTACTACATCCCGGACGGCGTGTACGGCACCGTCGGCCCGCTGGTGCAGGCGCTGCTCACCGCGGATCATCCGACGCTCATCCACTGCAATTCAGGGAAGCACCGGACGGGTATCGTGGTCGGGTGCCTCAGGAAGGTGATGGGGTGGCCTCTGCCGGACATCATCGAGGAGTACCGCCAGTATGCGGGCACCAAGGCGCGACTGCAGGACATCCAGCTGATCGGGGAGTTCCCAGCGGAGAGCATCGCCGCAAAGGGACTCAGACTGAACGACGCGTTCAGTCGCCACTTCTACAGGAAGGAGGAGTGAGACATTGTAACAACAGGGATGGCACCAGGGATGTCAACACTACACATCGGAGAAGGGCAGACCGATAAATATTACTCGTCAAGGGGGGGTCGCTATCGTGTGACGTCGCCCAGAGGCTGCAGGTAGGGGGGGCACCTCCCGGTTTTAGTTGGCCAACCAAACAATGATCCGGACCGATAAACAGTCTTCGGCGCGGCACACCATTTAATGCTGTTGGGGACTTGGTTCTCCGGGGCTGGCTCCGAGCTCGAGGTCTAGCCTCGACCCGTCTGCCGCCTCCAGAAAAAGAAGAAAAACGGTCGGTGTGTGGCCGATTCAACCGAATTAAATCGACGATTTCTGATAAACCAAAAAAATCGATTTACTGCACCAAACCATCCGTTCTGCTCTGCCTTGTGTGCTACACGTTCTCCTCCGCCGGCAGCACGTTGTAGCCCTCCCTGGCGGGCCCGAACGTCATCGCCTCCATCCTCTCGAGCCCCTCGCGTCTCTCGGCCGGCACCGCATCCCCCATCTTATCGTACAAGTGCCGCATGTCCGCCAGCACCGCGCCCCACGTGATCTTCCCGTCGCAGTAGTCCTGGTAGACCAGCTTCTCCATCACGTTAGCCTCGGTCAGTCGGATGTTCAGGCCGTGCTCCGCCGCGTACTCGGCCATCGCCCGCCGCACGTTGTCGGCGTACAGCACGGCGTCGGCCTCCTCAGCCTCGTTGGGGATGTACACGGGGAGATAGTGCAGCTCGGCGGGGATCACGATCTGGGAGAGGGCTCGCAGCACGCTGTAGCTGAAGGAGCACGTGTCCCAGGCAGCGGACGCGTGCTTGTGGGGGTAGTGCAGCAGCACGGGCTGGACGGGCTTGGCGAGCCTGAACACGCCAGGCCGGAACTGCATCAGCCAGCGCCCGTTGGTGGTACTGCCTTCGACGAACACGGTCGGGCTGGGCAGCGTGAGGTCCTCGCATCTGTCCCGCAGCGTCTTCTGGATGGCCTCGCGGCTCCCCTGGTCCCGTCGGTGCAGGAACACCACGTGCCACAGGTGGCCGATGGACCGCAGCACGGGGACCTGCCCGATGCCGGCCTTGGCGACGAAGCCGGTGTGGCCCTGGGTCGCGAGGATTGGGACGTCGGCGTATGAGATGTGGTTGCTGATAATCGGCGGGTTCCACGCCTTGCGGGGCCTGGACGGCTTGCCAACAACTTTTATCCGGAATCCGGATATCCGCATGGCAAGTCTCGAACCAATATAGGTCTGGCGGCGGACGATGGGCATGCGCCAGTCGGTAAGAGGGGGCATGCCCTTCTCAAATGATACACCGGGGAAGACGACCGACGCAATGAAGTAGTAGACGGCGCACTCGAGGAACACGAGCCCGGAACGGAGACCCGGCAGCCACCATGATAGAAAGACGATCTTCATGTACTCTAAAGGTGTGGGGCTCGGCTCTTGATGCATGAAAGGTTCGAATAAGATACGACGACACTCAGAAGACGGCGCTTTGGACGGCGCAGGGCCTTTTCGGCGTCGCAAACGGCGAATAAGTATGTCGACAACCATGTTACCCTGACAAGGGGTTGCAGAAATCGCAAGACCAGTTTTTCTCAATGGCTATAAATTATGCTTTTGATTTGGAGGAATAGTTGGGCAACGGCCTCAATATCGGGCGTAGATACCGTTTACCACCAGCTCATTACCAAATCAAGATGCTTTTTTTTATACGATCAATCTTGTTGTCCCAAAGTGGCTCGCTGAAGCGATAGTTTATTTCGGCTCTTTCTTCGGCGTTGCTCGATATCTCACGTCATCTCCTCGTCGTTATCCTCCTCCCCGTCATCCCGGGCATCGATCCGGGCGGAAGCTTCGTTAAACACCCACACGCCCAGCTGGCGGACCGAATCGACCCGCCCGACGCCCTCCAAGGTCTGCGGCTCCCACCCCGCCCCACCCCACCCCGGGCGACCCAACACGGCGACCGTCCGGCCCGTGTGGGTGAGGTAGGGTCTGTCCTGGACGAGGGGCGGGGCGGACGTGGGTGGGGCGGCCAGGGTGACGATGGTGACCGGGACGGGGGTGAGGCCAGTGAGGGTGGTGACGGCGCCAGGCATGCCCAGCAGGTCGGGCTCCACGGCACACCTGTCCCTCGCTATGGTGGTGATTCGGGTGACCTGCTCCAGGTAGGGGGAGGCGATGGCGATGGACGTCGCGGGGACACCCTGTAGGCGGTGGTACATGTACAGGGCCACGGCATACTCCGCCTCCTCGTCGTTCACCCAACCCGACCCGACCTGCACCGGCCCCGGGTACCGCACAGAGCCGTACACCGCGGTCTGGTCGGCAGCGGGCATGGCGACGGTCACCCAGTCGACCGTCGCCTCAGTGGCCGGGGCGGGGACATCCACGGGGACCCCGCGGGGGGCGACCCGGGATAGCAGGGCGTCGAGGCCCCGGGGCGTGGGGGCGGGGGCTGGGACGGCCGCCAGCCAGGCGTGGGTCGCGATGGCCCG
>PPCM01001163.1_pt1 | contig 13246 bp, 11 predicted proteins | sample 1555541 | NCBI WGS metagenome assembly PPCM01 (sample SAMN05284479, study PRJNA326546) | Marine sediment metagenome, whole genome shotgun sequencing project. | isolation source: marine sediment | place: Germany: Wadden Sea | collected 2012-09-05 | reverse complement strand
GAGACGTGTGCCGCACCAGGAGCATGTTTGGGATGTGTACATCTCGCTGGTACCAGATACTGTGCAGTCCACGTTGAAAGGCTTCAACAGCGAGCTTTATTTTTCATGTTGTAGTCTTTCTCCAGTCCAGTCGTCTTCTCTGTCCACCACCTAGCGCCTCAAGATTTTGTTTGAGAACTACTTGCCTGCACCAACAATGACGTCTCTAGCGAAGGGGATGAAGGACAGCGCGTACCAGAGCAGCGAGCCGTAGATCACAGTGAGCCCTATGACGGAGAAGATCACCATGAACGCGTCAGTCCGTCCGACGATGAAATAAAGGCAGAGGGGGACAAAGATAACAATGGTGACGCCCACAATGAACGTGATGGTCGCCGGAGCGCGTACCTTGTCCATCGACATCTTCATCTGCTTGACGGGGTGGAAAAGGAAGCATGTGCTTGAGAGAGTCAGCGTGAGACCAATGGAAAAGAGGAAAAGGAAAACAAAGGGGTTTGTCAAGAGTAGAAGGGCTCCTAAGAAGGAGATCAGCGTGCCTACAGCAAAAAGGCCGATAAATATGTAGATCCGAAGCGTTTGTGAGAGACCAAACGGCCTGTAAGACTGGAAAAGAAGAGCATAGCTACCTGCAGACCTAGCAGATGACATTGCACTATATGGGTTTTTCACCGCTGATAGCATACCGCCTACACCACCGGCCGCTACTGCCTTTGTTCCGAGAGATAGAATCGAGCTCATGGTCGAGTGTTTAACCTGTTGAGATTCGCACAGTTTATAACAATCATGTCGCAATATATCACACGGGATCAAACTGGGTTCATGTTTCTAATGCCGATGCCACACGCTCGACTGGAGTTCTATTCTTGTAGAAAAACTTTATATTTGAAAATGATTGCACCAATATATGCCCTACTAATCAACTACATACGCCAATTCCTACTGGATAACTGACAATATTTCTATACTGCGGCCTTTCTCAAAAAACAGTTTTGCGGATGGGAGGCCAGGTCATTTCCCTTCATGTGGGCCAGTGCGGTGTACAAACCGGCTGGAACTACTGGTCATCGATCACTGCCGAGCATGGCATTCAACCAGATGGCACTGTGGCCGAGCAACCCTCGGATGCTTTCCTAGCAGAGCGCAAGGACACGTTTTTCAGCGAGGATGACAACGGTATGTCTCCAACAACCAGTCTTATGCAGGTCTATTCATGCCTCGCGCTCTCTTCATTGATCTCGAGCCCAACGTCATCCAGCAACTAACGCGCGATCGCCCCCTGCTCTATAACCCCGATAACCTCTTTGACGGCATCGTGGGCGAGATGGGCGGCGCGGGTAACGTGTGGGCGTCCGGATATAACCTTGGTAACGAGCACTCCCAGATATTCATGGACATGCTATCACGCGAGGTTGGGTTTGCCGATAATCTGTCATCGCTGTCAATGACTCATAGCATAGCAGGTGGCACAGGGTCTGGCTTGGGGTCCCTGCTGCTCGAGAAGATCCACGACGAGTTCCCTAAGACGCCTGTCCATGCGTTCAGTGTGTTCCCGCATAGAACGGCATCAGACACCATCCTGCAGCCGTACAACAGCTTGTTGGCGCTCAGTCACCTGACGCAATACACAGATGGTGTCACTGTGTTTGACAACGAGGCCATTTCTGAGCTCAACACGAGTTCAGACCGTCGTTCCAACAATGTGGCGATTGGGCATCATATGACGTTGCTCACGACCCCCCAGCGCTTCCCCTCGTGGGGCCCTGGAGCTGATATGGCGTCCATGTTCTCCCTTCTCGCTCCAATGCCTCGTATGCACTTCATGGTGCCTTCTCTGGCTCCTATGCCTACATTGAAGCCCAAAGGTTCACGAATCACATCCGCGGGGATGGTTCTTAGGCATCTCTTGGCCCCAGAGAATGCTCTCGTTGCGCTCCAACAAGAACCGACGAGCAGGATGATATCGGCCATCGCTCTCATCCAAGGTTCATCAAAACCCGCTGAACTGGCCCAGGCCTTGACCAGCATCAAGCTTGACAAGCACTGTCCGATCCCAGTCACCTGGTGCCCGGGAACGATCATCCCGTACCATGTGCCGGCGTCTCCCTTCGTCACGCCGCGCGCCAAGACTGTCGGTGCGCTCGTGACGAACACTACCGGCATCCGCCACCTGTTTGGGTCGTTCCTCAACGAACACAACAAAATGATCGCCACACGGGCGCATCTGCATCACTTCACCAAGCACACCAGCGAGGAGGATGCTCTAGCGAGGTTCACTGAGGCGAAGGAAACGATGACGAGCCTCTGCAAGGAGTACGAGGCCGCTGAGGGCGATAACTACCTGTCATATATGCAATAGATCATGTTAAATTCCAGAATAGCGACCTCATTTATTGTTTGCAATCTTCTTGACTGCGGAAGGAGGAGCGCGGGGCAGACGGGCCACCAGACCTCTATACCCACCCGCTACACCGCCAACCATCACTGTCAGTGGGGCGGCCATGCCAATGAGCCTTGTCGTGGAGCAATGGTGGGTCAGAATGGCGATTGACTTGATGGCCGAACCAGTGAGAATTGGGGCAAAAGTTACCGTCAGAATCTGCACCAAGCCAATGCAGGCGAAGACTGAGAGACCCGTAGTTGCGACGACGTAGCATGCAGGCGTCGCATGTGGTGCCACACCAAGAAGCCAGAGACTATAAACAGCACGCCAAGAAGTGATGAGCACGGCGAGACAAGCGGCCCCAATGAGCAGTTCACGGAGGGGCGTGGCTCCAAATAGACGGGTGATGGCTGCTACTGGCGGGGACGGTGTGATCACTGAAGCTAGAAGTATGGAGGCTCCGATGAAGGACACAAAGAGGGGGATGAAGCCGAACCCGAGGTCGGCGTAAGTCCTGATCACGTTGTACGCGCCTTTTCGGGATTGCATGACGAACAGGAGGTCTTCCTGGAGCTCTGCGGTGGTCGTCTGGACCCTGATCATCATTCTGCTGTATAGGCGACGCTGCTTGGGACTGATGCGGTGGTGGTCGACCTGTGCTTGTTCAAATATGAAAGTGTTCGCCGCACGCATTAGCTGGCGACCACGTTGATCGATGGTTCGGATAGCCTCTACAAATTCAGTCTTGTTCATCATTGTCGGCCGGGCTCGCCATCGACGAACCGCCACGAGCGGTCTATAAACAATATTAAACCCGATGGCAGCGAACATGATCCAGCTGCTCGAGACGAGGGCCACCCCGGTGACTACGGTCTGTACTGATGGCTCGATCCTCATAAGGGCTGGGGCAGACGTCATGCCCCACGCCGTCATCGTGAGGGGGTCGGAGGTGGGGTCGGTCTTGATCAAAGGCGAGCCATAGTTGTATATGGGCGTGTTAGTCGTCGTTAAACTGGTCAAAACGCACAAAACGCCGAATGCGATGTAAAAAGCAGCAGCAACGGCCGCGGCCTTTGCGGCGGCCTTCAACAAATCGCGGAAGCGCCGCTTGATCGGAACGATGTCATAAACCATGAACGAGAGTGCCATCAGCAGGGGAGTGGCGCCAACAGCGAAGAATGACATACAATACCACACCACGGGCATGATGTGATATTGGCCTGAAGAGATGGTGTCGCAGGTTAGTACGTCGATGAGCAAGATTACAATGAATTCCAACCCAAGGAATATCAGAAATTGGGCAATAATATCGTGAAATCTTGATTTTTCCTTCCGTTTGAGGTGGAAACGAATAGTTATCGCGAGTACGAGGTTCACTGCAGATAGCAGAAGAACCATCGCAGTAATCAATGTAACGCGAAATACTGTCGCTACTTCAGCCATCTCTACCTGCTGTGTGACTTGACATATCAGCTCCACATGTCATTTCATACTTCGAATTATATTTGTTTATAATTGGGCGGTTTCATTCGAAGGCATGGCCGCACAGACTATATGTGGGAACTTACGCGTGTCATAGGGGGTAAACTTGACTGCTGGTACTGGTTAAGTAGCAAGAGGGGAACATATCCAACCCAACCCGGTCACTGTAAGGTGCACGAGTGGCACATGGACGCCGACGACAAGGAGGACGGGTTATGGCCAGAATGCCCACAAAAGTGCCAATTAATACCATCAGTACCTTACCTCAAAACTTTTGGCCATTGGAAAGGCCATCCGGACCAAGCAAATACACGGGGACAAAGAAAGTAAATTTAACATCTTAGCTCCGTATCTTCGACCACCGACTCAATCAATCATCGATCACCCTCCACGGCTGCACCCGGCCATCCCCATCCCCATCATCCCCCGTCCCAGAGGGCATCGACGCGAGCACCACAGAGTAATCGGTCAAAACGGTGGGGGAGGGTGACCTCGACGATGACATATCTGACTCAGTCATGGAGTCAGTCATGCTGGAGTCGGTAGTTAGATCGGTCAGGCTCACGGATGTCGTTGGGGCCTGGCTCGACCGCCGACTGGTGCGACTGGAAGACTTGCGGATGACTTTTTTGACCCGGGCAGGCCCCGTAGGCTTGCTAAGAGCGGCAATTCTCCCGCGCGGCCGTTCCCCGAGGACGAATTCTTGTGGCACCGTGATCCTCGGCCGCCATTTCTTCTTCCGCTCGCCGCCCTCTTTCAGCTCTCTCGCTTCCCTTGCCCGACGCTGCTTGAGGACATGTCTGGCGACGCCCTCGACCCTGTTGGTTGGAGCGGTGTGGGTGGGGGTGGGGATCGTGTGCGGTTTGTGTGAAAACACTGGCTGTTCCCGCGATTGTTGAAGATGTGCGGCCGCGATCCTGTCGGCCCGATCCTGGCCCCATCTTAGAAGACGGTTGGCGGTTTCCTTGGGGTTTCTGGACCCGCCAGTTGATGTGATCTTTGGCGTGAACGTAGATTCGATTTCATCTTCCACCTCTCTCATTGTTGGCACCCGAACAGATCTAACCATATCTCGTGACCGGTGAAGATACTCAACGCGTTCTTCCAACGGCATCCCGCCCCCACGATCAAGCTCACGAGATTTCGCGTTGATTTCAGGGTGGAACGTCGGTTCGTCCAAAGCGACGGGTTTCCTTGTCCGAGGTGCCGTGGTATCACGCTCGGCCGCTAGTCTACGGGATGTGGGGTTGATGTGTGGTATTCTCTGTCTTTCCTCCTCCATCTGAAGTTCTATAAGTCTATCTTCAATATGCTGCTGCCTGACTGCTTCTCTTGCCAACAGTTCGTCTTCGATGACCACACCCCGCCGCATCGAACCCTCCATGCTCTCTACCGTCGCTCCTATGGCCGGTGTGCTCGCCTCTCTCCTCAGCACCTCGAGCTCGGCCTCCATATGAGCACGGGTCGTCCGTCGGGCAGCAGACATCGAGTACAGCCGGTCCGTCACGTGTTCAGGACGCGGGATGGCGTGGGCCTGGTCAGTGATGGCTGGCACACCCGAGCATTCCTCTATGAACTGCTGGCGCTGTCTGTCGTGGCTCTTCTCAGCTGCCATGACTCCAGCCTGTATCAAAGCGTCCTCAACAACGTCATCGAGGCCGGCAATCTTCTTCTTGCGCTCCTTTCGCTCAGCAAGACGCCTGGACCGCTCATTGAGGGACGGGCTGAAGGTCACACCATCCATTTCTGCCTTTGCTGCTTCCGACCGCATGGCCTGGTGTTTGCGCTTGTTCTGGTCAAGCCACGCCATCTGGGTAAGAAATTTCTATGTGGGTAGTGTAACGAACCTGTGTGTCGGCTGGTGACGTCCCAGGACGCTGGATGTTCCGCGCCATTCGCGTAATCTTTGGAGAAGGCCGAATTTCTGCCGCTTCTGCCTCCTTTCGTTCTGTTTCTTGTTCGACACGCATTTTATCCTTGCGTTTCTTGACCATATCAGCCCATAACGTTACTCTATCGTGGAAGGGCTTCATTGCAGAAAATATTTTGTTCGTCAAAAAATAATGAGAAACCGGAAGAAACCCCGTCGTGATCCTGTGGTATACTAAGAGTTATGCTAATTGAATGCAATCATTTCTTATTGTCTTGGAACAATCTATAAATCAACATCAAGTGTCTGCACCCAGGCCGACTTCCAAAAGACCATCTTTGCTTACAAATTGAGTTACGAGCAAAGCTCGGGCCACATGTTCGTTTCAAACTCATTCGGCGACATATCATGGCTCATCAACACCCTCCGTGTCGTCCGACGACGTCCGTGACAGTGCGACAGTAGTCGATCTCAATCTCAGCTGCTCGGGCAGAGAGACCCGAGGAATTAATGGCCGAGTGCCGTCCGAGTTTATTGACGGGTTGGGAACGGGCTCCTCGGGACCGGAGACTGCTGGGCGCAGGTATATTCTTTATAAATGACATAAAGAAAAATCGTGAGAAACAACAACACTCGTATTGTATGGAATAACGTTGCCAAATGACGTGAATAATTCCCACACTGTTTCAGAGTCGAGTGGAGTCAAAATGCTGGAGTTTTTGAAAAAAAAAATGTCTTGCCCCCACGATTGCAAACCCTGTGAGAACTGTGACTGCCCCTTCAAGCACCGCATGCACACCGTCGTCAGCTGGTCTGACCCGTACCTGTCTACTGTCGTTTTCCTTAGCGGCATCATCTTTATCCACCTTGTAGCCTCTGGCAAGTGGTCCATCGTGCCCCTGATCTCCCTCCTTCTCGCCGCCTACCTTGCCACTGGCTTTGCCAAGGTCAAGCTCTTCAAGCAGACCCCCAAGGAGCACAAGGACCTCGATGAGGAGACAATCCAGGTCCACGCTGAGAAGCTGACCAAGATGGCCGCCTGTGTTGGCGGCAAGTACCACACTGCCTTCAACTGGACCGAGCCCCGCCTTTCCGTCAAGGTTATGCTCGTCCTCCTCGCTGTCGCCGTTGTTGGCCAGCTTGTCACTGTCTCTTGCGTTGCCCGCCTTGCCTGGATCGCATTCTTCGTCCACGGCCCCCTCATGAAGCACATGAAGCACTGCCCCATGAAGTTTGACCCCAAGCACCTCTCCCAGGCTGTCGTTGATGCCATACCCGGCCTCAAGTCGGCCGTTGGTGAGTCTGTTGGCAAGGCCAAGGACTTCTACATGACCAAGGTTCACCCCCAGATCATGGAGAAGCTCAAGAAGCCCTCCGCCGCCAAGAAGTCCGAGTAAATTCCGTAGCTGTCTTCTCAATTCGTCTTGGAAAGCTTTTTAGTTTTTTCATGAGAGAACGCGGATAAACGAAAGATGAAAGGCGAGTTTCGCATTCTCAGCCGCGTTCCGTTCTTCCATGAGCACTTGCAGCTAACAGGCCTCGTCAACTTCTCTCTCTGGTTTATCCTGGGCACGCTCAACAACTTTGGCTACTCAATCATCCTCTCTGCGGCCCGGAGCATCGCGGTCCACTTTGACGCCGAGAACCTTATTGGCTTCATCCCATGGGCCAACGTAGGGATCGGCATGCTCGTCCGCCCGGCCAACATCCTTCTGGAACGAGTTCCCTTCGCGGCACGGTTCGCCATCAACGCTTTCCTGCTCCTCGTCGGCCCCCTGTCCCTCGCCGTGTCCATCTGGATTGACCTGTCCTTCTATCTGTCCATCGCCTGCATCCTCGTCGTGGGCGCCTCCTCGTCGTTTGGCGAGACAGTGCTTCTCACGTACATGAAGCTGTTCGACTCCAAGTCCATCTCTGGCTGGTCTAGCGGGACCGGTATGGCCGGTGTAGGCGCGGCGCTGTCCTATCTCATCGCGACGGCCCTCGACATCCCCGATACCGTGTCTTTCCTCATTGTTTCTCTCCTTGCAGCCTTCTACATCCTGGCGTTCACGTTGTTGATACGGCCGACCGAGGAGGAGCTCGCTGTGATGAAGGAACGCGACGCCAAGAAGCAACGGGACGCGGAACGTAAGGAGAGGCGCAGACGGAGGGCCAAACGTGGCAAGAAACTCCCGAGCACCCCGTCTGACAGCACCGCCGACGTCGAGGCTCCCCTGGACATCACAGGATACGCCGCCGACGAGACGCAGCTCATCACACCCGATAACTACGACGACTATGAGGAGGAGGACGAATTGGGGGACGATGACGTCATGATCGAGGAGGAGGACGCTACTGCAGCAGTGGTACCAGTCAAGGACTCATTCCCAACGCGATTCGCCAAGGCGACGGGCCACGTGCTCTCTCCAGCCACCCAGCTCGCGCTTGTGTACTTCTTTGAGTACGTGGCTTCAACAGGATGTGCTGCCAAGGCACAGCCAGTTCACGATGCGTCCGCCAAGACCAAGTACGTCGTGCTGCAGCTGTCGTATCAGATTGGCGTCTTCATCTCTCGTTCATCGCTCTCTGTTGTCCGTATTCGGGCGGTTTGGATCCTCACAGCGCTCCAATTCGTCAATTTCATCCTTTGGCAGATCCAAGCGGAATGGAAACTGGTCCCCTTCCTCCTCCAGATTCCGGCAATGGTATTCGTTGGCCTCCTCGGCGGTGCCATGTACGTTAACGTGCTCTTCAACATCCTTTCCGATAAGAAGATCCCGGACGACCTTCGGGAACTCGGAATCAATATCACAACCATGTTCGTCACGCTCGGGATCACGGCCAGCAGCGTGTATGACCTCGCTATCGATAAGACATTCCTTGCTAACAAGTGACCGGCATACGTGAACGAAAAACGTAGCGGGTCAGTGTAAAGCACTATAAACAATCCCCAATAAATCCACTTCACATGCTCTTTACACGCTTTGCATTACATATCCAGCTCGGGCATCTTCTCCGCCACACGGCCGTCCCGCACCATGCCCCAAGCGGCCTCGATGTCGGGGTACATCACGCGATCCTCGTCCCAGGGAGCGACCTCACCGCGGACAGTCTTGTGGAGAGCCATGACGGCGGGGGAAGACTTGAGGCCCTTGGCGAGGTGCGTCTCGAGGCCCTGGCAGGCGGCGAGGAGCTCGATGGCGATGACCTTCTCGACGTGCTCGACCACCTTGATGGCCTTCCGGGCAGCCATGCCGCCCATAGACACGTGATCTTCCTTCGCCGCGCTCGTGGAGATGGAGTCCACGGACGCGGGGTGGCAGAGCACCTTGTTCTCGCTGACGAGAGCCGCGGCCGTGCAGTGGGCAATCATGAACCCCGAGTTGAGGCCGCCGGACGCTGTAAGGAAGGCAGGCAGCCCGGACGACAACGTGGGGTTGCACATACGCTCGATACGGCGCTCAGACACGTTGGCGAGCTCGTGGACGGCGATCGCGAGCATGTCGCACGCCTTGGCGGGGTACTCACCGTGGAAGTTGCCGCCGGAGAGGATCTGACCGTGGGGGTGGGCGGCGTCGCAGAAAGAGGGGCCAAAGACCATGGGGTTGTCGGTGGCGCTGTTGAGCTCGTTGGTGAGGGTCTGCCCGACGTACTCGACGGTGTTGAAGGCCTGGCCGTGCACCTGGGGAGCGCATCTCAGGGAGTAGGCGTCCTGAACACGGCCGCAGTCGCGGTGAGAGTCGGCGATGGCACTGAAGCCGTCCTCGGTGTTGGGGTCGTTCAGCATCGCGCGGAGACGGGCCGCGGAAAGCTTCTGGCCGGTGTGGGGGCGGGCGTTGTGGATGCGGGCGTCGTACGCGGTCTTGGTGCCGGTCAGAGCCTCGAGGGAGACGGCAGCCACGGCATCAGTGGCGGCGATTAGGTTGCGGGCGCGGCAGTAGGCCTCGGTGCCGAGAGATGAGATGAGCTGCGTGCCGTTGATGAGAGCGAGGCCCTCCTTAGCCTTGAGGGTGACGGGGGTCACACCGTGGTGCTTCATGATGTCCGCCGTCTGGCCGCGGATCTTGCGGCTGACGTCCCACATCTCACCTTCACCGATAAGGCCGAGAGCCAGATGGGAGAGAGGCGCAAGATCGCCGGACGCGCCGACGGTGCCCTGCTCGGGAACAATAGGCAGAAGACCCTTGTTGAAGCACTCAATCATGGTCAGGATCGTCTCAGGGCGGGCGCCGCTGTGGCCCTTGGCGATGACGTTGATTCGGAGAGCCAGCAGCATGCGGGTCCGCTCGGGGGTGAGGGGCTCGCCCGTCCCGGCGGCGTGAGAGCGGATGAGGTTCACTTGAAGCTTCTCGACATCCTTACGATCGATCACAACGTCGGAGAATTGGCCGAAACCGGTCGTGATGCCATAGACAACCTCGTTGTTGTCCACAATGCGGTCCACAACAGCGCGGGCCTCCTTGACGCGCTCCATGGCCTCGTCAGAGATAGAAATCTGGTGCTCGCCAGTGCGGAGGCTGTATAGAACCTCGGGTGTCAGGCTATAGCCATCAAGAACAACAGGAGAAGACATTGTTTCGGGATTTGTTTGTCGTTGACTATCATTGACTAAGGGCCATGCGATTTGGTTGCATAATCAGCAACATATACGGCCTGCATCCCGTGCCACTCGCAGATCCTGCCCCAGCAGGGGAAGTCAAGTCAGCTTATGGGCCCGTACCGAATATAATTGAGAATATATTGGGAATTTCTGTTGACCACACCACCTTGCACCAGTACTACCAGCACTACCAGTACGCCTAACGTCCACCCATCAGGCCTGCGCACCCCCATAGAAGATTTATGATTGCCCACTGCACGGCCGCGGCTCTCGTCAGCGAGAACAAGGTGCTCTGCCACCCCGCGTCCGTGGACTCCATCTCCACGAGCGCGGCGAAGGAAGATCACGTGTCTATGGGCGGCATGGCTGCCCGGAAGGCCATCAAGGTCGTCGCTAGGTGCATCAAACGTGAGGCAGACGTGGGGTGTATTTATGGTCTCCGATGCTTAACGAAACAAACTTCGTCAATGGTATGAAGGCCACCCCCACCGACTCTGGTTGAAACTGACACACGCACGTCCAGCCTATCTCACTCCGTTCTGGCGCGTTTCGCCCGTGCCAGCCTCTCAAAGATGCCCTCGGTGGCCTTGATGGCCTGGTCCTGCGCTGCCTTCCTCGGTGCCTCGAACTCCTCGCGGGCCTCCTCGTGCGTCAGCGGTCTGTTGTATCCCTCAGCGCCGTCCGTGACGATTGACTGGGCCCCCTGCACTGCGAACGGCCTGTCTCCCAGCCAGTTACCGGACAGTTTGAGGCAGTTATCACGCGACTCAGGCGTCCAGAACTCAATGAAGGCAGACCGTGCCTGCGTGTCGCGTGTGCCCGCCTTCTCGTCGAACTTGAGCCCCCGCACCGTGCCACATATACTAAAGTACGTCTTAAGGTCAGAGAGCGTCACGTTGCGGTACAGGTTGTTCAGATACACCGTCCGACGGAGGGTGTCCTGGTGCCGGCGGGTGTGGTCGACAGTGATGTCCGCACCGCGCCGGTTGATCTTCCCCCGACCAGGTAGGGGGCTCGTAAAGCTTGCCACTGAGACGGGTTCTGAAGGAAGGAGATCAATACCGTCCGCACGTAGGGCCTTGGCAGCTGCATCTGGCACTGTGTACTCGATAAAGAACGCATTATGCGTCTCATCCTCCTCAGAACCACCTTCAATGCGAAGAAGCTTGGATATCTCCCCGAATATAGCAAATAGAGACCGAACTGTGGCTTCAGGTACCATAGTAGACACATTTGACACGCGAACAGCGCGTACATTCTTTGCTGCTGCGTCAGCCGCCTCGTTTGAAGACATTTGAGCTCTTGATCATTGTTTACTATACAAATTAACCATCTGAATATGTCTACAATACAAGACATATCCCGATCCAGTGCCACATACACACAGTTCATCATTGAATATAAAAAGACTTTAAACTGATTTTTGATAACTCCCTTGATATCATTCCCGCGACCGTCTTCCATGTCGCCCTGACTCGAGAAATAGATTTACACTCAAAATTAACAAAACTAATACTACCAGAACCGGCCCGCGTCCTTCTCGGCCGGGTGTAATGGCCGAGTTCTCGGGGATGGCACAAATTGGTCATCCGAGACGAATGGCCTCGCCGCGATGGCGTCCGGGGTGTTGAGGATGGCGTTGCTATGCATGTCTGCGATCCTGGCGCGTGTGGACGGACTGAGGAAGGTCACTGGGGTGGGCTCTGGGTCCTGTTGCGGTGAGTTTTGCTCCTCTGGCTGTGTTCGGAATATCTTCTCAACAGCGCCCGTCATCCGGCGTAAGTGGACGACGCCTGATCTAGCAGCCTCCTGTAGGGCGTGTTCGATGTCATCCGTGATGGGCAGGGCGAGATCGGCGAAGAACTTTCGGAACTGAAAGGTGTCGATGTCACCCAGATCTAGTCTCCCGATAAGATCGAGTACACGCTGCTTCTTACCCCTATCCTCGATGCGGCCGTTGTACTGTGGCGTTGTGGGGACCGAGATACTCTCCAGTTCGTCCGGCGTGGTCAGAGCTTTGAGGAAAGAATTCACCGAGATGACTCCATCGGCCGATGCGGAGGCAATCAAAAACCTGGCTGATGATGTGATGTGAATGTTCGCTTCCTCCAGCCCGCGCGTGAACTTGGTGGCGTTTATGGCGGCTTTGTCGAATTGTTCAAAGAGATTAACGATTGTTTGCCGGCGCTGAGAGATATTCTCACGCAATTCGCGCTCAGCTAACTGGTATTGCGTAGCGAACTCCGACACCTCCAGATTAATGGGCCGATCGCCAAGTTGATTCATCGGCTTTCAACTTCTATTTTCTGAAGATGTGAAGAAAAATTCGGACCAAAATCAAGTTCGGGCCATCTCGATCTCAAGACACCCCCACTCTAAGATAACCTTTACGACCAAATCTAGCATGCAAAACATCGACGTTCTTCTTTCTCAGAGATCATCGACAGCCTCAGCAATCAGCTCGTCCAGCAGCTCATCGCCGACCTCCGCCAGAATACGCGCCGCCTCCACGTCCGGCTGATAGATCCGAACGGCGCGGCTGTGTGCGAGTCTCTCAAGGAGGATGGCCTCGATGGGGTCGGCCGAGGTCACGCCGTCGACCAGGGCGGCCGTCATAGTGTGCAGTGTGCGGGCGAGGGCCGCCTCTGTGGTGGGGAGCACCGCGCGCTCGTTCATACGTATGGCAGCGAGTCGTTCATGCGGGATGACTGCTGGTCCAAAGCCGATCACAGGGGCAAATACAGACTTGCTGAGGTCGACCACGACGTCCCACGCTTCCATGTCCGCCGACCCATCACACACCGTGGGGCGGGCGGGGGGTGACCCTGCCACCATGCCCTCGAGCAGGGGCGTGATGTTGGCGTCGATAAGCCTTGTGAGCCTGTCCTTGAGTACCCGGTGTGCGGCAGGTAATTCGGGCGACGTCTGCTCG
>PPCM01001162.1_pt1 | contig 13261 bp, 8 predicted proteins | sample 1555541 | NCBI WGS metagenome assembly PPCM01 (sample SAMN05284479, study PRJNA326546) | Marine sediment metagenome, whole genome shotgun sequencing project. | isolation source: marine sediment | place: Germany: Wadden Sea | collected 2012-09-05 | reverse complement strand
CACATGCCTTACGTTCAGGAAGGCAGTGTAAAATTCTCTGACCACCAGATTCAGAGCCCTCTCAACAACATCGAAAACTCCTGCCTGACCTGCCACCGCCAGACCGTGGAAGAGTTCAAGCAGACTGTTGAAGAAAAGCTGAAGCGTAAGAATCAGTTGAATGTTATTACCATGACCAGCCTCGCCAAGGCGCATCTTGAAGCCAAGAAGGCATGGGAAATCGGTGCAACTGAAGCTGAAATGCAGAAAGCAATTGATACTATCCGTTCCGCACAGTGGCTCTGGGATTACTCCATTGCCAGCCACGGTTCTTTCTTCCACGCACCGGAAGAAACCCTGCGTCTTCTTGCCGTTGCAAACGACAAGGCCATGCAGGCCCGTCTGGAACTTCAGGCTGTCCTCGCCAAGCACGGCGTATTCAACTACGAAGTTCCCGACTTCTCCACCAAGGAAAAAGCTCAGAAGCTCGCCGGCGTACCTTTTGACAAGCTGGCCAAGGAAAAAATGAAGTTCAAGAGAGGACTGGTTGTAGAATGGTATGACGAAGCTGTGAAGGCAGGCCGTCTTGACCAGAACTGGTGGAAGATTCTGCCGGACAACACTGCTTACCCGCAGAACTAGTACTCAATTGCCTGCATCACAATCGATACTGATTGCATTATAATATAGATGCACGCGGCCCCCGGACGATAGTCCGGGGGCCTTTTCTCTTCTGCAGGCTCGCCGGAAGCAGCAAAAAGCAGGTCGACTATTTAAAGGTCTCATGCTAAAGAGCCTCACAAAAGAAGGGTGCTTAACAGGTTTTCTTCTTTTTACCCGCCCGGCGCCCTACCTGTGGAGGTCGTGGCCATTTCCCACCGGGCGGGGTTTTCAAGCCTAATCAAGGATATATATCATGGATAAAATTCAGAAGCAGGCCTTGCAGGTTGCAAAAGAAATCGTAGTTAAATTTATCGAGGTCGGACGAATTTCCCCCTCCAATTTTGCTGAACACTTCAGCGCAATCCACGCTGATGTTGTCAAATCCGTTGTGGAGCAGGAAAAAATGCTTGCCGATGAAGGCAAGGGAGATGCTCAGTAGATGACGCAGGAATCGCATCAGGAACACGGTAAAAAAGTCCGGGACATGTTCGGCCGAATTGCCGGTTGGTATGATTTCCTGAACCACTTCTTGAGTGCTGGTCAGGATATCTACTGGCGTTACCGTCTGGTAAAACTGGTTCGTCCCGGAAAAAACGGACGTGTGCTTGATCTGGCTGCGGGAACATTGGATGTTTCCGTAGAATTGCTGCGCCAGTACCCGGATGTAAAAGTCCTTGCTATGGATTTCACCCACCAGATGCTGGCCTGCGGCAAGAACAAAAAGCTGGAAGGCAAACACCAGTCTCGCAGTGAAAGCATTGCCCCGGTTCAGGCGGACGGAAGAGTTCTGCCCCTGCCGGATTCATGCCTCGACGGAGCCACAATCTCTTTCGGTATCAGGAACATTCTCCCCCGCGAAGACTGCTACAAAGAAATCCTGCGCACCCTTAAACCGGGCGCACGGTTCTGCATTCTTGAATTCGGTTCCGGCAGTAAGAAGATATGGAAAGGTGTTTACAATTTTTACCTTAACAAGGTACTGCCCATGCTGGGCAAGGTGGTCTCGGGAGATTCCGGCGCCTATTCATATCTGGCCGATACGATTCGGGCTTTCCCGGATGAACGGGCGCTTGCGGAAGAATTGCGTGAGGCTGGTTTTGGCCGGGTAATGATCATCCCTTTACTTTCCGGGATTGTCTACATCCACGTGGCCGAAAAGACAGAAGAATAGCGCTAAAGATCTGTCAGTGACTGCCCGAAAGAAATCAGCAACAGACCAAAAATCATAGCGATGAGCCCCAGAATGCGTAACTGACGCGGGCCGCGCTCTATAATTGAAATGAGAATTCTGGGCATGCGCTCAGAAAAAACAAAATAAGGTATCCCTTCAATAATGAAGGCCAGGCCAAGGGCGGACAGGAGAAAGGACCAATCGATATGCATAATATTAGCTTTGTATATGCGCTGGTTGATTATGTCCACCCTTACAGAACAGAGTTGCCATATTAAATTTCAAGGCCGAAATTATTATGTAAGTGTTTAGAAGGCTTATTTTGTTATCGAAGCAATAAAGGACAAAGAAAGTTTATGATTAAATTCTCTGACATTGAAGCAAAGAACTCAACAGTTGCCGTGGTAGGTCTCGGCTATGTAGGCTTACCTCTCGCAGTTGCCCTTGGCCGCAAATTCAAAGTGCTGGGGCTTGATATTTCCGAACAGCGTGTAAAAGAATTACGCACTGGTTATGACCGCACTGCGGAAGTACTGGAAAATGATTTCCATAACTATGTGGAATTCAGCACTGACGCTTCCCTGCTTAAAGATTGCGGTATCATCATTGTTGCCGTCCCTACTCCCATCGATGAAGCCCGCAACCCGGACCTGCGTCCTGTTGTAGGAGCTTCCACCATGGTCGGCGAAAACATGTCAGCCGGTTCAGTGGTTGTTTATGAATCCACTGTCTACCCCGGACTGACCGAAGATATCTGCGTGCCTATCCTTGAAGAAAAATCCGGCCTTAAATACGGAGATGATTTCGGCGTGGGTTACTCCCCCGAACGCATCAATCCCGGTGACCGCGAACACACCCTGCAGACCATCGTCAAGGTTGTTGCGGGTAACAATAATGAAGTTGCCGAACTGCTGGATGAACTCTACTCCTCAATCATTACCGCCGGTACCCATCGTGCTTCCTGCATCAAAGTTGCTGAAGCAGCCAAGGTAATTGAAAACACCCAGCGGGACCTGAACATCTCGCTCATGAACGAACTTTCCATGATTTTCGATAAGATGGGTATTGATACTCTCGATGTTCTGGAAGCAGCTGGAACCAAATGGAACTTCCTGCCCTTCCGTCCGGGTCTGGTCGGCGGTCACTGCATCGGAGTAGATCCCTACTACCTGACCACCAAGGCGGAAGAGATCGGACACCATCCGCAGGTTATTCTTGCGGGCCGCAAGATCAATGACTCCGTTGGTAAATTCATTGCTGACACCACCATCAAACAGATGATCAACGGTGACAGCAAGGTTAAAGGTGCTAAAGTCGGTATCCTCGGCCTTACTTTTAAGGAAAATGTACCCGACCTGCGCAACACCAAAGTCGTTGATGTTGTTGATGAACTTGAATCCTTCGGAGTTGATGTGCTCATCCACGATGCATATGCCGACCCCGAAGAAGCTATCGAAGAATACGACATCAAAACGGCTTCCTTTGATGATTTTAAAAATCTTGAAGCGGTTGTGCTGGCTGTTTCTCACGATAAATATAAAGATCTGGATCTTGACACCATCAAGAGCTGGTTCAGAAATCCTGATAACGCATTAATCATTGATGTAAAATGCTTCTTTGACCGCAAGGAACTGGAAGAAGCAGGAATCAGGCACTGGAGACTTTAAGTCTTGAAACCGATTCTTTTTGTTACGGCAACAGCCAAGGAGATGAAGGCCGCGCTTGGCGGAGTCTGCAAGCTGCCGGCTTTAGAGCAGGGCAAACCTGTTGAATTCATGTTCGGTGATCGCCCCGGGCTGTTGCTGGTAACCGGAATCGGAATAATCAATACATCTTTTGCTCTCGGCCGGACACTGGCCGGGCACGATGCGGGGGTTGTTGTTCTGGCCGGTATTGCCGGAACATTCGATGCAAAGCGGTTTCCCCTTTGCTCCACCTGCATTGTGGCAAAAGAAATCTGGCCCGAATACGGCCTGAAAAAGAACGGGCAGGTAGATCCTAAAGGGCTGGGCTTCAGCCTTGCGGAAATTGACGGCAGTCCGGTCTGGAACGAAATAGAACTTTGTTCTGGAAAAAGTCTTTTTGATTCAGGACTTGACCGATTTGCAAATCTGCCCGAAGCTGTATCATTGACTGTGAGCGGTGTAACCGCTACGGCAGAAGGAGCCGCTGCATATTTCAAAGATTACGCAGCGGATATAGAAAATATGGAAGGTTTTGCGGCTGCGTATGTGTGCGCCCTTACAGGGGTGGGGCTATGTCAGGTGCGGACTGTTTCGAACCTTGTGGGATCAAGGGATAGTAATGATTGGGATTTGCGCGGCGCCCTTACTGAGTTGGGACGGGTCTGCTCAACTCTTGTAAAATAACTTCCCAAAGCTGTTCTTGTTCTCTCGCAACCGGGATAATTCATACGCGGATGATCGAGTTATTAGCCTATTTTAAAAATGAATTGCCTCTCATCAACGGTTTTCTGGATCAGGAAACCGCAAAACTTGAGGGGTTGGTCAAAGATGTAGCACGGCACGTTCTTCTTGCCCCGGGCAAGAGGATTCGTCCTGTTCTCACTATCCTTTCCGCCCGGGGACTGGGCTATACTAAGGATGACATATACCCTCTGGCCGGCTCCCTGGAACTTCTCCACGCCGCCACCCTTCTGCATGACGATATTCTGGACGATGCAGACCTGCGACGGGGCGTAGAAGCTTCGCATCTTGTTTTCGGGACCACCGAAACCATCCTTGCCGGAGACGTTCTGCTCGCCCTTGCCAACAAAATAGGCGCTGACTACGGCAAGCCGCGCATCAGTTCCGTACTCGCATCCGGAATCATGTCCACAGTTGAAGGTGAAATTCTTGAGATCGCCCATATTTCCGAACCCCTGATGAACCGTAAGACCTACATGGATATCATCATCGGCAAGACTGCCCGATTGATTGAAACTTCCTGCAGACTCGGCGCCATCCTTGCTTCCGATGATCGGGACATGGAAGATGCTGTCGGTAACTTCGGCCTGAACATGGGAATCGCTTTCCAGCTCGTCGACGACGCTCTTGATTACGAATCCCCTTCCGATGATACTGGTAAGCCCGAAGGCGGCGACCTCAAAGAGGGTAAAATCACTTTACCGTTGATTCTTTATCTTGAAATGTTACAAGACAAAGAAGCTGAATTACTGCTTGCCGAGATCAAAAACCGTACTCTGTCTGACGATAAACGCGACAGAGTGCTTGCCGAGATCAGGAAGCACGGTCTGGGAGCCAAAACAAGAGCATACGCCGCTGATTATGTGGAAAAAGCCAAAGACTGCTTGACTCCCCTACCTGAAGGCGAAGAAAAGCAAGTACTTAAACAGGCCGCTGATTTTGTGCTGACCAGAAAAAAATAGATGGGATTTTAAGAGAGGAGCTGTTGCTATGAGTCTGGATGAGATACTCGAATCACCACGCTTGATGATGAAACTCAGCTTTCCTCCGGTCATGCTCCAGCTTATGGAAGAGGCAAGCAAGCCGGAACCAGATTTTGCCGTGCTCGGTAAAATAATCAGCATGGACCCGGCGCTTTCCACCACGATCCTTAATCTGGTAAACTCTCCCTTCTACGGCCTTTCACAGGAGATCTCCGACTTTAAAAGGGCTGCAGTGGTACTGGGCACACGTGAGCTGCTTAACCTCGCCGTCACAGTCACCTACCAGAAGCACATCTGCACCAATCTGAAAAATGACGACTACAAAGTCTTCAACGATTGGATGCTGACCGTCTGGGGCGCAATTTCAGCCCAGCTGATCGCCTCCCGGATCTGTCCCGATCAGGCTGATAAAGTGTACCTTTGCTGCCTGCTCAAAGATATTTCCCTGTTTTTCCTGCGTTGCGCAGCACCCGGAGAACTCCCCGGTAATGTCTCTAAAAAGCTGATAACCAACTCTTACCATGGTCAATCTGAAGATGAGAATGACATCTGGGGAATGAATCATGGCGCGCTCAGCCAACTTCTGCTGACCCGCTGGAAAATGAACACCGTTGACTGCCCGTCATTGCAGCACCATCACGAACTTGATGATATAGATTCGTTTGATGAGCCGACGAAAGCCCTGATTCTGGCCACCAAATGGGCAGAGATGGAGCTGGGTGAAAGTTCCGGTCCCTTCAATGTTCTGCAATTTGAGGTTCAACTGCAGCGCTCTCTCAATATGGATGAGGATGCTATTGAACAGTTCAGGGAAGTCTGCCGGACCAAATTCCAGTCCATGCTGACCATACTGGGCATATCAGAAGGGGAAGCTGACGCACATTTCTACAATCATTCCATCCGCAGCCTGCAATCAAGTTATTTTCTGAGCCTTGAGCTTCTGACCGCCGAAGGCGGCATGGATTCAATTGCCAAAACAATCGGCAGACATCTCAAGCTCAGCTGGGATCTCAACAGCTGGGAGTTGAGCCTTAAATCACCTCATACTGATAAATATAAACTCTATCGGGTTGCCGCTGGTGAAGGCCTTGAAGTGGTCGCGGTGAACATCCCTGAAAAAGAAATACCATGGCAGAGGCGCAGCAAAGGTGAAGATATTCTCAGCAGAGACATTCCTTTTGGAAATTTCCGTTTTGATTCACAAAAGATGCGCGACGAAGACCGCGAAAATTTAAAACTATATTTTCGCTTCATAGGTCAGGCTTACGAGCATTACTGCGCAAAACAGCATCTGATCGAAGGCCGGGCAGAAACTCTTGAATCTCTGCCGCTTGGGATTGCCAGCCTTGATTCCCAAGGCGACCTCATTGATATGAATGAAGAGATGAGTAGACTCTTGGGCGGTGCGACTGTTTCCGGAGCCAAAAAATTCAGCGAGCTTTTCAGGATCGGACTTGGGTCCGGCATCGGCGCCAGCTGGGAAAGTTTCCTTGAAGATGATTCAAAAGAATCTTTCAGCAAGATTATCTGTGCCAGTCTGCGTACCGGAGGTATGCCCCGTGACGCATGCCTTTACGTCTCTGCCTACAAACAGAAACGTGGCGAAGATGAACTTGTGACGCTAGTCATGGAGGATATCCGCGAGATTTCCGAAAGCCAGATTCAAGCACTCAAGCAGCGTGATTTTCTGGAAGGACTGGTCGATTCTATGCGTGATGTAGTACTCACCGTAGATAAGCGCGGGAATATCAACTATGCATCTTCCCGTTTTTCCAAAATATTTCTTGGACGCAACATCTTTGACATCGCAACACCCTGCGACACCTTCACGGGACGCTGGGGACCGGAAATGTTTGAGAAGGAAAAAACCATTGTAGAAGTCCTGCTTAAAAGGACTGATACCAGCGGTCGTCCATTTGAATTCGTCATCAACAAACTGGCCGGACCGGGTGAGAAAAGTCTCATCGTTGCCCGCGACCTGACTGCTATTCGCAGGCTTGAAGAAAAACTCAAGCGGCAGGCGGTCTTTGACGGGTTGACAGACCTCTTCAATCACACCCAGTTCAATTCCTTGATGGCCCGCGAAATCAACCGCAGCAAGCGCACCGGACGTCCGGTAGGCCTGCTCTTTTTTGATCTTGACGGGTTCAAGGCTGTCAACGACACAGAAGGACATCAGGTTGGTGACGATGTCTTAAAAGGTGTGGGAGAAATCCTGCGCAATGAACTCCGCTCCGGGATGGATTTCCCATGCCGGTACGGGGGAGATGAATTCGGAGTTATTGTTACTGAAGTCCGGCCCGAGGCTCTTGAGAGCATCGGCAACAGAATCAGACTCCGGGTGGAAAATAAATTTTCCGGCAAGGTCACCATCAGCGGCGGGCTCACCGTGCTTCAGGAAGGCGATACTTCCGCAAGCATGTTGAGCCGTGCAGACAAGGCGACCTATGAGGCCAAGGATTTAGGCGGAAATGTACTGGTCTGGGCCAAATAGGTCCGGACTTTAATCATTAAGAGGAGATACCCATGCTCTGGCGTGTCGAGGTCGCACTTAAAGACCACGTCCGTGATGTTCACGGTCACAAAGTTTCCAATAAAATCAAGGAAGAACTCGGTATTGAAGCCGGGGAAGTCCGAACCATCAAAGTATATACAGTAGAAGGTCTTGAAAAAGACGAAATAGAGAAGGTTCTGGCACTGGGCGTTCTGCACGACCCGGTCCTGCATACACCTTCCCTTGAGCCTCTGGCCAAGGATTTCGCATGGAACCTTGAGGTGGGCTTTCGCCCCGGCGTTACTGATAACGAAGGCCGTACCGCCAAGGAATCTGTAATTCTGGTTACCGAACCCGCTGATGTGGAAGCAGTTAAAGTTTACACTTCCACCCAGTACCTGTTTGCCGAAGAACTCGGTCTGGAAAAGGTCAGCCACATTGCAAAAGACCTGCTGGCAAACGAACTTATCCAGCGTTACGAAATCCGTTCCGCGGATGAGTGGGTTAAATCACCCGGTTTCGAAGCCAAGGCTGCACGTGTTACCGGTAAAGCCAGCGACGAAGTTGTTATCATTGACCTCGCAGCAATGTCTGACGATGAAATGATGGCCTTCAGCCGTGCAAACACTCTGGCTCTGAGCCTTGAAGAGTTCCACTGCATCCGAGACTACTACGATGAACCCGAAGTAGTTAAGCAGCGCGAAGAAATGGGTCTCACCGCCCAGCCTACCGATGCTGAACTTGAAGCATTGGCCCAGACTTGGTCCGAGCACTGCAAGCACAAAATTTTCAGTTCCAAGATTGAATACGACAACAAGGAAACCGGTGTTTCCTCCACCGTAGACAGCCTCTACAAAAGCTACATCATGAACACCACCAAGGAAATCCGTGCTGAAAAAGGCGACGATGATTTCTGCCTGTCCGTGTTCAAAGATAACGCTGGCGTCATTAAGTTCAATGACAAGCTCAATGTCTGCGTAAAAATGGAAACACACAACAGCCCCTCCGCCCTTGATCCTTACGGTGGAGCGTTGACCGGTATTGTCGGTGTTAACCGTGACCCCATGGGAACTGGGCTGGGCGCGAACCTGCTTTGCAACACTGATGTATTCTGTTTCGCTTCCCCTTTCCACGAGGGTGAGCTGCCCCCGCGTCTGCTGCACCCGCGCCGCGTTTTCGAAGGCGTTCGCGAAGGTGTCGAGCACGGTGGTAACAAATCCGGTATCCCCACTGTTAACGGCTCAATTGTTTTCGACGAAAGATATCTTGGTAAGCCTCTTGTTTACTGCGGAACAGTAGGCACAATGCCTGTTGAATCTGCCGGACGCTTAAGCTACGAAAAACAGGCCATGCCCGGCGATATCATCGTTATGACCGGTGGTCGCATCGGTAAAGACGGTATCCACGGCGCAACCTTTTCTTCCGAAGAACTTCACGAAGGTTCTCCCGCAACCGCAGTTCAGATCGGTGACCCCATCACTCAGCGTAAAATGTACGACTGCCTGATGCGTGCCCGCGATCTGGGCCTGTACAACGCCATTACCGATAACGGTGCAGGCGGCCTCTCCTCTTCCGTAGGTGAAATGGCTGAAGATAGCGGTGGTTGTGATCTCGATCTCGCTAAAGCTCCGCTCAAATACGACGGTCTCAAGCCTTGGGAAATCCTTGTTTCCGAAGCACAGGAACGCATGACTCTCGCTGTTCCACCTGAAAAGCTGGACGAGTTCATGGCTCTGGCTGACGAAATGGACGTTGAAGCTACTGCACTCGGTACTTACACCGACAGCGGCCTCTACAACATCCGTTACGGCGAAAAGCCCGTGGCCTGCCTGCGCATGGACTTCCTGCATGACGGCGTGCCCCAGATGCAGCTTAAAGCTGTCTGGGAACGTCCTGAAATCGAATTCTCCGGCGAGCCTGAAGTAGCAGACCACACCGGACTGCTCAAAGACATGCTCGGCCGTCTGAATATCTGCAGCAAGGAATACGTTATCCGCCAGTACGACCACGAAGTTCAGGGCCGCAGTGTGGTCAAGCCTCTGGTCGGTGAACAGGAAGATGGTCCCGCCGATGCAGGTGTGCTCCGCCCCGACTTTGATGATGACAAAGGTCTGGTCGTATCCCACGGCATCTGCCCCAAATTCTCCGATCTCGACACCTACTGGATGATGGCCAACGCAGTTGACGAAGCCATCCGTAACGCTGTAGCTGTCGGCGGTGACATCACTCACATGGCCGGTATCGACAACTTCTGCTGGTGTGACCCGGTTCAGTCCGAATCCACACCTGACGGACACTACAAGCTGGCCCAGCTTGTCCGTGCTAACCATGCTCTGTCCCACTTCTGCCGTGCTTTCGGAGTCCCCTGCATCTCCGGTAAAGACTCCATGAAGAACGACTACAAAGGCGGTGGCGTAAAAATATCCATCCCACCGACCGTACTGTTCTCTGCAGTGGGTATCGTGCCGGACATCAACATGTGCGTAACCTCCGACTTCAAGAAGCCCGGAGAGTTCATTTACGTACTCGGTATGACCCGCGACGAAATGGGCGGTTCCGAAATCGCTTCCCAGCTGAACTTTGTTCACGACAAAGTTCCCCATGTTGAAGCACTCACTGCAAAGACCCGCTACATCACCCTCAACCAGGCCATGCGTCAGAGACTCGTAACCTCCTGCCATGACCTTTCCGACGGTGGTCTGGGTGTTGCCCTCGCTGAGATGGCTCTCGGCGGACGCATTGGTTGTGAAGTTGATCTGCGTTCCGTTCCCACTGAATACGGCATGTCCACCCTTTCCGTGCTCTACAGTGAATCCGCATCCCGTTTTGCAGTCACCGTAGCGCCTGAGAATGCAGGCAAATTCGAAGAACTCTTCGCAGGCCAGATCTGCCAGCGCATCGGTATGACCGTTGGCGGAAACTCCTTCGGCCTCATGGAAGGTTCCGCTGGTATTGTCCGCAGCAATGTTGAAGATCTCGCTATCGCATTCAAGGAGACCTTGAACTGGTAGCCTGATTAAGAATACAAGCAATAAGGCCGCATTCCTCATGGAATGCGGCCTTTCTTTTGTTCTCTGAAAATACTCTAAACCGTAACCGTACCGTGGGACTGTTACAGCCTCCTGTCCTTATTAAAAAAGGCGAAATCAAATCATATCTCGTTTACAGCCAAGGCGCTAATTTCAGGAGGATTTTGCCATGAAAGGTTCTAATGTAAGGGTGGACCTGCATGTACACTCTAAATATTCAACCCGTCCGTCCCAGTGGATTCTGCAAAAGCTGGGCTGTCCGGAGAGCTTTACCGAACCGCTGAAAATTTATGACCGCGCCATGTCCCGGTCCATGAATATGGTCACCATTACCGATCACAATACCATTAACGGAAGTCTTGAAATCGCCCACCTTGATAACGCTTTTATCAGTGAAGAGATCACTACTTATTTCCCCGAAGACGGCTGCAAACTGCACGTACTGGCCTACGACATCACTGAAGAACAGCACCGCGAATTCCAGAAACTACGTGAAAATGTATTTGATCTCGTTCCCTACCTCCGCGAACAGAACATTGTTCACGTACTGGCCCACCCTCTTTTTGCTGTCAACGAAAGACTGACCCCGGAACACTTTGAGAAGGCCCTGCTTCTCTTCAATACCCTTGAAATGAATGGCACACGTGATGAAATGCAGAACTCAGCCCTGCGTACAATTGTAGACAGCCTGATTCCTAAAACAATCGATAAGCTCGCCAATAAACACGGTATAGAACCGTACGGCAGTACCCCTTGGGCAAAAGGGCTTACCGGAGGTTCAGACGACCATTCCGGCATCAATATCGCCCGTGTTTACACTGAAGTTGTAAACGCAACGACCCCGCAGGAAATGCTTCAGGCTGTCAAGGAAGGCCGGACCATGGTCCAAGGCAAACCGGCCACTCCGCATACAATGGCCCACAACCTGTACGGAATTGCCTACCAATTCTACAAAAGCCATTTCGACTGCACCAAGCTGAAACGCTCTGCTGAATGCTTTTGCTACATAGATAACGTGCTTGATCCCGGCGACAAGGAAAGCCCTTCGATTCTTGAGAAGCTGCAAAACTTTATCTACCGCCAGCGTTCCAAAAAATATTTTAATACTTCCGATTCCGTACAGGCCGCCCTGCTTCGGGAAGCAAACCGCATTGTTGAAAAAGATGAACGAGCCCGCAATATCAGCTGCGGTTTTAAATACAGACCCGAAGAGCTTGAGGAGGAATGGTTCAGGTTTGTTGGTAATGCCACAGATAAAGTTCTTTCCGGCCTCGGAGATAAGATAATCAACAGTGCTCTGGGCGCGAACCTCTTTGATGTATTTCACACCATCGGTGCAGCCGGTTCCCTTTATACACTGCTGGCTCCCTATTTTGTTTCGTACGGCCTGTTCGCCAGTGAGCGCGAATTTGCCCGTGACTGCCTGACCTCTTTCGGCCACGCTGATCCACTTGAAAATGAAACCAAAATCGCACATTTTACCGATACCTTCAGTGATGTGAACGGTGTGGCCCTGACTCTTCAGCACCAGCTTGATGTAGCCCGCAAGCATGACAAAAAACTTACCGTAATCACCTGCGGTTCTGAAGGCTCGAATGATCAGGTAATCAACTTCACTCCGGCAGGTGAATTCGTGCTTCCTGAATACCCGGAACTATCTTTTAAATATCCGCCCTTCCTGCGTGTGCTGGCGCACTGCCTTGAGAAAAACTACACCCTGCTTCATCTTGCCACCCCCGGTCCAGTAGGGCTGGCCGGGCTGGCTGTTTCAAAATTGCTTAAGCTTCCCGTTCACGGCACATACCACACTTCTTTTCCCCAGTATGTACGAGCATTCACGGATGACACGGGCCTGGAAGATATGGCTTGGAAATTCATGATCTGGTTTTACAACCAAATGGATACGGTATTTGTTCCTTCCGAAGCCACCGGAGATGAGCTGGCAGCCAAAGGGGTTAAGCCCTATAAAATCAAAACATACCCGCGTGGTGTTGATATCAACCGCTTCACTCCGGAAAAACGCAACGGTTTTTACGACGGACGTTTCAAGGTCAAAGAATCACTCAAACTGCTCTATGTCGGACGGGTTTCCAAAGAAAAGAACCTTGACGTACTTACCAGTGCTTTTAAAACAGTATCCTCCATACGCCCGGAACTGCATCTGGTAGTTGTCGGTGATGGTCCTTATCTTGAAGAAATGAAAAAGCGTTTGGAAGGTTGCCCGGTCACTTTCACGGGATATCTTGGGGGCGAAGAACTTTCCGCCTGCTACGCCAGTTCCGATGTATTCGTTTTTCCCTCAGCAACCGACACCTTCGGTAACGTGGTACTTGAAGCACAAGCATCCGGTCTACCCGTAATCGTCACAGATTGCGGTGGGCCTTGCGAGAACCTGATCGAAGATACTACCGGGCTGATCGTTGAGGCCGGAAATTCCGATGCGCTTTCACGAGCCATAGTTCGCCTCGCTGATCACCCTGAACTGCTGCAGTACATGAAAAAAAGTGCCCGGGCTT
>PPCM01001161.1_pt1 | contig 13277 bp, 9 predicted proteins | sample 1555541 | NCBI WGS metagenome assembly PPCM01 (sample SAMN05284479, study PRJNA326546) | Marine sediment metagenome, whole genome shotgun sequencing project. | isolation source: marine sediment | place: Germany: Wadden Sea | collected 2012-09-05 | reverse complement strand
CGGACGTGGCGGGGGCCGGTCACCTCGTCCTCCTCCGACACCACTCCGCACTGGCCAAACGAGTTGTTGCCCGAAGAGAACAGTCTGCCGCAATCGAGGGCCATTGTTGTTCCATCATTGACAAATGTCTGCACGCTACACCGGCCATCCTCCTCGGCGAGGAGGAACTTGCGGCAGATGGCGTGGAACTCGCGTCGAGCGGCCCCATCGATGGCAGCGGTGCGTACAACGGCCCGGATGAGATGAGTGGGGAGCGTGAAGAGCGCATTCGGCAGCCTGCCGTCTATGTTAACGGTTTTCGTGACCTTGCGCGTATACCAGCTCGAGAAGACGTTCCTTTTTGGAAAAACAGCATCTGGAATGGTTATTTGGCAAGCAGGTGCGCTCTCGTTCTCGGCACCGGTGGCACTGCTACTAGGCGATGCCGGTCCGTCATTGGTGCTGTCATTCATATGTTCGTCAGAAAGAACGATCGTGTTTTCGACTTTTCGCCTCAAGTTGAGTTGAGACGACCCTGACGTTTATTGCTTCTCCCGATACATGCCCCAAACACCTCGCAGTGTTGCCCCATCCAGCCTCCCCAGTCATCCACCGTTCGATCGCTGATTTATGACAGTGACAGACACACGATACGCCAGCCATCATGAAAGAAACGAAAGACCTGTGTGGTGAAGTAGTTGGTCGATCATTGCCTCAAATGGTGTACGGCTTCCATGTGACCCCCGGACAGAAGAACTCGTCCAACCTCGAGGCTGATGGCCGGACCTCCGTGGTTGCGTACCGTGCCGTGCTGCTGATGGGCCTCAAGGCACCCGAATAAACCAGATCGCCCAGGGTGACCCTGTCGGCGGCAGGTCCACACGTGACGCGCTCCCTGACGTACTGTGACAGGTGGTATGTGAACTGGTCGATCAGTGCTACTCCTAGCTCGGTGTCGTGATGCATGCTGTACGAATCCTCACCCGTAGAGGCCGACGCGATGCCCACAAAGCCGGGGAGGGCGCCGGACATGTGGCCGGCGGGTATCTCGATCCCGTCGACTGGTACCGTCTCGCCCTTCTCACCTACGATAGAGTCGAACAGCGTACCAGACTTACATGTGTCGGCAAGGAACAGGAGCCGGCCATACCGCCCTGCCCCGTGCATTGCGCGGAACGTGTGGGCGAAGTCGTCCACCAGCATCTCGTGCTGGTCGTGGAACTTGATAAACTTCTCGCCGCCATGGCCAGTGATGTAAACAATAACGTTGGACGACGAGGTCGGGGAGAAGCGGCGCTTGGAGGTGGAGTGGGGGTCGGTCATGCCCAGAAGCAGGCTTCTAAAGTCCGCAGCAGTGACCTCCAGGTCCTGTTGACCCATGGTCAGCGTTTCAAGTGAAGCAGCTGTACCCTCGGGGTGAGCGCGCATTACGGGCGATTTGGGGTGGCGAGGGTCACTGGGAGTCATGCCACTGTCAAGAACAAGGATGTGTTCGTCTTGCCAGCCAAGAGAACGCAGCAGGGAGTACATTTCGATCACGTTCTCGCTGTGTCGATAATTAAACCAGTATCGGCTGGTGTTAACAAGTATAGCCCAGTTTGTGCATTGCACAGTTGCAACGATTATTGATAAAATGGCCACAGTCCTCCACAAGGTCATGACAATTGGGCACTGGTAATATAGGATCCTATCTGGATGTTCTACTTCCACGCGTGCGATAGTTCTGTGGAAGTAACGCAGATTCAGAGGAGATTCCACCATTCTGCCAAGGTGGCTTCCACACTGTGTTCCTGGACTCATCCTCCCTTTTTGTGACAGACTCATTTTGTGCCACGGTAGCAATTCGTTCTGAAGAAACTTTCTGCGCGATAGTGTCACATGACCCGCAATCGGCAATCGTTCGCTCTCTTTTGCCCTCAGAAGACCGGGGCAACAGTTTGTTCGGTTTATCAATTTCTGACTGACCGACAAAGACTGGAAAAGATGCTGTCATTAGCCAGTCGTTGCACCTCTGTGGGCCTTAAACCTACCGCTTTCGTGAGAACTCTTACCACTGCTGCCGCCGAGGGCCAGATGCCTTCTGCTCCGCAGCCTCCTGCTCCGGAACCTTTCGTTCCCATCGTTCCTGCTGACTACAAGTACCAGGAGATGGAGCACATCGACTCTGGTGCGTTCCTTGTCAACTACGCCGAGGCTCCGACCGCTGACGCCGAATCCAAGCCCCTTAAGAACGCAGCCCACATCGACTCCATTCTTGAGCGCGTGATGAACCGGGACACCAAGTACCTGCACGAGCACGAGGCCTACGAGGTCCTCGCCGCCGCGGGCGTCGCCATCCCCGAGCACGTCTTCCATCCGCTGTCCGACGCCATCGACACTCTCGCTGCCAAGCTCGACTCTGGCAAGAAGTATGTGGCCAAGGCCATGATCCCCGGCTGCATCCACAAAACGGACGTCGGAGGGCTCGCCTTCTCCATCACGAAGGACACGGCCGCGGACCAGGTTCGCGCGTTCGCTGACAAGTTTGCTGCTGAGGGCCTTGACGGTGTGCTGTTTGCCGAGCAGCTTGACTTCCAGAAGGGCGGGCTTGGCGGCGGCGAGATGCTGCTGTCTGCCTACGAGGACCCCTTCTTCGGGCCCACTGTCGCCTTTGGTGTCGGCGGCACCCAGGTCGAGTACGCCAAGGACGTCTTCCGTCCCGGCAAGTCGACCTTCTTCCTCCCTGCCTTCGTCGATGTCGCCTCCGTCGCCCCCCAGCTCGCCAAGTTCCCCCTCGTGGAGCAGCTGGACGGCCGTGTCCGTGGTGTGAAGAAGACTGTGGACTACGACACCGAGCTCCTTCCTGCCCTGTCCGGCATCCAGCAACTCGTTCGCCATTACTCCAAGCATAACCCCGAGGCCCGCTACGTCATCGAGGAGATCGAGATCAACCCCATGGTGGCCGCTAAGGGCCGCCTCTTCGCCCTCGACGGTGTCCTCGCCGTCCGCGAGAACGAGAACTACCACGGCACCGCCGCCCCTCTCTACACGACAGACAAGCCCCTCGAGAACATCGACGCCCTCCTCAACGCTCGGTCCGTGTGCGTCATCGGTGCCTCCGCCAAGAACGCTCTCAACCCCTGCAACGTCATCCTCTCCAAGTTCAAGTCCAACGCCGGCACCCCCAACGAGGCCATCTACCCCTTCCACATGAAGGAGGCCACCCTCCAGGGCCTGCCCGCCGTGTCCTCCCTTGATGCACTCATGGAGGCCAGGAACGGTGACCCTGTCGACTGCCTCGTGGTCGGGGTGCCCGCCCAAGCTGCCCACGATGTCATGAAGGAGGCCATGGAGAAACACGTCGCCAAGTCCATCCTCATCATCTCTGGTGGCTTCAGCGAGACTGAGGGAGGCAAGGCCATGCAGGAGAGCCTCGACAAGGTCTACGCCGCGCTCCCCGCCGACAAGCGCCCCGTCATCAACGGCCCGAACACCCTCGGATGTTCGGCTGACGGCTGGGACACAGTCTTCGTACCCTCCTCCAAGTCGTCCTTCACGGGCCGCGGTGCGCCCAACACGGCGATCATCTGCCAGTCCGGCGCCTTCATGATCTCCCGCCGGTCCGACATGGCGGACGTCGTCGCCCCCCGCGTCTCAGTTAGTGTGGGGAACCAGATGGACCTGTCCGTGACTGATTTCCTCGACCACATGCTGCAGGAGGAGAAGTATGAGGACATTAACACGTTTGGCCTTTACATTGAAGGCTTCAAGGACCTCGATGGGATCAGACTGATGAAGCTCATCTCCGAGGCCGCTCGCCGCGGAAAGTACGTCGTGCTGTACAAGGCGGGCCGCACCGCTGCCGGCCAGGACGCCACCGCGGGCCACACGGCGTCCATAGCGGGTGATTTCGCCATGATTGCCCACATGATCGAGATGGCCGGCGGCATCGTCGCCGAGAACGTCGTCGAGTTCGAGCAGATCATGATGACTGCCTCGATGATGGGCGATGAGATCCGCCAGACCGTCCATGCCAAGGGCCCCACAGCTAAGGTCCGCGTCGCCGGGCTCTCCAACGCCGGCTTCGAGAAGTGCGCCATCGCCGACCACCTGGCCGAGGGCGGCAGGGCAGACCTCGTCGATTACACTGAAGGTGGCCGTGCCGCCGTCGCTGATATCTACACCAAGAACCGCATCGGAACTGTGGTCGACATTGACCGCATCCTTGACACCACGCCCATGTTCACCGACAAGGGCTACGACGAGCTCTTCCGGACGCTCCTCTCGCTCCCTGAGGTTGATATGGGGCTCTTCTCGATGGTCCCTGAGACCAACAACCTCCACACTCTCCCCCCTGGATGGTCCGAGTTCGACGAGGACATCGCCCGGCCCGACTCCATCGTTCAGAAGATATGTCGCATCAGGGAGGCCACTCCCAAGCCGTTCGTAGTGTGTGTCGAGTCTGGCTGGAAGTATGAGCCCATGGCGACCCTGCTGAACCTGCATGGCGTGCCTTGCTTCAGACACTCGGATGAGGCGGCTCATGTTGTCAGCAAGATCGTCAACAGCATCAGAATGTAAGAGAACAATAAACGTAACGAACTGTAGATCGCTTGTTTGTTTGGTGTTCTGACCTTTTCCGGTTGCGGTTTTTGGCAAGTCCATTTTCGGAGATCCAAATTGATATGTTGAATTGCAGATCTCGGTTTATCTGAAAGAAACTCAAAAATATGATGGTCAGCAGCAAGCATGGCCTTGTTGCGTTGCTGCGGCAGTGTCTTTTTTAAGTTTCTTTTGATTTGACTCATATCTGCCTACTCTGAAATCTGCATACGAAACGATGAGCGAAGTTTTACCACCAAAGACCAAGTTGGGGCGTGGTCATAACTTGCGACTCGCATTGGCTCTATCTGGCGCTCTAATTGGCTTCTTTGTACAGGATTTCAACCAGCAGCTCATCCAAACCATCCTTCCGTACTACTCCCGACTGATGCCCAGCCTCGAGGGGCATTATGACCTGGCCAACTCGGTACTTTACTCCGTGTGGGCACTCTCTTCGATGCTCTCCAACCCCCTCGTCGGCTGGGTGGCCGATACTCACTCTCGTGTGACTGGCCTTGTCATTTGCTTCATCGGGATGGCCGCTAGCAGCTTACTGAGCGCATTTACGACGACTTTCGTCGGGTTAGTCGCAACGCGCATCATTAGCGGCGTGTCAGCGGCGTGCTTCAGCACCTTAACAGCCATCATCCTGGACCACACCCCGCCCCGTCAACGCTCGTTCATGATGAGCGTAGGGGGGCTGTTCTACGGTCTGGCGTACGTCTTTGGCTCACAGCTGTCCAAACACATTGTGTCTTATCTCGGCAACTCGATCACCCGTGCCTGGATGCCGGTCTGCATCATATCAGCTGTCACTGCTCTCGTCGGTGGGGCCGTGTCCATCGCGCTTGTGATGCTTGGGCCAAGCCGCACGGACGAGAAGCCCAAACAGACGCGTCGGGGCCGCCTCCACAACTATATCAGTCTGTTGGCGACGCCCCGGCTCCTGCTGCTGTATGGCGTGTTCCTAACACTGTTCATGTCGCTCGCGGGGCTGCCCGCCATGGTCCCGTACTATATTCAGGACCACTACCATCTCACCGAGGAGGAGTCCACGCGCACGTTCGCGTCCATTTTCACGCTTGTCGGGCTCGGCCTGTCCGTCGTCGCTCTCCTTGTGAAGCCCCTGCACTGGATCCTTCGCCGCGACGCCTTCCTGCTTGTCTTCGGCACCGTCATGTGTTGGGCCCCCCTCTTCCTCACCCCCGTTGCCCCCGTCGGTCTCTTCCCGTGGATCATGTTCCTCAATGCATCCGGCCAGTCCTTCGCATCGGCTCCCATGACGGCGATGCTCGGTCAGTTCGGATCAGTGGACGAGCGGGCCTTCGTGACGGGCTTCTCGGGTGTGTTCCAAGCACTAGCTCGGGTCATCACCCCTATTGTCTCCGGGCAGTTGTATGACATGACTGGTGGGCTTAACCATCTCCCGCCGTGGATCCTCATCATTGGGCTGGGGATGGTCAGTACAGGGCTGGCTGTGGTCTATTCCGTTACGGACATTGTGGCTGCTCAAGGGAGAAAGAAGTCGGCCGACGTCAGCGAGGAAACACGCGCACTGCTCAGCGTCGATAACAGTGCAATCAACAGTGAGAGCGAAGATGCGCTGACCGCGTAGCTGAACGACAGTTAACTCATTGGATTCTCATTGCGGTCGTGATTGGCAGTTTTTTTGACAAAACTAAATCGACCGAATGTCAGTGCAGCATTAATGGGAGACGAGAACTCGCATGGTGAAGAACCAACGGACGTCTCACCACCTGCAACCGAAGACACAGCTGCCGTTCTCCCCGATTCTCCTGTCAAGGAGCCCGAGCAGCCTATAGCCCGGCCAGAGTCAGACGAAGGAGCCCAATTTCTGTCGTTAATGCGCGAGGGCGCTCCAGTGCAAGCCGTCACTGAATTCCTTGCCGCGCATAGTGATTTGACCGTGGATTACTGTGACGAGACGGGACTATCCGCGCTCCACACGGCATCCCTCAACGGCAACAGCGATCTGGTCAAGGCCCTCATCGAGCAGTTCCACGCCACCATCGATATCGCTGACGTGAACGGCCTGACGCCGCTTCACTACGCAGCATACCGGGGCCACAGTCGGGTCGCTAGTTACTTGATCACAATGGGCGCGAACTGCATCCGCGCGAATGTCGCCGACCAGACGCCGCTAAAGTACGCTGAAGCCGGAAACCACGTCGCAACCGCCGAGATGATCCAGCAGTACATCACGAATCTGTCGGATGTCCTCCTGATCAGTGTGGAATCCGGTAACATCAAGGAGGCCACCCTGAGCATCAAGCGGGGGGCAGACGTCGATGGGAAATACCAGAACGGCCAGCGTCCACTCCACCGGGCTGTAGTGTATGGGCTGCCGGACATGGTGACTGCTCTTATCTGTGCGGGTGCGACCGTCGATGCCAAGGACGGCTCGGGGCGTACCCCGCTGCACCTGGCGTGTAGTGGCTGTAAGAAGGGCGCGGCGAGTGCATACGACTGCAAGGCTCTGATAGAAGCCCTGGTGACTGGTGGGGCCGACGTTAACGCGCCTAACCACCAGGGCCGGAACCCGCTACACGGCTTGACGGGTGCCGGTGCTGTAGACATCGCGGCCTACCTCATGGAGCATGGAGCCGACCCCAACCAACGAGGGACCGACGGGCGGACCCTGCTGCACGCCGCCGTGAGGCAGTGTCGAGTGAACATGGTGGAGCTGATCATCGGGCGGAGCGATGTCAACCTGCAGGACTCGTCGGGGAGGACTGCGGCTCACCTGGCCGCGGAGAAGGGGTACACCACGCTACTGAAGATCATAGCACAGCACGGGGCCAACATGGACATCGCAGACGTCCAGGGGACGCGACCCATCCACATATCGGCCGTGAAGGATACAGGTGTGGGGCTCGAGTCAATCATAAACGCCGGGGCAGACGTCAACGCCCCCGACCCGCCCGATCGCGGACGGACGGCGCTCCACAAGGCCGTCTACACTGCAAACGTGGGCGTCGTGCGGAAGTTGGTGCAGGCTGGGGCCGATCCCAAGCTGGCTGATGAAGATGGTCGGACGGCGATGCACATGGCAGCCATGAACTACAACGAGAAGATCGTCCAGCTCCTGTACAATGCTGGGGCCGACATCAACGCGCTGGACGACGCCGGTGCTTCCCCCCTCGCTGGGTTTGTAACATCTGGCAACACGACTGGCTTGAAACACTTGATATGTTTTAACCCCATCCCCAACGTGAACCAGCACACCATCGTCCAGGCCCGGGCCGGCGGTCACGTATCTACCATTAATGCCTATTTGGAATATGAGACGGCTTATAAGGAGCGTCGGTTGGGTGGGGGTGGGCTCGTTGACACCACACCCCGGGGGTACGGTCACCCCCAACCCCAACCCCAACCCCAGGTCGCCCCAGCCCCCCCGACGGACGAGTCGGCGCAGGTAGGGGAGAAGTCGTTCAGTGAGGAGCAGGTGACCCGGTGGCTGCTGGAGAAGAACCAGCACATCAAGCACCTCCAGGAGCAGCTGGGGGAGGGCCAGCGGGGCAGAGGTCGGCCCGGCGACGGGGCGTGGGGCGGGCCTGGGCGCCTCATGATTGACGTGCTCCAGCAATCGTTCAACACCATCAACGAGCAGATGGACCTCCTCAAGAAGCAGAACAGCAGCGTGCAGACCCTCCTCCGCCTCCTCGAGGGGAGGCAGGGCGGGAGCGGGGCCAGTATAGAGGGCAAACGACCCGCACCCAATCCGGATGAATAAAAAAGATATAAATCTCAAATTTTAACGGGTGTTGTTGAAGCTTTTAGGATTGAAGATTTAGCCCAGATGCCACCCGACCATACCACGGGGCTTTGTTACACCGTTCGTACGGCTCGTTTCAAGGCGTCTGCGGAAGCGCCTTTGAAGCTGATGCACCCCCTCAGGAAGTCCCGGGTGACGGAGGCGCGAGTGCCTCTTGGCGTGTAGTTTACCGATCTGACCTGGTTTAGCGAGGACGCCGCGGCTGATGAAGTCGCGCTCTCCAGTTAGATGGACGGTGCGATGAGTACCTGACTACCCACCGGCTGCCACCTGGATCAAAGTCCATGATGGCCTATACACAGTCGGGCGAGGTCGACGTGAGTTGGTCGTCTCAGGGGACGGCTCCATCGCTCCCTTGTTCGGACGCTTGACTTGCTTGCATATTATTTACCTTCCCCTGCCCCCATCACCCGAGTCCTGCCATCACGGCGTCGACTCCCCGGCACACCTCACCCCAGGCCCCTGCCGTCCCCCCCACCGCCGCCTGCACGACGTCCGCGGCCCGGGCCATCCCGAGTGCCACCCGCCGTGTGCGTGTCTCGGTCAATGCCCGACCTGCGGGGTCGACCAGTGCCGATGCTGCGGGCCCGCAGTGCCTGAGCCCCGTGACGAGGCCCGTCCCTAGTGGGGTGGGTGTGATGGTGCCACCATCGACCCTAGCATACCCCCGGTCCTGTACCATCTTGATATGCTGGGCGGTCGTGGCATCCGTACCGATGCCGCACGTCGCCATCTGCTGCACCAGACCGGCCTCGGTCAGGGCGTCGGGCGGGCGGGTGACGGACGCGCGGAGGGCTACGTCTGTCCTCTGCATGGCTGTCCCCGGCCGGAGTCGGGATGGATCGGGTCGACCCGGCCCACCCTGCCGTGCATGGTCCCGACTATACTCACTAAACTCCCTCCACCCCAGCTGGACGGTGGAGGTGAACGTCGCCCCGAAACCCTCGTGCCCCACCCCCGCCCGGACCTCCACACGCCCGTCCAGACCGTCCGGGGCGAGGGCCGCCATCAACGACCGGAACACCGCCCAGTACACCAGCCCTTCGTCCCCACTCATCCGGGCGGGGGGCGGGCCGGTCGTGTGGATCGGAGGATGGGCCCCGTCACTCTGGCCGTCCGTCCGGGGCTCGGGCGAGTCGCCGGTCACCGAGTTGAGATGCCGGAGTCTGTTTATAGACTCACGACATTTATCATCGGCTGCCAGCGTGTGTAATAATCCGGCCAGGTTCATCGTGGGATCGAAGCGTGTGGTGTCTGTCCTGGGGTAGCTGAGCGCGCCTCTGGTGTACAGCCCCTCCGCGACCTTCATGGTCTTGTGGGGTGACATCCTGTACCTGGTACTCATGAGGCGCTGGAGCCCGATGGTATCCAGGGGCCGGGGCTTCCGGACCGTGCGGGTGGTCTGTTGGACGCTGGTGAGCACTGCCGGTCGCCCCCTAATTCTGTCGAATAGGATCGTGGCGGCCGTCTCATCGAATAAACGGCCCCGATCCCAGGTGAACGCGGTCGGGGTGTCCATCCCGTCGATGATGGCCGACAGACCCAGCTCCCAGAACTGCTCGGGGGCGAATCCATCCCTCTCGATCGCCGCGTCGACGATGATGCCGAGAGTTGGCACCTGACACGGCCCGTACGACAGCAGCTTGGGCGCCCGGTCCCCCAGTCGACGCCGCGCGTTCAAGGTCAGCATGCGGGTGAACGCCGCCCCTATTCTGAGGTCGACCTCACTTCTAACGTCCGCGGCGTTGGCCAGCGCGGCGTTTAAGCCCGTCAGACCGTCGAGCGCCGCCCGGACTGCCTGCGGGGTCACCGCACTGAACCTGGCCCGGTGCACGTTCACGGTTCGCCGGCGCCGGCTGACGATCTGGGCGATCTCGGCACCAATATTCTCACCCTCTCGATCACAATCAGTCCAGAGCACCAGCTCGTCGGCCCGACCTGCCTCAATCTCGAGCTGGCGAATGATACTGGCGGCGCTCTTGGACGGCACCTTCTCGATGGGAATGGTCATCAGGGCTGAAGGATCGATGCCGTCCCACCGCTTGGTCTCGCCGGTGAAGACCATCTCCATCACGTGGCCGCTGACAGAGGTGAAGATGAACTCTGTGGGTTTGCCGGCGTACACATAGTCAAACGAGAAGCATGGGTTGTATTTGGACTTGCCAGCGTACTTGTTGGCACTACCGCGAGACAAAATGCGGCTAATCTCCTGGGTGAGACTGTAATGAACACAATGAACGCACCTTGGCAACACTTGGCTTCTCTGCGACATGCAACACCCTTAGTTTCATCCAATATCACGAAAACCACTCAGCTACAGCAATAAAATTCCGGCTTGAACAGCAACAGGCGCGAAAGCTCATTTAATAGCAACACGTTCATCTGCTGCAGAGTAGAGCAGGGAATCGTGGGACATGGGTATGTCACGTCACGATCACCCCGTGGCTTCGTAGTGAATGTTGGGGTTGTTCCCCCCTTTCACCATCACGTCATCGACAGCCTTGGCCAGCCCGGCATGCTTCCAGAACGCGCTGCTGATGAGCCCATCCCCCACCAGCGCGTCCTCGCCCCGCCACAGGACCCCATCGTTGACGTTATCCTCTACCATCGCCCGGAGCCCTCCTACAGGGTCCTTCATAAACTGGGTGCATTCATCCCGCACCGCCCGCCGCCGCCTGTACTCCTCCAGCACGGTCTGGAGTCTCGTGTCGATGTCTGCCAGCCTCTCGACGTCCTGTGCCGCCCATTGGTCCCGTGCCATGGCCGACGGCGGCACCAGGTGGGGGGCGGTGACCGTCACCGAGCCAGAGCCCGACAACACGGGCACCTCGAACTCAGTGAAGGCCTCGGACACGTGGGGTGACGTCTTCCGGTCGAGGGTGAACATGGCCTCATGCAGTCCGCCAAGGTGCACCACGTCGCCGAAGAGGGGCTTTAGGGCCGCACGGGGGCGGGTATACAGCCCGTCTTGATCGTGTGACCATGTAGCCCCGTCCTCGTGCAGTAGCCTGGAGATCCTTGCGGCTAGTTGAGCCTCAGGGAGGAATCGTCCGGGACCTGGGAAGGTTAGGGTGTCAAGAACACCGGCCTCTATAGCCTTCACCACAGTACAGCGCTCCTGGGGTGCGGCGGGTAGGCCCAGTGCATCAGCCAGCTCATCGCTGAGGGCTAGGCACCCGGGCTGCCACACACCAACCTTGAGGACCGGGAACAGCTCAACGCCGTCCCGCTTCGCAGGGATCATCGCCACTGGGTCCATGAACGATAGCTCGTGGGCCTGTTCCCAGTTGAATTCTGTGGTTTGGCCCTTCGCCATGGGAAGGATGGCAATGCTAAAGGGTGGGGGGTGGGTGCAATCGTGGCGCTGACCGTCCGGCGTCTGATAGTGCGCTGACATGGTAAACTCATGGTCCCCGCTCCCCGATTCTGGCTTAAATTTGATTTCAATGATCAGCTGTCCATTCGTTTCAGCTGGATTGGCACGGTCTGCCGCCGTCAAAAGGTGTAGACGACGCTTTTCAATTGCATGATCAAGATCAGCCTCAAGCTGCAATAGGGAATTCATCTCCTCGCTTTCTAACTCCATATTGACAGAGCAGACCCGTGTTTTTTTGAGCGACAAATCAATTTTTTGTACTGAAATAACACACGACAAGCTCATCTATTCATTATTTGAATAAGTTTGGGCCACATTATGTTTAGCTCTACAGTGCATTTATAAATAACTGTATATCGAGTTTTTATTATACCAGAGCGCTCCAGCAAATCGTACACATCTTGGAAGGTCGTTCGGTTCACTGCCAGATTTCTGGTGGGCGATCAAAAATTGTTGTCGAGGAGATTGTGGAGTTTTCCCTATTGATGCTATCTTCCCATGAGCTGAACCTGGCACCTGGGATGAGTCCGCCGGGAATGCTTGACTCGGATTCCGACGATTCAGACAGTGAGTTGTTAACATCGTTAACACAGCACCATTCGCATTTTGAACAATTGGAGCAGCGCAATGGCGAATCACCCAGCATGGCAATGGCCAACAACTTCAAGCATGATGCGATGCGGCACTTTCACCTGGGAACTGGTGATACGCAGAGTCTCCGTGACCGTGCAGCGTCTCCTGTGGAAGAGATGATGATGGCCCAGGGTATGGGGCCCAGCTCGTTCCTCAAGGAGGAGCTATTCCAGTCAGAGAGTACGTTAGCCCACCATTTTCTCACACAGTCCATCTTGCGCGGAACGAAGTCGAGTACACGTCAGGCTCGCGATCCGCTTCGATTGGAACCATGGACAGATGGAGCACCGCTCAGTCCCTAGGGGCCGCCGCCGCCCGGATGGACTCGTTGTCGGCCCTGCACACGGTTGAGGACGACCCCTGTGCACTGTACCAGCGGCTGATGGAAGTTTTTCTTCGGGAGATTGTGAAGCACAAGCCTGACGACCCGGCCAACTTCCTAATCCGTGTGATCGACACCATGAAGGTGTGACGCGCTCGACCCAGGGACAATGGACACCGCAGCGTTTCCCACTGTGCATTGGGACGGCTGGGATCTTGGCTACCGAGAATGGTGCCAAGCAAGAAAGTGTTGGTTGTGTTTAGTCGACGCGGCGCCCCTGTAAGTCGCTGTTACACGTTACCATATGACCGGAGTCACGTAGCAGAATGAGAGACCGCAACCCACATCGCCGGGTCGCTGAATCGACCACCAACCGGTACCGAGGACAGCGCCTTACCTCCTGACCATAGACAGCGTAGTTGTTGTTGTAGATGGTCGGACTGGGGAGCTATCGGTTCAGTATCGGTCGGCAGCAGCACGTGTCATTTTCGGTGACACGCCAACCATATAGAAATCTTATATAAATCCAGCACGTTCAACGATTTACTCTCTCACTCCTACGCGGTGTCCTCCATACCTGCACCCCCCCG
>PPCM01001160.1_pt1 | contig 13278 bp, 13 predicted proteins | sample 1555541 | NCBI WGS metagenome assembly PPCM01 (sample SAMN05284479, study PRJNA326546) | Marine sediment metagenome, whole genome shotgun sequencing project. | isolation source: marine sediment | place: Germany: Wadden Sea | collected 2012-09-05 | reverse complement strand
GGAACGGGCCAGGGGTTGTCCATGGCCTGGCAGACCGTCGTTGAAAAACACGGGGGCACGATCTCTTTTCATACCGAAACCGGGAAGGGAACCGTTTTCACCGTCAAGCTTCCCATCGACCCTGCCTGTGACGATACAACCCTTTAGCAAAGATGCCGGAGGAGCGGGACGTTATATGAAAAACATCCTCTTTGTGGATGACGAGCCCATGTTTCTGGACAGCATAAAACGCCGGCTTCGTAACGAGCGGGGTGACTGGAAGCTGTTTTTCGCCGGAACCGTGGATGAGGCCCTTGCGCTGATCCGGAATCACCCGTTCGACACCATTGTCAGCGACGTGAAAATGCCCGGGAAAGACGGCTTTGCCCTTCTGGGCGCCCTGCAGTCAAGAAAGGAAACCCGGAACATCCCCCTTGTCATGCTTACCGGAACCCAGGACCATGAACTGAAGCTCAAAGCCCTGAGAATGGGCGCATCGGACCTCCTGAACAAACTTGCTGCAACAGCTTGAAAACAAAAGCTTAACTTACCGTTCGATCTCTTTCGATATATCGAGGGGCTTTTGGCCGGATTGGTATCGAGGTGCGCCGTTTACGTAACCGGGTGTGCAAATATCGTAACCGCGTCATTGAACGGCTCCTCTTCAAATCATCAAAAAGACTGTATTATCAGCACCATGAAATCCTGGCACGAGCTTTGCTATACTGAGATGCCGTTGGGCGAACGCGGCGTCACGAATGCCGGGGGTTACCCTGGAATGATTGCCCGACACCGGACGAAAGATACGATCGATATTGCATTTTAATGAAAAGAAACAGGAGAACATCACATGAAGAAGATCTTTGCTGTAATTGCGGCAATCGGGGTTATTGGAACGGGTGGCACGGTTATGGCGGGGGATGCAAAACCCGCAAAGGTTGCGGAACCCGCCGCTGTTGTGGAAGCTAAGAAGGTTCAACAGATGCAGATCTTCACGGGGACGGTTCTCAAGCACGAAAAGCAGATCGTGCTGAGCACCGGGGGGAAGACCTACCTTCTGGGGGGAGCGGAGCTTGAAAAGATCGTCGGGAAAAAAGTGAGTATTTCCGGGACCCTCGTTAAGGGTAAATCCGTGGACACGATCATTGTTGAACAGGCTGAAATCATCGGTTAGCCCGGCAGGCCAAACGCGGAGCCGGATCCGTGAATGTGGGGCGGAGCACCCGGAAACGGGTTTCCGCCCCCTTGCCCTCCTCCTTGCCCTCCCCCTTGCCCTCCCATTGCCGGGGTGGACGGGAACGCTTGATGCAATAAGCGACCGTCCGCCCCCTGGCCCCGCTTCCCAATCGGTTCCCCCTTTAATGAATGGGCGAAAAAAGTCCCGCGACGGTTCCTTTCGCGGATGGATTCCTATTTGTAAATCGAGGGATCGATCCCGTATTTTTTGATCTTATAGTGGATGGCCCGCCTGCTGATCTCCAGGAGTTCCGCCGCCCGTTTTTGAACCCCGCGACTCTCCTTCAAGGCCCTTTCGATGGTCTCCTTTTCACTGTCCCGGATGGACAGGGGGCTCCCGGGCTGTTTCAAGGGGGCTTCCAGCTGGAGGTCCGAAGGGGTCAGGCGGTTGTTTTCACAAAGGATGATACCGGCCTCGAGGGAATTCTTGAGCTCCCGGATATTGCCGGGCCAGTGGTAGGCCTGGAAGAGGGCCAGTGTTTCATCGGCCGGCTCAACCGGGGGAAGGTTGTTTTTCCGGGTGTACCGGTCGCAAAAGAACCTTGCCAGATCCGGAATGTCCTCTTTTCTTTCCCTCAGGGGAGGTACGTTCAGGGTTACCACCCGCAACCTGTAGAACAGATCCCCACGAAAGGTTCCCGCTTCGATATCCGCCGAAAGATCGGCGTTGGTGGCGGAGATCACCCTGCAGTCGACGATCCTGTCCTTGATGCCCCCCACCGGCCTTATCTTCCTGTCCTCCAGAAAGCGCAGGAGCCTGCTCTGCATCTCCTGGGAAATATTTCCGATCTCATCCAGAAAAAGGGTGCCCTTGTCCGCCGCCTCCATCAGGCCGGTCTTGTCCCGGTGCGCATGGGTAAAGGAGCCCTTGAGGTGTCCGAAGAGTTCGCTCTCGAGGATGCCGGCCGGGGTGGAGCCGCAGTCGACCACGACATAGGGCTGATCGCGCCTTTCGCTGAAGTCGTGAACGAACCTTGCGATCCGTTCCTTTCCCACACCGCTTTCGCCACGGATGAGGACCTTTGCCCGGGTTGGGGCAACCTTTTGAATCATATGGCGAAGGGCCGCCATGGCGGGGCTTTTTCCCCAGAGAAAGTCTCCTTCAACGCCCCCGCCCTCCTTTTTGCCGATCCCGAGAACCGTGTTGATCTTCCCGATCAGCGCCTTTCCGTCAAAGGGTTTGGTCATGTAGTCCACGGCGCCCGCCTTGACCGCATCCACCGCATCCGGGATCGTGCCGTGGGCGGTGAGGAAGATGACCGGCAGTTCCGGGTGAAGTACCCGGACCCGGCTGAAAAGATCCATCCCGCTCATGGCCGGCATCTTTATGTCGGAGATCATCAGGTCCACCCTGCCCTTTTTCAGGCAAGCAAGGGCCGAGGGACCGTCGAACGATTTTATGACATGGAAGTTCGAGGCCGAAAGTCTGGCATCCAGGACCTCGATGATATTGGGGTCGTCGTCCACGATAAGAATTCTGGCGTTCATAGGGGGTTCCTCTTTTCCTGGAGATCCTGGTCTATTGTCTCGAGTTCCGAAATCTGGTGAAGGAGGGTTTCCATGGCCGCCTCGAGCCGGGCGACCTTGCCCTGGAGTTCTTTTCGTGCCTTTTTATGCTTCTCCATATCCTTTCGGTGGGACCGGATCATCCGCTTCATCTTCAGGGCATTTTGACGGGATTGCACCCGGGCTTCCCCCGTGACTTTCCCAAGGGCCCTCACCAGGAGTTCGGGGTTCTCAATGCGGGCGGCGTCCCGGTTCAGGGGAGCCCATGCGCCCAGCGCCTCCAGGGCTTCATCGACGGCGCTTTCGCCTTCGGCCGTCATAAGCTTCGCGCAGGCAAGGCCGTAGTGCGCCGCGTTCCTCATGTCCGGATTCAAACCCTGGTCGAAAACTTCCCGGAACAGCCGGCCGGAGCGTTTGTAATCGTTTTGGAGAAATGCGGCTTCCGCCTCTTTCAGGGGGTGATTTTCCATGCCTGCCGTTCCAAAGGGCGGCCTCGCGCAGCCCCCCGTGAGGAGGCCGCAGAGGGCAAGCACAACCGGCAGCCGCCACCACGGATTCCTTATGGTTTTATATTCAGCCATTTTACGTTCGCATCCGATTCATGCCCCTTCACAGGGCAAACTAAAGTAAAAGGAGCATCCCTGAACGGGGTTGTTTTCCATCCAGATTTTTCCATTATGATTCGTTACGATCTTCCTGGAGATGTTCAATCCAAGTCCCACTCCGTCCATATGATCCCTGACTTCCCGTGACCTGTAATATTTGTTGAAGATGAGCTCCCGTTCATCCCCGGGAATACCGGGTCCGTTGTCGGATATTTTGAAAACCACCGCCCCGCGCTCCTCCAATGCCTGGATATGGACGGTGTCGCCCCCGGCGGAAAACTTGACGGCGTTTCCGATGATATTGAGGAGCACCTGAAGGATCTGCCTTTCCTCCCCCATGACCATGGGCGGTTCGGCCATGGGCTGGAGAATCAGGCGAATCCCCTTTTTTTCAGCCTTTGCAGCCAGGGCGTCCGAAGCCTCCCCGATGAGGAGGTTGGGATTGATGGGCATGGGCCGGATCCGGTCCGCCCCGGATTCCAGCCTGGAGACATGAAGCAGGTGATCGAAGAGGATGCTGATCCTTGCGATCTCGGAATCGGCGATGTGGAGAAACTTCAGCTGCTTCCGGTTAACCGGTCCCAGCACTCCCTCCATGAGCATGCTGACGGATTCCCTGATGGAGGAGAGGGGCGTTTTGATCTCATGACTCAAACTGGCGATAAAATCGGACCGCAGGTCCTCCTCCTCCTTCAACCGCCGTTGCATCCCGTTAAAGGCTTCGGCAAGTTCACCGAATTCGTCCCTCGTGTTGGCCTTGACCGAGGCGGTCTTATTGACGGGAAAGTCCTTCAACCCCCGGGTCAGGGCCTTTAACGGGATCAGCATGGACCTTCCGATCACCACCACGCCGAAAACAGCCGCCAGAACGGAGAGCCCGAGGCCCAGGAGCCCCTTTTTCAAACTCTCCCTGCTGCGGGCGCTGATGGAGCGGAGGGCCTTTTCGATACGGGCTTCATTTTCCTTTCTGGCTTCCGAAAGATCCCGGAACCAGCGGGTCAGTGTTTTCTCGTCGATCCACGCGGCACCGCCCTGTTCAGCCGAAGGCCCTTGGAAGGTGACGCCGTAATTATCCAGGATTTGCCCCCAGCGGGGGGAGAGGCTGTAGTCGGGGGTTTCAAGGGAGATGATCCCGGTGAGGGCGGCGCGGTAATCCCCCGCAGCCGAAATAAAATAATCCCGGTACATCTCCTTTCCGAGGAGCCGGTATTTTTTGCCGTTGACATCCATGCCCAGAAGGCTCTCCTGCATGGATTTCGAGAGTTCCGACACCCGGTTGTTGATCCCCACGATCTGTTCGGAGGTTCTCATCATCTGTTGCACATTCAGGAACAGGACCATGAGGGTACCGTAGAAAATCAGGATGAACAAGAGGAACAGTACGGAAAGCCTGGAGGTGATGCCGAACCCCCGGCGCGCTCTTGTGTTGTTTATGTCATATACGGTTCCCATATCGAGTCGGGACATTACCAGCAACCGGCGCCGGCTTCAATATCAAAGACGGGAAGCGCAAAATGCCCCGGGCCCAGGCCGGCTGATCGCCGGCCTTAAGCCTGGCTTTCCTGCCCGCGGCAGGCCGGCGGGAACCACTATGGTTCAACGGGCAGGCGAATGAAAAAAGTTGTCCCCGCACCCTCGGCGGAAGAAACCTCGATCTCCCCCCCGTGCTTGTTCACGATGATGTCGTTGGCAACGGCAAGTCCCTGGCCCGTGCCCCTGTCAACGTCCTTTGTGGTGAAAAAGGGGTCGAAGATCTTCTTTTTAACCCTGTCCGTCATGCCGATGCCGGAATCGGCAATCGCGATCTCGACAAAATCTTTCACCCGGCGGGTGGAAATCGTGATCGTTCCCCTTTCCCCGCTGCCGTTTTCACGAGCATCCTCCACGGCATCCACACTGTTGAGGATCATGTTGAGGATCACCTGGTTAAACTGGTCAAGGAAACAGGGTACCGGCGGCAGCGACGGGTCGAGATCGAGCCCCATGTCGGCGACGGGTTTCCACTCGTTCTCCGCTACCGTTACGGTGCTTTCAATTGCCGTATTGATATCGCCCGGCTCGGGCGTATCGCCGGAAGGCCGTGAAAAATGCTTCATGGCGGTTACGATGGTTTTGATCCGCTTCATCCCTTCGTGGGACTGGCGCAACGCATTTGGAATTTCGGATTCCAGGAACTCCCAATCCGCGTCCAACAAGGCAGTTTTAAGTTCGGAGGCAAGATTTTCGGGCGTTTGCCCGCCCGAACCGTTATCCGGGAGGGCGATCTTTTTCATTATTGCCGCGATACTGTTGTAAGATTCGTTCAGGAATTCGAGGTTACTTACCACATATTGGGTGGGAGTATTGATTTCATGGGCGATTCCCGCCGCCAGCCGGTATACGGACTCCAGCTTTTCCGACTGGGCGAGCCTGCGCCGCATGACGGCCAGTTCGGTAACGTCCCGCAGTGAAATCACCCTGCTTACCCCCTCATGATCCGCGACATCCGAGGAGAGGAACTCAAGGTGGATATTTTGCCCGTCAACCCGCAGTATGTATTCCCCTTCACGCTTTCGCAGCAGTTCCAGGCGAAGGCGGTCCAGGAAACGGGCGTGAAGCGCCTCCGCCTCCCAGCCGAGTTTCGTTGCCCAGTTATCCACAAGGGCTGTAAAGGAGGCATTCCATTCGACGGCGCGTTTTTCCGCGTCAACCGTGAGCAGCCCCTGGGGTACGATATTGAAGATGTGTTCAATATAATCTTTTTGCCTCTGGACCTTTGCCATGGCCGCGCGCAGGTCTAAAACCCTGTTCTTCAGTTCAATCTGGGTTTTAACGCGTGCAAGCACAATCTCGGTGTTGAAAGGTTTGGTGATGTAGTCCACGGCCCCAAGGCCGAGCCCCTTTGCCTCCTCTTCAACGGAGGTCATGCCCGTTATGAAAATTATCGGTATGTGCCTGGTATGCCCGTCACTTTTCAAACGCCTGCAGACCTCATACCCGTCAATGCCCGGCATGGATATATCCATGAGAATAAGGTCCGGCCGGTTGTTGGCATTTGCCAGTTCCAATGCCTTCAGGCCGTCCTCGGCAATTAGAATTTCATACTCTTTTTTAAGCAATGCGATCAAAATCAACCGATTGATCATTTCATCCTCGACGACGAGGATGGTATCCCGGGATTTTATCATGTTCATCTCCGTTCAAGGAAATAGTCCTACTAAACAACATTTTAACCCGGAACAGACGGAATCAAAAGGTTTTATTTTCAATGCCACGGGCAAGGAGATGTACACCATCGTCATGGGGGTCAAGCAGATGCTCGAAGCCGTGGAGGATGCCCCCGAGCGGCACCTTATCATGATGACACCCTGCCGGCCCAGTTCCCGCCTGTTTTCGCGGTGATCTCCATTGAGAATTTTTTCGTGAGGGCCATACGGAAACCGAAAAGTAAACGGGATATGCATGTAGAAGAGCGGGATGCCGAAATAAACCACTGAGGGGATTCTTCAACCGGCACAAGCTGTTTCCCCAAAGGCGATCATGCCGTTTTCAGTTCGGGCAGGATCAGCAGTTTGGCCTCATGGATAATTTTACCCGCCTTTTTGAGGGCCTTCATGGCGCGGGTGATGCTGACCCGGTGGGCTCCGGTTAAAAACCCCAGATCGTCGTGGGTTAACGGGAACTGGATGACGACACCCCGGGGGGTGGGTGTCCCATGCTCCCTGGCAACGGTGGTGAGGACGCGGTAAAGTCGATCCTCGATATTCGTGACGGCAAGGCTGCCCACGCGTCTGGTCAACCAGTTGATCCTGTCGCTGAGGTTTTTGATGATCCGCAATCCGACCTTTGGATGTTGCAATACCAGATCTTCGAACTGCTTTCGGGTGAATCCGCAGGTCAGCGTATCTTCAAGGCAGTAGGCGCCGACCGGGTATTCGCCCTCTTCCGAGAACATGTTTTCACCGACAAAATCTCCGGCCTTTCTGATATCCAGGGTCAGCTCGGTACCGTTTTCGAGCACCTTGGAGAGCTTGACGCGTCCCCCCTTGATCAGAAACATCTCGTCGGTGGGATCTCCCTGCAGGAACAAGGCCTCGCCCGCCTCCGATTTTTTTCTCAGTGCCTCATGGCTCAGCGCCTCTATCTCACCCGGCTCAAGGCTCTCGAATATCCACAGGTCGCCGATGCAGATTTCAGACAGATCCATTTCATTACCGGCAATTTCCCGACACATACAGGCCATGTTGTACCTCGACGCAATTTGAAGTTTCCTCAATTATCATTTCCGGATCATACGGAAATTGTCACACCGTGAATCATACAGAAAGGGGTTTCCCAAAGCAACCGCCGGATTCAAGCCTTCCCCCCGAACCCGGCAACTGAAATGGTTGCGCCAAAATTCGAATCCGTATACGATGCGTATGGTGAGCGCCCTGGAAATCCCGGGCAATCATCATCCGGTATTATCGGCCGGGGCACCTCGGGGCATCGGCCGTGAACGAGAATTTATCAAAAAGCATCTATATAGTGGGTTTCAATGGGAGAAAAACCGACGTACCGGGAACTTGAAGAGAGGGTACTGGCCCTTGAAAACAGGCTCGCCGACCTGGAAAAACCGGAGACAGGGCTGTCGGACGGCGATAAGCTCTACCGCAGGATCATCGATACCACCTCCGAGGGATTTCTGCTCCTTGACGAGAACAGGTTCGTCCAGGATGTGAATGCGTCTTTTCTCGAGATGTCCGGCCTCGCAGCCGATGAGGTGACGGGCAAACCCTTCGACGGGATCTACTCCCAGGAAAAGGTCCAGTTTTACTTTGCCGACCGGGACCATTTGAGTTTTGAAACCCGCCTCCGCAACAGCAGCGGCACCCCCGTGCTGATAACAAGGAGTGCACTGCGAAACGGGGACGGAGAGATCGATCATTATATCTGCTTTCTGACCAACCTCACCGAGCAGAAACATGTTCACGAAAAACTCCGCATTGCGGAATCGCGCTACCGAAGCATGTATGAGAATGCCGTCCAGGGCATGTTTCAGACCACCCTTTCCGGACGGATTCTGCGGGTCAACCCCGCTTATGCCGAAATGCTGGGATTCGATTCGCCCGAAGCGCTCCTGGCCCGGCACCGGAGAACCCTGAGGTTCTATGACGATCCCGAACACCGCAAGGAGATGCTCGAGGTTCTTGTGAAACAAGGGTACGTCGTCGATTATGAACTCAAGCACCGGCGCCGGGACGACTCGATCCTCTGGACCCTGGCAAATATCCGCCTGATCGAATCGGACCACCATGAGCCCGTGCTCGAAGGGATTCTGGTGGACAACACGGAGCGCAAGGCCGCCCAGGATAAACTCCGGCGCAGCAGGGAATCGTTTCGAAACCTGGCCATACGGGACAACCTCACCGGGCTGTTCAATACCCGCCATCTGTATGCGGAGCTGCGCAAAATGATCGGAAACAGCCGATCCCGCAAACAAAATACCGTCTTCTCCCTGATCTTCATGGATATGGACAACTTCAAGAACGTGGTGGATACTTACGGGCATTTGAGCGGCAGTCAGGCCCTGAAAGAGGTGGCCGACACCATCCGCTCCTGCCTCTCCGAAGCGGCATTCGGAGTGGCCTACGGCGGCGATGAATTTGTCGTGGTCCTGCCGGGACTCGACAAACAGCAGGCCCTTCGGACCGCTGAAATCATCCGCGCCAAAATGCACGACACCGTCTACCTCACCGACAGGGGGCATCGCGTAACGCTTCGGGCAAGTTTCGGGGTTGCAACGTTTCCGGTCGACGCCGATTCACTGGACGAGCTGTTGTCACTGGCCGACCAGGCCATGTTCCGTATCAAGGAGATTGGAAAGGATGCGGTGGGCACCGGATGATTGGGCGGACTCCCCAGCCCATACGGCACATGGGAATCCGCCCTTGGTTTATGAGAATTCCAGCCTGTTGCGTTTCGTCGTCCCCGCTCTTTTAATCAAGGGCAATCCTGCGATTGCAGGGGCGGTTTGACTTTCGCCCGGCGCGCGGGGCAGCCTCGGGGCGCCGCTTTCGCCCATTGGCGGAACTATTAAACCGGCAACCGGACACGCGAATCCACCACGGAATTATCGATTTGTTCTTATGGTGATTTCATAAATTCAAAACCGCGGTACTGAATTGCCGGGTGAATATCGCCCCAACCTGTTAGACCAGCACCCGGGTCTTGATCTTTTCGGTAATTTCAGCCCCCAGCCTCTTGGCCCCGTCCCAGACCTCGGTTTGATCCTCGACCCTGCAGAACTTGTCCGGCGTGGTCTCCAGGTCGTCTCCAAACACCCACGGCAAGGCGCTCATCTTGCAGGTGCTGCCAAAGCCGCAGACCAGACACTCGGGATTCCCGGTGATCTTAAGGTTGCCCAGGATCTCCATTCCCTCCACGGTCAGGGCATGGGCGATCTGCTTGCTCGTCTCTTCGAGGCCGGGCGCCCCCCTGCCGATGCCCGAGGCCACCACAACGGCAAACTTCCCCTGGTTGAGGCCGTTTCTGTGGCGCAGGGAAAACAAGCGCTCAAGAAATGCCTTTGTAAAGCCGTCAACGGAACCGTACGGCGCATACCCGCCCACGACGATTGCATCCGCGTTCCGAACCTTTTCGGCCAGTTCGGGAAAATCATCCTTTACCTTGCAGATATTGTCCTCTTTACATCCAAGGCAGGCGATGCAGGGCTTGACGTTCATCTTGCTCAGTTTCACAAACTCCGACCCGAGACCGCTGCCGGCAAGAACCGCCTGAACCAGACGATCCGTGTTGCTGTTTTTAATCGGGCTTCCTGAAATTCCCAGAATCTGTTTACGCATTTTATATATCTCCCTTGCTGGTTAATCTTGAATTTAACAGCATCATACATCCTGCCGGCCAACCGTTCCGTAGCAACTGTTACATTCATGGATTTTTTCAAAATTTCAGGGAGGCGGCTTTGCTTTGCGGATCATATTTGATTAATTTTCAGCAAATTAACCATTTCAGGGAAAATCCGGAAGACCGGATGCGCCGGGATCGTGGGGGGCTGAGTCACGGGGCTCCGCGCGGGCCGAACGCAAGGTTTCAACCATTGGCAGGTATTAAACGGTTTTCGAGGCGGCTGGAACGGGTCCGGTCTCCGCCCATGAAATATCATGAACGGAATAGTCCGAGACAGGTGATCGGAATGTACCGGAAAGGGTGGACGGAATACGCGGCCCTTTTTCAGCCCCCCCAACAAACTTGACAGATCGCATCTGTTACCGGTTTTGCCGGCTTTATTCTCGGTTTTCAAAATACAATTCAGAGGCACCACAAACAGCACATTCCTTAAAGAATCGAAGCTTGCTCTTTCTTAACCTGGGTTTACAGCTATTGTCCTTGCATTTCAACTTGAGGCTGGTGTTCCCACCACAGTCAAGGCATTTAAAATAATAGCCATATTTCCCATACGCGATTGTAATATTGATGGATTTGCATTTTGAGCAATGCATCTGATTTTCAGGCAGGCCCGGTGCCTTTTGGATTTTTTCCGAAGTCACGACAACGGGTTGCGAAACGTCTATTGCTGTTTTTTTCGTATTTTGCAGAGAGTCGGGGCTCTTTCCGGCACTCCCCAAAGGTTTGTGTGAATTATGCAAGAACCTGGAAATATTTGTCAGACTCTCATCTGATAAATGCATGTTCATTTTCAGGCTGAAGAGTTTATTGTTTTCTCTCCCGTAATTGTCTATGGCTTTTTGAATTCTATCTGTAATTTGATCAGCCTTCAGAACCTCATCCAACCCGGCATTTTTTCCCCGTTTGATAATGCCGCTATCAGAAATAGCGACCAATACATCATATTTTAGTTTTCCGCTTGATCCCTGGCCGATGATGCTTTTTCTCATGATATCTTTGTTGTTTTCAAGCAGAAGTTGTTTTAATAAATCAGCCTGTCGAATGGCCTGGATCACAGGGGACGGCATCCCTTTTGGCTTGTTGTTGAAATACCTGGCCCACTCCCCATGCTCATTGACCGACACTTCGGTTGTGACGCTTTTGGATTCTATGATAAAGAATCCAAACCTGTGAATAACCAAGTGATCAATCTGGGCAACGACACCATCTTTTTCGAGCCTTAAATCGTTTATGACGTGAATGAGCTTATCAGTTCCAAATGCCCGCATTAAATAATAAGCCATTTGCTTTTCAGCATCATATCCAAACTGCTGAAACTTACCACGGACTTCTTTTTCATCAGTTTCTTTTAGAATCAAAACATGTTCCTATAAAAATAAAGTAACTACTCCCCCCTAAAAAAAACAAAAAAAAAGCTTGACAGGTTTTTTGAGGGAAAAAATGAAAATTTTTAAAGTCGCTGAATATTCCCTGTTGTGAAGGCGGAAGCCAGGCTTGCTGCCGTGAATGCCACTGGGTTAAGCTACTTTGGTAGAAACCTTTGAGATAATCGCTTGTACAGCCTCTCACGAGGCCCCAAAAAGCTGTGGTATAATATAAACCATGGCAACGATCGATAAGACAAGTGTTCGAGAAGAAGTGGAGCGCCTTAAAAGTGAATTTGAACAGCTATGTTCAGAAGGAAAAGTGTCGTCCGAAATCCGAGTTTTGATGAGCAGTCTTCTGGTTGTTGTGGAATTGATACTGTCAATTTTTCTGGAAAAGAAGACACGTAAAAATAGCAAAAATTCAAGTTTGCCGCCATCCCAAACGCAAAAGGATGAAACGAGCCTGCTGCCACCTGGAAGCAAGGGCAAAGGCCGGAAAGTTTCCGGTAAGGTCGGCAACACCAGGACAAAAGAAACGATTTCGGTTGCCAAAGCCACCACATGTGATACCTGCGGTCTTGACTTGGGCAATACTCCCTGTCAGGGGCATGAGCGGCGAACGAAAATTGATATTGTTTTTGAGAAGGTGGTTGACCATATTGATGCAGAAATAAAGCAATGCCCCAATTGTGAGAATACAGTAAAGGGGCATTTCCCAGAAGATATGCCGGGTAGCCTGCAATATGGCAATGGGATTAAGGCGTTTGCCATTCATTTGATAATCAGCCAGATGGTCGCTCTGAATAGGGTTCAAAAGCAAATAGCGGCCATGATCGATACGGTTATATCTGAGGCCACTCTGCTCAAGTATGTTCTGCGCCTCTACCAATCGCTGGAAACATGGGAGGCTTCAGCGATTGAAAGCCTTCTTCAAGCGCCTTCGCTTCACGTAGATGAGACATCGTTCAGAGTTGACAAGAAAAATCACTGGATTCATGTGTATTCATCCGGTGGTACAACTCTGAAACTGCTTCATCGCAAGAGAGGTAAGGAGGCCATTGTGGGATTGGATATCATTCCCAGATACGGTGGTGTAATCATTCATGACTGCTGGGCATCATATTTATCTTACGATCACTGCGGCCACGGGCTTTGCGGTTCACACCTGCTGAGGGAATTGGCGTTTATTATTGATTCCAATGAATACCGCTGGGCCCGTAATGTGAAAAAGTTGTTGCAGGAAACGTGTCGTACTGTTGCAAAACGTGACGAGAAGCGCCTTAGTGATAAGGAATATGCCAATTTGCAGAAGCGCTATCGGAATATTCTTACGAGAGGAAGCAAAGAGCTCCCCGACATTCCTCCAAAGCCAAAAGGAAAGCGGGGCAAAATTGCCAAGTCCGATGCACATAATCTTTGGGAGCGGCTGCATAAATATGAAACCGCTGTATTGTTATTTGCCAAAAATGCGGATGTGTCATTTACAAATAACAGGGCTGAGAGAGACCTGCGCATGGCTAAGGTAAAGCAAAAAATATCAGGTTGTTTTCGGAAAGAAGAATACGCACATGCATATTGCAGAATTTCAAGCTACCTACAAACGATGTCAAATCAAGGGGTAAACCCTTTGGTTGCGATTCAAATGGCATTAACTGGCTCAGTTACTGAGTTCAAATCATGAACGGGTGAGTAGTTAC
>PPCM01001159.1_pt1 | contig 13280 bp, 12 predicted proteins | sample 1555541 | NCBI WGS metagenome assembly PPCM01 (sample SAMN05284479, study PRJNA326546) | Marine sediment metagenome, whole genome shotgun sequencing project. | isolation source: marine sediment | place: Germany: Wadden Sea | collected 2012-09-05 | reverse complement strand
TACAACATCTGGCTCTATGAAAAGGGCGGCCTTCAGATGATGCAGGATCTTTACGGCAAGTTCAACCTCTACGCCCTTCCCGGCGGACAATGCGGCCAGGAGATGGGTCTCTTCTCCAATAAAAAAGCCACCAAGATGGAAGACTTCAAGGGCATGCGCCTCAGGACCCCCGGCTGGTACATGGACATCATGAACCTCATGGGCGCCTCCGTCAGCCCCCTTCCCGGCGGCGAGGTTTACCTTGCGCTCGAGCGCGGCGTTATCGACGCGGCAGAGTTCTCTTCCCCCGCCATCAACTACCCCATGGGTTTTGACGAGATCACCAAGTACGCCATCCAGCCCGGCGTCCACCAGCCCGGCATCCAGTGCGGCCTATTCTTCAACAAAGACGCCTACGACAAGCTGCCCGAGGATCTCAAGTGGATCATCGACATCTGCGCCCGCGAGACCCAGCTCTGGAGCTACAACTGGATCAACAGCCTGAACGCCGAGGCGATAAGGAAGTTCAAGGAAAAGATCGAGATCGTGAAACTGGACAAGGAAACCCTCATCTCCTTCCGCAAGACCACCAAGAGCTACATCGACGGCCTCAAGACAAAGTACCCCGAGGTCAAGAAGGTCATGGATTCCCAGGAAGCCTTTATCAACGACTATGCCGACTGGCGCGAGGCAAGGGGCGGCGCCACTCCCTGGCCCTATGAGACCTACATCTCCGGCAAGATCATGGAATAACGTTTTTCCTTCCGGGCCCTCCTCTCCGGGGGCCCGGATCAGCCGTGTCCCGTCCCCTTTTCGCCGCCCGCGCGGAGTCAAGAGGACTTTTCAAACGCCCTCTCATATAATGAGGTAAAACAATGCTGAGCAATATTTCCAAAGCAATCGATGCCTTCATCGACAAGGAGGGCGAGGTCACCTCGATGCTGATCTACCCCCTTCTTTTCATCGTCATCTACGAGGTGTTCATGCGCTATGTGTTCAACGCGCCCACCTCCTGGGGCTTCGAGGCCACCACGTTTCTTTACGGCATCCACTACATGTTCGGCATGGCCTACACGGATGTCCACGACGGCCATGTGAAGGTGGATATTTTCACATCGCTCCTGTCCAGGAAAAAACAGGCCCTGATCGCCCTGATCGCGAACTGCACCATTTTCCTGCCCGTTTTCACCTGCATGGCCATCTGGGCGGTTAAATTCGCCGCGACCTCGGTGGCCATTCTGGAGCACAACTCCACGAGCTGGGCACCGCCGATCTACCCGATCAAGATGATCATGGCCCTGACCTTCATATTCCTGCTGTTGCAGGGAATCTCAAATCTATTCAAACAGATCCGGGTGCTCTCCGAACAATGATTCGGGACAAACGGAGCAAACGGAATCGATGAGGTATAGAAAATGAGTGTAGAATTCCTGACAGTGGCCATGTTCGCCACCCTTATATTCGCCATCACCCTGGGACACCCCCTGGCCTACACCCTTGCCGGCGTGGCCACCCTGTTCGGCCTGATCGACAACGGGTTCTATATACCGGGCCTGTTCGACATGTTCGCCAACAACGCATGGGGGTTGATGAACAACTATACCCTGGTGGCGATCCCCCTGTTTATCCTTATGGCGCAGCTCCTGGACCGCTCCAAGGTGGCCGAGGCGCTGTTCGAATCCCTTTACATCGTCCTGGGCGGCATCAAGGGAGGCCTCGGCCTTGCCGTGGTGGTGGTCTGCACGGTCTTTGCCGCCACCACCGGCATCATCGGCGCCTCGGTGGTCGCCATGGGACTACTTGCGACGCCCGCCCTTATCAGCAAGGGATACCAGAAGGAGCTCACCAGCGGCATCATCTGCGCGGCCGGAACCCTCGGCATCCTGATCCCCCCCTCCATCATGATGGTGGTCTACGGCGGACTCACCGGTCTCAAGGAGACCTCGGTCGGCAACCTCTTTGCCGGCTCCATCTTCCCGGGCATCCTCCTTTCGGGCCTCTACTTCGCCTACATCATGGTCCGGTGCAACCTCAACCCCGAACTGGGTCCCCCCATCTCCAAGGAAGACGCGGGCAAGTGGACCGCGGCGGACAAGTGGAAGATGACCATGAAGTCCCTGCTGCCCCCCCTGATCCTCATTCTCCTGGTCATGGGCACCATCCTCGCCGGGGTTGCCACCCCCACGGAGGCGGCGGGCCTCGGCGCGCTGGGCGCGGCCCTTCTGGCCTTCTTTAACAAGAAGCTCAACCTCGAGGTGCTCAAGCTCTCGGCCTTCTCCACCCTGAAGACCACCTCCATGGTGATGATGCTCTTTATCGGCGGGAAATTTTTCAGCACGGTTTTCCTCTCCATGGGCGGCGGCGACGTGGTGGCCGACCTTCTGGTGGGCAGCGGCCTGAACCGCTGGGTGGTACTGGCCATCATGATGGGCATCGTCTTTCTCATGGGGATGTTTATCGACTGGGCGGCCATCCTCCTGGTCACCGTGCCCATCTTTCTGCCCATCGCAATGGAGCTGGAGTTCAACCCCCTCTGGTTCTCCATCCTCATGTGCGTGAACCTCCAGACATCCTTCCTCACGCCGCCCTTCGGCTACGCCCTCTTCTACTTCAAGGGAGTGGCGCCCGAAGGCTACACCATGATGCATATCTACCGGGGCATCATGCCCTTTGTACTCCTGCAGCTGGTGGCCCTGGCCGTCCTCTGCTTCTTCCCGGCACTCATCACATGGCTGCCGGGTGTCTTCTTCGGCGGATAACACGTCGCCGCGGCCGCCCCGCCGGCCGCGGCGAAAAAACCGCTCCCTGTTTTCGATCACACTTGGGAGTGCCCCAAATGCCTCCCCAGCACACCATATGGCATCCAGGTAGTCTGATTGGGATTTTTTACGATTACATCAATTTTGAAGGATCGACTCTCCCGGATGTGGAGTTGATTCTTCCACAATTCCTTATGCAGGAATTCCGTTCAGCCCCTTCTTTTTTCACTCGCAAACAGGTTTCGGCAACAAGTGCCCCATGTTTCCAACGGACCGTTCCATTCGACAGATTCAGCCCCCCCGTCAACTGTCCGTGATCAACTTGCCGACCATCCCGCCGGATACCGACAAGCGTGGCGTGCGCATCATAGGGGGGCCGGGGTATGATTGGTCCCGGGCAGTCGGAATGTCTCAATAACATTGACACAGAGGGCAGGGCAATCGCATGTAGATTTTCTGATCAATGAATTCATGTCGTTACAAATTGACGGCAATTGATTACAACGGCTTGGGTCGCAGCCGGCGGGCATGCCAAAGTTACTTGCGATTCCCCTGACACAGAGGGGCTTTGTTATCGACTCGAAACTGTATCATATTATATACATGTACCCATATTGATACAGAAATTGGCTTTATAAATCATAATCGCTTGGGTTCAACAACCGTGATGGACTCGTCAAAAGTCCAGGATCATTTTTTATCTCTCAATAGTGCGGAACAAGCAGATAAGGGATTGGGAATTATATCCCCCCCCCATTCAATGCTTCGCCGTCAAAAAGCGCTACCCGGAAAAGCGGACGGACGCACGAAAAAGGGGACAGATTTATATTGATAGCCGGCATAATGATCACCGAAAAGTAAATCAATCGACCGGAGTCCCGGTTTTAACAAAGGGGCCCGAAGACGTGCGGCATTCGTCTCGAGGCAGGCCCGTAACGCAGTTCATCGCTTCTTTTTCGGAGGGCATTTTCAGCGACTTGGAAAACGTTTTTCGCAACTTTCCAGGGGGGTTCCATTTCCATGCGGCGGAAGCGCTTATTTCTCCCCGGAATTTCCAGGGGAGGCCCCGGTCGCTCCCCGGGATCGTCCAAAATAGTATTTTGGTCATACCAATGAAAAAATATCTTGCCATCCACGGGTTTTGGTTATAGGAATACACACGCATCCAGCAGTTGTTAGGCTTTCATATTCGTTCGGGACGGTCTTGGACGGGGGGCGTTGCTCGCCCTTGCCAGGCCCTTTTTGCCCGATGAAGATCCGTTTTTTTGTTCGACCCAGCAAAAAAAGGAGGCGATTTGAAACGTTACCTGATTCTACTGTCCGCTGTCGTCATGCAGATGTGCCTTGGCGCGACCTACTCCTGGTCGGTATATGTAAAACCCATTAAAGGTATTACCGGCTTACTCCAGGGGTCCGTGCAACTCCCCTTTTCGGTTTTCTACTTTGTCTTCCCTCTCACCATGTTCTTCACGGGCACCCTCCTCACCCGCGTTGGGCCGCGAATCTGCGCCGCAGCCGGCGGCCTCCTCTTCGGCAGCGGCTGGCTCCTGGCAAGCCTCGGGGGAAAGAGCTTCTTCTTTACGGTGGCGGGTATCGGCATCCTCGGAGGGGTGGGCGCGGGATTGGCCTATATCGTCCCCATCGCCACCTGCATCCAGTGGTTCCCGGACAGGAAAGGGCTTGTCACCGGCATTGCCGTCGCCGGTTTCGGGGGCGGGGCGGCCCTTGTGAGCCAGATCGGCGGGGCCCTGATGGCGACCGGGGGACTTTCCCCATTTGCCGTCTTCGCGCTGCTGGGCGGGGCCTTCCTGGTGTTGGTGACGGGCTTCGGTTTTTTCATGGAGAACAACCCGGCCCTCACGCGAAAACACACGGAGCCCCTGTCCCTGTCTTCGGTCACGGCGGATCCGCGTTTCAGGATTCTCTACATCGCCATGTTCACGGGCCTTACGGCGGGATTTGCGGTAAACGCCAATATAAAGGAGCTGACGGCGGGCGTGGATGTCGAGGCGGGCATCGCGGCCGTCTCCCTGTTTGCCGTGGCCAATGCCCTTGGAAGGGTCGCATGGGGAATGATCTTCGACAGGAGCCCGGCCTCTTTTGCCGTGAAGACAAACCTCCTCTGCCAGGCGCTGCTTCTTCTCGTTTCCTGTTGGGTGCTCAGGGGAAAAACAGGGCTCTACCTCTTCTCCTTTATCGCCGGATTCAACTACGGCGGCGTCCTGGTGCTCTACGTCTCCTCGGCGGCCGGGATCTGGGGAAGCGAACGGGTGGGACAGGTCTATGCCTGGCTCTTTTCGGCGAACATTCCCGCCGCCGTCTCCCCCATCGCGGCGGGATACGGCTACGATCTCACGGGCAGCTTCACACTGCCCCTTGCCGTCATCGGCGTGCTCATGGTTCTGTCGGCCCTGCTCGTGGGCAAAAACCACCGGCTGCTGAACCGACACGCGGAATAAACGAACGACGTTTTCACCCCGGCTTTTCAAGGAGGTCAGCGAAACCATCGCTTCGGTGGGCACCACCATCCGGGAATCCTCCGAGATGTCCATGGAGCAGTTCCGGATGATGGAGGAGACCGCCGCCATGATCGCCTCCCTGGAGGCCTCCCTCGAACGGCTGAAACAGGGATTCGAGGGGCGGATGACCGTGAACTGAAAAAACATGATCCGGGCGGCCGGCCCCCCCGTCGCCCCCCCATATAACCGTCGACTTTTCGTATCAATTATGCTACATGTAGCCTGAAAGATACAGACAGGCGAAAATTCGACAAGGAATTTTCAAGGGCTCCGGATGGACGAACAGAAAAAAATCCCCGACAGGGAAGCGCTCACGAAAGAGATCCATATGTATCGGCTCATCTTCGACAACCTCCACGGCGGGGCACTGGTAACGGACCCGACCGGCATCATCACCCATATCAATCGGCAGTACTGTGATTTCCTGGGGGTGGACCACGACGACGTGGTGGGCCGGCACTGCACGGAGATCCTCAGCAACAGCCGGATGCATGTGGTGGCAAGGACCGGAAAACCGGAGATCAACATCACCATGCGCATCAAGGACCAGGACATCCTCGTCCAGCGTATCCCCATCAAGGAGAACGGCAGGGTCACGGCCGTCCTGGGGATCGTCATGTTCCACGATGTAAGGCAGCTCGGCTCCCTTGCAAGGAAGTTCTCCCTGCTGGAGTCCAAGGTCCGGCTCTACGAGGAGGAGTTGCGCTCCATCCGCTCCACCCGGTACACCTTCGAGAGCATCGTGGGAAACAACCGGGCCATGCGGCGACTGAAAAAGGAGGCCCTGGTGGCAACGGGAAACGCCTTTCCCGTGCTGATCACCGGGGAGAGCGGCACCGGCAAGGAGCTCTTTGCCCAGGCCATCCACCAGGCGAGCGCAAGGAACCTCCACCCCTTTATCCACCTCAACTGCTCGGCGATTCCAAGGGACCTGATCGAGTCGGAGCTCTTCGGCTACGACAGGGGGGCGTTCACCGGGGCCAGGAGCGGCGGGAAGCCCGGGAAATTCGAACTGGCCCACCAGGGCACCATCTTCCTGGACGAGATCGGCGAACTGCCGCTCGATATGCAGCCCAAACTATTAAGAGTCCTGGAGGAGCGGGCCTTCGAACGGGTGGGGGGAACCAGCGTGATCCATTCGGATTTCAGGCTTATCACCGCCACCAACGTAAAGCTGGAGGAGATGATCGCCAACAAGCGTTTCAGGCGGGACCTCTTCTACCGGATCAACGTGATCCACCTGCACATCCCCCCCCTGCGGGAGCGGCGGGACGACATCCTCCCCATCGCCGAAAAGCTCCTGTCCAAGATCAGCGACGAAACCGGTTATCACAGGGTGGAGATTGGAAAGGAGGCGGGGGAGATCCTCATGGGCCACGACTGGCCCGGAAACGTGCGGGAGTTGTCCAACGTGCTGGAGAGAACCCTGGCCTCCATGGGCGGCACCGCCATCACTGCGGAGGATCTTCCCTACCATATCGGAAGATCCGTTGCCAAAGGAACCGCTCCGGGCACCTCCTCCCTCAAGGACACGGTGGCAAGGGCCGAGGAGGAGGTGATCCGGCATACCCTCAAGAAAACGGGTTACAACAAATCCCTGGCCGCCAGGACCCTCGGGATCCATCGCACCCTCCTGTACAAGAAGATGGAGAAATACCGGATCCCGGCAACCCCGGATCGTTAAGCCGGGAACTCATGTCCTTTTAAGAATCCGGGCTCCGAAGGTTCATTCACAACATCACCCGTCCGGCACAGGCGACGGAAACTTTATCGCCCGGTCAAATAATTGATCCCGGATTCTTTTCAAGAGCATCGCCTTTCCTCGGGGTTGCCGGTACTTACCTATACGGTCAAAAGCCACCTGACATTCCAAAAGATACGGTTAGTTTAAAAACGGCCCTGTTTTCAATTTGTTTTGCCATCTATTATTGTCGGATAACTTTCGTACTCATTAGTAAAGAGGCTGCGCGTCCACTCAGGAAAGAAGCCCCATGATCCCTTCCGCGAATATGGACGGTTCCATGACCTTGAGATCGTCGCTTATCACCGGCGTAAAATCCATATGGGCAAGGATATCCCGTTCCAGGTCCACCCCCGGCGCGATCTCCACCAGGGTCATCCCCTGTTCGGTGAGTTCGAACACGCATCGCTCGGTTATGTAGAGCACCGGCTGGCCGTTCTTCAGGGCATAGGTGCCGCTGAAGGTGACCTGCTCCACCCGCTCCACGAACTTTTTGTGTTTCCCCTCCCGCTCGATCACCAGCCTGCCCTCCTTCACCGCCACCTTGAGCCCTCCGGCCGTGAAGGTGCCCACGAAGAAGACCTTCTTGGCATTCTGGCTGATATCGATAAAGCCCCCGGAACCCGCCAGTTTCGGGCCGAATCGGCTCACGTTGAGGTTGCCCTCGGCATCGGCCTGGGCAAGCCCAAGGAAGCTCATGTCCAGGCCGCCCCCGTGGTAAAAATCGAATTGGGCGGGCTGACCGATCAGGGCGTCCGTGTTCACGGCCGCGCCGAAGTTCAGGCCGCCGGCCGGGATGCCGCCGATAACCCCAGGCTCGGCCGTAAGGGTGATGGAATCGATCATCCCCTCCTCGTTGGCAACGTTCGCCACCCCCTCGGGCATGCCGATCCCAAGGTTCACCACGGCATTCCTGCCGAGTTCCATTGCCGCGCGCCTCGCGATGATCTTTCGTTCTCCCATGGCCATGGGCGCAACCGATTCGGCCGGCACCTTTTCGCCGCTGGCAAAGTCGGGGTTGAATCGGTCCCCGAAGGTCTGCCAGTGGTGATCGGGCTCGGCAAGCACCACGTAATCCACCATGATGCCGGGGATCTTCACCTGACGCGAGTTCAGGGTTCCCTTTTCCACCACGTTTTCCACCTGGACGATAACGATTCCCCCGCAGTTCCGAGCAGCCGTGGCCATTTCAAGAGACTCCAGGACCAGGGCCTCCCGCTCGACGGTCACGTTCCCGTCGGTGTCCGCCGTGGTGCCCCGGATGATCGCGACATCAACGGGCTGGGGCTTGTAGGCCAGGTACTCCTTTCCGTCGAACTCCATGAGCTCCACGATCTCCTCGACGGTCTTCTCGTTGATCCTGCCCCCGCCGTTGCGCGGGTCAACAAAGGTGCCGAGACCCACGGTGGTGATGGTGCGGGGCTTATGGGCCGCCGTGTCCCGGTACATATGGGAGATCACCCCCTGTGGAAGGTTGTAGCCCATGATCTTGTTGTCCACGGCAAGCTTCTGGAGTTTTGGCACCAGCCCCCAGTGGCCCCCTACCACACGCCGTACCAGCCCCTCGTGCCCGAAGTGGTTCAGGCCCCTTTCGCCGCCGTCCCCCTGGCCCGCCGCATAGAGCAAGGAAAGATCCCGGGGCCGGCCCTTTTCAAGAAAACTCTTCTCAACCTGGATCGCGATCGCCTCGGGCACGCCGATCCCCACGAACCCACCCGTTGCAACGGTTGCCCCGTCCTTTATCGCATCCACCGCCTTTTCCGCCGAAACGACCTTTCCCATCTCCGTCATGATCAGCTCCTCGCCTCTTTATCGGTTTGCAGCAACCTCCCCGGAATCCGCTTACCGCGGGCATGGCCCATGGGTACCGGGTCCGGAAGACCTCACGCCTGCTTTGGAGGGGAAATGAGCAATATGCGTGCCACCTTCATGGAAGGCACATCGATTCGTACGGCATCTTACAATTTCATCGGAACAATAAAATGGATCGACGGATTCGGATATTCAAGTTTGGGGCCTCCTCCTTTCCCCGAACCGGACAAGCAATAAAGGTTTTCATTAACTCCCTCCCATGCTAAATTCATATATAATCGCCGGCAACGCCGAATGCCCGGCAGGCGGCAAACGACATCCATATACCGCATTTTCCGGCCCAAAGGAATTATCTCATGAATCGCTTGTCAAGCTTGTTCATTACCATTTTTCTATTTCTGCTTTCCGCAGCGGTTGCGCCTGGTGAAACGATCCGCCTGACAACCGGTGAATGGCCCCCCTTTACATCGGAAAAATCAGATAACCTTGGAATATATTCTCAAATTGTGACCGAAGCGTTCGGACTGGCGGGAATCGGAGTGGAGTTCAGTTTCTTTCCCTGGAAACGCGCGTTCCTCTATGGCGAAAAGGGCGGTGAGTGGGGCGGGTCCATGATATGGACGCGCACACCCGATCGGGAAAAAGCCTTTTATTTCAGTGCGCCCGTTGCCGAGAACTGCACCTATTTTTTTTACCGTAAGAACATGGCGTTCAACTGGCACGCTCACGGAGATTTAAAGGGGATTTTGTTCGGCGGCACCACAGGCTATGCATCCGTAGAAAGACTTCGGGCCATCAGGGCTTCGGGAGTCCCCCTGCGCATCGATCTTGCCGGCAGCGACCTCCAGAATTTTCAGAAACTGAAAAAGGGAAGAGTCCAGGTTTTTCCCTGCGACGAAACTGTCGGACTCAGCTTGATTCGAAAGCATTTTTCCTCCGAAACGGCCGATTCCATTACATATCATCCAAAGCCGTTCTTCTGCAAACCACTTCATGTCATCTTTTCCAGAAACAACGAGAGCAGCCCCCGCCTGTCTAAGCAGTTTGACAGGGGCCTTTCACGCCTGAAGGAAAGCGGTCGGTACGATCAGTTGCTTTCGAACTTTAAAAAGGGCAAAACCAACAAACATTAATTCTCCTGCAACCGTTTTTCCCCATTCTCCCCAGGCCGGCATCGCGGGATGCCCGTTCGTGTCGATTTCCGAAAAGGATTACCCCGCCAGTCACGCCTGCGACCGCCGTCCGAAGGAATCCGGACAACCGGCAACGTTGCCGAGGTAAAAGCCCTTAGCGATTCAGGAACGACACGCCACCGGTAGAAGGTGCCGGAGCACGGTGGTTGTGTTCTCCCCCGCAACGGTCATTCCGGCGGGGACGGTTTCATAGGCGCGAATCCATGCAATGGGCACCATGGGCTCCCCCTCGACCACGGCGGGACGTATGCACACCTCCTGTCCCAGGATATTCCGGTTCACGTTGTTGCCGAAGGTGATATGGATCACCCCGCCCTTGACCCGGATCATTTCAACATATCGTCCGATGATCTTTTCAGCCTCGGGGAGACCCGCCGCATGGTTGTCCTCGGGAAAGGCGGCGTGGAGGCGGTAATACTCCTGGATATTCGCCTGAACGAATTCGGAAAGGCGCAATCCCTCGTTGATCTGGGTGCGGATGATCCTGTCCTGGTAGGAGGGAAGGGCCATGGTGGTGAGAATGGTGATGATGGAGATGACGATCATCACCTCGATCAGTGTAAAGCCGCCGGTCGCCGTTATTCTTTTCATCCGCCTGTTCTCCTTGAGATAATGCCCGTCCGGGTTTCCTTCCCCATTGCTAAACCACGTTTGCCGCCATCTGGAATATGGGCAGGTACATGCTGAGGACCAGCCCCCCCACAAAGGCTCCCACCAGCAGCAACAGCGTAAAATCCGCAATAACGGTGAATCGCGCAAGTCCCCGGTCAAACTCCTTTTCATAGTATGTCGACAGGCGGCAAAGGCACGCCCCGAGGGTATCGGTCCTTACGCCCACCCGGATCATCTGGCGAAACATTCCCGGAAATACGGGGTCGTTTTCCACGGCATCGGGCAAACGGTCCACCCGTGAAGCTTCAGCTGCAAGGGCAAGAATCTGTGATTCATACAGGGGGTTGTTCACTGCCGCGTAATGCAGGGCTTTGTCAACCGGAACCTTTATCCCGAGCATCGCGGACATCTGCCTTGTGAGCATGAGCATGCACATCTTCCGGGTCAGACTCCCAACGGCGGGAAGCTTCGACAGTATCCCGTAACGCAATTTCCTCCTCCCCCTCAGCAAAAGCGGGAGCAGCGACACAAAAAGCAATATAATAAGAATATTGTCCGTAATGAAACCACCCACCTCGACCAGGAGCAGGGTGGGGGCCGGCAGGTGACTTCCCATGCCCTCCAGAACACTTGAAAAAACGGGGATGCAGTATAAGAGAAGAATCATTATGACCGTGAACGCCACCGACAGAGTAAGCGCCGGAAGCATGACAACGGAGAGGATCTTGTGCTTGAGTTTATCTCCTTTTTCCAGCTCGTCGGCAAGAACGTCCAGGGCGGCGGCCACCACCTCTCCCCTCTCCCCCGCCGCCAGCATGCTAAGAAGTATTTCATTGAATATCCGGGGGTGCTCCCCGAGGGATGCCGCCACATCCCGGCCCCGGTCCATATCCAGAAGAACGGCTCCGATCATTTTCAGGATACCGCGATCCTCGCACCCCTCCTTGAGGCCGGCGATCGCTTCCCCCAGGGGAATCCCCGCGCCCAGCTGGACGGCGAGTTGTCTGTAAAACATACAAACGGCACCATTGGAAAATCTTCGAAATGTCATCGTGACTCCTTACGCTCACACGCCGTTTCGGTACTCGGATTACTATTATTGATAATCCTGTAAAAAGTCGGCAACCGGAATTTCGACTACACTCGGGAGTGTTTCAAGCGTCTTGTCCATATTCCATTTCGCATCCACATCGACCCGTTCGGAGAACTTGCCCTTTGCCCCCTGTTTAACCGCCATGGAATGACCGGCCCAACCCGCTATGGAAGAGGATTCAGATCCAGCTCTCCGGGAAGATATGCCTGGTCGATATCTGTTTCATCCTCGCCATGGAGTCGCCTGCCCGGAAGATTCACCTTTTTTGTGGTAACCCAGCATACCGGCCCCGCAGGATCATCCAGAGGAACAACCGGCCTGAGGGTGAGCTTTTTTCCCTTTAACGGACCGTACGACCGGTTTTCAAATAAAACCGTAATCGCCCCGTTTCTGATTCGGCGCTTCAACAGCGCCCTGCCCGAAGCCCTGTCCTCCTCCGGGAGGGAGGAGCCCGACAGGGCTGCATCGTTTTCCGGAAAGGTGCCGTGATGGGCCAGATGAAGCATCACCTCCGTCCGTGCAGGATAAAAGGCACCGGTGAAGTTCATAAGCCCTGCCGTTACAGGAGCCCCGGCATAATAAAACACACCGGTTGCCACCAGCAGCCCCACGATGCAGACCGAAACGAGAAAGTTCAGTGAAGCGCGAAATCCCGGTAAGCGGGTCGCCTCGAACATCATCTCTTTCACCTCCTTGCCGTTCGGGTGGAAACCGGTCACGCCGTCTCTTCCCGGCTCACGTCACAGTCATGGTCGGCGCGGTCAAATCGTGAAGACATCCACCTCGACTCGGACCCATCGTTGTTCCCGCAACTTCGTTGTCGACCGGGACTTCAATGCGGCCCTGAATATTTCACGACTCGGGCCTGCGTCGTGCTTCGCGGGGGTTTGCGAACTGGTAACCCAAGCGCTTTAGCCTTTGGAGCCGTCACACATCCTTTTCGCTCCAGGTCAACGGCCCCGTGGGGTTCTCATGGGAAATGAGCGGGACCAGAAGAATCGGTTTGATATGGGAATCCCCGCCCCCATTTCCATTCTTCAATGCCCGCTTTTCCCCACCGGCTGTTTCACCGTCTCCCCCGCCCCGGAAAACAACCGAGACGGCGCCGTTGTTCACGGTGATCCGTTCCACATATTTTCCCTTGATCTTCGAGGGCTCGGGCACACCGGCCGCCTCATTGTTCCGGGGCAGAACGCCCCTGTATTCATAGTACGCGTTCACGTTCTTTTTTACCGAATCCGCCAGCACATAACCCTCGGCGCGATATGCCCGGTCCCGGTACTGAAAGTAGTTGGGAATTGCAATCGCCGAAAGAATGCCGATTACGAGAATAACGATCAGCAGTTCCACCAAGGTAAACCCGTCGTCGCTTTTCATGGAAATCTCCTTTGCCGATCCCGCCGGTCGCCCGAGGTTCCGAATGCGGAATCGCCTCCACCGTCCCCCCCCGTTGTCAACGCCCGCCGGAAATCCCCGAAACCGTCGTGCGGACTCAAGGGCAACCCTTCGGGAACAATAACGAATCTCTCCCTCATAATACACCAGCGCACGGGCTTGGGTCCAGTGGGATAT
>PPCM01001158.1_pt1 | contig 13285 bp, 14 predicted proteins | sample 1555541 | NCBI WGS metagenome assembly PPCM01 (sample SAMN05284479, study PRJNA326546) | Marine sediment metagenome, whole genome shotgun sequencing project. | isolation source: marine sediment | place: Germany: Wadden Sea | collected 2012-09-05 | reverse complement strand
GAGTGGGTTAATAAAGGATTCAGGAAACATATTTTAGATTGTATCTCAATAGACAACTATTATGATACACTACTAAACCTTGGGTTCGCTGCAGAGCAAGTGTATGCAATCAAAGGTTTAAACGAGTTTGTTATTGATGCAAGGGATATAGTTGTAAGGAAACTTCGTGGGAATGATGAAGATTTGCTTGAAAAGATGGCAGATATTATATACAGTTTTCAACATGTTTCCCCCGTTTTCGTACCAGCGGATGAGAAATCGGTTAATGAGATTAGAAATGGTTATAAAGGGTTAGTGGATGATGATGAGGTAATGTTTTATATTGCTGAGGAATCAGAGCCTGCCGCTTTCGCTGCACTATGGGAGAATGAGGAAGAATTTCTTATTCCACCTAGGAGTGTTGAACTCTCAATAGTTGGAACTTTTTTAGAAATGTCTTCTAGAGGAATTGGCAGTAGGCTCATAAAGTATGTCGTGGGAGAACAACGAGAAAATTATAATTGGATAACTACTGATTGGAGAGTAACTAATATTAAGGCGAGACGTTTTTGGAAAGATAAGTGTGGCTTTGGAGTGACAAAAACAAGAATGATTCGGTTATTGGAAGAAAATTATGAACCTTACAGTTTTGAATAATCAATGTGTTCCTTTATTATTGAAAAAAGATGATTTTGAATGTATAATTGGAGAGCAGTATTAATAGAAAAATAGATTGACTAGAGATAGTCACTGTGATATTATTAATTGTTGCATGTCGCGACCGCACAGAGAAGGTTAAGAATAAAGTACAATGTGCTACCTTAATGGCGAGTTTAAAAATAGTAAACAAGGAGGTGCAAGTTATGTATGCAGTTATCGAAACTGGTGGTAAACAAGTACGCGTAGAAGAAGGTATGGAAATCTATGTTGAAAAATTAGATGTTGAAGCTGGTAATAAAGTTACATTCGATAAAGTTCTTTTAGTAGCTGACAACGGTGTTAAAGTAGGAAATCCTTACTTAAGCAAAGTAACAGTTGAAGGTACAATTGAAAAACATGGTAAACAAAAGAAAATCATTGTTTTCAAAATGAAACCTAAAAAGAAATATCGTAAAAAACAAGGTCATCGTCAAGCATATACTAAAGTTGTGATTGATAAAATCAACGCATAATGATTAAAGTATATTACGATGAGTCAAAAAAAGTGTTTGAGATGACAGGTCATGCTAATGCTGGTGATGCTGGTACGGATATAGTTTGTGCAGCAGCTTCATCAATAGCGATTACTTCATTAAGAGGTATGGACAAGTTCTTAGAAAAGAATGAGTATGACATTGTAGAAGATGAAGGTTACTTAAAAGTAACATTTCATAAGTCTAATGACACAGTAGAGCTGTTATTAGAGAATTTACTAGAATTATTACAGGAATTACAAATACAATTTCCTAAAAACATAAAAATAAAAAAATAGGAGGTGTGTTCGTATGTTAAAGTTAAACATCCAATTGTTCGCATCTAAAAAAGGTGTAGGGTCAACGAAAAATGGTCGTGACTCTGAATCTAAAAGATTAGGTGCCAAGAAATCAGATGGACAATTCGCAACTGCAGGATCTATTTTATATAGACAAAGAGGAACTAAAATCTTCCCTGGAACTAACGTAGGTAAAGGTGGAGATGATACATTATTCGCAAAAGTTGATGGTATTGTTAAATTCGAGCGCAAAGGTAGAGATAAAAAACAGGTATCAGTTTACCCTGTTGAATAGTAATAAATAAGTACATCTATTACTTAAGGTGTACTTTTTTTATGTTATAATATTGTAGGTGATTTTATGATACGTAAAGGAAAAATAACTGATTTAGACGTTATTGATGAAATAGCAGTCAAAGTTATTAAAAATATGCAAGATAGTGATATTCCACAGTGGGATTTAAACTATCCAAGAAAACAACATTATCTAGAAGACATAGAGAATGATTGCTTGTACGTATACGAAGATTCAAGTGTGTTAGGTGCTATCGCCTTAAAACCACAAGATGATCCTCCTTATGAGGATTTAGATAACTGGACAGATTCAGAATCACTGGTTATCCATAGAGTGATTGTTGATCCCACAATTACTCGTAAAGGAATTGCCTCACAGTTTTTCCAGTTTGCAGAAGAACTGGCAAAAAAAATGGGATATACAAGTATCAAAGTTGATACGCATAAAGAAAATTATAAGATGAATGGATTCTTAAAAAAGATAGGATATCAAGAAATGGGATATTTACCTTCGATCAATAGAATTGCATTCGAAAAATTAATATAGAAGAGTGTGATAAATATGTTTGTTGATCTAGTCAAACTAACGGTAAAAGCGGGTAACGGTGGAGATGGTATCGTTGCTTTCAGAAGAGAAAAATATGTACCAATGGGTGGACCCGCTGGTGGAAGTGGTGGAAACGGTGGATCCATCATTTTTGTAGGTGATGAAGGGTTAAGTACCTTATTGGACTTACGTTACAATAAAAAACTATCTGCATCAAGTGGTGAAAGAGGTATGCCAAAAGGCATGCATGGTAAAAATAGTGAACATACCTATGTTCGAGTTCCTATTGGGACTACTATTTACAATGATACAAATGACACGGTTATTGGAGATATTACAGACCAAAACCAAGAAGTAGTAGTGGCTGCCGGTGGTAGAGGTGGTAGAGGGAATATTCAATTCGCTACATCAAAACATCCCGCACCAGAAATTTGTGAAAAAGGTGAACCAGGTACTGAAATTGATATTCGCTGTGAGTTAAGAGTATTGGCTGACGTTGGATTAGTAGGATTTCCATCAGTTGGGAAATCTACATTGATCAGTGTAGTATCAAAAGCAAAACCAAAAATTGCTGAGTATCACTTTACAACTATCAAACCGAACTTGGGAGTAGTTGGTATTGGCGATAAGTCATTTGTAATGGCGGACTTACCTGGATTAATTGAAGGAGCGTCTCAAGGTAGTGGTTTAGGACACCAATTTTTACGTCACATCGAAAGAACGAGAGTAATCGTTCATGTTGTTGATGTATCTGGACAGGAAGGCAGAGATCCGATTGAGGACTTCCATACAATTAATAAAGAACTACAAGAATATAATGAGTCATTAATGTTGCGTCCAATGATTGTAGCATTAAATAAATTTGACTTACCAAGTGCTAAAGAGAATGTTGAGAAGTTTATGGAAGAAATTAAGGATTATCCAATTATTCCAATTAGTGCTTATACATCAGAGGGGATTCAAGATTTGCTGTACACGGTATCAGATGAACTGGAAAAAGCAAAAGAGGTTGAATTCTTAAATACAGAAGAAATTGAAGGTATAGTTGAATATAACTTCACTGCAGAACAAAGGAAATTTTCGATTTCTTTAGCGGATGATAATGTATATGAGGTTAGAGGAGATATGGTTGAAAAACTTATCCAAATGACAGACTTCACGCATGATCAATCCATTAAAAGATTTAGTCGCCAGTTAAGAGCTCTTGGTATCGATGCTGAACTTAGAGACAGAGGGTTACGTCACGGCGATACAGTAAGAATATTAGATATCGAGTTTAAATTTGTTGATTAGTTGTTAACACCCTTTGGGTGAGAACATATATTATGGGACCTCTTATGAGGCCTAAAAATAAGGAGAAATTAAATGAAAACGAGAGAATTGGTATTAAATTCGATTTTTATCGGATTGATTCTAATCATGGCATGGGTCCCACAACTGGGATACATCCAAATTTTCCCTGCTGTGGGAATTACAATTATTCACATTCCTGTGATAATTGGTGCATTAACATACAAAAGAAGTGGAGTTATACTAGGGACTGCGTTTGGACTTAGTTCATTGTTTGTAGCCTTAACAAGACCGACAACTCCAATTGACTTTTTATTCCAAAATCCATTGGTATCTGTTTTACCAAGAATATTATTTGGATTGTCAATTTATTATTTGTATACGTTATTTACTAAATTAATCAAAAATAAAACCATTGTGATTACATTGACTGCATTTTTATCAACGATTATTCACTCTGTGTTGGTTTTATCAATGATTTATATATTTGGTGTTGATATGTTAGGTGGAGCAGATACTGCGTTAGGAGTAATTGGTACTATATTAATTACGAATGCAAGTTTAGAAGCTTTAGCCGCTGTTCTGGTAGGGGTGCCTGTTATTAGGAGATTAAGTGCGTTTATTAATTGATATTGGTAACTCTAATATTGTTATCGCAACAAGTGATAATTCTATTAGTGACGTATTTAGGATCAACACAAGTAAAAATTATACCGAATACGAATACAGTGTATTCTTAAACCCCATACTAGAAGATAAAGATATTGAAGGTGCGATTATCTCAAGTGTGGTTCCAGAGATTACGAGACCTGTCGTGGATTATTTAAGACATAACTACGATATTGAACCAATTATTATTGGTCCAGGTGTAAAAACAGGAATCAACGTAAAAACAGATAATCCAAAAGAAGTAGGAACGGATTTAATTGCTACTGCTGCTGCAGTAAGTGATTACGGAAGTGCATTAATTGTTGACTTAGGTACAGCTACGACATTTACCTATGTTGATAAAAATGTAATTAGAGGTGTTGTCATCACAACAGGATTAAAAACATCCATGAAAGCATTGGTTGAAAGCACATCACTTTTACACGAAATAAGTTTGGAACCAATTGAGGCTGCAATTGGCACAAATACAACAGAAAGTTTACGTATAGGTTTAGTAAACGGACACGCGTATATGGTGGAAGCCTTTATTAAACGTATATCAAGAGAAAATACAAAAGTTGTCTTAACTGGTGGATTCGCTAGCCTGGTTAACAAGATATTAGGAAATGAATATGAAGTTCGTAATAATTTGTTGTTAGAAGGATTAGATAACATTTTTAAAAGAAACCTGAAGTAATTACGGAGGAGTATCATGCTATTATTGATTGACATTGGGAACACTAGAACAAAAGTAAAGTATGAAACAATGACAACTTTAGACTCTGACCCAACATATACTGTCACAGATTTAGTGGATCAATTAGGTGAATATAAGTTTTTGGGTGTAACAGAAGTAGAAGCTGTTGTTATATCGAGTGTTGTTCCAAAATTAACGGAAACTTACATAAAATACAGTCTTGAAATACTTGGTATTGAACCACTACTGGTAAATAAGGAAAGTTCAAAATATGAAGTAAATGATGAGGTCGGGGCGGATATTATCGCCACGATGAATGCCGTTATCGGTGAAGCAATTATTATTATGCTTGGTACAGCCACAGTAATTAACTATGTAGACAATGGAAACTTTAAAGGGGTTATGATTGCACCAGGTGTATATACTGGAATGCGTTCATTAATTGAAAACACTGCACTTTTAAATGATTTCCAAATTGAAACACCACCTTCAATCTTAGGGTTAAACACAGTAGAGTGTTTACAATCAGGTATGATTTATGGTCATGCAGCGATGATTGATGGAGTCATTGATCGAATTAATCCTAGTAATGATGTAAAAATTATTGCTATGGGTGGATTTGCTGAAAAAATTATTCCATTATGTAAACATAAAATCGAAATTGACAACGATCTATTGTTTAAAGGTTTATTAAAAATTTACGAGCACTCTTTATAGAGTGTTCGTTTCTTATAAGTGAATGTATGATATAATTTTTTTGACATATAGGAGGCATTATGGAAGCAATCGACAAAACAAAATACACACCAATGATGCAGCAATATTTAACGATAAAAGAAGAACATCAAGATGCTATCGTCTTTTTTAGACTAGGCGATTTTTACGAGATGTTTTTTAATGATGCACTTCTAGCATCAAGAGAATTAGAAATTGCTTTAACTGGTAGAGAAGCAGGAACAAAAGAAAGAGTACCTATGTGTGGTGTACCGCATCACTCTAGCCATAATTATATAGAAAGACTAATTGAAAAAGGGTACAAGGTCGCCATTGTGGAACAAGTAGAAGATCCATCTGTTGCAAAAGGTATTGTTAAAAGAGATGTAGTGCGTATTATTACACCTGGTACATATATGGATTCGAATAAAGTTGTGTTAGAACACAATTATCTAGCAGCTGTATATGTAGGTTCGACATATGAGTTAGCCTATGTAGATTTATCCACTGGAGCATCATTTGCAACAAAACTACAATCTATTGAAGCACTTGTGAATGAGTTGATTTCAATTAATACAAAAGAAGTTATTGTTCAACCATCTGTAGATTTAACGAGATTTGAAAACTATATCACTAGTTATGATATTACAATCTCTCATATGGATGATATTGAATGTATGCCAACATTAAAAAGTTATGTAGATGAAGACTATCATAATGTATTTGGCTTATTAACAAATTATTTATTAAAAACACAAAAAAGACAAATCATGCATCTACAAAATGTAACGGTTTATACAGTAGACTCCTATTTAAAGATGGATGCATATTCATTAAAGAATTTGGAGTTAACTGAAACATTAAGAACAGGGAACCGCAAGGGGTCATTGCTGTGGTTTTTAGATAAGTGTCAGACAGCAATGGGAAGTCGTTTTTTGATGGCACAAATTGAAAAACCACTAATTGATGTTGTTTTAATTTCAAAAAGACTAAATATGATTGAGTCATTTAAAAAAGAGTTTTTTATCAAAGAAGAGATAAAAGAATACCTGAAAAGTGTTTATGACCTTGAAAGAATTGTTGGACGAGTTTCGTATGGAAATGCAAATGCGAAAGACTTGGTACAATTACGTACTTCTTTAGCCGTCATTCCAGAGGTGAAGGAAGCTCTAATAAAAATGAACACAGAAGAAACAATGGAGTTAGCGAATTCTATTGATTCACACAAGGAGTTATATACTCTTTTAAACGACTCTTTAATCGATAACCCACCGTTAACCATAAAAGAAGGTGGAATCCTTAAAGAAGGGTATAATGACGAGTTAGATACTATTAAATCTGCTGCTACAAATGGAAAACAGTGGTTGATTGAACTAGAGAAAAAAGAACGCGCTAGAACTGGAATCAAAAAGTTAAAAGTAGGGTACAACAGAGTGTTTGGGTATTATATTGAAGTAACGAAAGGTCAACTAAATTTAATTGATGAATCCTTTGGTTATGAAAGAAAACAAACGTTAAGCAACTCTGAACGTTTTATCTCGCCCGAACTAAAAGAAATGGAATCTGTTATTTTAGGTAGTGAGGAAAAGTCTGTAAAACTAGAACATGAATTGTTTTTGCAAATTCGCGAAGCAGCCTGTGAATATATTCAGTCTCTACAAAAACTAGCAAAAGTTATCAGTGAAGTGGACTTCTTGCAAGGTCTATCGACTGTAGCGGAGGAAAATAGATTAATACGCCCAACATTCGGTAGTAAAATTGACATAAAAAATGGACGTCATCCAGTAGTTGAAAAACTTCTTTATGATAAATATGTAGAAAATGATCTATATATGGATGAGCAAACGTCGATTCTGTTAATCACAGGACCAAATATGAGTGGTAAATCTACATATATGCGTCAGTTGGCAATTATTGTTGTTATGGCTCAAATAGGTTCATTTGTTCCTGCTGAATCAGCTGAGCTTCCTTTATTTGATAAAATATTTACTCGTATTGGTGCTGCAGATGATTTAATCAGTGGGCAATCTACTTTTATGGTTGAAATGATTGAAGTAAATAATGCTCTTCAAAATGCAACAAAAGATTCTTTGATTCTATTTGATGAAATTGGTAGAGGTACTGCCACATACGATGGTATGGCATTAGCGCAAGCGATTATAGAGTTTATTCATGAAAAGATTAAATGTAAAAGTTTATTCAGTACGCATTATCATGAACTAACGGAATTAGAACATCATTTAGGAACTCTTAAAAATGTTCATGTATCTGCTAAAGAATCTAAAGGGGAAATTGTATTCTTCCACAAAGTAAAAGACGGTGCAGTAGATAAATCCTATGGGATCAATGTAGCGAAATTAGCACATTTACCATTGTCATTAATAAAACGAAGTAATGTTATCTTAAAAGAGTTAGAAAAAATTGGAAAAGATTCTGATATGAACTTGTTTAACATAATTGAAGAAGAGGATGTTCAAGAAAACTTATTAGAAGAAGAAATAAAAGCAATTAATGTAGAGAACTTAACACCGATTGAAGCGATGAACGTGTTACATAATCTTGTTAAGAAGGTGAAGTAATGGATAAGATTATCCAACTAAATGAAAATATATCGAATATGATTGCTGCTGGAGAGGTAGTGGAGCGCCCTTTAAGTGTTGTAAAGGAGTTAATTGAAAATTCAATTGACGCACACGCTACTCAAATTGATATTTATCTAGAAGAAGCGGGAATGAGACTAATCAGGGTTGCTGATAACGGAGACGGAATGAGTCCTAATGACTGTAACCTTGCTTTTTCACGCCATGCGACTAGTAAAATCAAAACTAAGCATGACTTATTTAATATTTCTACACTGGGTTTTAGAGGAGAAGCATTACCTTCAATTGCTTCTGTATCAAGAGTAGAACTAGTATCTAGTGAAGGAGAAGAAGGATATATCGTAAAGATTAATGGTGGCGAAAAGGATGAATCAAATCCTACAGCTGCGAAAAAGGGAACGGATATATCGGTTAAAAACTTATTTTATAACACACCAGCTAGATTAAAATTTATCAAAAGTTTAAACTTTGAATTAAGCATTATCTCTGATTATGTTACCAAAGTTGCATTAATGAGACCTGAGATTTCATTTAAACTAATGAATAACGATAGAGTCTTACTACAAACAGAAGGTAGTAGTGATTTATTAAAGACAATCTCTCAAGTGTATGGAATAAAAATAGCGAAAGAGATGAAAAAGTTAAAAACATCAAATTATGATTATTCTGTATCTGGATTTATCTCAAACCCAGTAGTCTCAAGAGCATCCAAAAACTATATAAACATCATCGTAAATGACCGTGTCATTCGAAACTACAATATCTCAAATGCAATTATCAATGGTTATGGAAATAAACTACCGAGTGACAGATTTCCGATTGCTGTGGTACATATTGAATGTGACCCACTGCTTATTGATGTCAACGTACATCCGAATAAAATGCAAGTTAAGATGACAGATGAAAGAGCATTGGTCGCATTAATCAAAAACGTTGTACAAGAGATATTATCAGAGACAATTTCTATTCCTACAATCGAAATTAATGCAGATAAAAGAGAAGAATTTATATTTGATGATAAACCTGAAACAATAGAACCAAAAACGGCAACAGTATATCAAGACCAATTAGACTTACCGCTTCATGTGAAAGAAGATGTAACCGAAGATGAAGTAAGTGTTCAATTTCCAAATTTAGAATACATTGGTCAGTTCCATTTATCTTATTTGTTATGTCAATCTGCTGATGGGTTATATATTATCGACCAACATGCTGCCGCTGAACGTGTTCGATATGAACATAACTTAGACTTCTTATCAGAAGAGACTGTTGAAACAATGGATTTATTGACACCATTTAACTTAGAGTTTTCAACAGAGGAAATGATTACCTTAGAGGAGCATATGAAAGACATTGAAAACAAAGGGTTATTGTTAGAAAAATCAGGAATAAATAGTTATTTTCTTAGAAGAGTCCCATTATGGTTCAGACATGGATTAGAAACAGAATATGCGGTAGAGCTGATTCAATCTGTTTTAGAAGATAGAGTGAATAAGGATATTGATAAACTGGCTGCGATTTTAGCCTGTAAAAGAAGTATTAAAGCGAATGATTCTATATCAAGTGTTGAAGTCGAAACATTAATTACAGATTTAAAGCATTGTGCAAATCCATTTACATGTCCTCATGGGCGTCCTACATTAATCAAATATTCTAAACATGAAATCGAAAGGTTTTTTAGACGATGAAAGTATTAGTTATTGCTGGACCAACTGGAGTTGGTAAAACTGCATTATCTGTAGGACTTGCAAAACACCTAAATGGAGAGATTATCTCAGGAGATTCTGTACAAGTATATAAAGGGTTAGATATCGGTAGCGCAAAAGTAACTCTTGAAGAAATGGACGGGATTCCACATCACTTAATTGACTTTTTGGAAATTGAAGATGATTATTCTGTAGCTAGATTTCAAAAGGAAGTTCGAAATAAAATTAAAGAAATCTCAAAAAGAGGTAAACTACCAATTATTTGTGGGGGGACTGGACTCTATATTAAAGCAGCTCTTACGAAGTATGAGTTTGATCACACAAAAAGAGATTTTAACTATTTAAAAAAATACGATGATTATTCCAATGAAAAATTACATGAACACTTGTTCGAGATTGATCCAGAATCAGCTAAAGTGTTTCATCAGAATAATCGGAGACGTATCTTAAGGGCGATTGAATATTTTGAAAAAAATGGTGAAAAAATAAGTGCCAAAAGAAAAGGGAATATTGACCTCTATGAAACATTCATTATTGGACTACGCATGGACAGAGAAAAGCTATACGAAAGAATTAATTTAAGAGTAGATTTAATGTTAGAAAATGGACTGCTGGATGAGATTCAATCATTGAGAGGAAAACAAGAGTATATCAACGCTATTGGATACAATGAGTTCTTTGATTATTATGATGGTAAAACTTCTCTTAATGAGGCAATAGAACTAGTGAAAAGAAACTCAAGAAGATATGCAAAACGTCAATTCACGTGGTTTTCAAACCAAATGGAAACTCATTGGTTGGATGTGGATGACTTAGATAAAAATGATATAATTAAGAAAGCAGTTTCTTTATTAGAAAAAAACGACTTTTTTGAAGTAGACAATACTTAAAATTTCGTTATAATAGTATATGAGGTGAAAGAAAAATGATATCAAGTAATGAATTTAAAACAGGAGTTACAATTGAGTACGATGGACACATCTGGCAAGTAATTGAATTCCAACATGTAAAACCAGGAAAAGGAGCAGCATTTGTTAAATCGAAGTTGAGAAACTTACGTACTAGAGCTGTTGTTTCTAAAACATTTAGAGCTGGTGAAAAAATGCCGAAAGCACACATTGATAAAGTAAGTATGGTTTATTCTTATGCAATGGGTGATACATATGTATTTATGGATAACGAAACATACGAGCAATTAGAATTATCTACGGAACAATTAGGAGATGGTGTTAATTTCTTAATAGAAGGTATGGAAGTTCTGATTACTCAATTTAAAGCAGAGATTTTAGGAATTCAACTTCCTGAGAAAGTTACATTAGAAGTGATTGAAGCAGATCCTGGTATTAAAGGGAATACTGCTGCAAATGCTACTAAAAATGCAAAAGTGGAAACAGGATTTGAAATCCAAGTACCATTATTTGTTGAACCAGGTGACAAAATCGTAATTAATACAAGCACTGGTAAATACGACACTAGAGCTTAATATATTAGGAGGAACAATTATGATTATTAGTACTATTGATGGTGTAGCAGGAAAAAAATTAGTTGAGCATGTAGGGTATGTTAAAGGTTCTACAATTAGAGCAAAACATATCGGTAGAGACTTCGCTGCAGGTTTAAAACAAATCGTAGGTGGAGAAATTAAAGGTTATACTGAAATGATGGAAGAGTCTCGTAAAATCGCAATTGGTAGAATGGTAGAAGAAGCGGAACGCTTAGGTGCCAATGCAATTGTTGGATTCAGACTTCAGTCATCAGCAGTAATGCAAGGCGCTGCAGAAATTATCGCATACGGTACTGCAGTAATTGTTGAATAAAAAGAGGTGTTGTTATTTTGGATGAGTCCAGGTTGTTAGCTATAGTAGTAAATCCATGGTTATTGGTGTTATTAGCCATATTAGTAATGTTATCTGCATATTTTTCATCTGCAGAGACTGCGTTTTCTAGTTCAAACTTAATTCGTTTAAGAAATTATGTGGAAGAAGGCAAAAGAGGTGCTAAAAAAGCACTGTACCTTGCTGAGCGTTTTGAACAGACAGTTACTACAATTCTAATTGGTAATAATATTGTTAATATCGGGTTAACAACAATATCAGCTTCAATTTTGATTGGTTTATTACAATCAGAAACTGTAGCTCAAGTTGTTAATACGGTAGGTGTTACAATTGTTGTTTTAATATTTGGTGAGATTTTACCAAAATCTTTAGCAAAAGAGAATGCGGAGTCGGTTGCCTTACGTTATTCGGCTAGTATGTATTTTTTAAACTTTGTTTTTGCACCGATTGCATTTGTGTTAAGACCTATTCAACGTGGTGTTGAAAAAATGAGAAATAATACAAATGAGCAAAAACCTTCCTTTACAGATGATGAATTAGAAACATTGATCGATACAATGGAGGAAGAAGGAGCGATTGAAGAGGATAGTGCAGATATGATGCAAGCTGTTCTTTCTTTAAAAGACAAAGATGTTGAAGATATCATGACACCAAGAGTTGACTGTGTGATGATTAGCGTTGACAGTGATATAAACAAATTAAGAGAATTATTTGTAGAACATCAATTTAGTAGAATACCTGTATACAGAGAAGATAAGGATAATGTTATCGGAAAAATACACTTTAAAGACATTATGTTAACAATGTTTGAAGAAGGAAATTTAGAGGTAAGAGACCTTATGAGTGATGTACACTATGTTCCGGAAACAATGACAGTTGATGATTTAATTGAAAACCTTCAAAAAAACCAACAACATATGGCTGTTGTTACAGGTGAATATGGTGGAACTGCTGGTATTGTAACGATGGAAGATGCTTTAGAGGAATTGGTTGGAGAAATCTTTGATGAACATGATGAAGAGTTTTCTGAGTTTTTAGAAGTAGCTGAAAATAAATATATGATTCACGGTGACTATAACCTTGATGATTTATTTGATGAATTGGATTTACCAGAACCAGATAGTGATTATTCTTCTGTAGGTGGATTTATTTATGAACTGTTAGAAGATTATCCTGAAATCGGTTCGACTGTAGTTTATGAAGTAAGAACTCATAGCGAAGAAATCGGTGAAGACTTTATTACACATGTATTAGAGTTTACCGTACATGACGTTGTAGATCGCAGAATTATTTCTGTTGAACTAAATAAAAGAATTAAAGAGGAGCTTTAGGCTGAGAGGTTATTAAGTTAACGACTCATGAACCTGATCTAGGTAATGCTAGCGTAGGAACATCGAAAAGTCCTTCTAAAGAGGGCTTTTTATATTGAGCTTCTCCAAAAAGGAGAAAAAATGAATTCAAGAGTATTAGTAGAATCTGCATTAATGATCGCATTAACTGCAGT
>PPCM01001157.1_pt1 | contig 13304 bp, 9 predicted proteins | sample 1555541 | NCBI WGS metagenome assembly PPCM01 (sample SAMN05284479, study PRJNA326546) | Marine sediment metagenome, whole genome shotgun sequencing project. | isolation source: marine sediment | place: Germany: Wadden Sea | collected 2012-09-05 | reverse complement strand
CCCGGCCCCGCGCCCGCCATCGACTTGCAGAGGGTGACTGTTGCCTGCCCCGCCCCTCCCTCGCGATCCTCAATATCGGTCACGTCAGGCCCGTCGAGAATGGTGCCGAGGTCTGACATGTCTACAGGCCCCGCCCGACCCAACATTGATGTCCCGGGGCCGCTGGTGGTGTCGATGTCTTGCATCACCATCGTTAGGTCAGAAGAACGCCGGGCACGGTTGACTGACCGGGCGCGGGACCTCGTGCCGAACGGGAGCGTGTCCACGACAGGCTCGGGTTCGGGGGCGTCGGATATGATGTCGATCGCCTTTCGCCGTGCTGGCCTATCATTAGGTCTTATCAAAGAGTTGATTGCCTTGGGTTTGTGGCCAAACTTGAAGCCCTCAGGCCTTGTGATGCGCGGTCTCCATACCTTTGTGGGTCCTGCTAGGGCTCTCTCCTTGGCAGCCCTCTCATCTCGGGCCCGCTGCTGTTTGGCAAGAAATTCATGAATTCCGCTGATGAACTGGGGTCCTGAACCTTGTTTCCCTGTGCCGGGGGTAGGACCTACGTCAGTCTTGGTCGCTGCGTCCGGAGCCGAAATCTTTGGCGCAAACGTGCACTCTGCATCAAACTTCTTTTTGGCTTCCGTCTGCAGCTCCCTCAGCGTTCTATCCTTGTGTTCCGCCCACTTGTTAACTCGGTCCAGCACAGTATCTGCTCTAATCTTTTGGTCTGTCACCAGCTTGGGCTTGAACGTCAAATTCGCTTCTTCCTCGAGTTCCTTTGGTGTTTTCATCGGTGGCCGCCGCCGCCGCGTCTGGTGGACTGCGACACGCCTGCTCCCCCGTCGCAGCTCTTGGTCGATTCGCTCCGATTCCTTGTTGATTTTGGGTGCGAACGTCGCCTCTGGATCATCTTCGGGGGAGGGACGGGGCGGGGCTGTCTTGGGCCGAGTTAGCCTGTCAAACGACGTCTCGCCAAGCCTCTCCACGATCTTTTCTGATTTCCTGTTGATTGAAGGTCTCATTCGCTCCAATTCGCGTGCCCGCTTGTCCTTTTGTTTCTCCTCGGCCAACATTGCAGCTTGCCGATCTCTCATCAATAAATCGTCCTCAATACTAACCTCGCGCTGTCTATTGAACCGGATACGTGACCTACTCTTGCTCCTGCTCGTCGCCCGTGCCTTGTCGGCATCTGCCCGCATCTTCTCCTCCTGTTTTCTTCGTTCCTGAAGTTCAAACGACATGCGAAACAACGCCTCATTGGCATCCCCGCCACGGTATACACGCTGCGCACGGCGGGAGATGACGGGCTCTGCAGGCTCCTGCTCGATCACGTGTTGCCTCACCCTCTCTTCGAGTCGTGTTTTGCGGTCGGATTCCCAGGCCAGCAACGCGTCCTCAGGCCTCATGCCGCGCCGCTGCTCGCGGGCAGCACGCACCTTGGCAAGTCGCTTGCTCCGCGGCGTAATAACAGGCGTGAAAGTCACCCCCTCCATCTCTTCGATGCGTTGCTGCTCACGAGCCGCGTTTCTCTTGCGCGTTAAGAGCTCCTCGCGCTTCTCAAAGTGGTCCTCAAGACGTCCTTCGGCACGAGTAACGCTCTTAGCGCGTCGTGTAATCTTGGGCGTGAATGTAACCTCTTCTTTGTTGTCATCTATCATATCTCGGCGGTTTTCCTGGCGTGCCTTTTCTAGTCGCTTTTGAGCTTTTAAACCGAGGGCCATCAAACGGTCCTCTACTGCAGCAGGTCTGCCAGGCATTACTAAATGAGAATTTGACGAATTCTACAACACCCCAGTTGTTTATAATATGGTGTGTCAAAGATTTTGTTGGCTAATGGACAATATCTCTGGATTTGGTCTTATCATCGATACTTACTACAACAATTTTCAAGATTTGTTTGATTGTCGTTTTATAAGATATGGTTGTTCGGCATCAGTATTAATGCTATTCTCCGGTTCATCGCATATATCTAAGGCAAACACTGCCCCAAATACGCTTACAAAACGTCTTTATAAATGTGTGGCGGACTTTGCGCGCTGTATTCGTATGGCGGATACACCATATATTGTGGGAATTGATGAGGCTGGACGAGGCCCTGTTCTTGGTCCGATGGTCTATGGTGTCTGCTGGGTTCCTGAGGAGCACCATCAATACCTAGACAAGTGTGGCATGCAGGATTCTAAGGTTCTGGACCACGAGAAACGCTCAGCTCTGGTCAAGAAGCTAGACACGTTGGCAGAAACACATAACGTCGGCTACAAGGTGACGCATCTTGAAGCGGACTATCTTTCGGCCAAAATGCTTTCCATGCCGCGCGTGGCCAACCTCAACTCCATTTCCCACGAGACAGCTGCCGCCCTGATCAACCATGTGGTGAGTTTGGGCCACCACGTGACCCGTGCGTACGTCGACACTGTTGGTGACCCCGACAAGTATGCCGCCTTCCTTCGCGACCGAATCCCGTCGCACATTCAAGTTACCGTCGAGGCCAAGGCTGATGGCACGTATCCCGTGGTGGCTGCGGCGTCCATTGCCGCCAAGACGTCCCGGGACAGTGCCGTTGAGGCTCTGGTTGACCCCTCTTTCTTTGGCCCTGGTTGGGGTGGTGCCCCGGCAGGGTCCACCGGCAGTGGCTACCCTGGCGATCCGAAGACGAAGGCGTGGCTCAGGAAGCACCACCACCCCGTGTTCGGGTTCCCCAAGTGCGTTAGGTTCTCGTGGAAGACTGCGGCCCGGCTCAACGAGGATGAGGGCGGGGTGCTGTTCGACTTTGGCGACGAGGAGGAGTTCCAGTCGCCGCGGATGGGGCTCGTGGGGATCAACAGGCCGATGTACTTCAAGCGGAGGCACTTCAAGAGGGTGAGGAAGGTTCGGTTGGGGTGAGGGTAGGGTAGGGTAAGTGGTTGATGGTTAACGTGTTGTTGTGGAATAAGATAAATCACACGGTCAGTCCCGGTGTTAATGGGACACGGTGGCTGTATCACAATGCCTAGCGTGTCTTGACGCAAAGAGGTAGGGGCGCTGGATAATCATTATTAGACAACTGACAAACACTTATAGAGCTGGTCACGACCCGCGTCGCATCCGGTGTGGGGGGTCGTTCGGCTGGAGGCAGGGGGGTTAAGCCAGAGGCTCATACTGAATGAAATGAATCTCGAAGAATTACCTTACCTTACCTTACCCTTCCCCCCGAAGTGGGGCAGTTCGGTAAGGTTGACTCGTGTAGCAGGACTTTCATGGGGTATCTTTTGGTCTGGTTGTCCTAGGTGGCTCAAATAGGCTGATCAACAGTGAACAAAGATCTTGCGTGGTGGGTAGAGTTGGGGAGGGGTCTACATGTCCCGGTGATCAACAGGCAGACCAGTGATGTGACACTAAATGACGACTCAGGTCTCTTTCTTTGATGTGTTGTGTTTTGTGGGGCATCATTTAGCATGGGGACGTAGTCCGTGGGGTTTAAACTTTTGATATTGACTGGTATAAAGACCGCCTAACCGCCAAAAGGGCGGAGCGGAACCGGGTCCTCGAAGCCATATTGGCACCCACCAACACCCTCCCAGCCACTGCAGGCCGGTGGTCTCCGCCCCGCGGGGATTGAAGCTGCAGCCATGCTCGTCAGTCGACACTGTAAATAGAGATAATGGCTGGACCAGCCAGCCACACAACACAGTCAACTACCCATGGGGGAGGGAGCAGATTTACTAGCCAGGGGGGGCCCCTGCCTGACTCGACAACCCGCTGCCGGCTATAAATCGCCATAACCAGCCCGACCGACCTCCTTCGAGAGATGGTCTCCATGTCCGCGATTCGCGGTCATCGCGTCTCCAGCGCGATGTTTCTTTGAAAATCAATCTTGACTAAATCGTACCTATAAATAAGCTAGCGCATCTTCGCGCCCGAGGTTCATCTCCGAGTGAGACTCACCGCCTCCTGCTAGCACATGAGCTCATGATGCCATCGCGAATGCCTTCTGTCTTTGGTCCCTCCGGTTCGATCTCGAGGGGATCCCAGGGTACCCAGACTACTATGCTCACGCAAGCAAGGATATAAATCATTTTTCATAAAAAAAGATGTAAAAAAGAAAACCGATCGATGTCTCGATATTTCCTTAACCATTGCATACAAGAAACTATGTTTAACACGATTACACCCACATCATTTGTTTGTTTGTTTTCGGACATCGACAAAAAAACACGAATGCTCGCCGACGAAGTGAAATACTCAATTGAACAAGACACCATTGATGTGGATGAGTGCAAGACGTTTGCTCCCTTCAAGATTTGGATGGATCGTATGCGCAAGGACGACAAACTCGTTCTGAAGCACGTTATCTTCAACTCTGTAAGCCGGTTCGGTCCCCGCATTGGCTTCATCAAGATCACTACCGAAACGATGCACGTAGACACGCAGCACACTGTCCCCGGCATCGTTTTCCTCCGCGGGGACGCTGTTGCTATCCTCGTCGTTCTCAAATGCGATGGCAAGGAGTACACCATCCTCACTCACCAGCCGCGCGTGCCCATTGGCGCGTCAGGCTTCCTCGAGATCCCAGCTGGCATGGTTGACGGTGACAGAAACGTCAAGGGCAAGGCTATCGCCGAAATGGAGGAGGAGACCGGCATCATCGTCACCGCCGATGCGTTGTATGACATGGGCAAGCACTTCTGGCCCGAAGGCGTCTACTATCCGTCCGTCGGCGCCTCTGATGAGGCTCTCAGCGTGTTTTTGTTCCAGAAACAATCGACCCAGGCCGAGATTGCCGAACTTGAGGGCAAGCTGACCGGCGAGAGCGTCCACGAACACATCCGGCTCAACATCCTTCCGCTCGATGACGTGATGACCCTCCCCGACTCCAAGAGCCAGATCGCCTACCACCTTTACCGTGAGCTGGGCAGGAGAGGCGAGCTGCCCAAGTTGGAATAATGGGGCGGGTGAATTAATGGCGATGTGCAGAATGATAAAGACTTGAATTCAATTGGTCGTCAATCCTTAGATCTCATTTGGCTAAAGTCAATTGGAGTGGCTGAAAAAACGGGAGACATGCCTGGAAAGTAGCTTAGCACTACGGGGTATGCTGCGGGCTCACATTATACTCCTATCAGACCCAGTCCCGATTCATCAAGATTGCCAGAATCGATTTATATTTCTCTTTGAGACACGGGCGGTTACCAGCTTACTCCAGAAGCTACATGCCACCAAAGAGTGTCGCTGCGCAGAACAGGAACTCTATTCGAGTCCTGTGCCGATTCCGGCCACAGAACAGTATTGAGAAGAAACATAACGGCGAAGAGTGCGTCAAGTACGGCACTAGCAATCAGGTTGTATCTGTCAAGAGCAGAGCGAGCGAGAACGACCCTAAGCAGTTCACTTTCGACCGCGTCTTTGGCCCATCCACCACGCAGGCCGAGTTCTTTGATGAGTCCGCCCGCCCTGTCGTTGATGAAGTCTTTAAGGGCTACAACGGCACCATCTTCGCGTATGGCCAGACGTCTGCTGGTAAGACCCACACGATGCAGGGTCCTGACCTCCTCGACGAGACGAACCGCGGCCTCACCCCCCGAATCATCGACGCCGTGTTCGATCATCTCGAGGCTGCCGACCCTGCCCTCGAATTCAGCCTGAAGATCTCCTATGTGGAGATTTACATGGAGAAGATTCGCGACCTGCTGAATGTGAGCAAGGCCAACCTGCCCATCCACGAGGATAAGACCCGCGGCGTCTTTATCGGCGGCGTGACGGAGGCAAACGTGTCCTCCCCAGACGAGATCGTCCAAATCATGCACCAGGGCTCCAGAAACAGGATGGTTGCCAGCACCAAGATGAACGCGGACTCGTCGAGGTCCCACGCGCTGTTCATTCTCACCCTGACGCAGGTCCACACCGAGACGGGCTCCCGGAAACAATCCAGACTCTACCTCGTCGATCTGGCGGGCAGTGAGAAGGTCGGCAAGACTGGCGCGGCCGGCCAGACGTTAGAGGAAGCGAAAATGATCAACTGGTCCCTGGCAGCGCTGGGGAACGTCATCAACGCCCTCACCGACGGGAAGGTGGCACATATCCCCTACCGTGACTCCAAATTGACTCGGGTGTTGCAGGAGAGTCTCGGCGGGAACAGCAGAACGACGCTCGTCATCTGCTGCAGTTCATCGAGTTATAACGCGTACGAGACAGTCTCGACGTTGAGATTTGGTGAGAGAGCAAAGATGATCAAGAACAAGGCCAAGGTTAACCAGGAGAAGTCCATCGCTGAGTACAAGATCCTGCTCAAGGCGGCCCATACGGAGATTGACAGCCTCAAGCGTCAGCTGGGTGGGGGGGTGGCGCCATCATCATCGACGTCGACCAGGTCAACCACGCCCACCAACGATGTCATCGCGATGGAGGCGGAACTTCAGAGTGTGCGCCAAGAGCTAGCGAATCGAGAGGCGGACGTGACGGCACTCAGGGAGGAGTTGGTGACCGCGGAGGCCGAGGCTGACCCCGCCGCCCTCGATGACGCACTCATTGCACTGGCTGACCTCACTGAGGAGAGAGATAAGTTAATGGAAGAGCTCGAAGACGCCATCCACGCTGGGGAACGTTATGCACTCGATTTAGAGGAGGCGCGAGGCGAGGCTGAGTTATTGAGGGAGGTTAACGAGGCCCAGGCTCAGGCACCTGTCGAGACGGCGGAGGTGGGCGTCGACGTGGGGGTCGAGACGGACGGGTCGGGTGAGGTCGACCCACCCAACCCCACCCCGCCCGACGTCACCGCCGTCGCCGTCCAGGTCGACCCTCCCGTCGGCACCACTGTAGGGTCCATGACGGATCAGTGGGTCGACCCTGCCCTCACCGAGGCCGTGGCGGAGACATCGAGACTCACGAGTGAGCTGGATGAGGCCCGGGCTGAGTACGGGAGATTGACCAGTCGTCTGGAAGACACGGAGAGGCTGCACGCTGAGGCTGAGACGAGACTCGAGGCGGACGCCACACAGGCCGCGAACGACGCCATCGACCTCAGGATGAAGCTAGAGGCGGCGGAGATGGACAAGGCCAAGGCTGACCTCAAGTTCAGACAGGACGTTGAAATCAAGGAAACCGTCATACGTCAGAACGAGACGAGAATCGACAGACTCGTGACCAAGACGGAGGGCCTCAAGGCGACCGTCGACGAGCTGCGGGCCCGGATCGCCGCCGATGAGGTGCTGCAGTCGGACACCGAAGACGAAATTCCCCCCGAATACGTGGAAGAACTCAAAGACACAATCTCAGATTTGGAATCTAAGATTTCGACGCTCGAATCTACACTCAAGATTGAGCAGGAATCAGTCAAGGCGCTCACTGAACGCGACGCCCTGCTGACGTCCACGATAGAGACCCTCCGCGGCGAAATCTCAGATCTTCACAAGAAGGTCGAGGCCGGCCGCATCGAACGCACCAAGCTGGACGCCGAGCGCCACTCGTTGAACTGGCATCTGGAGAAGATCCGTGTGAGTTACAGCAGTCGGATGGCTGCTCTTGACGGCCGACTCAAGACTTCCGACGGACGCGCGGCCGACCTCGAGTCTGAAGTTGACAAGCTCCGAGAGGCTGTCCGGGTGGGGAAGGATGACAGAGCCGAACTCGAGGCGGCGATGGGCCGGGCAGCGGTCCAGGCGAGCGAGGACATTAGGACCCTCAAGAACGACCTCAAGGACCGGTGCCATCGGGTGGTGGAGCTGGAGATGCAGCTCACGGAGGCCAGGGAGCAGCACCACGCGGCGATGGCGTCGGGCGGGCATAAGGGGCTACACAAGAGAGTGTTGTTCCTGGAGAAAAACATTGAAACGCTCAGCACGACGAACCACGCGCTCACAATGCAGAACGCCAGCTTGAGGTTCGCAGCACAGGTAGCCGAACGGAAACTCGCTGCCCGTGACTCCAGAGTGGACCGTCTCGAAGCCATGGCCCGCGACACCGAGGCACGCTTCAGGGAGCTGTGTAAGGCAAAGGACGCGGAGTGCTCGAGATTGAGGGGAGTCGTGGACACAATGAGGAAGGAACTCGACGTGCATAGGGGGCAGACGGGCGTGGGCGGGTTCAGGGTCGGGCAGATCGGACGTGACCGCTCAGATTCGACCGGTGGAAGAAATATCGTGCGGGTGATTCGGGGCGGATCCAAGTTTGGTAACCGTCGCATGCCCGCAGCCTCCTCGGTAAGTCCGGGGTCCAGCCGCCTTAGGACACCGGGGGACACCCCTGCTGAGCGCCGCGCGATGCTAACTGGCGAATCCCCCAGGCTTCGGCGTCAAATGAGCGAGATTCTTGACGATTCTGGATCAGATACGGCGGCCAGCACGATCAGTGGGGACGGGCGCGGGGGGATGGGCCAGACCACACCCTTGCTACTCGGGACGTCACCTTCAATGGTTAGCGTTGGAAGCGTTAACCGGAATCACCAACATCACCAGTCACCGTCCATCGAGGATCTGTTGAGTTCGGAGGACAGTCCGGGGATGGCCCAGGTGACGCCCAGGTCGGAGCCGGGCACAGCGCGCGGGGCAACGCCCAAGTCTGGCCGTAAGTCCACCCTGGGCACGTTCTTCAGGTCGAGGAAGTGAGCTTTATAGTTCTGGTGTGAGCGTATAGTTTGGAGCTTTTGTAAATGCCGGCAATGACGTCACGCTTGTGTGTATGCATCTGTGGAGTTAGGTCCGAATCTGAACACAGTCTTGAGTTTTGAGATTCACGAGATATGATTGATGTTTTGAATCATCCCCCAAAAGGAGCATCTAACAACATTTAACACCCACACCCGCCTTCGGACCCAACGCTGCCCATCTCGATGGTCTCCGGGAGGTAGGCCTGGTCATCGCTCTGCTGCTCCTGCTGGAGGGCGAGCTGGGCTACCTTGATGAAGGCGGCCTCGACGTTGGTCGCCTCCTTAGCGGAAGTCTCGAAGAAAGACATGTTGCCCTGCTGCTGGCACCATTCCTTAGCCTTCTTGCGGGTGACCACGCGGCTGCCGGCATCCTTGTCGACCTTGTTACCAAGGCTGACGAAGGGGAAACCATCGGCATCACGGGGGCACGCCTGAACAAGGAACTCCTCACGCCAGGAACCAAGATTCTCAAAGGTCTTCATCTGATTCACGTCAGAAACAAGGATGCAAGCATCGGCACCACGGTAGAAGGCGACACCCAGGGACTGGAAGCGCTCCTGACCAGCAGTATCCCAGATCTGCATGGTGATGCTCTGGCCATCAACGACAACTTCCTTGGTAAGGAAGTCAGCTCCAATAGTGGCCTTGTAGGTCGATGAGAATTTCTGGTTGACGAATCTGTTCATGAGCGAGGTCTTACCAACACCAGTATCACCTAGGATGATGATCTTCAGCAGAACTTTCTTTCCGGCGCGCTGAGACATTATTTTTACTCGTTGGGAAGACTTAAGTCAGTCGACCATTTATAAGCGGATGAAGTACCGGAAAAAGTCATTCACATTGTACCAATGTCTCAGACACTCTCTGGTTCGCCCACGATTATCGATCAGACCAAAGGCGAAAATTTCTAAGACCGCAACCCGATCATGCGAGTAACCAAGAGCGAAGCCAATTCGGCCTTCAAGTTCATCACCAAACATTCATCCAACAAGAAAGTAATCGTAGAGAAGGATATCATTGCCGCAATGCAGCCCGTTAAGGGAATCAGCACCAGCGAGGCGGAAAAGTACCTTCGCGTCATTCCTGCGGAGCCCAACGCCTCACATGTGGATAAGATGGCCAGTGCCTTCACGTTTGACCGGCTTCTCGACGTCCTCGACCTCCCAGTGATCCAGACGGCGGAGGAGATCAGCTATGACCCCGTACACGAGGCATTTATGCTCTACACGGGCGGTGAGGACACCCTCACGCTAGACAGGCTGCTCGAGGTGCTCCGGGGCTATGGAGGGACAGTCACGGAGAAGGACGTGGAGCTGTTGCTTGAGGTCCTGGACTGTGATGGGGACGGTGTCGTCGGGTTAGAGGACTTTAGGGTGATCACTCACGTGACTGAGACCGACTCGCCCCAAAAAACGGAATAGGGTGAGTATCGACGGCCATGTGGCTGCGATTGTAATGACACCAAGAGGCTCTTCGTTTTTTTGCTCCGGCCAGTTCATCTCCAAGGCACGCACGAATGGCGGGGCGTCTGTGGACATGAAGTGCCCCAGACCAGGCCGGGGGCGCGTCACCTTGCTGCCCCTTGTGGTGAATTAGCCCGGCGGCGAGCCCCACAGAGCCTATTATAAATTTGCTAGGGTTTCATATTTTGATCAGGGTGATCATGCCTCCAAGCGAAGGTGCGTGTATCACCTCTACTATGATTATCATGCCGTGTTAGCTGCAACTGAATTCACCCTGAATCTGACGACTGTGACAAGCCAAATGTGTTTTCAATGTAAAGGACTGCCATCCAAATAAGAACGGTCTGTTGCCCCCGGAGTGGTGTTTTGGCTTTCATGGACATGTGATGGGAGATCGATTTATTTCAGTTGTTAAGAGAAAGCAATCCTGCTCACTCAATGGGCTTGTTTGCCAAGCAGAAAACTAAGCGCCCCGTCAGAGGATCTGGAGATGTAGCTAGAGACGCGGGTTCGGACCTTAACACGCAAATTCAGAAGCGCACTCAGCTAAAGAATGTTGCTGATGCCAAATCAGCAAAATGCCTGAAAGAAATCCGGCAGCTTCTGACGCAGAAGGGTGACGGCCGTGATAAGGCCAAGGCTGTCCTCCAAGAAAAGCTGCGCTACGACAAACAGTCCGCTGACCACGCGGCAGTGCTTACAAACCTTCAAACAGAGCTTGACTCAGTACGCGACACTCGCATGAACGTCAATACCATCCAGGCGCTCCAGGCCGGCGCTAAGGAGATCAAGGCAATCACCAAGGGCATCGGCAACATCGATGATGTGATGATTGAGGTCGAAGATACGATGGCCGTCGCCCTCGAGCTGTCCGACATGGTCGCTACACCCTTCGCAGGTATGGAGGTGCAGGACGACGCTGACCTCGAGGCCCAACTGGGCGACATGGAGACCTTGATGGCCGAGGACGCGTTCCAGGGTGTCGATATGCCCGTTAATATGCCCACAGACGCACACCAGGTCGCAGCCACAGCCGAACCCGACGAAATGGACGCGGAGCTCGACGCTTTGGGACTGGGGTTGTAACGACATTCCCGACGGCCCGTCAGCCACGCCAATTGTGTATAAATTTTTTTTGAATCTCCAATCCCATATTCCATTGAGATTGAGAAGTTGTCATGTTCGTGCTGAACGTGCTGAGAAGAGAATCACATTGACCCCGACCATATCAGATCAGGTTAGGGTAACGCAACACAGACAATGCAGATAATGGGGCGTCTCCTACGCATCTATAAATCGACTCTAAATCGAAGTGTAGAATGGTTGTTTGGTTCAATACCGTCTTCCTGTTTGGGGGATTGTTTATATCAGGCATCTTGGGTGGGCTCATTCTTGTTGACCAGTAAGTATCTCGTTAATACATCTCTTATTCATTCTTGAGAAGAAGAATCGGGAGAAATCACGGAATATTGATCCACCAGCGCCACTTCCAGAAACCTGCACTGATTTTCACGACAACATGACTGATTTTCTCTTGAACCGAGTCGACGAGCTTAATCATCGCCGCCGGGAACGCTCAGAGATCCGTGACTTCCTTAATGAGGCGCCTGCCGAAGGCCCCCCGCTTGCTCTGTCCCCAGACGAGGTCCAGCGCGCTATGGGTGACATCCAGCGTGAGGGAGACTACTTCAGGGGTGAGATGGCGCGAATGAGGGGCGAATGCGACGACGGATTCGATGAGGATGCGCCCGAGCCATCAGTGTTCGCCCCGTTTACGATGGATTACTTCAAAAGACGCGGAGGAAGGACGGATGTGCGCGGTGGGAGTTCCGTCAGCAAGGGAACAGATCAGCGGCAGAAGGACGTGTAGTTTTTTTCAGGTTCAGGTTCAGGTTCTGTTTTGGTTTGGTTTGTTCGGTCCTGGTTTTGACATTACCCAACCCTGACGGTCGGCCGATCTGATGATCTGATAATCCGGTTTGCCACCTTCTCGGTAACAATTGATAAAGCATTTTTTGTTGTCGACACCAACAGCCACTGCACTCGAAATCATGACAAACATACGCTTAGTCATACTAGCATGTGTACTTGTCTTATGTGTGCGTTCTGTCGTGGCCTGGTCTCATGAAACCCACCAGATTCTTTCCTTCAACATCAGCACTGCTCAAAACGGCCCATCTGCGGCGTTTATCGCCGGTTCAGCCGCTCCAGACGCATTCAAAACTCTCAGCAGTTCGTTCCATACCGTTGAATTCGCATCTTTCCTCCTTTCTATGCCTATTTCTTCCTCCCATTCATTTCCAGACTTCGGTCACCCCAACCCCGAGCTCGATTTTGCCCTAGGTTACTGCTGTCACATCATTCAAGACGCCGTTGCCCACCACACACACTCCGTTTCCGCGCATGATTATCATGGTGTCGCGCACGCGACCGATGCACTTCTTCAAGCCCACAATTCCCAGCGGTACAGACAATTTGGAATGATCACAGATGACCTAACCGTGTTTATATCCCATGCGGCGTCAGATTTTGGCATTAAGGGAACTTCCCTTCAAATTTTGAGGCAAATTGTCGCCGTGTTCAATTCTGATGGTCAGACCCACTTCGATCACTACGCCACCGAGAACCTCAACGAGCAGATGAATGTGATACGTGAAAAGATGTGCTCGCAGAGCAAGCACAGCTGGCCAGCCGTTCAGCGAGCGCTGGAATGGTCGGCCGAGGCTTCCCGGTTTATGGTTGCGAAACAGAAGGCGTCGCCTCACACTCCGGCCGAGAACATGCAGTCCGCCTTAGACATGATTGACACGCTTTTCGAGGAGAGTGGCGGCAAGATTTGCGGAAAAGCTTGACTGCATTTGGTCCGTTGACAATTTGGTGTGGAATTTGTTTCTTAAATTATTCCACTGCTCTGTTCTTAAAGTGCCACGCCCCGAGCTATAACTTTCTACCAACATATCACGAGTAACAAAGCGAATTTACCGACAATGACAGGCGGCTTCGAGTAATCAACATATTCAACATATTCTACATGAGTCCGGCAGGGATCGACGGCACGCGCTGCTCGTCCACTGGTCGCCACGTCGGATCCTCCCCAGTCTCGCCCATCATCTCATCAGCCAGGGTCAACGTCCCCATCAACTGCCGCTTGACCCACTTCCCGTCGTCCGGCGAGCCGACGGTCGGCATAGGCTCGGGTGAGGTTGGGTGGGCGACGGCAGGGTCGGTTGGGG
>PPCM01001156.1_pt1 | contig 13348 bp, 5 predicted proteins | sample 1555541 | NCBI WGS metagenome assembly PPCM01 (sample SAMN05284479, study PRJNA326546) | Marine sediment metagenome, whole genome shotgun sequencing project. | isolation source: marine sediment | place: Germany: Wadden Sea | collected 2012-09-05 | reverse complement strand
TGTCGGGGGACGCCATGCACTTGAGGCGGCCGTTGGCCATGATGGCGACCTGGTTCCCGAGGGCCTCGGCCTCCTCCATCGAGTGTGTGGTGAGCACGAAGGTGCGGATGCCCTGTGCATCGCGGATGGACTGCCACAACGCGCGACGGGAGGCGGGGTCCAGTCCAGTGGTGGGCTCGTCCATGAACACGATCTCGGGATCCCCGATGAGGCTGATGGCCACCGACAGCCGCCGCCGCGCCCCCCCACCGGCCGGTATCGTCTTTGTGGGGTCCGCCGCGACGTCTCCGAGCCCGAACTCCGCCAGTCTGGCCGCTGCCTCGGCCCTCAGCTGCTTCCCAACGAGCCCTCTGAGTCGCCCGAAGAACATTAAATGTTCGAGGGGCGTGAGGTCTGGCCACAGGAGGTCGTGTTGGGGGCAGATCGACGTCATTCGCCGGACCCGGGCCTGGTGCCGGGGATGCCTGGCGTTGAGCCCCCCGAGGGTGACGGACCCCCCGTCAAGCATGTGGACGCCGGCCATGACCTCGAGCAGGGTCGACTTACCCGCCTTGGCTGGGCCCATGACGGCCAGGACGGACCCCGCGGGAACTGTGAGGGAGACGTGGTCTAGGGGTCTGAACGCCATGCCGTCGGACTGGAGGGTGATCTTGGTGACATCCCGCAGCACGACGGCTGACTGGTCGGGGGCGTCGGGGGCGGCCGCCCGTGCCTTCTCCTCTGCTAGCGATGGGTGGACCCGCCCGACCCCCCCGGTGACGTGAGCCTCCTCCAGTGTCAACTCTCTTGCCCTGGACCGTGATGCGAACGTGACAATGACCTCGAGCATGGACACGACGCGGGCCGGGAGGTACTGGCGGACGAGGGCGGGCTGCACCGTGTATCGCAGGACGATGGCGATCGAGGCGGAGGCGGCGAAGGACACGCGGCGCGACATGGCGGGCCACGCCTTATCGAGGAGGACTGCGGCGGTGGCGATGACGGGGGATGAGATGAGGAGGTAGACGACCGGGATGTAGAACGACCAGCCCGCGTCGAGGCCCACGCCCGCCCCGCCGAGCTCCGAGCCGCGGGACAGCACGTCGAGGGCCTGGTGGAAGGCGACTGACGGGACCCAGACGAACGGGTTGAGAACCCTGTTGTGGACCGCGAGGTAGACGGCCGTGATGGCGCCGTTATTCATGAGGACGACGAGGATGGCGCCCACGATGACCGCGGCCCGGACCGAGGGTAGGAGGGGCGCGAGGAGGGCGGCCTGGGACGACACAGAGAATGACCATACGATGAATAAGAGGCCCATGGTCAGGAGGTTGGTGCGGGTGAAGAGGGCGAGATTGAAGAGGGCGCCCGCGATGTAGAGGGACACGCAGGCACAGAGGACCACCGCGGTGATGAACGCCATCGGGACTAGGTGTGCGACGGTCGGGTGGAGGCCCATGGCTGCCGTGTAGGCCCGACGGCCAGACACCCGTTCCATGGTGGCGTACGCGAGGGCGAAGGGCAGGGCAGCATGGAGGGCGAGGCCGATGGGCTCGATCTGACCGAGGGCGAAGAAATCGACTGTCGGGCGGGCGATGGCGCGCGGGAAGTCCTTGACGCTGTGCTCGACGTACCCGCCGGCAGGGTCGATGCCAGACATCCAGGCGTTCGCCACGAGGTCTGTGAGGCCCAGCAGCAGCTCTGACTCCCCCGTCCCCGCGATCACGGACCCGTCTGACGTATCGTTGGTCAGGTAGTTAACGGTGAGGTTGGTGGGGGTGCTGGCGTCGAACACCGCGCCCCCGAGCGTGTTGAACGACTCGAGCCACACCCGGAGCAACATGGGGTCGATGTCGTCCTCGGCCATCGCCTTGAAGTGCGGCGATCGGATTCCGTGAATTGAGGTCGTCTCAGTGGCAATGTTCGCCAGAGTGCCTGACGGTGCCACAGTGGGATCGCGGGGGAGCGTGCCCACATCCGTGCCCGCTGATTGGGCGTACAGCACGGTAAATGGGGCCGGCGACATGTCGTTGTTAAGGGGTGCTCGGTCGACGTAGTCGTTCTTGGACCACCGCTGGGATATGGCAACAGGATGGTCATACGCATTGTGTGTCTGAGTATACTGCTTACCTAACAGGTCTGCTGTCATTACGATGTACGCGATTACTGCCCACGGCAAAGCGAGTAAAAAAAATAGCATCACGTATCGCCGCTTGTAATGATGCAGCTCTAGAATGAAAAAGCCAAGGATCTGTGTCCAAAGCGTCTTGGCCATACTGTCTGAGAAGGGAGAGGGAGCAGTGGGGTCAGGCAAAGGGACGGCAGAAAGCAAAGCTGGTTTATTTTTGTCTATTTCTATCTGGGCGAAAACGCGTGAAACGGGTCTATGCCGCTAAGCAATCGCGTTAACCCCCGAAATTCGCAGGCATAATTGATTGCATCGTCAATCATTTCCTTAAAGAATGCGCACCGCGCAAGTGACGTTACCAACCGAGAACTCTTTCATAAGCACCAAGGACGCCTGTACACGTCCATTAGATGCCCCATCTCTTTCCGATTTACACTGCTGCTCACATCACGATGCGGTACGAGATGTAGCGGCCTGCCGTCTCCGAGCGCCGGACAATCTTCACGACGTCGCCCTGCTCGAAGCCGTAGTATCTGCTGACGGGGTCGCGCTTGAGGAGGCGGGGCAGGGAGGTGGTGTCGTTGATGTTGATGCGGTAGCGCTTGAAGAGCTCGACCTTCTGCTCCATGGTCAGCTTGATGTGCTGCGGGACAAGGATGTGGCGCGTGATGTTCACCACGAGCTCGGCCTCCTCGAACACCTCGATGCGGGAGTCAGTGGTGGCGTTCAGCGACTCGATGACGCGGCGGGCCTGGTCTTTGACCTTCACGCGCGAGATGAAGATCCCGCGGCGGATGTTATCGGCGGCGTTATCCTTACCAAACCTGTGTTAGCCGTGTAGATGGGGACATACTGCTGAAGTTGCTTGGCTGTCGTCTTTTCTTGCTGGTTGAATACAACTCTCATACGGTCAGCGCTATCGTCGCGGTGACAGACTAGAATGTCCATGCTCTCTCGTACACTAGGTTAGTGGGCTAATATGTCTGACAAACTGCGTCGGTTGGGCGGAATACCGCTCTTTAAATGCCGGGAAGTCCATTGCCAGGTCCGCCTGTTGCACAACGAAGCCTCTATCCCTCAGCATCTCAAACACAGTCTTTTGTACACGGAAGACGGTCTGTAAATCATGATCAGCAGAGCTCATCGCTTCTACACAGCAAGCACTCTCGAGGCGCGCTATAAAGTTTTATAAAAGTGTTTCGATGCTTTGGCGCGCGTCTACACGCATCTGGCCACCGCTTCCCGTGGAAGACATTATATTACAGTCGGCGCATTGCACGCCTCTTCTTCTTGGCCTGGACGGCGCGCTCCGGCGTTTCTGGCGCGCGCTCCACCGCGTGCACCGACGTCCACATCCGCGCCTGTGCGACGTATGCCTCAAAATCCTCCATCTCGAGCTTGGCGGCCTCGTCGTTCAAAGCCGACTCGGGGAACGGCTCGATCAGAAGGCACCGGATGATCATGAGGACGTGACGGATGGTTGTGGACGACGTCCAGTCCCTTTTGAGAACGTTCACACAAATGTCGCCGTCCACGGCAATGTTGGGGTGGAATATCTTGGTCACAAAGCGCCCCTTTGGAGGGCTGTACGGGAAATCTTCAGGTATGAGTAGCCGCACCTTGAAGCGCCCATTCTCGAACGGAGAGGCCTCGGGGCCCTCGAGAACTGCCTCAATGATGGACACATTGGACTCATCCGGCGTCACAGTCCATCCCGTTGGTGGTGTTGCGCGAAGATCCTTGAGCTGCGCAAGGAGGTTCTTCATTGCGGATATTGAAAGAGGCCGGTCGATCATTTTGTCGTGAAAAAATCTTTCAATTGAATTTGAGGTGTAACTATTGAGGGCCAAATTACGGTTAGCATATCATGATAACCGTGATTAATGCCTTCATATTTCGTTTCCAAACTATAAATGGGATGGCGATTTACTATTTGCAGGGCACCGCTAATAAGGCATCGTATCTAGTTCAACGCTCGGGATTAATGCCTTGTGCATTCATTATTTTCGCCATGGTTTGAGAAAAAAGAACCTTCTTGCGCATGTCAACGCTTGAAGACGAGGTACAGGTTATCCCGCTGGGTGCCGGGCAAGAAGCAGGACGGTCGTGCATTCTTGTGAAGTTTAGGGGCAAGACGGTCATGCTGGACTGCGGCATCCATCCCGGCCACAAGGGCACGAACTCCCTGCCGTTCCTGGATACGATCAAGGGCGACATTGACCTTGTCCTGATCTCTCACTTCCACCTGGACCATTGTGGAGCTATCCCGTTCCTGACGCAGAAGTTTGGGTACACCGGGCCCATCTACATGACGCACCCCACACGTGCGTTCTACCAGCTCATCCTGAACGACTACCAACGCGTGTCTCACATCGATACCGCCGCTCCGTTCGACATCAACGATATTCGGGCGTCTATGAGCTGTATCTCAACTGTGCCGTACCACCAACACAACGAACACAACGGAATCAAGTTCTGGTGCTACAACGCGGGGCACGTGCTCGGTGCGGCGTGCTGGATAATTGAGATCGACGGGGTCCGAATCGTGTACACTGGTGACTTCACCCTGCAGCCCGATCGACACCTGATGGGGGCCGAGATCGACGAGATCAAGAAACCCGAGAACAAGCCCGACGTGCTCATCATAGAGAGCACTTACGGCACACAGAACCACAAGCAGGCCAAGGAGCGCGAGAAGGAGTTCACCCGGGCCATCTCCGACACCCTCACCGGCGGCGGGAAGGTCCTGCTGCCCGTGTTCGCGCTAGGTAGGGCCCAGGAGCTGCTGCTCATTCTGGAAGACCACTGGGCGCGTCACCCGGACCTATCCAAGTTCCCGATTTACTACATATCCCCGCTCGCCCAGAAATGCCTCCAAATCTTCCGGACGTACGTCAACACAATGAACGACGCGGTCCAGACCCGGGCCAACATGGGCGCCAACCCCTGGAACTTCGCGCACATCACTGAGGTCGACTCCCAGGCGTCCATCGCGGACGGGCCGTGCGTGGTGATGTGCTCGCCGGGCATGCTGCAGTCGGGGGCGTCGCGGCACCTGTTTGATAAGTGGGCGGGAGATCCGCTCAACCTGGTGATGATCACGGGCTACGCTGTCGAAGGGACGCTGGCCAAGACGATCCAGCGTGAGGTCGAGCAGGTCCCGATCGCCAAGACGGGCGAGCTGCAGGACCTCAAGGCCAAGGTCGACGTGATGTCGTTCAGCGCCCACTCGGACTGTGCGGGGACCACCGAGTTTATCCAGAAGGCGCGGCCTCGCCACATCGTCTTCGTTCATGGCGAGGAACACCAGATGTTGGCCCTCAGACGGAAGATCGACGGGACGCTCAGGTCTGACGGACGTACCAACTACAGGATCCACACACCCCGCAACACGGACGCCGCGAGATGCGACGTCGACAAGCCCGTCCACGCGGAGATGCTCGGGGACCTCACAACCCGTGTCAAGGGCCGCGACGGGCCCATCGACGCCGTGTGCGTCACAAAGGCGAACTTTGATAAGCTGCTCGTGGCGCCGAACGATCCGACCACGCTCAGCAATCAGACGCCTTTACAGCTTGCCGGAATTGAGGCCAATGTTGAAGTAAGATTGAGTAGCCACACGGCCGAGGCCGTCTCGGGGCACCTGAAGGCGGCGTTCGGTCCAGCGGTGAAGGCGGAGGCAGGGAAGCCGGTGCTCATGATCGGCGGTGTCACAGTGGAACTGACGCCCACCGAGGGTACCGAAGGGTGCCTCGCGCGCGTCGTGTACTCCACGGCCACCCCAACGGACGACGTCATGGGCGGCCTCGTGTGCACCGAGCTGCAGGGCCTCGTTGACGGCCTGGATCCGGCCAAGGTGGACCCAGAGACACTGGCCCCAGGACTAGAGCGCCATAGAGCCAACCTAGACGAGGAGGGGCGCGCGGAGCTCGCGGCGGTGGGCCGGGACCTGCTCGGGGTCAAGTGAGGGGGATCGTGAGGTAAACTTTGGGCGTGCGTTTAAAGATGTTTATATCCCGGCATAAGTGGAACGCAGGAAGGTGAGACAAGGGAGCCGACCAAATACACCCGACCACCACTACCGGAGATAGCTACAGGGTCACCAACTGTGCGTTGAGCATTATAGACATATGGCGACTTTATACGGTAACGCTTCGTTCCCACAGAGCGTATGACTATAACATCGACACTTCTACACGAGTAGCCAGAAAGGCTACCATGGATGTGTCCCACCTTGGCATCCTATCTCATCCCCATTCAAGTGGGGTTGAGCATATAGAAATATAAACATATCTCGCGCCTGACGGGACCATGGGACCGAAGGGAGGTGAGCTCCTTGGGCTGATAGCCAAACAGCACCACATAAGCACCGGGATCAGCTCCCTCTGGAGAGTAACAGTGCATTCTTGGCGGCCTGAGCGGCTTCTGGTGGATGTAGCAGTTGCGCTAGCGGAATAGAACCACGCTATCCGGAGCACGCTTATGACGCACGAACGGAATGGGGCATCGCAGCCCCAGACGGCATCCTAAACAACGCAGGACGAAGAAGAGTGTGAGGATATATATAAGAGCGTGGAAAGTCGAGGTTAGAGGCAGGGTAGAGAGTGTGAGATGGGAGAAAGTCGTGAGATTCGAGCAGGGAGGCGTTGTCAGGACATATTGCCGCCGTTGTAAATGAAAATATAAACATATCCCGGCATAACCGATGAGAACGGGTTCTGGTGCACGTGGCCCCCTGCCAGCGGTATGGAGCGTGGGAAAGCCAAACGATATCGCTCCTCGAGACGAGCGCCTGCGCAGAGATCGCCGCGCAGGGCTGGTTGATGATTCTTTCTTCTACGAGGACCGGAACGGGTCCAAGACGGGCGGTATCGCGGAGCACAGGCTCGGATTTGGAACCTACGGGTATGCACCTCCCCACGAACGTCCAATCTAACCCAGTGATGTGTTCTTTGGCATTGACCGGGCCACGGGATTCCAAGTGGCGATCAAACGGCACCGGTGCATGGAGCGCGGCGTCCCACGGGCCACTCTGAGGGAGATCAACTGTCTCAAGATCATGCAGGACACGCATCTCGTCCGACTGAACGGTGTGTGCGTCTCTGCGCGTCCTTCGTTCTCTACTTCGGACATTGCCCCGTGGCTTGTATTAAAGAAGCCCGCCATGCCCGAGGGGGCCGGCGAGGAGGTCGTCGCGGGCAAGACCAAGGCGCCGCACCCCCCGACGCTGGATGAGCGGGCGGTGGAGCCGAACGCGGCGCACCACGTGTTTATGATCTTTCCGTTCGTTAACCACGATCTCAGCGGACTGCTTGATGCACGGCGAAAGGTACAATGGAACGAATCAATGGTCAAGCACGTTATCCGGGGCACCCTTCGTGCCCTGGACGTCGTGCACTCGGCCCACGTGATCCACAGAGACGTCAAGCCCGCCAACATCCTCGTCACAAAGACCGCCCTCGTCAAGCTTGCTGACTTTGGTCTCGCGCGGCACGAGGCACCCCTCCGCGCCAGGCAGGACGGGGATAAGTCAACGTCCGGCCGATACACGGCGGTAGTCTGCACTCAATGGTATCGTGGGCCCGAATGTTTGGTGGCAGCCGGGAAGGCAGCCGAGTACGACGAGCGTATCGACATCTGGGCGGTAGGCGCCGTCCTCCTCGAATGTTTATTGGGTACTCCGGCATTCAGCGGGAGGACTGACCGCGAGACCCTCGATCGCATCTACTCGACGGTCGGGACCCCCGCAGGCCACGGCATGACGGGTGTACCCGCCGACCGGCAGCCCCGGGAGCCGCGGGACGGTCGACCCTATCCCATCCCACCCGCCCCGGTGGCGGCCTTCCGGTTTCAGTCCGCAGCGCCCATTGTCAACGGTCAGCTGGAGATACTAATGGAAACGGTCCGGAAGAATCCGGTGTATGCCCGCGTCAAGGCCCGTATGAAGCGGGAGCTGCCCCCCGCCCTGTGGGACTTCCTGTGGTGGACCCTCAGCCTTGACTGGAGGAAACGGCCCACCGCGAAGGAGGCCCTCGCCCATCGCTGGTTCAGGGAGGATGTGACTGAGGCCAGGGTCGACGTCATCGAGCAGATGAGCAATGCCGACTCCCACGAGGTCCGGTGCGCGGTGGGCGACGTCACGCCGGCGGGGCTCAGGGCCAGGTTTATATCCGAGGGGCCAGGGGTGAGGCGTGAAGTCGATGATGACGCCCTGGAGCTGGCCAGGCATAAAGTGTTGGTGGAGGGACGGGGCGGGTGGGGTGTTGACGAGATGCCCTTCCCTGCAACCCAACCCACACCCACCCAACTGGTCCCGACACCCAACCCGATCACCCGGCCGACCCTACTGGACCACGAGACGTACGACGCCTTCCGTCGGTGGCGCCGTCAGCCCGTGTGTATCCGGCATGTAGGCGACAGGGGCTGTCAGCTAGGGGATGGATGTCAATACGCCCATCCGTCGGACGTTGAGCTGTACATGATGCACCAGGCCGTCAGGGGCGTGGCGCGGGGGTACTTCACGGCTACCCTCCGCATGAATGATATTTTGCGGGACCCCCGATGGGCGAAGGAAAGACTGAGGGGCGGCCCCTACGCCACGTTGAGGGGGACTCCAGGCAGGGGCAGAGGGGATAGGCGGAGAGACGGGTGGGGCAGGGGGCCGGGGCACAGATGGTAAATCATGACACTACAACATTATAGTTTACATCTCTTACACGTCTCTCCGGGTGACTCCTACAGTCAATGGAGTCGACGTGGGCCGGACGACGCGGGCCTGGCCGGTAGGCGCCCCGCCGACCCCTACGGCCGACCCTGACCGACGGTGGGCATACGGTGTGGATACTGTGGTACGAGGCGTGGCCGGGGCTGAGGGATTAGTGGATCCACCGCGACCGAAGGCGGGGTAACGGAGACCAAGCTGCTCGAGGACTCCGACCTGAGCCAGGTGACGCTGCATGGTGACGGATGCCGCAGCGAGTGACCTCAGGGCGAGGGTAGCAGCGTGGGCCACCGTCTTCTGCTGGTCCGACATTAACATGACCATCTTACCCACGCCGTCGAGACGAAGGATGGACTCGCCGGCCCTCTCCCCATGCTGCCCGACAGCCTTGATGAGAAGGAGCGCGTACTCGACTGTAGCGGGGTCGGGCGAGTCGAGCAGGGCGACCACGCGCGGCATAACGTGGGGCTGGGTCATAATGGCGGCCGCGTGAGGGAGTTTGGAGATCACGCGGAGGAGACGCAGGGCCTCGAGGACCACGACTGGCGGGGAGTCCGCGGGGCGGGACACTATCTCCGTCAGATGTTGGGTCAGGGCCGTGTGGGAGGCGACCGTCTGGGCGGGGGCGGGGGTGCGCGATACGGACGAGAGGCACCCGAGGGCGCCCGCCTTGAGGTCGGCGTCGGGGGTGCTGAGGGCAGTGTCGGCCAGACGGGTAGGTAGGTCGGGGATGGCCGCGTCGAACGTCGTGGGGACGTCGAGGACCGCGAGGGCGGAGAGGACGGAGCGGAGGGCGGCGGCGGGGGTCACGGGCAGCTGGTAGAGGCTGCTGAGGATGTTGAAGGCGACCTCCTGGATGTCCTGCGCGGGCTGGGGATGGGCCGCGAAGAACTGCTTGTTGATACTCACGAGATCCGACATCTGGTCCAGCACAGCGGTGTACACGTCGTCCGGGAGGAAGGACAGATTGGAGTACGTCCAGCGAAGAATGTCGATCTTGGCGGCCAGGGACACGTCGCTCTGGCCGAGACGCGCGAGGTTCTGGCGCGCGTCCATGACGAGCTGCTGCTGCTTGGTCTGCTGGTACGTGACAGCCTCGGCGACCGTCGCTCCGTGGCGTCGGCTGGTGTCACTGAGCCTGGCTAGCTCGTCGGCGTGACTCCGGACGTTGTCAGTGAGGTTATCGATGCCCGTGATGAGCCCGTTGACCGTCCCTTGCAGCGCCGTCACGTCCTGGGCCCGGTCATGGACATCAGTGGAGAGCGAGTCGACGCGACGGTTACTAACGGCGAGTACACGGGCCATGCTAGCGACGGCGTTGGCCGCGGTGGCCACGAGTTGGTCGGGGTCAGGGCAGGGCGCCGTTATCAGCTGGGTGACCGAGATCTCGGCGTCCTGCTCGGGGTCCGCCGCCTTGACCAATGACCGGGCCAGCCCGATGACCACCCCGTGTGTGGCGGCGGCCTGTGCGGCGCCATCGTCGGCCATGATGGATGTCGCGGTGAGGCGGGCCTCCTCCTCGTCGACGCGCTTGGTGAGGCGGTCGAGTTGGGTCCGGATCTCGGTGACGTCGGCCCTGGACGGCAGGCCGCGGGTCAGGTTGAACAGGTCGTCCGGTCCGTCAGCCCTGGACGCGGCACGGCCGGGCAGGGTCGACAGCGCGCGCGACTCGGCCCTGGCCATGGCAGTTTCCATGCCACGGACAGTCTCGGCGAGCTGGGCGACGTCCGCCTCGACGGACGGCTTGGCGCGGGATTCGACGGGAGAGGTGGCCGTCGAGTGGACCAGCCGTTCATGGACGGCCACCGTGTTGGAGACGCGCGACACGTCATCGCTCAGCCTCTGGGTGTTGGTGAGGAGCGTCTCAATGTCTGAGGCCTGGGACCCGAGGCGCGCGTTGACACCCTTTGCGGTCTGTGTGACCTGGGTGAGGCCGGTCGACATCTCGGTGACCTGCGCCTCGAGGGCCTGGGACCGACCGTCGAGGGTGGCCGTGGTGCGGTCGAGTCTGTGTAGCTGCCCATCGTGGGCCTCGATGGCGGCGTCTGTCCGGGCGTCTCCATCGTGCACCGCCTCCCGCACGGCTCGCCAGCCCTCCTCTACGGACGCCATGCGGGTCTCCAGCTGCTCGGTCCTTCCCGTGATGGACATCATGGCCGACCGGGCCTCCGTCACACGGTCGAGCGCCCCGCCTACCTGCTCCCGCAAGGAGGTCTCCGACATGCGGGTGTCGCGGGCCACCTGCTCGACGTCGGACACCACAGAGTGGATGGTGGCTTGGGCGGTCTGGGCGGCGGCCTCGACCTCGTTGAGGCGGACCCCGTGGGCGGCGAGGCGGTCGGACGTGGACCGGGCCGAAGCCTGGAGCGACTTGACGGCGAGGTCGGCCTTGGTGATGTCTGCCGCCCCGGCCCGGACCTCAGCGAGGGCCCGGTTGATCCTATCGTTGGACCCGTCGAGCGTGGTGTGCACCTCGGCCAGGCGGTGCTCCAGCACGGCCAACTTGCCTTCCATGCCTGCCACAGCACCCGCCGCGGACTCGGTCATGCCCCTCATGCGCCGCATCTCAATGTCGACGAGCGCGGACCGCTTCGTGTGGTCGTTGGCCCGGGAGTCCGACTCGAGCGCCTTGGCGGCGACGGCCTGTTCCCCCGAACGGACAGCGTCCCGCACGGCGGATAACTCGGCCTTGGTGGACTGCACGGCGTCCTTGAGGTCCTGGATCTCCCCGCGGGCCTGTTTGGAGATGGCGCCGGGCGCTGCACCGGCCTGACGCATCATCTTGAGCTGTTGGAGCCCCTCAGCCTGAGCCCTGGCGGACGACTTGAGGTAGTCAAGCGTGGCGACCGTGCTGGACTGGAACAGCGCGAGGTCCTGCACGGCGGACTCAGCGATCGACGCGACGGGCTTCATGCCCACCACCGCGGCCTCCAGCTTGGCGTCGAGGTCGTCTATCCGTCTGTCGATGGCGGCGGGGATGGGGGGGGGTGGGTCGACCACGCCCGGGCCGGGTCGGGTGGTGTGCTCGATGGAGTAGACCTTATCCTCCAGGTCGTGGAGCCGCTTGGTGAGGCCGTCGACGTCGGGGGCGGGGGCGATGGGGATGGGGGTGGAGACACGGGAGAGGCCTGAAGGTCGGGGGGCGTCCACACGGGCGGCGAGCGTGTCCACCCGGTGCAACATGTCGTCGGTACCCTTCTGGGCCTGACGGAAGGCCTGGGCGACCGCAGCGACCTCCGCCTCAACGGCGGCGACGCGGCCATCGACATCATCGGACCCCACCGGATCCCGGCCCCCGAGCCTCTTGATGCTGGCCGTGTGGCTCTGGACGGCCATCTCGAGCGTTCTGATCTCTGTCCCGTGGGCCTTGGCCGCCCCTTCCCCGAGACGGACGGCCTGGCTGAGTGTCTTGACCGACTGGGAGATATCCTCCAACTGGCGGGCCTGGGCCTCGAGCTGGGCCTCTACAGGCGCCATGCGGGACCCGTCGGCCTTGATCTCACCGCCGTGGCTGTCGAGCGTCGCCTCAAGACAGTTGAGTCGATGCTCGACCGACGCGTTGGACCCCCCGCCGCCCGCCGTGCGTTCCGTGAGGAGCACGGTGAGCATGGTGTTGGGGTCCTGAGACACCATCCAGGGGTCGATACCCGGGAGACGCTGCAGACAGCGCACCGCGAGGAGACACGCCGCCTGGCGCGTCGCCATGTCGGGCGAGTTGACGTGCGCGTCCACGTTGATGTAGTTGGCGCCAAACAAGTCGACGCTCGGTACGAGGAGCTGCCGGATCTGCTTGTCGGTGTCAACGTAGAGGGCCAGAATTCTCAGCGTTGTGGAGATGGTTTCGTTGGGAAGCGAGGAAGTGCAGACGCCAATCAGATACTCGCACATTGTCTGAATATCTTCCTGGGATACGCCATGGGGCATTTCCTTCAGCTTACGGTGGATGGTGCCGAGGATAGAGAGACAATAGTTCCAGTTCTTCGGATCTTGGTTGTCGCGCTTCACAGCCTCAAGGGCCTTGTTGAAAGCCTTTTGAGGTTGAGACTCCGCCAATGATATGGCGGCAGACTCCGTCATAGCCTCAGGCATGGCGGTTTTTCTTCGTCGGTTATAAATTTTATAAACATCCACTCTGTCGCTGATCCGATCTGATGCCGACTCGCATCGCGTATCCGGTGTGTGGGGGTCGCTCAGCTAGAGGCGGGGGTTGTTCGATAAAAAACCGTATCAAAATATAAGATAACGGTCTTCCCGCGAGAAGTTTCGACACACCGAGATCTTACTTCAGCATAATAGTTGAGACGCCGGTAATTGTTCGTACGCGCTGCTACGGATTGGCTTTGTGGGCTTTATTAGGATTACATTGACTGGTTTGGCCGGTACCTTACTCCTGCATGTCGACGACGATCTTTCCCCTCACATGACCCGCCTCGAGGTCGGTCAGGGCCTGCCCCACCTTGGACAGCCCGATGACCCTCTCCACGCGGGCCTTGACGGTCCCCGCGGCGACCATCTCGAGG
>PPCM01001155.1_pt1 | contig 13350 bp, 8 predicted proteins | sample 1555541 | NCBI WGS metagenome assembly PPCM01 (sample SAMN05284479, study PRJNA326546) | Marine sediment metagenome, whole genome shotgun sequencing project. | isolation source: marine sediment | place: Germany: Wadden Sea | collected 2012-09-05 | reverse complement strand
ATCCAAGTGTAAAAGTATATGCTGGTCAATTAGTAGGTTTGAACTCTAGAGATAATGATCTTGTTGTAAATCCTTGTAAGAACAAAGTATTAAGTGCAATGAGAACTGCTGGTACTGATAACTACGTAAAATTAAAGGAAATTAGAAGATTCACTCTAGAACAAGCATTAGAGTTTATTGAATCAGATGAACTAGTAGAAATCACTCCAGATGACATTAGACTAAGAAAGAAAATCTTAGATGAAATCGGAAGAAAACATGCTGCTAAGAGATTAAGACAAGATGCAGAAGACGGAAAATAAATCACTACTAGAAATAGTAAGAGAACGAAAACAAACTCTAAATCAAAACTCTTTTAAAAATAAAAGGGATACAACCACTAAAGGTAAACCAATCAAAAGAAAACAATTTAAGAAGATAAAGCAAAAGTAACTAAGATATAGAGATAAATCTAAAACTTTAAGACGACAGCAATGTTGTCTTTTTTTATGATCAAAAAAGCAAACATCTCACCTAAGAACTAGCATTAGAATTTATTGAATCTAATTAGTTAAAAGAATAGCACACGTTGAAGCCAAGTTAATAAGAAACTTAAATGAAATGGAAAAATGTTTGCAGTAAGAAGCCTTGTAAAAGAAGCAATGCATGTGTGATAATAACTTTTTAATGAAGAAGCATTGAGATATTATTACTTTATAAGAGCGAGATTCTCTTGTTATTAAAAACTACTGAAGAAGAGAAAGACATTGTTTTTTCTCTTTTTTGTGCATAATTTCATAAAAGTTACAGAAATTCTACTTTTGAAGAAAGAATATAATGTTATAATTTACACAATGATAAGAAAAATTCAAAGGAGACGCTTATGAGTATACGAGAAGAATCATTGTGTAGTGTAATAGAAAAAATCGAAAAGAAGAAAATAGTAATACCGAATTTCCAGAGAGAGTACGAATGGACTACTGAACAAGTAAGTAGACTAGCTACCTCTTTTTTGTTCGATTTGAGTATCGGGACTCTATTGTTTTATAGATCGGAATTAGGTTCTAAGTTACCTTACCTTCATTTTTCTAACTACACAGTCTGTGAAGAGAAATCTGAACGAAAGGTAGATTATGTAATTGATGGGCAACAGAGGTTAACCTCATCTCTAATTGCATTTACTAATTTTTATGAGGTTAATTCCATCCCAAATAGTAGAAAACATGGAATGAAGTTTTACCTAAAATTGATAAAGGATTGTGATATTTTTGGACTGAAAAAACTAGAGTTCAGAAGACCATCAATAAAGGAAGATAAAGAGTATTTTGACAATTTTTCTATTAAATACTTAGGTGCAGTAAATAAGACAAAAGACATTCCAACACCTAAAGAAGATAGTTATGGTTACATTGAACTGAATTTTTTTAAGAAGGAAAGATATGTAATTAGAAACGAGTTAAGAGTGATTGCCTCTAAACGTGCGGCATCTGCGGATTTTAAATTAGAACAACGAAAAGAAATTGAAGTTATAGAGAAGTGGGCAGATGATTTTACTGACTATTTAATTGAGGTTAAAAAAAGAAACCTTCAAATCGTTACATTAGAAAAAACGATTCAAGAAGTTATTATGACCTATCAAGTAATGAATACTTCTGGAAAAAAACTATCTGACTTCGACATTGTCGCGGCACAATATTCAACTGTTGATCCTAAAAATAGATTGTATGATGTTGTATCATCGCACTTAAGCAGAAAACTAGAGACGAAATTTATAGAATCAATTGATAAATATGAATTGATTAGAAAAACTGAAAACAGTTTTAGTGCTCAAGGGTTTGGTAGACTTCGATGGAATTTCAACGATTATATGAACAACGGAAATGAGAGGGACACACCAACACAAGCCTTGAATCAAATAATGAAGTTACTGAAATTCAAAGAGTTGAGTGATAACGAAAAATTTAAGATTGAGCATTATAAATCAGATGAGCTGATACAACTAACACCTTCGTTAGTGAAAAAGAATATAGGATCTGTTGTTGAAAGTATTAGTAAAGGTTCAATGTTTCTTCAACTCCGCTGTGGAGTTAAAGATTTTAATCGAATCAATAATATGTGGATGATTTTCGTTATATCTGCTATTTTTATGGAAAAGAAACACTTGAACGAAAAAGAATTGAAGAGAGTAGAGTTTTGGTTCTATGTTTCGAGATTTACTAGCAGGTATCGAATAGACCAAAATCAAAGAGCACTCTTTGACTTAGAAATGCTCTTAAGCAGTTCAAACTCTAAGGAGTTTCAAGATTTCGTAAGGATTTTCAGAGAGTTTGAAGACGAAACTCTGAGGGAAAAGTATCTAGAAAAAGACTCTGTCTTACAGATTAATGAAAACAGAGTATCTCCTCCTATGATAGGCCAAGCTGTGTGTGAGTTTGGAGTAAGAAAAGGATATGAGGTGAAGACGAACGGCGCAGAAAATATCTTCATTTCAACTCTAACGTATCCTTATACAAAATCTAAACATTGGATTTTAGAGGAAGATCATATAATCCCTCTTTCATTTTCTAAGATATATGTCGATGATGAATCAACAAAAAAATTTAGAAAAGAAAAAGGACACAAATATAACTCACCCGCTAATATGGCATACTTATCTAAGAAAGAGAATATAGGGAAGAATGGTAAGACTTTTGATATTTATGTAAATGGATTAACCGATGATTATAAAACGAGATCTTTCATACACAATTACAATATTGTTGATTATGATACTTTCATTAAGGATAGATATTTAAATTTTATGAGTGGATTTAACGCATACCTTAAGAATTTAATATGACTGGATGTTCATTACCAATAGGAAGTATGGTATAATTTTGATGTAATTATAGTTGAAATTAGGGTAATTAGTATTTTGTGATTACTGGTTATCATTTACCAAAGGAGAATTACTATGAGTTATGGTAGACATCAAAGTTTTTATATTAAAGAGCATTGGATAAATAAAGGAATGAAATCTTTCTCGCTTTTAGGGGAGAGGTTTCTTTTTGATAAAGATAATTTCAGAAATATGGGAATTGGGAAAAATATGCATCAATCATTAAGATTTTGGCTTGAGGCAGCCTACATCTTTGAGCCTAATAAAAATGAAAAATACCACAGTTTAACACCTTTCGGATTGCTGTTGAGTTTAGAGGATCCTTCTTGCTCTATGGAAATATCAAAAAATCTGTGTCAGTATTTTTTATCTCTTGATGACACTTATCTTGATAAAGAAGTTTCAACAGGATTAAACTGGTTTTTTAGAAAGCTAGAGGAGGATTTTTTTTCTAAGGATAAATTACTATCAAAGTTGATATCCTTCGATAAAGGGAAGACTTCAGAAAAGACATTGAGTAGAGAAATTGATTGTATTCTTGCTAGCTACACGAATAAATCTAAGTCTCATCCTGAAGATAAGAACTTTTCACTTTTGTCAGATTTAGATTTAGTTCAAAAGCAAGGTGGGTCTTATTATAAAACTCCTGTAAGTAATACAAAACTTTCCGATGAGGCAATTCTGTTCATTCTTCTCTTTATGAGGGAGAATGATTTTGTACTTACGATAGATGAAATTCTTAACTCTGAAATAGGATTAGGTAAATCATTTAATTTGTCGAGGTTAAGATTGTTGGAGAGATTGGAAGAAATGGTATTGAAGGGTTATAGTCTAGGAATAACTAGAACAAACAATATCGATATTGTTTCTTTGGAAGAGAATACATTGTCTTTTCAATACTTAGAAGGAGTATATAGAAGAGGTGAGCAAGATGAGCAAAAAAGTTAGTATTAACATCAAGTATGATTTAAATGATACAAATCTTTTAGATGGTTACTACGCAACTAAATCACATGCTTCTTTGATTAAGGGAGTTCTTACAGGTAGTATAGATGAGATTTCTAGTAAAGCACACATTGCATACGGTCCATACGGTAGTGGGAAATCTTTAATTTCTAGTATTTTGACAGGAAAACTAGGTGGATTTTATAGTGATCAACAACTAGAAAAGTTAGCTGATAAGTTTAAAACTACAGATTCGCAAGTGAGTGACATCATTCGAATGGACTCAAGGATTACTTACATACCTATATTGTTGACAGGTGACAATGGGACTAGTATTGAAAAGAGTATTTTAGATGCATTACAGAAAAAGATTTATGAAATGGAATTATCCGTAGTAGTTCCTGGTGCAGCTCAATCGATTATAAGCAAGATTGACTTGTGGAAGAAAGAGTTTCCTAATACATATAGACTTTTTTTAGAAGAGTTGAAGAATATCGGGATAAGCATTAGTGTTTTTAAGAAGAATGTACGAAACTCTGATATAGATAGTTTAAATAAGTTTAACGATATTCACAGAAGGTTAACTTCTGGTAGTGAAATGAAATTTAATACTAATCAAAATCCTTTTACAGTTCTAGAGTCTGTTTTAAAGGAGTTAGACGCGTTAGATTATGGAATTCTGATTGTATATGATGAGTTTGGTAGATTTCTTCAGTCTCTTGATAGTTCATCAATTAACAAACTGATGGAATTCCTTCAAGATATAGCAGAGTTAGCAAATAATGGATCTAAAAATCTTACTGTTCTTTTTGTTACGCATAAACCAGTGAGTTATTATTTTTCGAACTTAAATAGAGAAAGTAGGTCGGAGTTTGCAAAAGTAGAGAAAAGATACTCTACATATGAAATAAAAAGTGATTATTCAACTTTTCTAAGTATTTCAAGAGAAGTACTTAATGAGATGGATGTTAATAAACCATCATTAGATATTGTGGAAGAGATGAAAGTTCAAACAAATAGATATAGTTTTGTAGAAAGAGAGTTTTCAAGAGAAGAGATAGAAGAAGTGATTGTTAAGCAGTTGTTCCCTCTTCACCCCTTATCAGTTATATTGCTCCCTAAACTTTCAACTGTTTTTGGTCAAAACGAGAGAACGCTTTTTACGTTCCTAGAGGATTCAAGTGACTTTGGATTAAAAGGATTTGTTAATCACTCTGAAGGTTATTACTATCCGGACTTTTTAACAGAATTTTTCTTCTCAACGATAGATGGCTCATACACTGAAGAATCAAAAGAGTATGAGATTTTTAAGAAAAACTATGATTCTTTGAGTGGATATGTAGACAAGAGGATATTAGAAGATGCTCAACGAGTTTATCGGTTCATATTTATCTGGCAAATCACAAAATCGAATACTTTAAGTAGAATTACAAAATCTATTATTTCTTATGCTACTGGTATAGATGTTAAAAAAGTAGAAAGAATTTTAGACTCATTATCAAGGGTTAAGAAGTTGAGGTTTAACTCGATAAGAGATGAATGGGAAATTTTCGAAGGAAGTTCACTTGATATCCAAAAAGAGATAAGGAAAGTTGCAGGAAATTTCGAGTTACAAGAGAAGGATCTTGTTTTAAAACTAAATGAATTGAATCCATACAGGTATGTGTTCTCTAGATCTTTTAATTCGGAATATGAGATGACAAGGTTTTCTGAGATAATATTTATTACTAACTTAGACCAAATTGGTCACCATAATCAAAAATCTGATGAAGAGAGCTATATTTTTGTAGGAAAGAATCCATCCTCTGAGCAAGTTTTTGGTCATGTAAACTATAGTTTGAGTAAAATCGAAACTACAGTTAAAAATATTGTTGCTTTGGATTCTATGATGAAAAACAACTTCTATAAAAGTACTTATCAAAACGTTGAACTAGAGTTTGAGTATGAAATGATGAGGTTACAAAATAAACTGAGTAAGTTTTACGAATACTTGTTTAGTAATCGAACTCAATATTTAGAGGGGTTAAGACCGCATAGTATTAGTGATTTAGAAGAGTATTTCGCTCGCCAATTTAGTGATGATTACAACAACACTCTTCACATAGTTAATGATCAAGTAAATATGTTTCAGATGACAAAGATTCAGGAAAACGCCTTAATTCAAGTGTTAGAAACTGTTATGAGAGAAGGAACCCTTGAATGCGATGATATTTATGACGGAACACAGCCAAGCGATTTAATCTACTTTACTTTAATAAAGAACATCCGAAATATTGAAGGAAATGGAGGTGTTCTAGATTTGATGAAGCATTTAATTGATAATCAAATCGACCAAAATCCAAGTGGCAACTTATTTGATTTAATTAGTATTTCTATTCGAAAACCATTTGGTTTAAGACCATTAACAGCAGTTTTCTTCACGTTAACTCTGTTAATTGATAAATGGAAAGATATGATGCTTTTTACGAACAATAATTTTATTTCAACCATTTCCATTAAAGAGTTAGTTGAGTTGTTAACAAAGAGTCCAAACTCAATTCAGTATAGTTTTAGTAGTTATGATAATGATAATAGAGAAAGACTAGAAGAATTAGAAAGTCTTTTTGGAACAACAAGTGATGCAGTTTCGAATAAGTCAATATCAATTAGAGTTTGTAGCTCTATGTATAATTGGTATTTGGAACTACCTGTAATAACACAACAGATGATAAATTTGGGGATGCCAGAAATGACCCTTATGAGGTTTATTGCTTCTTCAAGAACAAATCCTTATGAATCCATAAACAGTATAATTGAGACTTTCGATAATACTGAAATAGGTACATTCAAGAATAGTATTGAACAAAGTTCCAAAGGATATGTTTTCAAGATAGTTGAATCTGTATTCTCCAAATCTGGAATCACTGATAAAGAAGAATGGGCTAATCAACAAACGCAGATTATTAAGAAATCTAACAAATTGGTTGCAGGAATACTTGCTGGAACTGAGATAGTACATTTATATAAGAATGATGTTGATAATATAGAAATCAGTAGGTGGACTAAGAGTAGTTTTGATGCACTTAGAAATATGATTGAAAGAGACATAAAAGAAACTAAAGGAGAAGTACTGTATAAATCGATTGTAATCGATGGACAGGAGAAAGTAGTCGAAGATACAGACCTTTCAGTAAAAGGGAAAACTGTATCTAAGAATTTAAAAAATACGATAGATGCAACAAGAAAGTACATTTCGGACGCTGAGCTAGAAAGTATTATCCTAGCATTAGTTAATGATTATATAAGGTAGGAAAAAATGAAAACAAAACATGTGATTATGTATAGCGGAGGAGCTTCAAGTTCTTATGTAGCAAAATGGGTAACTGATAAATACGGCAAGGAAGATGCAATCTTGTTTTTTACCGAGACTCTTTGGGAAGATGCCGATAATTATAGATTCATGGAAGACTGTGCTGAGTATATTGGATTGGAAATCACCAAAGTAACAGACGGAAGAACACCTGAGGAAGTTTTTTTTGGGGAAAAATTTTTGGGAAATGCGAGGTTTGCTAAGTGTTCAGAAGAGTTAAAGGTTAAGCAAACTCTGATTTATCTTGAGGAACTTAGACTTCAAGGAGTGGAACCTATACTATATTTTGGAATTGGTCCGCATGAAACACAGCGTGCTGAAAGTTTAAAACAGCATTATGCTCATTTTCCACTAGAGCCAGTTGAGTGTAGATTTCCTATGATAGATTCAATAAGTCAGGAAGTTAAAGCAAGATCAATAATTGAAAACGAATGGGGAATAGAATTACCGAGAATGTATAAGCTTGGATTCCACCATGCAAATTGTAAAGGAAGATGTGTAAGAGGCGGATACCATCATTATGCAAATTTATATTTAGAGTGGCCAGATGTATATAAAGAACAGGAAGAGATGGAAGAAAGATTTAGATCACAATATGAGTTGGATGTTTCCATGATGAAAAAGGATGGGAAACCATACACTCTGAAAGAGCATAGAATTAATGTACTAGAGAAAATGAGTCGTGAGGAGTTAGTAGCATATTCAAAAGTAAGGGATGTTGATAATGTACCTTGTTTTTGCTCGTTCTCATAAAAAGGAGATATACTATGGATTATTCAAGTGCGCTTCAAAAAAAGCTTAGAGAAATGACATATTCATCTAAGTTTGATTTTATATCAGATATATTAGGTGAAATTGGGATATCTGTATTAGATGTTGAAGGAGATTTTCTAAATAAATCAAAAATCGAAAAAATTATTGATAATACTGATTTCTCAGTAATATTAGATCCTTTTGTTGTGAAGAAAGTACTTGGGCTGTTATCTTGTGATGAAAAAATGGAATTATTTGGAATGACAAACATTCATGATATTTTTTCTAAAGTCATAAATAAAAAAGAAGTAGATAATAAAAAAGAAATAGTTGTTTCGAGATTAGATAGTAGAGAAAAAAGGTTTTTTGAATTATTAGATTATCAAGTGATTATTAAAAATAGAGTTCTTAGATTACTGAAGAGCGAAAGATTCAAAGAAAATATAATAGTTCATATGCCTACAGGATCAGGGAAAACAAAAACCACAATGCATATATTGATAGATTATTGGTTAGATAAGTGTAAAACACAAGGATTGATTTTGTGGCTTGCACACAGTAAGGAGTTGATTCAACAGGCATATGAATCATTTAATTCATCTTGGAAATCCTTAGGAGTAGGATCGATAGAAAGTTCAATATATAGTGATGATGATTGGTCTCATAGTTATAATGGAATCATTTTTATGACTTATCAGAAACTCAGTTCAATGTATAGAAAATCGTCCGGAAACTATAACGATATAATTGAAAAATGTAAACTTGTTGTTACTGATGAAGCACATTTCGTGGGAGCTAAAGAATGGACAAAGCCTATAAAGGAAATTTCAAAAAAAAGTCCAGTCTTAGGCTTAACTGCTACCCCTGGTAGAACTGGAGATTTAGAGAATATTAAAGAGATAAAAGAAGTGTTTGGAAAAGTAATCTCTATTGATATGAAGACAGCATATATGCTGTCAATGTTACCTCTTGAGTTTTCAGATACTTTCGATGAGAATTACACTTTTGAACCAATAACTGAGTTGCAAAATCTTGGTGTTCTGGCTGTGTTAGAAAGAGAAAAGTTGATAGTAGAAAACTATAAACCAGATGTTTATCAAGCACTATTAGAAGTAAACAATTATGAATCAACTTTAAGAGAGCTGTCGAGGGATCCTTTTAGGAACAATTTAATACTAAAAAGACTTATAGATGTTTACAATGAGGAACTTCAAACTATAGTGTTTGCTTGTAGTAACTCACATGCATATTTGTTGCAGAAATTGTTAATGGTTGAAGGGATAAAATCAGAGGTAGTTACTTCAGATACACCTAAAAATAAAAGAAGGAGTATCATAGAGAGATTTAAGAATTCTGAGTATAAAATACTGATTAACAATCGCGTTCTAACTACCGGGTTTGACTCACCCAATATTGAATGTGTGTTTATCACTAAAGCCTCGGACTCAGTCATTACTTATTCACAAATGATTGGGAGGGGACTGAGAGGACCGGCGATGGGAGGAAACAAAACTTGTAGGTTAATTGATGTTGTAGATAATATAAAGAATTTTGATAATGAAAATACGATTTTTAAGCATTTCAATAAATACTGGAGGTAAGTATTATGGTTACAGAATTGTATAATCCGAAGGGATTGGCGGAGAATAGAGCAATGTCTGCAGTACAGTATAACTCTGTTGCTCATGCAGTTGCAGAGTTAATTGATAATTCCATAGAAGCAGGCGCTGACACTGTTGTTGTTTTTTTGACGGATACAACTGGAGGAATCGAAATTGGTGTTTTGGATAATGGTCGAGGAATGGAACCAGAACTTCTTGAAAAGTCATTAGGACAGGGAAATACTGCAAAAAAAGGAACTACAAGGATAATTGGAAAGTTTGGGGTAGGGTTAAAATCCTCTGGACTTTGGCTGGGTGATAGATTAGAGGTTACCTCTTGGAATAAGCAAAATGCTCCACATAGATCATACCTTGATCGAGAAGAGATTGCAGCAGGGTATATGAAACATGTACCAACTCCTATGGTAGTAACATTCCCACTAGCTGACAAACCAATAAACACAATCACAAAAACAAAACTGCATGTAAGAGAGTTCTATACATCTGGAACTTATATTAAGATCAGTAAAGCTACAAAAATGCCAAAATCTACTAAAAGGTTGTTTGACCATTTAGAAGAAGAACTTGGAAGATTGTTTAGATACTATATTTCAGATGGATTAAGAATCTATATTAAAGATAACAGTAATTTTATATCTAAAAAAATTGATTTAATAGATCCTTGTATGACTCTTGTTGAATCAGGAAAACACCTTAATAAGTATGTTACCCCTACATCAAAAGAGTATAATCTTTTATTGCCAGTTTTGAAAGGAGAGGATACTCTCTTTGAGATGATTGAAAATGGTTACGATGAAATTGAATATATAGATGATGAACTTAGGCGACCTGTTAAAGGTAATATTAGGTATAAAACTACAAGGATTAAGGAAAAATATTATAGAGGCTTATTAGATATTGATCGAAGACCAGGAAAACTAGATGTAGGTAAAGCACTCGAAAGTCTTTCTTATATTTACTTTACAAGATCAAAAAGAGAAATACAGAAAGGCTCTTTTAGGATATATAGAGTTGCCAATAACCCTCAACATAGATGGTGGGGATTAGAGATTATGTTTGAACCTGAGTTGGATAATTTACTTAGAGTCTCGAATAATAAACAAGGGATTAGTTTCGCTCAAGCTACTGCACCCGAGACTCTGTCACACGGCAATTTCTTTAATTACGTAAAGAATGAAATTTTCGAAAGGTTTATTAAACCTGCAGTAAAAGAAAATAAACGTATTGCAACCGAGGTAGAAAGAACAAAAACTCATGTGAATTCAGTAGATAAAGGAAAAGTGTCAAAATCTGCTATTGCAGCAAATATAACCTATGGTAAAAGCAATACTCTTTCTAAAATGTCTGTTGTGAAAGAAAACAAGAGTCAAAATTATGTTCTGGATGACGGAAGGAAGTTTAATGAGAAGTTAACATGTGATGAAGCTAAGTTCCCTTCGACTAGCAAAAATAAGTTTTTAGGATATGAGATACAAGATGGGGTATTTAGAGTTCAACTAAATATTGACTCTTTATATATGACACGATTTTACAATGATTTGTCTCCTGAGGATAAAGAATACTTTAAGATGCTGATTTACTCTTTGTTTAAGGGTGTTGATGAGATGATTGAAGATTTTGATGTGAATAAGAAGTTGATTAATAAAATAAATGAAAACATTTTTAATATGTTAATGGAATATGAGAAATAGAACAAAGACTTTAATCAAGAAAATCATTGTATTATTAAAGAATAATCAAATGCCAATGAAACTATCAGAAATTTATTGTCTTTTAGAAAAAGATGATTTCTTTTTGGGTATGACAAGAGAAGTTCGTGAGGCAAATATTAGAAGATCGATTTATTTATATTGTTTTGATAGAGAAATAAAGAAACCTGAGAATGATTTTATTTTCTATCCTCTACTTCCTAAAGGTACAAGAGGGCAAGCTTTTGGTCTCTACGAATGGAGAGAGACAGACTATCTTTTAAAAAGTAGAAATGTAAATTACAGAAATTCGAGAGAAATGAATGTTTATAAGGAGAAGACAGGTTTTATTTGTGAGTTTGCTCATCTAATTGGAGAAGAACATACCACTTTTACTTGTCAGAGCAATATGAAGGAGTTTGTTGAGGTTCATCACATCGTTCCAATGGAGTATCAATCAATAGTTGGCGAAGATATTAATAATCATAATAACTTAGTAGCCTTGTGCCCGATATGTCACGCACAACTCCATTATGGACTGATTTTAGATAAGGAGAGAATTCTTGAGTATATTTTAAGGGGAAGAGATTTAAATTCTTTAGGATTAAGTGTGGAGGAAACACAATATATTCTGTCGGAGTACTATGGGACATAGAAGCTTGTTACCATTGTAATAATAAGAAAACAAGGCTTTTCAAAGAGGCCTTTTTCTATGCTATAATTTTATTGTTGGAGGTATGCTTAGATGAAGAAAACATTAATAAGTATTGTAATAGTAATTTTAATAATAGTAGGTTTGAGTTTTGATGGTATGGTTGACGGTAAACCTACCTTTTCTTTGAACTGGGTTGTTGATATGTTGGAAGAAAATGAGGATCCAGATCATGGAGAACCTGTAGTAGTTGTAGATGAAGCATCTGTAATTATAAGTGAATATACTGAAGGTTCTAGTAATAATAAGGCCATAGAGTTAGCTAATGTTGGTACGGGTATGGCTAACTTAGAAAGTTATAGATTAGCGTTTTATTATAATGATTCAATAGAACCTGATTACGTTTTATTAAGCGGAACGATTGATCCGAACGGTGTATATGTTATTACTCATAGTAGTTTTGATGAATCATTTACTGATTTTGAGTGGGAAATGGGATTACGTCATAATGGTGATGATGAGTTTGCATTAGAGAGAACATTTGATTTTGGTGAAACATGGGTAGAGATTGATGTTTTTGGCCTACAATCTGAAAGAGGGTTAGAAACTGAGTGGGCAATGGATGTTACGTATGTAAGAAATTACAATATTATGGAAGGTAGCACGGAGTTTAATCAAATAGAATGGACTATCTATGAAACAGACTATTTTGCTGATTTAGGAAACCATTCAACAAGTGGTAATGATTTAGTTGCTCCTGTTATAGAGGTGAATCCGGCTATTTCAAGAGTGTTACAAATAAATACTGAAACTCCTAACTTTGAAGATTATTTCATTGTTCAAGATAATATAGATGGAGAGATGGTTATAACGGATTCTCATATAGAAGGAGAAGAGTTAGTTGATTTATCTAGCCAAGGTTTATATGAGATTACATTAACAGTTACAGATGAAGCTGGTAATGAAGCTACAAAGACTATTACTATAAGAGTATTAGACCCTGACAATACTGAGTTGTTATTAACACCTTATTATGTGTCAGTTGATGGTTTAACTGGAGATGATTTAAAATATGCATTAAATCAATTAATAGATGAACACACAGTATATTCATATGATGAAGTATGGGATATTTTAAAAGAAGCAGATCAAGATCCAAATAACTCTGATAATGTATTACTTCTTTATACAGGATTAAGTTATCCAAAAGAATGTCAAGATCAAGGTGCTTATAGTACATGTGATGATGTATGGAATAGAGAACATGTATGGAGTAAGTCTAGAGGAGACTTTGGTATTGTAGATGGACCAGGTACAGACTTACATCATTTAAGAGCTGCTGATAAGGTAATGAACTCTACAAGAAACAATAGATTGTTTGATGTATGTAATATAGAAGTAGGATATGGTAATGATAAATGTGATTATTGGGCATTCGAACCTAGAGATGAAGTAAAAGGTGATGTAGCAAGAATGTTATTCTA
>PPCM01001154.1_pt1 | contig 13368 bp, 13 predicted proteins | sample 1555541 | NCBI WGS metagenome assembly PPCM01 (sample SAMN05284479, study PRJNA326546) | Marine sediment metagenome, whole genome shotgun sequencing project. | isolation source: marine sediment | place: Germany: Wadden Sea | collected 2012-09-05 | reverse complement strand
TTAACCAGCCCTGTTTGATTCTCGAACAGGGCTGGTTCCCTCCCCTTCCCTCTCGCCTACGCAAAGCTGATACTCCAAACGAAGATTCTTTTGATGTCCAGCGACTGGTTGTTTATGGAACCAAGGGCGAACTGACATCAAAAACCTTCGATGCCTTGGGCCGGTAAACTTGGTTAACCACGCATATCCCCAGTCAAAATGTGCATATGGTCAGTTACTGTGCATAAGCCGGATCAATCCTGCAAGCGTCGCCGGAGCCTTTAAAAATGGGCTGGACGGTCTGATCGGCACGAGCATGGTTTTGTTGGGCATCTTAATTATTGTGCTCGACATGTTTATTTCTATAAACAAGTGTTGCACTTTATAAACATCAGATTTTCGTCTTCATCCTGCAAATTTTGATCTTCCTCTTGGCGCACACAAAAAATTTATCACCATTACTGATTTCGCCATGGCTCAGTCAGCAACACATGATTTTGATGTTTACCAGCCGCGCAACCCCAAGGCAAGCGCATATTACAAATGTGTTGAAAATCATTTTGAAGAACTGGAACGGGCATGGGATGATATGTATGCTTCCCGGCACGGTTTCTGGCGGACATATGTCATCACTGTAATCTATAAGTACCTGGATTGCGGCGATCTCCATTTGGGGTTTGCCAGGGTTCGATGTGAAGAATGCGGTCATGAATACCTGTTGGCATTCTCCTGTAAACGGAGGCAATTCTGCCCCTCCTGTCACCAGAAAAGAGTTGTTGAATATGGAGAATGGCTGCTTACCAATGTCTTGAAGGATGTTCCCCATCGTCAATGGGCCCGTTTTATATAATGTGGCGGTATCCCCAAGCGGTTACGGATTTATTTTCTCTTTGACAGGAAGTTGTTGGCAAAACTATCCATCTGCGCCTGGAAGCTAATAAAGGCATATATAAACTCCACTGCCCCGGATGACAATGCAGTGCCCGGTGCCACTATTGCGGTTCAGACCTATGGAGATTTTTTAAATTTCAATCCACATCTGCATGCCATTGTGTCTGATGGATGTTTTATGGATGACGGTGTTTTCCACATGGCACCGGGATTCATACTGGAAGATCTGGAAAAAATTTTTCAGTATGAGGTTCTGAAAATGCTCAAGAAAGAGGGCAAAATAAATGATGCGGTCATCGAAAATATGCTTTCATGGCGCCATTCCGGTTTCCATGTCTATATCGGTGGCAGAATATATCCTGATAATAAGACCGGTCTTGGCAATCTTGCCCGATACATTATCCGCGCCTGTTTTTCTCAGGAGCGCATGGTCTATATCCCGGCAAAAGAATCGACTGACGGCATTGCCAAGGTGGTCTATACCTCCAGGGACAGAAAGTCACGAAAAATCTTCAATGCCTTGGACTGGCTTGCCAGACTGGTGACCCACATTCCCGGAAGGTATGAGCAGATTGTCCGATACTATGGGTATTATTCAAACAAGTCCCGGGGAATGAGAAACAAGGCAGATGCTGATGATAATATTCCGACTGTTATCCAGAATGAATTATCCTCCAAGGAATTTCGGCAGAAATGGGCACGCTTGATTCAAAAAATCTACGAGGTAGATCCCCTGATCTGCCCAAAATGCCAGGGGCAGATGAAAATAATCAGCTTTATCCGAGAGCTTGGCATAATCGAAAAAATCTTACACCACCTTGGGCTTTGGGATATCCGGAATCATGATCCGCCGCTGCCGGATTCTTCTAACAATATCCCTGAATTGGTTTACGACTATTCCGATTCCCGCTTGCCGGCTTTTGACTATTGGAACTGATGTTTTTTAAATCCTTTACCGGTTTTCCGGCAAGGTATGCTCAAATTCATCTAAAATCGAAAATTGATAACCTGTTTCAATCATCCAATATTGATTTTTCTCTTTTGGCAAATCAAAGTCTATTTCTTGTTCCAGTCGCCTCAGATCCAACCCGGCCCAGACACAACATACTGTACCCAACCCCGACTAAAACCACATTCCCGACTTCGAATAATTTCCCATACATTTCTTGACAAAAAGCAAGTTCCTATCTTGCCGCAGATGATCCCGCCGGGCCGGCCGAGCTTGCACCGTTTCTTTCACCCGGAAAAACCATCACCATGGTGGGCTCTTCGGGCGCGGGCAAATCCACTCTGGTGAACCGGCTGGCGGGAGAAGAGATCAGGGCCACCGGCGGGGTAAGCCAGGCCGTGGGAAAGGGAATGCATACCACCACCACCCGGGATCTGATCCTGCTCCCCTCGGGCGGCATGATCATCGACAACCCCGGCATCCGGGAGATCGCCTTCTGGGATGACGAGGGCGGCATTGATTCCGCATTTCCGGAGATCGAGGCCTGGGCCGAGGAATGTCGCTTCTCTGATTGCAACCACCTGACGGAGCCCGGTTGCAGGGTGTTGGAGGCCGTTGAAACGGGAGAACTCTCCCGGAAAAGGCTGGAGAGCTTCATGAAGATGAAGCGGGAACTTGAATACCTGTCCGAGCGAAAGTACAAAAGCGCGGATCGCATTGAGAAGGAGCGTTGGCAGGAAGTAGCCCTTAAAATCAAGGCAATGAAAAAAGGCCGGGGATGAGTCGGAGCCGCTCCTCTTCCCTTAACAGGGAATGGATAAGCCGAAAGTAATCCTCCCCTTATTAGACCTGATCTTGTTCGACCGACTCTCCCTCCCCCGAGGGCAGGGGGAAGTCGGTCGTTTTTGCCGCCGTGTCCGCACTATAAACCCGCCGTTTCCATTTTTCCAATTAAGACGAAAGGCCTGGCCCACATGATCCCACACTCACAAATCTCTTGCAAATGCCAGGCGGCAGGTATTTATACGTGCTGAAAAACAGGTATTTGTACGCATTGTTAAAAGTTCCTTCCTTTGTTATCGTGAAATATTATTTTAAGTAATACCTCTGAAGAGAAAATGCCGGAGTATTGATTCCTCGGAAGCATTTTTTCTTCTGCGTGCATTGTCGGACACCCAAAGCCTTTGTGGCGGGAGGCAGCCGACATCCGGCACAATTACCTTGTTCGGCCATGGACAACAATCCGCTCCTGCCCTATGACGCTCTCTCCTCTTCCGGCCGGCAACAAAGGCGTAGTACTTCGGCAGTCTGTATATAACCCGGAAACATAAGTCGTGACTTTGAGGTGATTCCATGAAAAGGCCCGTTGTTCTCATACTGATTACATTGCTTTTGCAGCCGTTGTTTTTTGCCGGTGTTTCCCTTGCCGATACCATGGGTGTATTTGGCCCGAATCAGTATGAAAGAACCACGGGGAGTCCCGATGCTTTCATGGAGAGTTTTATCGCAACACCGGGAAGCGGTATCCTTGTAATTCAAAATGGAGAAGAAAACGGCGCCGGTCGCATCAGCAGTGCGGTAATTCTTGTCAACGGGGAGCAGGTACTCGGTCCCAATGACTTCAACCAGCAGGTATTTCAAATGGAAGTTCCCCTTGTTCTTACCGGGGACAATGTCATCTCGATTGAACTAAAGGGTAAATCGGGCAGTTACTTGACCATCCGGGTCGAGCGGGAAGGAGAGCCGGCACCTGCGGTCACATTCGGCGCGACTCCCGAAACCATTGGAGCGGGTGAATCCTGCACCCTGGAATGGGAGGCGCTGGGTGCGGGGAGCGTAACCATTGACCAGGGCATCGGAGCGGTGGGCAGCAGCGGTTCAATAACCGTTAGCCCCACTGAAACAACTACCTATACGATCACGGCCTCCGGAACCGGTGGTACGACAACCGCCGATGTGACGGTCACGGTGCTTTCACCCGTGCCGACGGTAACCCTTTCGGCCCTTCCACAAACCATTGCTCAAGGTGAGCCCGCCGTTCTGAGCTGGACCTCCGCCAATGCCGGCACATGCAGTATCGACAACGGTATCGGAACGGTCGATACCAACGGATCGCTAAATATTACCCCAACGGAAACAACGACTTATACGATCACGGCCTCGGGTGCCGGTGGCGCGGCCACCGCCGATATCACGGTCACGGTGGTTTCCTCCGAGCCGACGGTAACCCTTTCGGCCCTTCCACGGACCATTACTCAAGCTGAGTCCGCCGTTCTGAGCTGGACCTCGGCCAATGCCGGCACATGCAGTATCGACAACGGTATCGGAACGGTCGATACCAACGGATCGCTAAATATTACCCCAACGGAAACAACGACTTATACGATCACGGCCTCGGGTGCCGGTGGCGCGGCCACCGCCGATATCACGGTCACGGTGGTTTCCTCCGAGCCGACGGTAACCCTTTCGGCCCTTCCACAAACCATTACCCAAGGTGAGTCCGCCGTTCTGAGCTGGAGCGCGGCCAATGCCGCCGGCTGCAACATCGAACCGGACATCGGAGCGGTGACGGCCGAGGGCAGCGTCACGGCTACCCCGTCGGCCACCACCACCTATACCCTCACGGCGGAAGGCCCCGGTGGAACGGCGACCGACGCCGTAACGGTAACCGTGGTACACCCCGTTCCCACGGTAAGCCTCGCTGCCGCGCCCCAAAGCATCATCGGCGGAGAGTCCGCCGAATTGAGCTGGAGTTCCACCCATGCCGAAACGCTGACCCTGGACCAGGGCATCGGAACGGTTGCGCTTGAAGGCCGGGTTACGGTTACCCCCACCGAGACCGTCACCTATACCGTGACGGCCGGGGGACCGGGGGGCACTGTCACGGCAAGCGCGACAATAACCGTGATACAACCCCCAACGGCAAGTATCGAGGCATCCCCCGGAACCATCCGCCCGGGAGAATCCGCCGAGCTTGCCTGGAGCACAACCTTTGCCGACACCTGTTGGATCGAGCCGGAGGTGGGAAGCGTGGAGCCCGGTGGAACGGTTTCCGTGTTCCCGGAAACCACCACCACCTACACCCTTTCCGCCACGGGCCAGGGAGGAACGGTCGCCGCGACCGTGACGGTCGTGGTGGAATCCCGCATCACCTTGACGATCACCGAGCCGTCAATGGGCGGATTTATCGAAAGGCGTGATATCCCGGTTCTGGGGACATTCGAAAACAGCTCGGGCGATGAGACCGGCATTATGGTCAACGGTGTGAAGGCATGGGTATTCGGCAACAGCTTCGCGGCAAACCATGTGCCCCTCATGGAGGGGGACAATACCCTGACGGTGACGGCCGTCGATACATCCGGCAACAGCGCAACCTCAACGCTCGATCTTTATGTCGAGACTTCCGAAGTGCACATCACGCTTAATGCGGACATGGAATCCGGCGTCTCTCCGTTGACGGCAACGCTGTCGGTGCATGCCCCTTTCAGCTTCACCACTCCGTCATTCTCCTATTCGGGGCCGGGACAGGTTGAATTTCTTGCCCCAACTGATGATGGTCGATACCCCGTGAAAATAACCGAGCCCGGAATTTACACTTTCACGGTGAATGCCGCGGACGGCAGCGGAAATCCCCATGTGGATACCCTGGCGCTGATGGTAATGGCGCGGGAAGAGCTGGACACGCGACTCAGGGCCAAGTGGGAGGGGCTGAAGTCGGCCCTGATCGCCGGGTATATTGAAAAAGCCCTGACCCATCATCATGGGCGCCATCATGAGAAGTACGATGCGATATACAGGGCCTTGGGAAGTGATCTGCCCTCCCTGGCTCTTCAAATGAAGGAGATATCACCCGTTGTATTTACCGAGGGGCGCGCCAAATACAGGGTGCATCAGGATCACAATATCGACGGTCAAATTGTCACCGTCACCTATTATGTTTATTTCAGCAAAGACGAAAACGGATTATGGAAACTTGAGAAATACTAAAGATGCGGGAGTCCGTGGAGGATAAAATGCAAATACCAATCGAACGGATTTATTAATTTCATATTTCCCGGGGACAAGGAGGCCCCCTTATGAATAAGCTGAAAACTGCATTGAAATACCTGAAGATTGCCGGTTTTCTCTTTATCCTTTTATGTGTTTATATGAATTCCGCTTTCACGCACAAGTTCGGTCCATACCACGGAAAAGTTGTAGATGCTCAAAACGGCGAACCCATTGAGGGAGCTGTTGTACTGGTTGGTTTTCATACCAAAGGAGGCTCCGTCGGGGGATGGGTACATCACTTTCTGGATGCGGTAGAGGTTATAACCAATGAAAAAGGTGAGTTCAGAATCCCCGCGCAACGATACACCGGATTCAAGTTTATGCGGATCTGGGATAAACAATGCGATGCTTTGATATTTTCACCCGGCTACGGTGCATATCCCGGTCATAAGGTTTCATATTCAGAGCCGGAATACAATCCATCATGGACACTTCTTGAAAACACACACGTGACATTTTACTTACCTAAACTCTTAACCCGGAAAGAAAGAAAGGATAATTTGCATAATGTAACTTATCCTGCGGGAACCCCCATCGATTTGATGCCGAACTTAAAGAGGCTTGAAAACAAAGAACGTGTTTATGTTGGTCTGTAACCATATGATGCACAAATATGGACGAAAATAAAGTCATGTGTCTTGGGCAACCTCGTTGCCACGTGAGAGGAAAGGTAAAATGCGTTCACTGAAACTCACCCTAATTATAGTATTTATTGCAACGGTTCTGTGTGGTTGCGCCATCACGCATAAGTTTGGCCCGTATTATGGGAAAGTCGTGGATGTTCAAACCGGAGAACCTATCGAGGGAGCAGTTGTTTTGTTGGGGTTCTTTACCAGGGGAGGCTCCGTCGGGGGGACTCTGACATATCTTATCGATGCCGTGGAAGCGGTTAGCGATGCCGGTGGTGATTTTAGGATTCCTTCCAAGCGCATTACAGGATTCAAGTTGTTGCAGCTCTGGGACAGCAGATGCCGTGCAACCGTTTTCAAACCCGGTTTCGGAAGTTATCCCCTTCATAAGGGAACATATGCCGAGCCGGTGTGCAACCCCTTTTGGACCCTTTATGAGAACACCCATATGACTGTTTATTTACCGAAACTGTTAACTCGGAATGAACGCATGGAGAATTTATCTAAAATAAGAACCCCTGCGGGTATTACCAACGACCTGATGCCGAATTTACTTAGACTCAAAACTGAAGAGCGTGTTAATGTGGGTCTTAAACCATAGATTGCAGCAATATGGAGAAAACCAATATGAAAGCCTTTAAATATAAGTGGTGTGTAATCATTTTTGGAGTTATCATTTTTTCTCAATCTGCCCACGCTTATGATGCGGAAATTGCCCATAGATACATCAATAGGAATGCGGTTCTCTCAAAAAATTCCGAACTTAATACCTTTCTGAAGGAATCCCTTGGTTTCGTGGACGGCCTTAAGACGAAGTTTAACGGGAAAGAAATCGAGATATGGATAGAAGAAGCTGGTACTTCGGAAGATTATCCAGAGTACCGCTCTTTTCGTCATTTTCATGATCCTTTGAAAGAGTGGGATGATGCCGGGTTGTTGTCTCCTGCATACATGTCCGCTGTATATTGGGCGCAGACACCGGACCCCGGCACCGGTTACGACCTTTTCAACGAGTATTCCTGGTGGGGAGCCAGAAACGATTACTACCGCGCGCTGACGACCGGTTCCGCTGACGATTACGCAAAGACATTTCGCTCTCTGGGGCAGCTTATGCACCTTGTTTCAGATGCGGCTTCGCCTGCCCATGTGAGAAAAGACCCCCATATACCGGTAATAGATGGGGATGCATACGAAAAATTTGTCGCAGGCGATATCGAACAAAAAACTTACGGCACTTTTACAACGGTACGATCTGACGGGTCGGGTGAAATCAGGATATCGGCGGAGAATGACCCCTTTCCCTACAAGACGAGTCCATGCTGGTCAAAGGATGGGAAACTGCTGGCTTTCGAGGGGGGGAACGGAACCGATTTCAAGGATATCGTTGTTCTTGACCTCTCCTCCGAGCAGCAGTACCCCGACAACATCCTGAGTGTTATAGATACGACCGTGACGGATCAGGCGGTGGACCAGATGCCGGATTTTTCGCCGGCCGGCCGGAAAATCGCTTTTGTCAGGTGGACCGGGAAAGTCGAGGGCGATCGCGTTGTTGAGATCGATCGCATGAAGGTGGCCGTTTATAATCTCGACACCAATGGCTGGACGACTTTCGAGGACACCGAAGAGCCGGTGTTTTTGTCCAATCCGAAATGGTCTCCAAACGGAGATAGAATCGTATATTACACTTTCCGTGACGGAGATGACGGCATCAGTTACATGATTAACGCGAACGGTTCGGGAAAAGCAACCCTTTTCAACGAATGGTGCAACGATTGCCCCCAAAATTACTACCCCAACTGGTCCCCGAACGGAGAAAAGATTGTTTTCGTGTCCGACAGGGACGATATTGGCGGGCCTCTCGATATCTGGGAAATGAATGTCGCCAACGGCGCTTATAAAAAAATATTCGACGGTGGTTCCTCCAATTGCCTGGGGCCCACATATTCACCCGGCGGCGGACGGATCGCATTTGTCAGGTATGAGACCAACAGACTTCATACCGTGGATTCCTCCGGTGGTAACTTGACCCTTGTGGCGAATAAGAACGAAATAATTCTCTCCCCAAGCTGGTCCTCCGCTTATATTTGGGAATAGCTACCCATTGCTGTAATTGCATGGGGGGGCATATGTATTGCTGCCATGGGCTTCAATAAAAGCAAGTTGGCAGCTTTGAAGTGTGTCAAGCTGCCTATCAAGTTTCAGTACCACACGCCGGAGTATGTCAGTGGTTTCGTGAGCGTCCACCTGAAATCGAAACTCGGCGGGGAGTCGGAAGACCTTCTTGCCTCGAGCACCCGGATCCCCTTCCGGGATCTGCCCACGGAAATCACGTGGATCGAGTTCCTCCTTCCCGAGCCGGCTTCCGTTGAGAACGGACAAATCTATTACCTGAACTGACCGCCTGCGGCAATGCCTCGGGTAATGACGCCGGTGTACGGTGAACGGCCTGCCGGCCCTGGTGAACGGCAACCGGTTCGTGGCCAACCACATCCCCCTTGACCGGGGCGACAATATCATCACCGTCCGTGCCCTCGATACCGAGGGGAACACGGCGGTGGCCCGGCCATCGGTCTTTGCCGAAGCGTACGACCGGCACATTACTCTCTCCTCCGATGCCGTATCCGGTATCTCGCCCATGGAGGTTGCCCTTGACGTCGAAGGAAATTTCCCCATAAGCGAATCATCGGTATCCTACTCGGGTCCGGGAACGGCGGAGTTCCTCGAGGCCGGTGAAACGTACCGGATCCGGTTGACCACCGAGGGAATCCATTACTTCACGGCCGAGGCGGCGGATACATCTCCGTTCACCCCCGTGGACACCTCGGTCCCCGGCATCTTCACCTGCGGATGCGCCCAGACGCCCATGGATGTTCCCGAGTCCGTGGCCCAGTCCTCGAGCGCTGCCGAACGTGCCGCGGAGGTTGTAACCCAATCGGATTCAGCAAAGGAGAAGACCGTTGCCCAACACTAACGAAGGCGAGATCAGGATCGGCATATTCATTTACCACTGCGGGTCCAACATCGCGGGTTACCTCACCATGGAGGCGCTGAAGGAGGACGCAAAGACCCAGCCCCACGTGGTCTACACGGTGAGAAACCTCTACACCTGCTCCGAGAACGGCATCAACGAGATCAAGAAGGCCATCGGCGAGCAAAACCTCAACCGGGTGGTAGTAGCCTCCTGCTCCCCCCGCTCCCATGAGCCCCTGTTCAGAAGCTCCTGCAAGGAGGCCGGGCTCACCCCCTACCTCTTCGAGATGATCAATATCCGCGACCAGTGTTCGTGGGTTCATATGCAGGAGAAGGAGAAGGGAACGGAAAAGGCCAGGAAGCTGATCCGCATGGCCATCGCCAAGGCGGCCCTGCTGACGCCCCAGCCTCCCATCACCTCCGATGTGAACGCAACGGCGCTGGTGATCGGCGGCGGCCTCTCCGGCATCACGTCCGCCCTTTCCCTTGGTGCAAGGGGTTTTGACGTTGCCCTGGTGGAGAAGACCGAGAAGCTGGGCGGCCTCTTCAATCAGCTCAACAAGATCACTCCCACGGGAGACGATGCGGGCGAGGTGATTGCAGCCAAGATCAAGGAGGTGGAGAACCACCCCAAGATCACCCTGTTTACCGAGTCCAAGGTGACCCGGGCCGACGGCTTTATCGGCAAGTACAACGTGGATATCACCACACAGCAGGGCGTGACCAAGCTCGATGTGGGCGTGATCGTGGTTGCCGTGGACGGCAAGGTATTGGTGCCCGAAGGCAAGTACAATTACGACGGGAAGAAAGTCGTGAACCAGCTGGAGATGGAAGGGTTGCTCAAGGGCGGACTTTCAGGCGACGTGCAGAACGTGGTCATGATCCAGTGTGTTGGAAGCCGTGACGAGGAGCGCCCCTACTGCGCCAAGATCTGCTGCCAGACCGCCGTGAAGAACGCACTTGAGGTCAGGAAGAACAACCCCAAGGCCAAGGTGTCCATTCTCTACCGCGATATGCAGATGTACGGAGTGGAGAACGAGGAGCTCTTCCGCGAGTCCAAGATGAACGGCGTGCGCTATATCAACTACGCTCCCGAGAATGCCCCCGAGGTCACTGAAAACGGCGTCAAGGTCTTCCATCAGCTGATGGGCGAGGAGATCACCCTGCCCGCGGACCTCGTGGTACTTTCCACGCCGGTGGTTCCCCAGGACGATGCGGACGATACCTCCAAGCTCCTCAGGGTGCCCGTGGACGAGAACGGATTCTTCCTTGAGGGTCATGTGAAGCTCAAGCCCCTCGCCTATCTTATTTAATTTGGTGCAACGGACGGCGTGTACCTCTGCGGATGCGCCCGTTTCCCCGCGAACGCAAGGGAATCGGTGGCACAGGGTCTTGGAGCGGCTGCAAGGGCTTCCATTCCCCTGGCAAAGGGTTCCATCCGGGTGGAGCCGATTATCTCGGTTCTGTCGGACGTGGATGCCTGCCGGGGCTGCGGACTCTGCACGGCCCTCTGCCCCTACGGCGCACTGGAGATCAAGGAGACGGAGATCGGAAGAAAAGTCCACGTGATCGATGTTGCCTGCAAGGGATGCGGTATCTGCGCATCCACCTGCTACCAGCATGCGCTCAGCATCAACTCGTTCACGGACGCGCAGATCGAATCTCAGATCGACGCATTTCTCAACGCTTAAGAGACTTTCGGGCCGCGCATCCCGCGGCCCCGTAAAGATATGACCAAGGAGGTATCCATTGGCCGAGTTCGTACCAAAAATTCTCACCTTCTGCTGCACCTGGTGAGGATACTCCGCTGCTGATTTAGCTGGAGTTTCCAGACTACAATATTCAACGGATGTCAATATCATTCGAATCATGTGTACAGGCCGGATCGATCCCGCAACCGTCGCAGGGGCCTTCAAGAAGGGTCTCGACGGCCTTATGGTGGTGGGATGCTATTTCGGGGACTGTCATTATATAACGGGTAACCATCAGGGCCAGGCCAAGATGAACATGACCCAGAAACTTCTCAGGTACGTGGGCCTCAACCAGGAGCGCGTGGCCTTTGCCCAGTGCTCGTCGGGAGAGGCGTCCCGGTTCGTTGAGCTGGTTTCCGAATTCGGAGACAAGATCAAGGAGCTCGGCCCCCTTGGAAGCGGCAGCGATACCGTTCAGGGAGAGGACCTGACCAAAAAGCTCACCGTTGCCGAGAGGGTTCTTGCCACAGAGAAGATGCGCTGGGTGATCGGTAAGCGCAGTGTCTTCATGGAGTCGGGCAATATGTACGGCGAGGTCTACACGGACCACGAGTTCAGCCGCGCCATCGATATGGTGATCGTGGAGGAGACCGATGTTCAGGAGATTCTCTTGAACCTCAATGACGGTCCCCTTTCCGTGAAGGATCTGGCGGACAGGATGAACATGCCTGCGTCAAGGGTCTTCCGGTACGTCACCGCCCTCAAGAGAAAGGAGATGGTGGCCCTGGACAAGGTCGACGGCCAGACCCCTTACTACAGACTCATTCCCCAAGAGGTGCAAGCAAGTGGACAATAAAAAAGTATTGATCGTCGGCGGCGGCCTCGACGGGGTACAGCAAGCACTCGAGAAGGCCGAGGCCGGAGCGAAAGTTACGGTAATCGACAGGTTTCCCAACCTGGGCGCGGAGAGAATTCCCCGTGATCGTCTGATCAAGCCGGAGGAGGCGTTCGTCAATCCGGATCTCGCCAAGGTGAAGGAAAGCGAAAACATCACGGTTCTCACCCAGAGCTATCTGAAAAAGATAAAGAAGGGCGAGGACGGAACGGTAGCGGCAAAGATCAAGAAGCCCAGCCTCCTCGTGGACAACGAGAAGTGCACGGACTGCAAGGCCTGCATCAAGGTCTGCCCCGTGAACATGCTGGACGACTTCAGCGAGGGCCTCGAGTTCCGTACCGCCGTGGATTACTCCAATCCCAAGACGGGCGAGTACAATATCTTCAAGGAAGATATGCCCATCTGCCAGAAGAGCTGCCCCATCAACCTGGATATCAGGACCTATGCGGGCCAGATCGCTGACGGAAAGCATAAGGAGGCCCTCGGCACCATCAGGGAGCGCCTTTCCCTTCCCGGAAGTATCGGCCGAGTCTGTCCCCATCCCTGCGAGACCGCGTGCAACCGGCAGTACCTGGATGATCCCATCAGCATCTGCTTCCTGAAGCGTTTCGTGGCGGACGTTGAGATGAACTCGGGTGTCGATCCCATGTACGAGACGCCGGACAAGAAGTTCGACGAGAAGATCGCCATCATCGGTTCCGGCCCTGCGGGCCTTACCGTTGCATACGACCTTGCGCGGGAAGGCTACAAGAATATCGTGATCCACGAGGCCCTGCCCGCCAATTTTAAATAAGACTGGCGGCGGTTACCTCTGGGTGGGTATTCCCGAGTACAGGCTTCCCAAGAAGCTCCTCCAGCGCGAGGTGGATCTTATCGCCAACATGGGTGTTGAGATCAAGTACAACTCCAGGGTGGGCACCGATATCACCATGGAGCAGCTCCGTAAGGAAAACGACGCCGTGTTTATCGGCGCGGGCTGCCACAAGGGCATCAAACTCCGCTGCCCCGGCGAGGACGACTTCGACGGCATCGTGGACTGCGTCACCTTCCTCAGGGAGCAGGCGCTGGGCCAGAGATCCGAGGGCAAGGGCAAGCTCGTGGTCATCGACTCCGCGCGTGTTGGCTGGAGAATGGGCTACGAGGAGGTGTACATCGCCTACCGTCGTACCCGCAAGGAGATGCCCGCCAACCCCTGGGAGATCGACGAGGCGGAACACGAGGGCGTCAACATGCAGTACCTCACCGCGCCCGTTGAGATCCTCGGCGAGAACGGCAAGGTCACCGGCATGAAATGCGTGAAGATGGGCCTCGGCG
>PPCM01001153.1_pt1 | contig 13377 bp, 10 predicted proteins | sample 1555541 | NCBI WGS metagenome assembly PPCM01 (sample SAMN05284479, study PRJNA326546) | Marine sediment metagenome, whole genome shotgun sequencing project. | isolation source: marine sediment | place: Germany: Wadden Sea | collected 2012-09-05 | reverse complement strand
CGTATTCCCTGCCTTAGTCCATTGTTCAAAAATGGGAATGAGTCCGCTCATTTCCACCTCTTGCATGGGCAATGGCGAAGACTCAAAGATGCGTCTGAAAATACGTTCACTTCTGGCTCTGCTCTCTTCTGCTTCTCTGCGAAGAGTTATATCCCGAAGAGCGGTAATTCGAATTTTTTTACCACCGTGGCTGCTCATGCGGGCCTGCACTTCGCACGGGAAAGAAGTCCCGTCCCGGCGCAAGGCCGTAGTCATATATGGGATTGTATCTTCGCTGAGAATGAGTTTTTCGGCTACAAAATCACGTGAATCCTGATGGAAAAATTGCAACAGATGCACCCCCTCAATACCTTGCGCCACATAACCGAACATTTTTTCCGCAGTTTTATTCATATTGATGAGGATACCGTTCTCGGAAAGAAAAATAGCTTCAAATGAGGCCATAGAAAGTTGCTTATAACGTTCTTCACTTTCCAGAAGCATAGACTCTGCTCTTTCCCTCTCAGATATTTCCTTATGCAATCTCCGGTTCCAATAAAGCACTCCGCAAAAGACAAGCAAAAACACTCCCGAAACTTTCAAGGCCATACTCCAAACCTTTGAAGAATCAAGAACGGAATCAATTTTCAACCTGATCCAACGTTCGGATATTGCATTCTTTTCAGATACTGAGATTGATTCCAGCACCTTATTCAAGATGCCCTGCATGATTTGCCAGTCATCACGGACCGCCATGGCAAGGTTGTTATTGGCCCACGGAGTTGGCGAGGCTACACGAAGATTATACAGGCCGCGTTTGTTGATTTCATAACTGGAGACTGCGAGGTTGGCTATACAGGCATCGGCCTCTCCGAGTGAAACGGCCTCCAATACCTCGGCAATATTGTTACGGAAAAGATAATCAAAATTCAAATCAGGATAGTCATTGGTAAGCTTGCTGTAAGTTGCCAAAAACTTAACTACGGCGATCTTTCTGCCTTCCAAATCATTTATCCGGGACACAAGGGGGGCATCTTCACGGGTAATAATAACCAACGGATAACTAAGGTATGTCTCGGTATAAACCAGATACTTCTGTCTTTCCGGTGTTTGTGAAATACATGGAAACAGATCAATCTGCTTACTACGGCCCATCTCAAGAGCTTCTTTGAAAGAAATACCATATACCGGTTTCAGCTTAATCCCCAATCGACCCTCTACTAAATCGAGATAGCTGGACACCATACCTTTAAAAACAGGGACACCGGATTCATTTTCAACATATTGGAAAGGCGGAAACTTAACTCCTACTCCAAGACGAAGAACCGGATGTTGCAATAGAAAAGCCTGTTCCTCTTCAGTCAGATTCTTTTCCGCCCACTTGCTGCTGGAACGACTTGCACCATCCGCAACAGGAACAGCACAATATAATACATAAAAAGACAATATAAACAGTATAGTAAGTATCTTTTTCTTATAGCTACTCATTATAGTCATGCTTTATCCGCTTTCTGTTAACGGTTATGTTATTGTGAACAATAGCAGACAAATAAAGGAATAAACAAGAAATTTAACACAACTTCAAGTTATAGTGACACACTTTAATACTATACTGTCATTTCCCGGCTGTTACGCACCGCCTCCCTAGGTGTAAAACCAAAATGGCGTTTGAATTCACGACTGAATTGAGACGTACTCTCATAGCCGACGAGATGTGCAGCTGAACTGACTTGTTCTCCCTCTACGGCCATGAACTGACGGGCTTTTTCCAACCTGATCCTTTTCAGGTACTGCACTGGGGTCAATGCGGTTACTGCCTTAAAATGATTGTAGAATGAGCGTACAGACATATTGGCTCCTTCAGCCAGCTTATCAATATCGATTCCGCTGCTGTAATTGTCATGAATAAAACGCAGGGATTTGGCGATCAGGGCGTAATCCGATTCACCGAAAGCAGCTGAAGCAAGCAGATGCCCATGTTTACCCATCAGAATATGGTAGTATATTTCCCGGATGATCTGATATCCAAAAATATTAGCTTCCTTGCGTGATTTAAGAGCCTTAAGAAGACGGATAGCAGGATCAATCACATTATCTGCAAGCGGCTCGAAATATATCCCCGGAGAACTGGGAACCTTTCCCAGAGTATGCTTGTCATAGCTGTTGATTGATTCCACAAGATCCTGAATTACCTTGAAATCAAGGGGAACTGTAATACTGAACAGAGGCCTGTCCCCGGCAGGCACAACTTCGATATCCAACGGCACAATGGCGGGAACAACCAGAAACTCATCTTCGCCGTAAGTGTATGTGACATCACTCAAATGGCATTTTTTGTGTCCGTCTACTGCTATGCAGAAACACTGCTCATAAATCAGCGGAACTTTAGGTTTGTGCTCGGCAACCCGGAAGAGGGTAACTTCTTCCAAAAAAGTTTCATTCAACCCTTCACGCACCGCCCCATCATCAAGAGCTTCTTTTAATTCATTCAGCAAATTTCTATTTTGACTCATTTTATTCTCCTTCAATAGCAGCATCCTGTGTTACCCTGCTATCCATTGTTCAAAAATGATTCTACTAAAATGTTCTGATCTTGCAAAATAAGGCAAACTGTTTGCAAAAATAGGTATTCATAAAACGACTCCCTCAGGGCATAAACTAATTCAAACATAATCAAAAACAGGAGTTAACATGCTTAATTTTTCCTTTTACAATCCGACCAATATTGTTTTCGGCGACGGACAGCTTCAGGAACTGGATAATCTTGTTCCTAAAAATACAAAAGTACTCATCACCTATGGCGGCGGCAGTGCCAAGAAGACCGGCCTGCTCGACCGGGTAAATTCTGAACTTGCCAAAAGTGAACGTACTGTCATCGAATTCGGAGGAATCCCGGCCAACCCGAGATTTGACGTACTTATGGAAGCGGTAAAAATCGTCCGCGATGAAAACATCGACTTCATACTCGCTGTCGGCGGCGGTTCCGTTATTGACGGAACCAAATTCATATCCCTGTCTGCTCCGGCAAAAGAATACGAAGGACGTGAACGGGAACTCATGAGATTCGGATTTACCCCTGTCCCAGTTGATTTCGCTATTCCCTTCGGAACCGTTCTGACCCTTCCGGCCACAGGCTCCGAGATGAACAACGGTGCAGTAATCAGTGACGGTGAAGACAAACTCCCGGTTTTCTCCACCCACACTTTTCCGAAATTCTCTATCCTCGATCCTAAAATAACCTTCACCCTGCCCAAGACACAGGTTGCAAACGGCGTGGTAGACACCTTCATCCACACCATTGAACAATACCTGACCTATCCTGCGGAAGGACGTTTTCAGGACCGCACCGCAGAAGGTATTCTACAGACCCTGATTGAAATAGGTGAAACCACCGTTAACGAACCTGAAAATTACGATGCACGCGCCAACCTCGTATGGTGCTCTACCATGGCTCTGAACGGTCTCATCGGTGCAGGCGTGCCGCAGGACTGGACCACTCACATGATCGGGCACGAACTGACCGCCCTGACCGGTCTGGACCACGGCAAAACCCTGGCTGTGATGCAGCTTGCCAACTGGAAAGTCCGCCGCGCTGAAAAGCGTGAAAAACTCATCCAGTACGCTGAACGGGTCTGGGATATCCGCGAAGGCGACGATGACGCACGCATTGATCAGGCCATCGCCAAAACCGAAGAATTCTTCAACAGCATCGGTATGCATACCCGCCTCTCCGCTTACGATATCAAAGAAGATATTATAGACCGTGTGGTTGCAGGACTTGAAAAGCATGGCATGACCCAGCTTTCCGAGCGTGGCGATGTTACGCTTGAGGTTTCACGCAAGATGCTGGAAACAGCTCTGTAATCGGCTCAGATATTCTATCTATAAACACAAAAGGCATCCCGCTTAAAAAGCGGGATGCCTTTTCAATTTTCACATAATCATCCAGCAAAAACTATATCTCGACCTTGAACGGCCAGCCCATTATGCCGCCTTCCATGACTTTGACATTGGTCCAGCCGTTTGCTTCAAGTACCCGCTGAGCTTCATATCCGCGCATGGATATTTTACAGAAAGTAATAATTTCAACACTCTTATCCTGCGGAAGTTCTTCCAGCGAATTTCTTAATTTTCCTAATGGAATGAGCTTTTCCCCGACATTGAGGCGCATTTCATCAAATTCATCCGGCGCACGGACATCAAGAACAAATGGCTGCTCCCCGGCATCCAGTTTTTCCTTAACCAGCGCATTACTGATCCCGGTCATCTGCCCGGAGATTTTATTATCAAGGATGTGCGCCGTGGTGATGAAATGATCAATAGCCAGCGAGAACGGGGGCGCATACGGCAGATCGGCCATGCCTACCTCATAGATGGTATTGCCGTTCATGACGGCCATGGCGGCCTCAGCCAACTGACGATTCACTTCACCGGGCCCCACACACTGGAAACCGAGAATCCGTCCGGTGTTTGCATCCGCAACCATCTTGGAAACCAGCAGTTTAGACCTCATGAATCCCGGTTTATCAGGGCTGGCGTTGGTCGCAGTGACGACCTCGTAACCTTCGTCCCTGGCACGCTGTTCGGAAAGTCCGGTCGCTCCGGCACTGAGATCAAACACCTTGCAGATACCGCTGTTCACTGTGCCGGGAAACTTACATTTATTTCCACGAGCAATATTATCAGCAACCACGCGCGCCTCAAGGTTGGCAAGGTCGCCGTAAGGAGCAAAAGTCTTTTTACCTGTAATGCGGTGGTTGATCTCAACACAATCCCCGGCTGCATAAATATCAGGATCGGAAGTGCGCATAAATTCATCAACCGCAATGCCGCCGAAACCACCGAGCTTAATCCCCGCATCAGCAGCCAATTTAGCATTAGGGACAACTCCGATAGCAACAACAGCCAGTTCGCAGGGAATCACGGAACCGTCGTTGAGCTTGACCCCGGTCAGCCTGCCATTCTCACCGAGGAATTCAGCCACCCCGTTATCCGTATGGACAGTGACTCCTTTGGAGGCAACATGCTTTTCCACCAGCTTGGCAATTTCCCAATCAAGGAACATGAGCAGCTGCGAGAGCATCTCAACCACATTGACGTTCATGCCGGATTCGGAAAGAGCCTCGCATACTTCGATTCCAATCAGCCCGCCACCGACGATGACTGCATTCTTAACTTTACCGGAATCAACCAGTTCGCGCAGCTTGTCCGCATCACGCATTTCAGAAAGAGAACGCACTCCTTCAAGCTCAATTCCCGGAATGGGAGGACGGCGCGGAGTGGCCCCGGTGCAAAGCACCAGCTTATCGTATTCAATGTTTGATGATTCCCCGGTAGCTATATTGGTGCAGACCACAGTCTTATTCCGACGGTCAATAGAGGTTACTTCGGTATTGACTCTGGCTTTCACACCCTTGGCAGCAGCAAAAAAAGATTCATCCCGTACAACGCCGGTGGGTGTTGCAAGAAGAGCGTTACGCTCGTCAAAATTACCGCCGATGTAATACGGATAACCGCAGGACGCCATGGAAAGCTCCGGGGCTTTCTGAAGCAGAGTAACTTCCGCCCCGGCATCAAGCCGTTTGGAACGGGCGGCGGCTTTTGGTCCTGCTGCGGAACCACCGATGACAACAATTTTTCTGGCACTCATATGTTTCTCCTTTCGCTTTCAGTTTGTTCAATCAAATTTGAGGACTGGATTGTCAGGTCTTTTTAAAAGCACCTTATACGGCTACAGTCGCTGCGCATTGATCGAGATCAATGAAAGCTGTTTTTTACAAGAAACACACATAATTAATAGGATAATCAAAATATCCACACCGGGTCCGGCTATACATCCTCCGCCTTCCCTGATTTCCGTAAATGCAGAAGGATAACTGCAAATGGCATTTCTAATAGACGAAAAGCTTCTACTCACGTATCTTTTAAATAAAAATAAAACATTCTCAAAAGGTGCACAGTGGATTCAAAAAAGCCAACATACGAAGAGCTTGAACAACGCATAGCAGAGCTTGAAAAACAAAGCTTAGCTGCTAAATGCAATGATTCCGTGCATTCAATTTTGGATACAACTGACGATACCACCTACATTCAACAGCTGTCGGACAATAAAGACTACTTGGATGCCCTCTTCAATTCCACACTCAGTGGCGTCATAGTGGTCGACGCTGACTCCCGTAAAATTGTAGATATCAACGAGACAGCCCTTGAAATGCTCGGACGCAGCAAAAACAAGGTTGTTGGCAAAGAATGCCACAACTTTGTATGTCCGGCAGAAAGAGGAAAATGCCCTATTGCTGATCTCGGCCATACAGTAGACAGATCTGAAAGGATTCTACTTACGGTTAATGGCGGAAGCCGGAAAATCCTAAAAACAGTTAAAACCTTAGCAGTCGCTGAAAAAAATCTTTATATTGAGAGCTTTATCGACATTACTGACCTGAAAGAAGCAGAACAAGCCCGCGAGAAGCTCATAGAAGAACTGTCTGAAGCGCTGGAAAAAGTAAAAGTTCTCAGCGGATTGATGCCGATTTGCGCCAAGTGCAAAAAAATACGTGACGATAAAGGTTACTGGAATAACCTCGAGTCATATATCGAAAAATACTCTGAAGCATCCTTCAGTCATGGAATATGCCCGGAATGCTCCGACAAGATGTACGGGGACCAAGACTGGTATATCAAAGGCAAAAAAAAGCGAAAAAATGATAAAGAATAAAATTAAAAGGTGCGTAAAACAATTTACGCACCTTTTTTTTGGATTCTGATTTATTCAAAAGTTGGCATTTTTCAACCGACCACAGACTCCCTTCCATAGTGCCGACCGGAGACCACCATGCTTCGGGAAAAATATCATTTTCTGGACTAAACCCCGTATAACTTCTGATTTATTAAATCCTATCAAAAAGCATCAATTTAAAAGCATCTCACCTAACCGTTTTAATTAACACAAAAACTATATCGATATCGGTCAAAGCAAAAGAAAAACTCATACTTATAATTGATTTTTATCATATCCATATCATTATTTCAGCCATTCAAGACTTACTTACTGATTATTTTTGAGATATAGTATTCTTAAAACAGGGAAAGCTATGAAGCGTATAATTTACACAGTCTTAATTCTGATACTGAGCACATATCAAACCGCTCTATGCGATGAGGACACAATTGTGTGGTATCATGCGGACTATCCTCCCGGCTCTATCTGCAAAGGACCGCTAAAAGGGAAAGGCTACCATGATCAATTCATGAAAAGCCTTAGGGACAAACTACCGGAATATACTCACACTTATCGAGTCGCGAACTATAGTCGAATAGCAAAACAGCTCAGCATTTCAAACGGTTGCTGCATAACCATATACAAAACTAAAGAACGCTTAAAATACATTGAGTATACCCAACCGACAATACTTGGACTGACAAATGGTGTGCACATTCTTACAAAAAATTTATACAAGTTTAAACCATTCATCAATCCAGCTGGACAGATCTCAATAATTGACCTTCTGGAAAACACAAACCTGCGCATGGGTATTTCAAAAGGCAGACGCTATACGGGAGTCCTTGATGACTGGATAGAAAAAAATGCAGGTTCAAACAATCTATACACCTATTATAAAAAGGACATCTTTGAAGGGCTTATCAAGCTGCTTGAAGCTGAACGCAACGTTGACTTTGTGATAGGGCATCCACAAGAAATTTCATGGCTTTTAAAGCAAGGTATTGTCGAAGACAAATTCCTGTTCATCCCCATCAAAGAACTGAATCCCTACAGTATTGCGTACATAGGTTGCACAAAAAATAAATGGGGGAAAAAGGTGGTTTCAAAGATCAATAAATTATTAAACCACACATACGACCCTGACTACATACAAGCACACCAGTCATACCTGCCCCCGGAAGGGATAAAACTGCATAATGCATATCTGAAAAAGGTCTTTCCAGCGAACTGCGGCCCTGCTGAAAAATAAAAAAACGGACACAAGCACAAAGCCTGTGTCCGTTTTTCACAATCAAATTTGAATCTGCTTAATTAGGCAGCTTGCGATGCATTTTTTCCGGTGCAGGATCAGCGATATCGCCATAGGTCTGGCGACCTTCATGATCTTCAGGAAGATGCTCTGTCACAGGCATGCCTTCTTCGTTAACAAACAGCATGCAATGACAGTACTTATATGTCTTCATATCTGAACAGGGACAAAGCCATTCGCGCTCCGCAACAGCCTGCTGCTTATCAGGATAAAAACGGCAGGGACAAAGGGGTCGCTTCAAGTCATCCAGATGCATCGCCAGTCCGGTTGTAACCGCATCAGAAACATCCTTCATGGGATGAAGGTTCAGCCCAGTGCGTTCACAATACTTTTCCACATAAGTGGCGACCAGTTTTTCATTTTTTTCTGTAGGCTTAGACAAATCTTTCACCATAGAGATTGATAGTTTTTTAAAAAATAGCACAAAACCGCATATAAACATTTTCGTGCTCAAGCAGCGGTTTATTAGCATTCATTGCAACAGAAAGAAAGGAGAAGTTATCTGTAAAAATTTTATAGAATCCCACAGAATCAAAGACGTGTCAAAAGAGGAAGCAATTCCATAATATTACTGAGTTCAATATAATCCCGTCCGCAAAGATCCTCCTTGCAGACGACCTCATGCACCCATGTAGTATGAAAAGGAATATGTGCTGCACTCGCACCGATACAGACAACAGGCAGGACATCAGACTTAACGGAATTACCCACCATCAGGAATTCATTACAACTAATATTATGCTCGCTGAGAATACGCCTGTAAGCGGCTTCATCTTTCTCTGGAAGAATTTCAATCTGCTCAAAATACGATGACATACCGGAAAGATCTATTTTCCGCTGCTGTTCGGCAAAATCACCTTTGGTTATCATAAACAAGCGGTAGTCCGGCTCCAAAGCGCTTAAAACGTCTTTAACGCCTGCTATTGGCTCCACAGGTTTAACAAGCATATCCCGCCCTATCTCAATGAGATAATCCAACTCAGAGCTTTTAATTATGCCCGGAACAACTATATTAGCCGCCTCAATCATTGAAATGACAAAACTCTTCACCCCGTAACCGAACACAGGAACATTAAGGGACTGGGTCCGCTCCAAAACATTCAGAAACTCTTCTTCCGGAACGTAAACAGACAAAAGCCGCGCAGCAGCAGCTTTAGCCTGATCAAAAAAAGTCTCATTGACCCACAAAGTATCATCAGCATCAAAGGCCACAGCTTTGATAGTTCCATAAAACATTCAAATTCTCCTTGCGCAGAAATTAAGCACTGACGGCAGCAAGTCAAATTAACCACGAAGAAGGCACGGCCCTTTTCGAACCGTGCCTGATAAAATCCTACAATCCCGCAATTAGATGGTCAGCGAAAAATCGATAGCTTCAGCAGGACAGACCTGTATGCAACTGCCGCACTCATCGCAGCGAGAACCGTTCACCCTGTACCCGTCTTCACTCTCAATTGCTTTGAAAGTACACGCCGCCATACATTCGCCGCAGCGGACACATTTATCAGGATCTATTCTAACGCCTGCATCATTAAACTCTCCGCCTCCAAATGCGAAGCGGGTCCGCAAAAGCTTATGGTCACGGTGTTCCATTTCAAAATCAAAATCAAAAATCTCGCCCTTTCCTTTATATATACAGAACAGACGGATAGATGGATAACGAGCATGATCCTCACGCACATATTCATGGATAGGGCTCCCTGCCGCTGCCTTTTCACGCAACTCATCCATAGGAACCTCGCGGGCTTCCCCGGTTATCCGCAGAGTATATCCCGGGGGGAAATAGGGCTGTCCATCTTTATTTTTGCCTTCTTTACGGCTGGTAGGATAAATCCCGCATATGGAAATCTGCGGATTTGCTTTCAGCTGCCGGAAAAATGGTTTCACATCCATAGTAAGGAAATATAGTCCTTCATCATCACCGCCGCAAAGACTTACTATGCGGCTATGCATAGTTTCACCCTCAAGTGTGGTCATGCTCAGGCAACCGATCTTCTCAGCTGCTTCGGTTATCTCTTTCAAAGTCATCAGCTTTCTCCTTGTCTGGGAATTAAACTGTGTACTTTCTATTAACCGGGACCAGCGAAGAGAAGGCGATATTATGCTAATTGCTGGTACTTTCCTCTCATGTGTTCACGAAAGACGGATGGACTGAAACCTGTTTCGCGCTTAAAAAATTTTCCAAAATATGAAGGATCTTCAAACTTCAATTCATAACATATTTCTGAGATATTGAGATCGGAATTGGCAAGCATACGTTTAGCAGAGGTTACCAGCTCATTTCGCACTATCTGCCCCGGAGTCAGACAGGTGGCTTCTTTAATCACCGCACTGAGTCTGCTGACACTGATATTCATGAGCTCTGCATAATCCTGCACTCGTAACTGCTGACTATGATCAGCAGCGACCAGCTTTTTGAATTCTCGGACAATACGGTTCTCAGCCCGAGCACCCGGCCCACTCAAACGGTCAGCAAACATTCGCTGCAATCCGATCATGAAAATATGAAAGTATGACCGAAGAACGGTTTCAAATCCGGTCTTACGCTCACTGAATTCCCGGCAAAGGCTGAATAGAACCCCGGACAACTCAGCCTTCTGTCCCGACGAAAGCATAAACATGGGAGAATTGACCACGCTGTTGAAAAATTCCAGCTCAAAAGCATTATGAACCGGGGCTTCGGGCGACTTCAAAAATTCATCAGTAAAAACCATCACAAAGCCGTCCACACCGCCATCCGGATTCCACAAATGGAGTTGCCCCGGAGAGACGAAATAAAGAGAACCGGGAATAATATCGTATGTTTCAAAATCAATAACACAACTCCCGGAGCCGGAAGACACATAATGCACCACATAAAAATCATGCATATGCGGCTCTCGAACATCACTGATCGGGCATCCGGTACCGTCGGTAAAGGGATAAATCTTAAAACTGGTATCTATACCAATCAATTCGTCTGCTTTGTGTAATGTTTGGGTCTCTTTCATACGGTTGCCATTATCATTTGCTCTGAACAAGCATCAAGAACAAAAAACATACTTTTTAACCGAATTCACATAGATATCCGCAATACGTTTATCATTGAGATGTTTCAGTTGAAAAATGAAGATTAATATCCAACTATATGATAAAGTTGAAACATAACTCGTAAAACAAATTAAATATGGAGTAATTATGGGAATTCTTGACGGCTTAATGGGCAACGCATCAGAAGTAAGCGTTGAAGATGTCCAGGAGGAGCTCTCCCCTATTCTGGCAGATAGTGAAAAGGTTGAACGGGCTTTTAAAGTTATCCGCGACATGTACGTTTTCACTACAGGACGTTTAATCCTCATCGACAAACAAGGGCTAACAGGTAAAAAGGTCGAATATATGTCCATACCGTACAAATCCATCTCGACCTTTTCTGTAGAAACTGCCGGACATTTCGATATGGATTCCGAACTTAAGATGTGGGTATCAGGACGCCGGGACCCGATTCTCAAAGAGTTGAAAAAAGGCAGTGACGTTGTGGGCATCCAGAAACTGCTGGCAAATAAACTCCTGAAATAGCATCTGCCAGCGCAGTTGATTGCCGCAGACTCATAATAGCTGGGACATACGCATTTTGTTATTAGGAAGAATATTTCCGATCATGTAACAATATACAAAGCCTGCCGTAGCCGGCAGGCTTTTTTAACTGATAAAACTTGATTACCGCCAGTTGAATCCCTACACTCTCCGCACGCAAATAATTCCAGCAAAGGATAAGAATATAATGGGATACAAAAACACAAAAGAATGCCTTGATGCTCTTGAAGCCAAGGGAGACCTGTTAAGAATAGATCAGGAAATCGACCCGAATATTGAAGCAGGAGTCATCCAGCGGCGCGTATTTGAGGCCAAAGGACCTGCCCTGCTTTTTACTAATGTAAAGGGTTGCAAATTTCCCATGGCCGGAAACATTTTCGGTACCAAGGAAAGATTGAACTTCATCTTCCGTGATACAATTGAAACCGTGGAACGATTGATGAAGCTGAAAATGTATCCCATGGAAGCTATCAAACGGCCCTGGAAATACCTCGGCGCGCCTCGCACGGCCTATCACACCATGCCGCGTAAACTTTCTGAAGGGCCGGTCACCGCCAATGAAACAACTATTTCGGAACTACCACAGCTGAAATCATGGCCTATGGACGGCGGAGCTTTTGTCACCCTGCCGCAGGTATATTCCGAGAGCCCGGAAAATCCCGGTTTCGCAGGATCAAACATAGGTATGTACCGGGTGCAGCTTTCCGGCAACGAATACACCAACACCGAAGTCGGGCTGCACTACCAGATTCACCGCGGCATCGGGCATCACCATGCACAGGCCTTGAAAAAAGGAGAGCAGCTCAAAGTTAATATAGTTGTCGGCGGTGCTCCGTCCATGACCATTGCCGCTGTAATGCCCTTACCCGAAGGATTAGCTGAAATTTTCTTTGCCGGATCACTGGGCGGCCACCGCATCCCTATGGTGGTGCGTCCAAATGGGCTGCCAGTACCTGCCGAGGCTGATTTCTGCATCTGCGGAACCATCAGCAATGAGCAAAAACCGGAAGGACCATTCGGAGACCATATCGGCTACTACAGCCTGACTCACGACTTCCCGGTCCTCAAGGTTAATAAAGTCTACCACCGCAGCGATGCAATCTGGCCTTTCACTACAGTTGGACGCCCTCCGCAGGAAGATACCATGTTCGGTGATTTCATCCATGAACTTACCTCAGAACTGGTTCCCTCAGTCTTTACCGGAGTTCATGAAGTCCACGCCGTAGACGTGGCCGGGGTTCATCCATTGCTATTGGCCGTAGGCAGCGAACGCTATGTACCCTATGCTGAAGAACGCCAGCCGCAGGAGCTGCTGACCAACGGCATGGCTCTTTTGGGGAACACCCAGACGGCACTGGCAAAATACCTCTTCATCGGCGCAAAAGAAGACATGGAGCATGGCGAGAACTGCCACAATATTCCTGTCTTCTTCAAACACATGCTTGAACGGGTCAACCTCAAACGAGACCTGCATTTCATTACCCGCACCACCATCGATACCCTCGATTATTCCGGCATGGGCTTTAACGAAGGCTCCAAGCTGATCTTTGCAGCTGCCGGTTCAAAAAAACGTGAGCTGAGCAACGAAGTTCCTGAGTTGCCCACTCTGCCCGAAGGATTTAGTGCGGCTAAGGTTTTCAGCCCCGGCATCTTATTACTCAAAGGAAGAAAAAGCGAAAAAGCACGCGGTGAGCAGGACCCGCAAATGGAAAGACTGGGAGAAGCTCTGTGTCACTCCAAAGGAATCGAAGGATTTCCTATGGTTGTTGTGGTTGATGATCCTGACTTCTGTGCA
>PPCM01001152.1_pt1 | contig 13386 bp, 9 predicted proteins | sample 1555541 | NCBI WGS metagenome assembly PPCM01 (sample SAMN05284479, study PRJNA326546) | Marine sediment metagenome, whole genome shotgun sequencing project. | isolation source: marine sediment | place: Germany: Wadden Sea | collected 2012-09-05 | reverse complement strand
TCCGACCACGAAGCAGGCATTCTTTATTTTTTAATGGTCGATCGATTTAAGAATGGGAATGTTAAAAATGATTTAGCGGTTGCAGATCCTGAGGTGCTGCCCAAGGCCAACTACTATGGTGGAGATATTGCGGGTGTCTTAAAAAAACTACAAGAGGGTTTCTTCGAAGATCTGGGTATTAACACCATTTGGTTGTCGCCAATCACACAAAACACATGGAATGCTTTTACAGAGTATCCGGAACCTCATAGGAAATATTCAGCTTATCACGGCTATTGGCCAATCAGCTTCACAAAGGTTGATAAACGCCTGGGCTCAAACAGCGAGCTGCAGCAACTAATTGATGAGGCCCATCAAAGAAATATCAATATCGTTCTTGATTATGTTTCAAATCACGTGCATCAGGAAAGCCCTATGTATACAGAGCATCCTGAATGGTTTAGCAGTGTTGACTTGCCCAATGGAGAGAAGAATATCAGAAAATGGGATGAGCAGCGATTAACCACCTGGTTTGATACTTTTCTGCCAACCATTGATTTTGCTAACGAAGAGGTGCTTAAAGTGGTAACCGATTCTGCAATGTTCTGGTTAAACGAGCTTGGGATAGATGGATTCCGTCATGATGCAACCAAGCATATCCCGGAAAGTTATTGGCGCGAGCTAACACGTAAGGTTAAACAGTACACAGCAAAAACAGGCAAGCCCGTTTATCAGGTGGGAGAAACCTTTGGTGGGCGCGAACTGATTGGAAGTTATGTTGGAAATGGCATGCTGAATGGACAATTCGATTTCAACCTCTATTGGGATGCCAGAGCTGTATTTGCTATTCAGGAAGAATCATTCAAAAAATTGAGTAAGTCTATTAACGAGACATTCGACTATTATGGGGCGCACCATTTAATGGGGAATATTACTGGTAATCACGATATGGCCAGATTTATCTCCTATGCCAGTGGCGCCTTGGCTTTTGATGAGAATTCGCAGGAAGCTGGTTGGAATAGAGATATAAAGGTTGAAACTCCACTTGGTTATAAAAGGCTGCAATGCTTAAGTGCTTTTACGATGACAATTCCTGGTGTTCCGGTAATTTATTATGGCGATGAGTTTGGGATGCCCGGCGCTAATGATCCTGACAACAGGAGGCCTATGCGCTTTGATGATTTAACCGAACCAGAATTAGCAACCAAAGCAATAACACAGCAATTGATTAAGCTTAGGAAATCGAGTATGGCGCTTAATTATGGCGATTTTACAGTGCTTAAAGTAAACGATGATGAGTTTGTGTACAGTCGTAATTATTTTAACGAAACAGCGGTGGTTGCTTTCAATAAGAGCATGCATGAAAAGCAGCTGAAGTTCAGTCTTGATGAGCAAACAGCAAGCGAGCTGAAAGCTCAGTTTGGCAGTCGTGTTATGGTGGATGGTAAAATAGTTACGGTAACGCTACCTCCATGGTCGTTTGAAGTATTGCAGTAAGCAATGCCGCCCAAACTGGCCGCAACAGGCTTACTATAAAATGTATTGTAGGTTTTTTGCTTAGGCCAGATATCGGTCGATCATTTCTATTAGCTCATTCTGTTTAATTGGCTTTGGTAAAAAGGAATCGCAACCAGCCTGGAATATCTTTTCCTGATTTTCTGCAAAAGTAAAGGCAGTAAGTGCTACAATTGGTATGTCAGGATTTAATGCTTTAATGTGCTGCGTTGCTTCAAATCCATTCATTACGGGCATCTGAATATCCATCAGAATCATATCTATTTTTTTGTTCCAGGTGAATATCTTGATGGCTTCAGTTCCATCTTTTGCCCAAAGAATGTTTATGCCTGTTTTTTTAAGCAGCGCTTGCATTAGCTCAAAGTTGGCTTCTACATCTTCAGCAATAATAATGTATCTGTTCTCCCAGCGACTTGTTTTTGTTTTCAAACCATGTTGCGCTGGTTTTGGCTTTGCAACATCGCTTGCCTTTTCGGCCAATGGTAGCGTAAAGAAGAAATGCGAACCTGCACCTTCTCTGGATTCTACCCAAATTTCACCGCCCATCATATTGATTAAATGCTTAGCAATTGCCAAACCTAAACCTGTGCCTCCAAATTGTCGGGTATGGGTTTCTTCAACCTGCCTGAATGATTGGAAAATTAGCGCTTGCATTTCTTGCGGTATACCTATGCCGGTATCGGCCACTTCAAACTGTAACAAGTTTTCATCCAAGCGAATTATCTGTAGTTTGACCGAGCCCTGTTTAGTGTACTTCAGTGCATTATCAATAAGAATCATTACAATTTGTTTGAAACGCATCTGGTCGGTTTCAATGGTCAAATCGGAAGCAATGCCTTCAAAGGAAGTTGTAATATTGATGTCGTTTTTATTCTGGTAGACTTTGTGCTTTTCTGACTCTACCATAATGTCATTAATGCTTTCATTCAAATCAAACTTGGTTTTTTTAATTTGAATTTGCCCTGCTTCAATTTTCGAGATATCAAGAATCTCATTGATCAGCGTCATTAATGAACTTCCATTATTATTTATGTGGTTGATGAATGTCTTTTGTTCTTCACTTGTTATTTCGGGGTCGGAAAGCAAGCTGGAGAAACCAAGTATGGCGTTCATTGGGGTTCTTATTTCATGCGACATGTTGGCAAGAAAGGCTGTTTTAAGCCGATCCGATTCTTGTGAACGTTTATAGGTTTCGCGTAAGGTTCTTTCTGCCTTCTTCCGCTCGAGCGCATTAATCGAAACCTGTGCGATTAGCTTAAATGCATAAATGGTATGGTCGTCCCATTTTTTTCCCTTTACTGATGTACCAAATCCAATAAATCCAATAAACAGATGATTTACAAACATTGGAATATGCACGTAGGATTCAATGTTCATGGAGTGCATTAGGTCGGTAAAGTAGACGGTGTTTTGGCCGTCGGGATATACCTCCAGACCGGTACTGGTAAGCTCATCAATAAAATTACTCAAACCTTTTACCTCGTCAATGGCTATTACTGGTTTTAAATTATTCTTGGTGAGAGATGTCCATTTATGGCTAATCTCTAATGAATGCCCCTGTTCGTCGAGCAAATAAATATAGGAGTTATCCACCTCAGCAAACGACGAAACTGCCTCAATTGCTTTGGTGATGGTGGCGTCAATTTCATTAATGGTTATGTTAATGAATCCATACGATATCTGATTGATGAATTCGGTTAACTGTAGCCTGCTTTTTTGGAGAACCTGCGCTTTGTCTCTTTCCTTTAAATCAATGTCGATACTGTAAATTTCTTTTTCACCACTGGTGTTTTTAAGCATTACATAGCTTGATGAAACTGGAATTACAGACCCATCCTTTTTTAGGAGATGGTATTCCTTTGGCGTGGTATCTTTCTTCCCGTCCAGAATTAGATCTATTATCTCGTTGATATTTGCCTGGTCATTATCAGGAATAATTAAGTCTTCCAAACGTCTGCCGATGGCTTCGTTCATTGTGTAACCAAAGAAATTTTCACTGGCATGGTTCCAGTAAATTACTTCTCTGTTTTCGTTAATTCCATATACGGCTACGGTAGGGATCTTCTCGAAGAGAGTTCTAAATCGTTGTTCGCTGTCGACTAGTGCCTGCAATGCATTTTGCCTGTCGGTAATGTCTCTTACAATTACCAGTAAAGCTTTGCTGTTATTGTAAGTAATTATTTTACCACTAATATCAACGGGCATTTCAACGCCGTCTTTTCTAAGTACTTTACTTTCCTTATAGGTTATTTCGCCTGTAAACCATTTACTGTATTCTGCGTTTATATTTTCGTGCATATGAGCAGGCGCAATTGCCGTTACGTGAAGTCCAGCCAGCGCATCTATTCCGTGCGTTTCATGTGCCGCTTTGTTGGCGGCTAATATTGTTCCCGCTTCATCTTCAACATAAATAGCATCGGGCGAATTGTTAAATAGTTCCGCAAAGTTCTTATGACTGTTGATCATCTCTTTTTGAGCCTCCACCTTGTCGGTTATATCCACCTCAACGTTAAGCATGCTCTGACGGCCGTCTATCCATTTTATGCCGTTCTCAAAAAGGTGAAAAAAGCGTCCTTCTTTGTTGCTGTATATATCATGACTCCGGCTCTCATCTTCTGAGCTTTCCTCAGAACCGTTTGTTATATCTTCAATATTTAGTACCTCATTGTAAGGTTTACCTATAATGTTGCTTCCATGAATTTTTTGCCCGTATCTGTTGGCGAAAATTATTTCGTTCGACTCTTTGTCTGATACATAAATTCCAACCCTTATGTTGTTCAGAATTTTTTCTACAGCCAGGTTCGATTGTCGAAGCAAAGCATTTGCTTTCTGATTTTCTTCAACTTGCCATTCCAGTTCTTTACGCTGTACATATAATTTCAGGAAAATTTGAATCTTGCTTATGAAAACCTGTGATACCAATGGTTTGGTGATGAAGTCTACTGCTCCTGTTTCAAGGCCTTTCTGATAAAAATAGTTCTGGTTATATACGGCCGAAATAAAAATAATCGTCAGGTGATGTTCTTCCAGCTCTTCCCGAATAATTTCTGCGGTTCTAAATCCATCCAGCTCTGGCATCTGAACATCAAGCAGCAACATTGCGTATTCATTTTCCTTTACCTTTTCAATTGCTTCGTAGCCTGAAAAAGCCCGATCGAAATCAACTTGCAGTGATTTTAATAAACCCTCAATAACCAGAATGTTAGAGAGCGTATCATCCACTATTAAAATTTTGGGTATGAACGATTCTTGTCGCGTATTGCTGTTACCTTGCATAATATGTAGCTTAAGCGGTGCTTTATTTACGAGTGCATATTGTTATGCATACACCTTACTAATAAATCGATGTACGAAATTATTGAAATAAAGTTCTGTACATCAATTTTAGTGGTAATAATCATATTGAAATAACCGGGCACCTTTACTTTTTGTAAGCTTTATAATTAGTAAAAGATTGATGCTCCTAACAAAATCAAAGGCACTTTTATAAGAAGTGAAGCTTGGAATTGTTTGTTGTAACTTGCGTTACAAATTCATGCTTTGCATGTATCCTTCATCCACAAGTAAGTTGGATTGTTTTGAGGCTGCAACAGCAAGTTGATCGCAACGCTCGTTTTCAGGTATGTTCGCATGACCTTTAACCCATTGGAATTTCACATGATGTTGACGGTAGATTTTCAGAAAACGAATCCATAAATCGGGATTCTTCTTTTTGGCAAAATTAACTTTCTCCCAGCCGAACACCCATTTTTTATCAACGGCATCTACCACATATTTTGAGTCGGTGTAAATGGTAACATCTGTCCAGTTATTCTTCAGGGTTTCCAAAGCAACAATTATCGCGAGTAATTCCATACGGTTGTTGGTGGTATGCTTGTAGCCTTCAGACAGCTCTTTGCGATGTGGCCCCGACATCATAACAATCCCGTATCCTCCGGGTCCGGGGTTTCCACTTGCTGCTCCGTCTGTATATACTGTTACTCTTGGCATGTTGTAAAATTAAATTTGATTGATAAGAAGAATATTTGTTCGTGCTTATTTTTTGTAGAAATGCATTTCATCAACAAAGCTGGCTACCTTATCGGGCATGAAGAAACTCACTTGTTTCCCAGCTTTTATCGATTGTCGTATAAAGCTCGAAGATATTTCTATTTGAGGAGCATCAACCACTGTAAGTTTCATTTTATCTGTAAAATCGTTGGCATTAAAACCAGGACGTGGATAAACATATATTTGATGATTTGCGATAATGCTTTCGTAGTTTTTCCATTTATGAAAAGTCTTCAGGTTGTCTGATCCCATTATGAGAACAAATTCCTGATCGGGATATTTTTCGCACAGATAAGTAAGCGTATCAATTGTGTAGGATGGCTTAGGCATGCTAAACTCAATATTCGATGCCTGAAAAAGAGCAGAGTCGCCAATGGCTAAGTTAACAAGCTGTAAGCGATGATAGTCGGCCAATAAGGATGATTTTGGCTTTAATGGATTTTGCGGACTAACAATAAACCACAGTTGATCCAGGTCGGAAAACTCAACCATGTAGTTGGCAATAGCCATGTGTCCAACATGAACCGGGTTAAATGAGCCAAAATACAAACCTGTTTTTTTCATGTCTTCTTTAGTTTTCAAGAAATGAGTTTAGTGCATGTTCTGCGTCTTTCACAGCCTGCTCTAAATTGTCGTTAACAACTACAACATCAAACTTATCTGCAAACGATAACTCAAAATCGGCCTTGTCCAGGCGACGTTTAATCTTTTCGTCAGAGTCGGTATTTCTCGATCTTAGGCGTCGTTCTAGTTCTTCTTTTGATGGTGGCTGCACAAATATCGCTAAGGCGTCATCGCCAAATTGCTTTTTTAAATTTACACCTCCAACCACATCAATATCGAAAATTACATTGTTGCCGGCATTTCTGATACGCTCGACTTCACTTTTTAAAGTACCGTAATAATGATCGGCATAAACCTCTTCCCATTCAAGAAACTCGTCGTTCTCAACTTTAGCTCTAAAATCGTCAGCTGTTAAAAAGTAGTAATCAACACCATGGCTCTCTGTGCCTCTTTTCTCACGACTGCAGGCCGATATAGAAAATTCAAGGTTAAACCCCTTGTTGAGTAATTGCCGAACGATAGTTGTTTTGCCCGATCCTGATGGTGCTGAAAATATTACGAGTTTCCCTTTCATTGCTGCTTTGTATTGTGCTCGCAAAAATACGAAATAATGACAAGTAGGCGTCAAATTATTTATTCCGGGTTTTTAAAAATTGCGTACATTCAACCATCAAAGGAATATTCAAGAAATTGATCGAGTCATGAAAATGGTACAGACCGTTAAGTCAGAGTTAGAGCGAATTAGGGGCGAAGTGGCCTTAAGTTATATATACAGAAGAGGACATGCTTTGTACCTGAACGGACAGGTTACCATTCTTTCCCGCTCCAGCAGTGTGTACGATTTTTCAGTTGATGATCAGTACAATGATTTTAATTTGCGGGTTGAGTCTGTTGCTGAAGTATTGTATAATTGTAGCTGTGGCAGTTCTGGAATATGCCCGCATAAGGTAGGTGGTTTATTACAAATGCTTGAAGAGCTTTCACATCAAGAGGCCAAAAAAGAATTGCCGGGTATTGCCTACACACGCGAAGGAATGATTAAGCGTGTAATGCAGGAACGTGTTCAGAAAGCCAAAAAGGCGAAGTACGAATTACATTTGGCAGAAAATATATATGGCGAGCATTTGCTCCTCAATGAAAAGCGGAAAGAATACAAAATTACTTTTCACGACTTTAAAAAGGAAATAGGTTATTGCACTTGCCCCGATTTTACCGGAAACAAGCTAGGAACCTGCAAGCACCTCATGTGGTCGTTTGCACATCTTAAGAAAAATGCAGACCAACTAAAAGCGCTTAACAGAGATTATCCCTTTGTTGAGGTTTTCCTCGATCCATTAAATCATTATCAAATTTCATGGTTTTTCCCGGGACGTATTCCCGATCCGGAAATATCTTCACTGTTGTATAAATATTTTGGTAAATCCATGATTTACCCTGATCAACAGATCAAGCAATTCTTAGGATTCCTGAGGTCGGCAAAACAATTTAAGCAATTGCTGGTGCGCCCGGAAGTTTACCGAAAGGTTGAAAAAGCTTTTAATCAGGAAGTGCTTGCAGACTTAAAACAAAAAACGAGACTTGATTATTCGTTGCTTAAAGTGAAACTTTATAAGTTCCAGGAGGAAGGCGTGCGCTTTGCAACTTTTAAAGAAGGCGCCATAATAGCAGATGAAATAGGTTTGGGTAAAACTTATCAAGCCATAGCAAGTGCTGTTTTTAAGCAACAGATATTTAGCTTGAAACGGTGCTTGATCATTTGTCCGGCATCACTAATGGATCAATGGAAAGAGCTGATTTTACGTGTAAGTGGGGCTGAGGCTATTATTGTAAAAGGAACAGCTCAGCAGCGAAAAGAAATATATCAAAACACCGAAAGCTATTTTTTAATAACCAATTACGAAAAGATTGCCAAAGACAGGTTGGCCTTAGAAAATCATCCGCCCGATTTTTTGGTTTTAGATGAGGCGCAGCGTGTGAAAAACTATGAGACTCAGACTGCCGGATTAATTAGAGGTATAAAGCATAAACATATATTGGCCTTGAGCGGAACACCAATTGACAACAAATTAACCGATTTATACTCGATTGTAAGTTTTGTTGATCCTTCGCTTTTAGCTCCATTGTGGGAATTTTCGCAAATGCATTATTATTTCGACCCGGATCATGAGCAGAAAATAACCGGCTATTATAACCTTGATCTATTAAAGGAAAAGCTGTCGGGTATTTTAATACGAAGAACAAAACAGCTGGTGAAAAAACAGCTTGCCGATGTAACGGAGATTAATTTTCCCGTGGTCTTCAGTCCTCAACAAAGAAAACTGCAGAAGGTCTTCACCAAAGAGTTAAGCGAAATTTTGGAGCGTAAGTTCTTATCACCGTTCGACTGGCAGAAAATTTTTCAATTGATAACAAAGCTTCGGATGTTATGCGATTCAACGCTTTTGTTAGGAGCTGATTTTAATAGTGCTCCTAAACTTGAAGAATTAAAAAAGTTACTTGTAGAGAAGCTTGATATTAATTCGAGTAAACGAAAGGTTGTCATTTTTTCGGAGTGGGTTAAAATGAACCACCAAATTTGTAAAGTGCTTCGGGCCAATGGTATTGAATATGTCGAGTTAAATGGAAGTGTGCCGGTTGACAAGCGCAAGGAGCTGATCGATAGATTTAACGACAGTGATGCTTGCCAGGTCTTTGTATCCACAGAAACAGGCGGCGCTGGTTTAAATTTGCAAGCGGCGGATACAATCATCAATTTCGACTTGCCTTTAAGTGTCGTTAAAAAAGAGCAGCGCCTGGGCCGCATTGATCGTTTGGGGCAAAAACATGCACATCTGACAATCATTAATATGATAATGAGAAACTCATTTGAAGCAGGTATTGCTGCAGGATTTCAATTGAAAGAAAACTTAATGGCAAGTCTTGAATCGGCGGATTTGAATGCCATTGATGTAACTGTTTCGCATAAATTAACTGATGAATTGCGGTCAATAATAGCTTCGCTGGAGGAGGGTTCCGAGGTATATGAGGACACGGCACTTAAATTAGAATTTGAAGACAGCAGCTGGCAGCCTTATGAAGTTACACTTGCCGAGGAAGTGCTGGTTGAGGCCGAGGAAGTAATTGATGAGCAAAATGATTTGCTTAAGTCGATAACTGGTGCAGCGGCTAGTGTTAATGAACTAGGAAATACAGCAGATGACTTGTCGGTAATTGCCGCTGATGGATTGCGCTTTTTTGCAGGACTATTTAAAATGGCGACGGGCAAAGAGGTTCTACAAGAATTACCTGAGGTAAGTATGGATAATCAAGAGCAAGAGTTAACAATAAAGTTTAAGCTTAAAAAGAACGATTAGTGTTTTTTGCTGAATTTGAAGTGAGCATAGCGCAGCAGTACTTTGTCAACGAACAAAACAAACAGCAGAAGCACGTTACAGCCAATAAGCCATGTGTAGTTTTCTTTAATAAAAGCTTTAATCATAATAATTACATCGCTGTTTTGATAGTAAAATATTGCCAGCGTAAGAATGCCCAATCCCACAAAAACCATCAAGTAATTAAGGAAATCTAAGAGGTATTGCTTTAACACCGATTCTCTATTAATTTGAGAGCTTACATTATCTGCAAAATTCTCACTCAACTTAAAATCCGGTTCAGAGCTCAATGCTTCGTTCAGAATAGCATTGTATGCTTCATCTGAGTATTGATTATTAGTATTCATATTGTTACTCCTTCCTGCTTAACCACAAAATTAAGCTTATTTTTTAAAATCTTTCTGGCTCTGTGTAGGTGTGTTTTAATGGTTCCTTCCGGCATGCCTGTAATCTCTTCTATCTCTTTGTACGAAAATTCTTCAAGGTGATAGAGTGTGATAATGATGCGGTAATGCTCAGGTAATTGCTCAATTTGCTTTTTTATGAATTTTTTTAAATCTGCCTTCTCGAGCAAAACGTTTGGACCTTCGCTTGCCGGAAGTTCATATTCATCAGTTGAAATTTCAACCTGCTCTGTTTTACTGTGCTTCTTTATATAAGTAACACTGGCATTATAGGCGATAGTTGCAATCCATGTAGATAGTTTTGATTCGCTACGATAATGTTTAAGATTTGCGTACACCTTAATGAAAATTTCCTGACAAAGATCCTCCACGTCTTCTCGTTGATGAATCATACGATATACCATGTGCGCAACTAGTTTCTGGTGTTTTTGTACCAGAAAGTTAAAAGCATTCATGTTGCCCGAAAGTATTTGACGTATTAATTCACGATCGTTCATCTATTGTTGTCTGACATCGGCGTGTGCGAAAATGTTTCACTCAGGATAAAGAAACTTGAATAAATGCGAATTTATCGTTTTTAAGCAGCCAATACCAACATTAAAAAAAAGTTGATAAAATTTATCTTAGGTGAAACATTTAGTCAATGATTGATGTCAAACCTTTCAAATAACCAAAAATTAGAAATATGTTAAATGAAGATATTTTAATACCCGCAGTAATCTTTTACGCTATTTATCAAACTGTTCGCATTATGTCTGAGCATTTCTTAAAACGAAAAATTATTAAAAGTGGTCATTACGAAAAAGCAGAAATCCTCTCACAAGTTGAAAAGGAATCTGAAGAGGTGAATAAGTATCCATCTCTTAAATGGGGATTAGTGGCATTTATGGCTGGTTTAGGATTAATTGTAATTGAATTGTTGCGCACAACGGATAAGTTTATCATGACTGGTTATGATGCTATCCTTCCTTTTGGTATTGAGTTAGTGTTTATTTCCATGGGGTTTCTGGCTTATTTCTTTTATGTGAATTATCGAAGTAAATAGTTAACGAGAAAAATACCTGAGTTCTACAAGGCCACAAAAGCAACCTGAAATGTCAAGGTGGCGCTTTTGTGGCTTTGCCTTTTTGATGTTTTCAAATACATTGTTTATCAATACCTTTTTTATCTAAATCACTACATTTGTGCAACTTTATAGCGTTTTTACGCATCTGGAGGTAGGACGATGAAAAACAGGTTTGATTTTTTAGTTATTGGGTCGGGAATTGCAGGTTTAAGTTATGCGCTTAAGGTGGCCGATTATGGTAAAGTTTGCATCTTGAGCAAAACCAATCTGGATGAAACCAATACCCGCTATGCGCAAGGAGGCATTGCTGCTGTTACCTATGAGCCCGACACCTATGAAAAACACATAGACGATACCAATGACGCTGGCGATGGCATCTGTAACAAGGATATTGTGAAGATGGTGGTTAGCGAAGCACCGGAACGTATTGAAGAGTTAATTTCATGGGGAACTGAATTTGATAAGCAAGCAGATGGTAAATATGACCTGGGTCGCGAAGGTGGACATTCAGAATATCGGGTGCTGCATCACAAGGATAACACCGGGTTTGAGATTCAGCGAGCTCTCACACAGAAAGTAGCCAATCATACAAATATTGAAGCATACGACCATTATTTCGCCGTCGACCTTATCACGCAGCATCATCTGGGTAAACGAATTAGAACACATCAAAAAGGCTTAAGCTGTTTTGGTATGTATGCCCTTAATAAGCGAACCAATCAAATAGATACCATTCTTGCCAAAACAACCTACATTGCCACTGGCGGTGCTGGTAATATTTATCACACAACAACCAATCCTCCAATAGCAACCGGCGATGGAATTGCTCTTGTATATAGAGCAAAGGGAATTCTGGAGAATTTGGAGTTCATCCAGTTTCATCCAACCTCTTTATACAATCCAACTGAGCGACCATCATTTTTAATTACCGAAGCTCTCCGGGGTTTTGGTGCAATTCTTCGCACCAAGGACGGATTGGAGTTTATGCATAAGTATGACAAACGGGCGTCGCTGGCACCACGCGATATTGTGGCAAGGGCCATTGACCATGAAATGAAATCGAGTGGTCATGAGTATGTTTACCTTGATGCTCGTCATCTTGACAAAGATGAATTTATAGCCCATTTCCCAAATATTTACCAGAAGTGTTTGGAACTTGATATTGACATACAGAAGGATATGATTCCTGTTGTGCCGGCCGCACATTATATCTGTGGTGGTATTAAGGTAGATGAGTTTGGACAGAGTTCCATTGGTAACCTGTATGCAGGTGGCGAAGTGGCTTCAACAGGTTTGCATGGTGCAAATCGCCTGGCTAGTAACTCACTGCTCGAAGCGCTTGTTTTTGCACATCGCTCAGCAAATCATGCCAAAACTTTAATTAACAAGATAGAGTTTCGCGAAGACATACCACGTTGGAACGACGATGGAACGTCTCATCCTGAAGAAATGGTGCTAATTACCCATAACATGAAGGAATTACAACTATTGATGAGCTATTACGTAGGCATTGTGCGATCTAACTTACGACTTAAGCGTGCGCTGGATCGTTTGGAAATTATCAATAGAGAAACGGAGGCTTTGTATATTAAGTCTACGGTATCGCAGGAAATATGCGAATTACGTAATGCAATTAATGTTGCTTATTTGATTATTAAAATGGCCATGGCTCGCAAGGAAAGTCGTGGTTTACATTATACAATAGATTATAAAAAGAAAAATATAACATTTGATACCTAACGAGGTACAACCACAATCCAAATGACACAAAAATTAACCACACTTTTAATAGCCATTTTAATTAGCATTACGGCAATTGCCGCTGATGTTAATCTTCAGAGAGCAGCTAATATTGCGAAGAAGTACTATTTTCAGCATTCTGGTATTGCAACTGAAATGTCGCTAAATAAATTGCAAATTGAATTGCACACTGTTTATGCTGAAATGGGCGATACAGCATTCTGTATCTTTAATGTTTGCAATGCTCCGGGATTTATAATTGTTCCAATGGACGATCGTGTAAAACCGGTTTTGGCTTTTTCAACAAAAGGAAGTTTCGATAGAAATAATATGGCGCCGGGTTTGGCAGGAATGTTAAATGACTACCAGGAACAGCTGTTGTTAATCAAGCGTGGCCAAGCCAGTGTTGCTGTTGATTATTCCGATAAGTGGAACGATTTGGAAAGTCAGGCATTAAGGTCGGTAAATTCTATTCCACCTCAGCCACTGCTTTTAATGGATTGGTCGCAAGGTTGGCCTTACAATGAGTATTGTCCGGCTGATGCTGCTGGCTCCGGAGGGCGTGCCCTTGTTGGATGTGTTGCTTTATCGATGGCGCAAATTGTGAAATATTACGGTTATCCGTCACAGGGCTCAGGGTCTAATTCTTATTATCATCCCGATTATGGAAATCAAAGCGTGAATTTTGGAACTGCCA
>PPCM01001151.1_pt1 | contig 13403 bp, 12 predicted proteins | sample 1555541 | NCBI WGS metagenome assembly PPCM01 (sample SAMN05284479, study PRJNA326546) | Marine sediment metagenome, whole genome shotgun sequencing project. | isolation source: marine sediment | place: Germany: Wadden Sea | collected 2012-09-05 | reverse complement strand
TGGCAATCGCCCGTTTCTCCGAATACCGATCTTATTAATTTTCTTTATATTATCAGAAATTCTTGAGCTTTCATCAAGTAGATCACTCGAGGCAATATTATATCTATGGTTTTCTGGTAAATAGTAATTATCGAAGTCATCAAGATAAATGTTTAGATTCTCCAATTTTTTAAAGAAACTCATCTTTTCCTCTAAAATATCTGAAACCTGTTTCTTGCCTTCAATAAGTGTCCTCATAGCTGTCTTCGAAGGATCTAACCTTTCTCGTCCATCAACTATGTACTCTGCTCCTTTAAAGTATCTTTCGATTTCTTCTTTTGTATCATCTAAATACCTCAGTTTTACGATTTGTCTACCTGTTATACTATTTACTTTTGAAACAATATCGATAAACTCCATCGCAAACTTTTTATACAACTCGCCATTTAAACCATATAGGTGAAACAAAATCTCAGTATCTAAAAAAAGAGTTGCATTATTCCTCCATTTCTTTATAACTCCTCCTGAGTTGTCATAGTTTAACCCTTCTATAATCAGAACTCCCTCTGCAACTGAATTTATATGATTGATTAGCTCTTTATTTTCTTTATTTCTTAAAATAAATGAAGTAATCAACTTCTTATTATTACATTCATAATTTGAATCAATTACAACTTTACAAAAATCATGAATCAGCGACTCCTCTACCGCCATAGTTGTACCTTCACCTTGAAATGCAATTGAATAGTTTACTAATTCTTGCCTTACATAATCACTACTCCTAATAATTTTATCTCTTTTTTGTAGATACACTAAAGAGACTTCAACCTTTTTTTGTGACCTTTGATAGAAACCATCTTCCTTCGTTAGATATCCAGCTTTTGCCAATCTTCTTAAAGCTGTTCTTATCACGCTAATTGGAATAATAAATGAATAATAAGATTGCAGTTGAGACTGTATATTCTCGTTATCAATCACAATAAGATTATTCTCGCTAATTATTTCCATAATAAACTCTGTTATTATGGAATACACATCCGCTTTATTTTCATTGTAGAGTTCTTTAAACAATGAGTAAGAAGCTATATAGTCTTTCTTTACGTTTTCCATTTTTCTTCTCCCTGATTGATAATAATTATATAATTTGATATGGCATTCCTCATAAATGAGTATTCCAAATATAGTCCCATGATTTCCACAAATCTTAACTCTAGATTTTATAATCCAAGTACTCCTCAAGTTCTACTATCGTGGATTTTAGTATACTATTAATAAAAATACTTACCCTTATTTACATTTTCATTAAACTCTTGTGTACTCAATGATTAACAGGAGTGGATATATTTCGCAAATATTTTCTTAGCTCTATCAAGTTCAAACATATCTAGATTATTCTCTTTTTGAAGTGATTTGTTTGAAAACAATCCATTAAGTACTTCGGTTCTGATTTCCTTAGTGTCCATATCCCTATCATCTTCCTTGAATCTATAATTAAAATTCCTGAGCTCCCAATTATCCCATTTAGAATCCTCCATAAAAGTATGAACAATATTATAGTTTCCATTAACTATATCACTGAATGACTTGGGATTAATACATTTAACATAGGTGAAAAAGGGGATCAATGTGACATATACATAATTGTCGAGTTTAAATCGATATGATCCTGAATCAAACTTCATTAATTCAAACTTTGTAATTATGCGATTTAAGTCTCGATAGTTAGGTTTGAAGTAGGTATTCAAAAGTTTTAAATATTCAAAATTCAAATTACAACTCAGTTCAATTGAGGTTGTGAGGAATTGAGTGTATCGATCTGCATCAACTACTTCAAGATTTATTGTATAATCAACAAATTTTTGAAGATACTTCTTAGTACCCGCGCCTGTTCCGTACAAATGGGAAATAGTGTTGTTCATCTGAGTTCTATCAAATGAGAAAATAAAGTTTACTTTTTTATTGCTAAACAACCTTTTTAGTGATTCAAAGGTTTTCAAGGAAAACCTAGGATCACACCTATCTAGTTCGTCTATAAATATTATAAGCCTGTTAGCTGTTTCTTCTAGTATCGAGTCAATTACCCTTTCCGCAATAATATAGACTTCTTCTTGCTCAACAATACTTTTAATAATTGAGTCCGAGTTTGACAGGTCAGAAAGATCAATATTGCCTAAACTGAAGACTTTAAGAAGTTTCGCAAAATCCTCAATGATTGAGTTTCTCCTCTTTACTTCGATTCTCAGAAACTTATCATCCTTAACTAGACAGTATATCAATGCTAATATTGGACTATCAACAAAATCGAACTCATTTGCATTAAAGTATATTGCTTCAATGCTCATCTCACTATTTCCCGAATATTTTTCTAGTTCTATTTTATTATTTATTACATGACATAGCTGTTTCACAAAAAAAGTTTTACCTGAACCCCAAGATCCTTCTACAGAAATATTAAAGTCGCTTTCAATAACTTCGAGGATCTTTATGAACTCCTGAATTCTCGACTCGATATTAAACCTATTTGCTTTTAAACTACCCAAAATATCTTCATTACGATTCTTTAATCCAATCATTTTCTTCTCCTTTTGTGACACGAATTGTATTGATTGCCTCTAAATCTAAATTTTGGCTCTACCTAACCACTTGCATATGAAATCTCTAAACCTAGTTTTCTTTACATGGTTGCTCATAACTTCTTCCTTATCATCAAGAATAGTAAGATACACTTCTTCCATTAACTCACTAAACCTACCATACTTATAATAATTGCAATTTATAAGATACTTAATCATCTCTCCAAATGCTATCTTTAGCATGGATACCCCAGCAGCAATTAGTATTATTATCGTAAGAACTGCTCCATATGCAGTTTCAAACTTCACGTTAGTTTGTAACGGGTTATCAGTTATTAGGTAATTAAGAAGAATTGTAATCATAGCGATTGTCAATGTCGTAAAAATACTTGGTAAGCTTGGAAAACTCTTCTTATAGGACTCAGAAAGAATTCTCAAGTCGTTAGTAAATATTTTTATACTGCTTTTCGTATATAAATTTTTACTTCGTAGATAATCAGTTAACAGACTTCTTTCATGATTTCTTATATTTATCATTGTTATATTCATTCTCCAAGACTCCTTAGACGTTTCAATCTTTAGTTCATTCCTAACTTTTCTTTTAGTAAAATGTATGAAAGTGAATCTATATGTAATTAGGAGTATTCCCCATATCGAAAAGAATATCAGAAAATTAGCCCCCTTTGGTTTAAAACATACATATGTAATCACATATAATGTAATTGCAATAAGTGGTGCCAATATATCAAACCAAAATCTATGAACTATTAGATTAGAAAAACCAAGTTTGGTTTTATAAAAATTTAGTAACTCATTAAATTCATTATCATAATTAACCATTTATCATACTCCTCCATAAACCTAAAAATTGTACTTGAAAAGAACTCATACAGTTTTCTTCTCAATTGAATCCTAAAACTATCCACTTAAGGTTAACAACTTTAGTTTTCTTCAGTATATCAGTAAATACATAAAAAACTCACCAAAGTATGGTGAGTTTAAACAATCTTTAATTACTTCTTTTCCCCACCAATTAAATCATATCAACTCCCATTGGCAATTTCAAGTTACTTCTTATATATATGACTCCTATCCTTACATCTTCCATATGTGATAAAAAATAATTATATTGATAAATATTTAAATATTGCTTAATATGGAATAGTACATAATTCTAGGAGGGTGGAAAATGAGAAAGAATTCTATATTTATACACGGACTTGTTATTTTAGTAACAATATTGATTTTAGCCAGAATGTTATATGTTATCTACTTTGCGACACATTCTACAAGTGAGATACTACCAACTGTCACGAGACTTATTGCTAGCTTAACTCTTGTTCTATGCTTAAACACATTTAATATTATTGGTTTATATATGAATATTATTAGAGAAAATGGAGTTAAGAAGAATCTTAGTTTAGAGTTCAGGGAGTAATACTATATACCTTTTTCTTGAAGCTTTAAGGTAACAGATTGCATGAATGATAAGAAAATACTCTTTATATGTAGTTTCAAATACAAAAGCGAAAAGTAACATAAGTTACTTTTCGCTTTTTTGTATTTATTTAATGGCAAACTGTCAATAATTTATATACTGTACTCAATTAACCTTTATTATAGACTCTAGGGTATATTGTGATTTTACCTAGCGAATCATTTATTACACTCTCAGATATGCCATTCTTCTGCAATGCGATTTTGCACTTATCAAATATCTTCATGTTGAATTCTTTTAGTCTAGTCAGCTCTTCACTTTAAAAGTTCTACTTAGAACTTTTTCTGATAAACCAAAATGCCCTAGGAATCCTGATGTCTCATCTAAATGACATGATAGGTACCCAAATAATGATACAATGTTTTCTATTTTCATTTCCTTATCAGTCAATCCATAAAAGAAGTCATCATGAGACATTATATCAATGAACTGGAATCCTTCATTCTCATCATAAAAGAAGTTACTTTTTCCGAAGAAATCTACAAGCATATGATTTCTTAGTAAACTGATAGTATCTTCCATAAACTTATCATAGTGTTCTTGGGGAACTTCTGAGATTGTTTTTGTTCTATTAAGCAGATACTTCTTCGAAGCTACTTTATCTCTATCTTCTTCTGTTTGACTAAACACATAAAAGTCCAACAAGATAGCGTAATCATAAACCTCTTCTCCTTTTGCTCTTTCTTGTATTATATAACCTGAATTGTCACTACTATTTTCATCAAAACTATAACCTAAAATCGGTTTTACTTTGACACCATCTAATAAAAGTTTCATCAAAGTATCAATAATCATATCTAAATATTTCAAATCTGAATCTACTACTGACACATTTCTTAGGTTCATTTGTCTTGTTTCTACAATAGCGTAATCTCCAACATAGTAGTCATTGCTATTTTTACCTTTCAATTACTCTTTACATATATTCTAGAGAAATTAATGTGCCTTTTAGTATAATGGTATTAAAATAACTTTAACTTATTTATACTAATTAAAGTTAAGTCAACACAAAAAAGTTGCTTCGCAACTTTTTTAATATTAATTTCCTTTTCTACCACAATGGCCCTTCTTCACAATCTTCAGGATCAGGACAAATCTCGTTTATGCTATTTTTCTTATCATCCTCAAAGAATGGACTTGCAGCAGTAACAAAGAAAGTCACTGTCATAACAACTAGTAAAGTTTTTTTCATTTTCACCCCTCCTTTCTATTATTATTGTATTTGCTTTATAATTACACAATCAATATAATTATATTTAACTTGTAATAGTTTGGGGGAGATGTTATGGATCAAGTTAAGTTTGGTTTATTAATAAAAAAGTTACGCACTACAAAAGGAATTACCCAAGATCAACTGGCTGATGGAGTATGTACAAAGACACATATTTACAATATCGAGAAAGGACTAAGTAGTCCCGCCTTATATATTCTTGAAGGAATCTCAAGAAAACTTGATGTTGATATTGTTGAGTTATACCGACTTGCTCAGTATGAGAATCCTATAGAAATAAAAGACTTCAAGCACCGACTTAAACGTGCATATATCAAAATGGACTTGAAATTATTCTCACAGGTATTAACAGAATACTCTATCTACAAAGATGAGTTAGGTAAATACGATCTTCAACATTATTTGTGGGCAAAAGGTATTGTTGAGAATGCGATTAACAATAATCCTACAAAGGCTCTAGAATACTACCAACAGGCTTTAACTCAAACACGAGAAGGTAAAAGACTAGATGTGCTATTAGATTTATCGTTAACTTGGCAAGAAGTAGAAGTCATTAACTCAACATTAGTTGCATATCTACAAATCAGTAAGCATGAGAAAGCATTGAATGGGTATCTGAAGTTGATTGAAAACTTAAAGAGTCACAATCTTGATTACGAGAACTCGACATACATAAAAATACTTTACAATACCTCCTTCATTTATGAGAAACAAAATCAATTAAGTAAGGCCAAAATTTATATTGAGGAGGGAAACAAGATTTCCTTAGAACTTAATGACCTAACCTATTTATATAAATACTACTTTTTGCTTGGAAAACTGTATTTTCAAGAAGGTGAATTCAGTATTGCTAACCAATACTTTGAGAAGTACTTGATGTTAGCTTCAATATCAAAGAATAGTAGTAAATCGATTAATTGCTACCTTAATACATTGGAAAGTAAATACAATTATGTAAGACCTAGCGTTTCCTGTTATACTTTTTAATAACCATATATAGATATCTCTTTACCGAGATATTTTTTATTTTTAGCTGAATGAATAAGGTTTAATTAATACCTCTTTGTTGTTATAATTGAATTGGACAAAATCTTTTATGTGGGGTGATATAATGATCAGAATTGGAATTTGTGATGATGAGCAGTTAGAAAGAGACTATTTGCACAAATTAGTAAGTTCTTTTTTCAGTGTGCGTAATTTACCTTTCAAAATTCATACATATGATTCTGCTGAAAACTTCATCTTTGAGATGGATCAATTAGATATCTTACTCTTAGATATTCAAATGTCTGGGATTACTGGAATGGATTTAGCTCGAAAGATTAGAGAGTATGATAAAAACCTATCAATCATTTTTATTACCGGAGTATCTGATTACATAGCAGAGGGCTATGATGTTAATGCCCGTCATTACTTACTAAAGCCTGTTTCAGAAGATAAGCTCAATGAAGTTCTTGATAAAGCGCTAACCTCACTGCAAACTGAAGAGAAGTTTTTAATGGTAGATACTGATAATGGAAAAATTAAGATAAACTTCCGTGATATTTATTTCCTAGAAAGTGATGGCCATTATATCAATGTTAATTGCCTAGATGCTATTTATCAAGTGAAAAGCAGCCTAGCAATGATTGAAGAAAATCTTAACATGGATTTCACTAAAGTCCATCGTTCTTATATAGTTAATATTAAACATATATCAAGAATAACTAAGTCCGATATCTATTTAGACAATGACACAGTGATTCCCCTTTCAAGAAGAAGGTATCAAGATGTCAATCAACAGTTTATTACATATTATAAGGGGGCTAAATAATGATTAGATACTTGTTTAATCGCGCTATCGATAAACGACTAGCTCGCTATCAAAATGAACTTATTCAAAAGCACTTTGATGAAGTTCAAAACCTTTACGATCAAATTAGAGGTTGGCGTCACGACTATCACAATCACATTCAAACTGTAATCGCTATTCTTGAAACTCAAGAAAATCCTCTTTCAAAAAAAGAGCATCTAGTTGAATACTTAAATGACTTAAGTAAGGATTTAGAGACAGTTGATTACATTGTTAAGAGTAACAACCTTATGGTTGATGCTATCTTAAATAGCAAGATTTCCCTAGCTACTGCTAAAGGGATTAAAGTAGATGTTAAAGCTACAGTACCCAAAGAGTTAAAAGTACAAGAAATAGATTTAAGTGTTATTATTGGAAACTTAATTGATAATGCAATTGAGTCATGTTTAAGAATTGAGGATGATTCAAAAAGGTTCATTCGAATTTATATTGGAATATTAAAGGGTCAACTATATATCTCAATAACAAATGCTGTTAATGGTAAATCTAAGAAGCAATTTGGTAAGTATCTAACTTCAAAGACTAACATGGCTTCCGGATTTGGTTTAAAGAGAGTAGATCTTGTTGTATCAAAATATGACGGTTATCTAAACCGTCAAGATGAAGATGGAGTATTTGCAACTGAAGTAATGCTACCTTTATAACCACTCGTGCACGAATGAATACCATTCGTGTTTTTTTGGAATTAATAAATTGATTATTTGCTAGGATATAAGCAAGGAGGAATGAATGTGAAAAAATTAAAATACAAAACAATGTCAAATATTAGATTTTTACTATCTGATATGCTTAAGGTTTACCCTATCTTAGTACTATTTATTTTTATTCAAACAATTATGTCAATCATCGTGCCGGTGCTCAATGTCTACTTACCAAAACTGGCTTTAGATGCTATTGATACCCCTGGACACTTAAACACACTTATTATTGTCGGTGTTGCTCTTGTGGTAGCAACAATGCTTAATAGTTTTAGTAAACAGGCAAAATATATGTACTACAATGATATGAGGACTTTCTACTTAAAAAACTTATTCTATAAATCTTTACGAGTAAGATATCAAATAACAGAAAGCCCAGAAGGAATTGGGATGTTTGAAAGAAGTTTTGGTTCACTAATTCGTGGAGATTGGTCTGGTACCTCAAAGATGACAGTTGCAATGGTCGATATCTTTGTAAATGTTGTTACCTTCATAATCTTCTCAGTTATTTTATCTCAACTTAATCCCGTAATTATTATCATACTATTGCTATTAACGGTATTAAACTATTTATTTGTAACTCACGCTCAAAAATATGAGTACACTTTCAAGGAGAAATTCGCTACTAACATGCGTAAAGGTTATTACTTAGAAGACACTCCAAAGAATGCTGAGTTTGCAAAGGATATTCGTTTATATGGAATGAAAAAGTTTTTCATTGAAAAACGCAAGGAAGTAATTGATGAGTTTGTTGAACTCACAAACAAGACTAGACAAAGATACTTATATGCTGGGATTTTTAATGCCTTAACTGAGTTCATTAGAGATGGTTTAGCATATGCTTATTTAATTTACGCAACAGTAAATGGAAGTGTAAGTGTAGCTGAGTTTGTTTTATACTTCGGGGCAATCATGAAGTTTTCTTCGTTTGTAAAAAACATCATTCAAAACTTAAGTGAGTTGAATAATGCCAACATTCAAATGAACGATTTAAGATTGTACTTTGAGCTTGAAGAAACATCGGGAGCAACAAATGATATTAGTGTTGCCAAATATGATATCGAGTTTAAAGATGTATACTTCTCATATGATGGAAGTGATGAGTATCAATTAGAGGATTTATCTTTTAAGATAAACAATCTTGAGAATGTTGCTCTAGTTGGTAGAAATGGGGCTGGAAAGACTACTATTGTTAAATTACTTTGTGGTTTCTATCGACCAACTAAAGGGGATATCTTGATTAATGGAATCAATAGTAAAAACATTCCAGAAAAGACAATGTACGAGTTATTCTCTACCGTCTTTCAAGAGTTATATACTCCACCATTCACAGTACTTGAGAACGTATCAATGCAAGAAAAAGAAAAAACTGATTTAGATAGAGTGAATAGAGCTTTAGAAGAAGTCGGATTATTAGAACATATTAAAAGTTTAAAGCATCAGGAGAACACTTTACTTGGGGAACTTACTGAAGACAGTATAAAAATGAGTGGTGGTCAAAAACAAAAACTTCTGATGGCTCGTGCATTATATAAAAATGCTCCTGTTTATATCTTTGATGAACCAACATCAGCACTAGATCCAATTGCTGAAAATGAAACATATAATCATTTTCATAGTTTATCAAAGAACAAAACAACGCTTTATATTTCTCATAGACTAGCTAGCACAAGATTCTGTGACCGTATTCTTTTCTTAGAAGACAAGCGAATTTCAGAATCAGGTTCTCATGAAGAACTAATGAATACTGATGGTTCTTATAAACACATGTTTGATGTCCAAAGTAAGTACTATAAAGAAGGAGGCAAGAAAAATGAAGAACTTCAATATACTTAAGAAAGCCTTACGTATTGTTCAAGATCTTGATAAATACGTTATATGGCTTACATTCGCAATATCATTCATAAAGTCGATTATCTCTTATAGCGGTGTCTTGTTGCTTGCCTACATCGTTAGTAGTTTAAGTAAGCAGGTAGCTGCTGACATATTGATTAAGAACTCGTTGATTGTCCTTACATGTTTATTCATTCTAGGATTAGTACGAGAGTATCTCGCTAAGAAAGAATACCTACACCGCGAGTTATGTGGTAAGGAATATGCAATGTTGATGAGTAAAAGGTCACTTGATATGGATTATGAAATTCTTGATAGTCCTTTCGTCAATGACTTGAAGGATAAAATCAGAAAGGATAATAACTGGGGAGCAGGAATCTACAGCTTACTGTGGGGATTCCCAAGATTCTTTACAAGTATCGTGGGAATTACTATCTCAATGGTGATTATTTCTCCATTGCTTGCCAACCCACAGATTAGAATCTACATGATATCTCTATTAGCCGTGATTATTATAATCAATATTATCGGAGTAAGTGTATATACTCACCTTCAGCAAAAATTCTATAAAATTGTAAGTATTGTTGAAGATGATGCTAAATACCTAAGTTTTTTTATGCACAACTCAAAAGATTACAAGAGTGGAAAAGATATTCGTCTATATAACTTAGAACCATTAATTAAAAGTAAACTAGGTAGTGAATATGGTTCTCGAAGAATGATGAAACAGGCTCCAAGAAATATGGGTCTTCAAGGACTTGCTGAAGGAACTACAAGAGGATTATTTATTGTTCTTTCATACATCTTTGTAGTAACACAGGCTACAAATGGAGTTATCTCTAGTGGTGATGCTGTTAAATATGCAATGACGATCACTTTATTTAGTGGAGCTATTTCTGATGTCTTTAACTCATACTCGAGCTTAGTTCTTGCTGCAAAGCGTCAAATCTCTACTATTGAATACTCAAATGTCGAAGATGTTTTACATAAAGGAAGTTTACCTGTTGAGAAAAGAGCTGATTATGAGTATCAAATTGAGTTTCATAATGTATCGTTTAAGTATCCACGAACTGAGAATTATGTTTTAAAGAACTTAAACATAAAGTTCACAATCGGTGAAAAACTGGCAATTGTAGGAATGAATGGTAGTGGTAAATCAACAATGATTAAGTTGTTATGTCGCTTGTATGATCCTAGTGAAGGTTATATTAGCTTAAATGGAATTGATATAAAGAAGTATGACTACCATGAGTACAATAGTATATTCAGTGTTGTCTTCCAGGATTATAATTTGTTTGGATTCTCACTAGGAGAAAATGTCTCATCTTCTAACCCGATTGATCAAGCTCATATTGATTACTGCCTTGAAGAAGTTGGTTTTAATCGCAAAGGAATCAAGAACTCTGATCACTTAAGTAAGCACTTTGATCCTGTTGGTAAGGATGTATCTGGTGGAGAGGCACAAAAAATTGCCCTTGCAAGAGCCTTATATAAGAATGCTCCATTTGTAATTCTTGATGAGCCAACCGCAGCATTAGATCCTATCTCTGAACATGAGATTTATACAAAGTTTGATACTCTTGTTGGCGACAAGACAGCAATTTACATCTCACATCGTCTTTCAAGCTGTATCTTCTGTGATAAAATTGCAGTGTTTGATGAAGGAAAGTTAATTCAAACTGGATCACATCATGAACTTCTTGATTTGGGTGGTAAATACACTGAAATGTGGAATGCCCAGGCAAGACACTATAAAGAAGCATAAAAATAAGTTCTTGGCATTGCCAGGAGCTTTTAGTTTTTATCTAGTTTTTTTACTACCTCAATAATTTTGACATCATCGACAACAAAATGAATTTCAACTCTTCTATTGATCGGATCCTTAGGGTCAATCGGATTTCTCAAATCCAGTCCTCCCCTACCTATTGGAGTAATCTTATATAATAAAGTATCAGGATTAACTTCTTCAGTATCAATCATTTCATAGAGGTAATCGTATACTGCCTTAGCTCTATTCAATGAAAGTTCAATGCGTCCCTTATGATCTAAATCTGGAAAAACGGCAGTATGCCCTTCTATCTCCACACTCTTTATAAAAGTCGAATAGGATTCATTCATTATCACTTTTCCATATCTTGGAAAGAACCAATCAAGAAATACCTTTGAAGGTCTCGTTAAATCAGATCTTCCTCCTTCAAAGATAATAGCCTGTTCAGAGAGCGTTACTACACCAGTATTCTTATCGATATATACTCCATCAACATTTTCGAACTCCTCTGCTAAAGCTTTAGCAATCTCTGTTCTAACACTTATCTCGGTAATAGTTTCTTCTAGTTCGTTGTTTCTTCTCTCAGTTTCTACAATCTGGGTGATTGAGAAAAGTAAAACCATGATAAGTAATGTCGTCATTAGGTCTGTAAAACTTATCCAGTAGTTTGCACCCTTCGGTTCTTCTTTTTGGACTTTCTTATTAAACAACATAACTACACATCCTGACTTTTATCAGATATTTTAGTTTGCTGAGTTACATACTTTTCATATTTTTTTATAAACTCTGCTTGATTTGCCAGTGTCTGATTTTGCCTCGCAATCGTTTCAGATTGCATCTTCAAGACTTTATCTAACTCTTTAAGGTTTTCGGTAAACTGACCAATACTCTCCTTTGGTAAAATCCTTGAGTTGTTAGTAATATCGAACTGCTCTTCGATATTTTGCATAAATTGACCAAAGCGATGTACTTGATAACTTGGTGATAGTAATGGATTTTCACTAATCATTAAATCCTTAACATACTTCAGTGAGTTTTCTACATAGATTTCAACCATCTTTAAAACCATCATGAAGACAAAACTTAAAAAGATACCTAGAATTGAGGATTTTAAAGCAGTCGTCATTGAACCAATAATAGCAAAGTTGAAATTGGCAATATCACTTCTGTTAAACTGCTCTAAAGCCATTTGCAATCCCACAAAAGTTCCTAACACCCCAAGACCAGTAAATGAATTAGTGATTACTCTAATAAAACTAGCAATAGGAAAACTGAATAGATTTTCTTTAGTAATCATTTCATCTATATCATATGTCGAGTTCTCATCGCAATCAATTAACTTAATAATCTCATGGTCAATTCTGCGTTTTCTCTTTCTATTTTTTATCTTTGCAGTTTTCAACCATCTTAACTCTAAACCTGAAAGTAACATAATATATAGTAAGAAAACGTTAACTACTATAAAGATAAAGAAAACTATTTTATAGTTATCGTTTACAAATAACCAAAATATTCCTTTTTCAATAGCATTGACGATACTGATGAATAAGTCCATAATATTGCTCCTCGCTCTGTAATTTTCTTACTATAAATATACCATATAATTGTAAGCAAAATAAAAAAAACTTACGATTGTAAGTTTCTAGATGGCGATACTATCTATCTTGGTCATAAGTTTTTTAAAAATAAAAAAGGCCTCCACATAGGGGCCTTAAAATAACAAATGGAGCAGGTGAAGAGAATCGAACTCTCACAATCAGCTTGGAAGGCTGAGGTTCTACCATTAAACTACACCTGCATGTATGTAAATAGTATGGTATCATATTTCGAAAAATAAGTCAATCATACTAATTGTTGTAGTGCTAATTAAATTAGCAATTTCAACGACTGAAAAAATTGGAGCAGGTGAAGAGAATCGAACTCTCACAATCAGCTTGGAAGGCTGAGGTTCTACCATTAAACTACACCTGC
>PPCM01001150.1_pt1 | contig 13408 bp, 7 predicted proteins | sample 1555541 | NCBI WGS metagenome assembly PPCM01 (sample SAMN05284479, study PRJNA326546) | Marine sediment metagenome, whole genome shotgun sequencing project. | isolation source: marine sediment | place: Germany: Wadden Sea | collected 2012-09-05 | reverse complement strand
TTAATTGATAGATATAGGCACTATATTAAAGAGTCGGTAGATTCAAGTGAATATATGGATATCATCTCAGAAATTTTCAAACTTCTAATTAGTGAAAACAAAGGAATAGAAATCAATGCATCGTCAAAACGCTACAACATGGACATGACGGTTCCGACTTTAGATATGCTTAAATTATATAAAGATTTAGGTGGCGAAATCATAACCTACGGTTCCGATTCTCATAGCACTGATACCCTTATAACAGATTATGCAGATACCATGGATATGCTCAAAACTATAGGGTTTAAGTACATTGCTACCTTTGACAAAATGCAGCCACATTTTAATATCATATAATTATTCTAATATAATAACGCCGCAGATTTTTATAAATCTGCGGCGTTAAATATTTTAATTACAAAACTATTTAATTAGATCTCTATTGTTTCTAAATCACATATTTATTTTTCCCACTGGCTTTTGCTTTATATAAAAGCATATCTGCTTTATTCGTAATCTCATCTGGTTTTTCACCATTCCATTTTGCTATACCTATACTAATGGTCACTTGTAGATCTTCTTTTGAGAAACGTAATTTTTCTATACTTGCTCTTATTTCTTCTGCGATACAACATACTTCTTCTTTATTTTTTCTTGTTAATACTATTAAAAACTCTTCTCCACCATATCGTCCAGCACATCCACTATTTCCTACAACTTGTTGAAATACATGAGATAATTTGCGCAGTACTTCATCACCTATTATATGACCATAGTTATCATTGACCTTTTTAAAATCATCAATATCCGCAAGCATTACATATATGTTGTTTTCATCATCATTTGAAATGCCAATAATCTTTTTTAACTCATTTTCTATATATTGTCTATTATATAGTCCTGTTAAGCCATCCATTATTGCCATGACTTTTAATTCTTTTGTACGTTCTGACACCTGCATTTCAAGTTCTTTGTTCATCTTTATCAATTGCTCTTCTTTTTCTTTTTCTCTTTGCATATGATTCACATAAATATAGGTAGCTACAAGAAAAATAATAGAAAACGCAGATGTAACAGCAACTGCATATGTACTTTCTTTTACAATTTCAAATGTTTCATCCTTGTTTTGAGAATATACAACATATAAATCATTTTTATTATTTTTATCTTCAAACGCTATTTTTCTTCCATAATATAGTTTATCAAGATCAATTAAATTTGCTTCAAAATAATTAGAATCAGATTCTATCTTTTCAATTATATACATTGTTTTTTCAATAACATCCTCCTCATTATTTAAAATCAAATCTCTATTAATATGGGCAACTGTTGCCCCTGATTCATCTAGCATAAACATGTATCCTGTTTCACCTATACGCAATTGATCAATAAACATCTCAGAAAAATAGTCCATCTGAGGAGATACTATAGCTACACCACACAGTTCATTTTTACTGTAGACGGGCGCACTAACTACAAAAATTGGATTACCTCTCAATATACTTGGGTATATCTCACTAATATAATGCTCTTTTCTGTTTAATATTTCATGTACGTATGAATAGCTCATACCACCCTTACCTAATGTTTTACCATCAACAGTATCAACTACAAAAGTACCATTTTCAATCACTATTTCTTCTCCATTAAACTCACGGATAATAGGATTTTCAAGTTTTAAGCTGATAGGCAAGTTTTCATAGTAAGGGTATTCTTTATGAATCCAACTCAAATAAGCCTCAGCTTTTTCAATTTTCTCTGGGTTTGTTGGGTCTTCACATAAATCAATGATTATTTGTTCTTGGGCAATTAATCGTACTAATCGAACTTGATCATCTATCCATAAATTTAATATTTCAGCGACCTGATAGGTATATTTTTCTCCAAGTCTAATAAAGTCATCCTCTTCATGTTTTCTAAAATTAGTAATAAATATAATATTACTAAATAAGATAACAATTAAAGTAATAGATATTATGGGAATTATATACTTACTTTTCATTATATTGTCCCCCTTATTTCTTGGAAAATCCACATATGCTTTCATTCATTATGCCTACAATAACTTTTGGTTTTATTAAATACATTATAACACATTCACTGTAATTATTTGATTATTCTATTTTTTTACCATAAGATGCTTCTTTCCTGTTTGTTTATTATAAAAAAAGATAGTCCTTCTGTAATAGAAAGAACTATCTCTTCTCTTTTATGTGTTGCATGGTTGAATTATTGATTATCTAAGATTATCGCATTTATAAAAATAATGAACTACCAAAGATTCTTATACAGCTCAATGATTTCCTCTTTATTTGGTGCACGTTTTGTATTTTGTGGGCTTCCACTAATAAGTGCATCGTCAGCCATTTTTGGCATCTGCTTCTCAAATTCTTCTTGATCTACACCAAAGTCTGCTAAAGTCATTATGTTTAATTTTGCTAATAATTCTCTAGTAGCTTGTGCAAATGCTTCTGCACCTTCTCTGTCTGTCATTTCTGGACTAAATACACCGATTGATTTTGCTAACTGACAAAATTGCTCTACTGAATCGTCTTTTATATAATCAAGACAAACTTTTAATAGCATTGCATTTGATAAACCATGAGGTACATGAAATAATGCACCAATAGGACGACTCATACCGTGAATAACTGTTACAGATGCACAGTTAAATGCGATTCCTGCTTCTAGTGCTGCTATTGCCATTTCATTTCTTGCATTTAGGTCATCACCATTTTCGTATGCTTGTGGCAAGTTGTTAAATATTCTTCTAATAGCAGATATTGCATACGTATCTGTCATAGAAAATGCTTTTTTAGATGTGTATGACTCTAAAGCATGGGTTAATGCATCTATACCTGTCGCTGCTGTTACATTTTGAGGTGCTGTTAATGTAAATACAGGGTCAATGATTGCAAGACAAGCCATTAGCTTAGGGTCTTTTAATAGCATTTTTACCCCAGTATTTAAATTATTAATAATTGAAATAGCCGTTGCTTCTGAGCCTGTACCTGCTGTTGTAGGTATTGCACATGTTTGTGGTAAGTCTTTTATTATTTTTTTACCCATGTATTCTGTAATATTTCCACCGTTAGAGATTACTGCTCCTATTGCTTTCATAGCATCTAGTGGACTTCCTCCACCTATACCTATTAATGAACCACAGTTTTCTTCTTTATAAATCTCAATGCCTTTATCGATCATCAAGTTATCAGGTTCACTATTGATCCCAGAATATATAACATATTCCAAGTTAATCTCATCTAATACTTTCGTAAGTTTTTCTACATTTCCTAAATTAACCATTACTTCATCAGTAACAATTAGTGCCTTCTTGTCAAAATTTTTCAAATGACCTTTTGCCATATCTAAAGCATTTTCCCCTGCTATTACGAATTGTGGCATGTAAAATAAATTAGCCATATTTATACCTCTTTCTTGAATCATATTCAATATTATAGTTTTTTGTTTAAATAAACTTCTCAATATTAAAATGCTTATAAGTGATTATTTTTCACTTTTTAAGTTCAAGATATTTATAAGCCTATGCTTTTATTCCCATAATGTTTTCGCTAAATATGCGTTCATCCATTACTTTTAAAGCTTTATCTATCTTAGGCTCAAACTCCATTAAATCTAATACATCCTTTTGTAAATCAATACCTGGTGCAATTTCTGTTAAATACAGTCCATCTTTTTTTAGTTCAAAGACTGCTCTTTCTGTTATATACATGACTGGTTGATCTATTTCCATTGCATAGTCACCACTAAATGTAATCTGTTCTACTTCATTGATAAATTTCTTTACTTTACCTTCTTCAATTATGATCAATTTATTATCTTCAACATCAATTTTTAAACCGCCAGCAGTAAAAGTACCACAATAAAATACTTTTTTAGCATTTTGAGTGATATTAATAAATCCTCCACAACCTGCGATTCTAGGTCCAAACTTACTAACGTTGATATTACCCTTTACATCTGCTTGAGCGAGTCCTAAAAATGCTAAATCCAAACCGCCACCATCATAAAAATCAAACTGTTGAGGTTGGTCAAGTATTGCTTCAGGATTGATAGAAGCACCAAATGCTAAACCACCAGCCGGCACCCCACCAATAGGGCCTGCTTCTACAGTCAATGTCATGTACTCTCCAATACCTTCTTCATTAGCTACCATAGATATAGACTCTGGAATACCAATCCCTAAATTAACTATTGTCTCTGGTTCTAGTTCCATGGCTGCTCTTCTTCCTATGATTTTTCTTTCATTTAGTTGAAGAGGTTCTACAGAATCTACAGGTATTGCTATCTCACCCGTATAGCTTGGGTTATACGCTGCTTTAAAACACTGTTCATGTAGCTTTTTATCAGTATTGATCACTATGGCATCAACATAGATGCCTGGAATTTTTACTATCTTTGGATCTATTGTGCCTGTTTTTACCACTCTTTCAACTTGCACAATAACTTTTCCGCCAGAATTTTTTACAGCTTGGGCGATGCAAGTCGCTTCGTGAGTCATGGCTTCTCTCTCTAAGCTTACATTGCCTTTTTCATCAGCAGTTGTACCTCTTATAAATGCAACATCTATAGGAAATGACTTATAAATAAGTTTTTCTTGTCCTAGTATATTAACTACTTCTACTAAATCCTCAGTTGTTCTCTCGTTAAGTTTTCCACCTTGAAGTCTAGGGTCTACAAATGTTTTAAGCCCAACGTGTGTTATTGTCCCAATTTTCCCTGCTGCAATATCTCGAAACATATGGGTAATCGTCCCTTGGGGAAAATTATAAGCTTCTATTTTGTTTTCATTGATTAATTTACCAACTCTTGGTGCAAGGTTTAAATGACCAGCTATGACTCTCTTAGTCATTTTTTCGTGTGCAAAATGGTTTGAACCACCTCGGTCTCCATCGCCTTGTCCTGCACCATAGATTAAAGTTAAATCTTGTGGCTCGTTTGTATTTATAAATCTATTTTCAAGTGCCAAAGATAATTCGGAAGGATAGCCACTCCCTACAAAACCACCAGTAGCGATTGTATCTCCTGTTTTAACCATTTCGGCTGCTTCTTTGGCTTTGATGATTTTAACGCCCATTATTATCAATACCTTTCATTGATTTAGTTTATTTATTTTTAAAATCAGCTTTTCTTTTTTCTACGAAAGCTGTCATACCTTCTTTTTGATCCTCTGTAGAAAAACAAAGACCAAATATATCTGCTTCATATTTATATGCTGATTCTGTATCCATATTTAATCCATCGTTTATTGCTGCTTTTGATAGTGAAACAGCAACTGGTCCTCGACTAGAAATCTTTTTTGCTAGCTTTCTTGCCTCATTCATTAAATCTTCTTGTTTATATATATTATTTGCTAGACCTAATCTATGTGCTTCTTTAGCATCAATCATATCTGCGGAATAAATCAGTTCTTTTGCTTTACCTACAGGTATTAATCTGGCAAGTCTTTGCGTGCCTGCAAAACCTGGTGTAATCCCTAACGTTACTTCTGGTTGACCAAATTGAGCATTATCAGAAACCAGTCTAATATCACACGCCATTGAGATTTCACAACCCCCGCCTAAAGCGTATCCATTAACTGCCGCAATAACGACTTTTGAAGAATGCTCTATATCTGAAAATACGCTTTGGGCAAGTCTAGCTAATCCTCTCCCTTTCATAGCGCTTAAATCTTTCATCTCTTTAATGTCAGCGCCAGCAACAAATGCTTTTTCACCAGCTCCAGTGATAATTATGACTCTTATTTCATCCATTGCTTCTATTTCTTTTATAGCAACTCCTAGCTCTTTTAGTGTCTCTGTGTTTAATGCATTTAGTGCTTTTGGTCTGTTAATTACAATCTCTGCAATCATTTCTTCATATGTTACGATAATATTATTCATACTTTTCTCCTCTGCATTCCTTTTCTTTGTGTTAATAGTTTAACACAGTTTTTTTGTTTGTCAATATATTAACAAATACATTTTTTTCGTTAATCAAATAACATAAATTGTCATTCGTGTTTGAAATTCTGTACTTTTTGTTATACAAATATATTAATCTGACTATTATATTTTCTTATTCTATAAACATTTTGCATATTATTACATAAAGAATAGGGCTCCCATTGAGGAATCCCTATCTTTGTCGCAAGCCGCTGTTTGCGACTCCAGATGCGAGCGCAATTGATTCATTTGCGCTTTATAAAAAAAAAAAAGAGTTGAAGAATTATATCCTCAACTCTTTAAATCAATATTTAACTATTTACAACTTTTCTTCTACTCCATTGCATCAAATAAATTGATACTCTTATCTAAGAATATGGTTGTGTCTTTGATTTCTTTTATTAATGTCAATCTATTTATAAAAGTATAGAACTCAATATCTACAGAAGAAGCTTTTCTTATAATCTCCAATGCTTCTTTATCTGCATCAGCTTTTACTTCAGCAGCTAACTTTGTTGCCTCATCTCTTAATAACTTTGCTTCTTTGTTTACAATAGAGACTTCTTCGTCATATTCTGACTGACCTTGGGCCGTAATCTCATCAGACTTCTTTTGGATTTCTGCTACCATTTTGCTGATAATTGCTGCCTGATTTTCTTTTGGTGGCATTTTTTTGTAAATCATAGTATCTACAATCTCAATACCATACTCTGCTGCCAATGTATCATTAAAGGATTTTGTCTGCTTTTGTAGTGCAGGCTTTACTTTTTCTATATCAAAAAAGTCAGTAAAAGCCAATGAGTTAACTGTATTTATTACTAGCGGATACATTTTGTCATCTACTAAAGCGTTTAGTTTTCTTTCATAGCTGTTTTTGCCAAACTTTAGAGAAACAAGTCCAGGGTTCACAACTTTGTACTGTGATGCTATATTAATGTCTATTTGTCTTTTGTCATTTGTATTAATCGTTTCTGTTGATGATGTATATGTTATTAACTTACTTGAATACTTTTCTATGCTTTGTATAAACGGTATTTTAAATTGCAATCCCTTGCTATATACAACATCACACTTTATTTTCTTCTTTTCTAAATCAGCTTTTGCATCTTCTATGGCGTCTTCACTAGCTACGAAAACTTTATTAATTGATGATAGATTTCTTACTACTACAACTTCATCTTCTCCAACTGTATATGTCGCTGTAGCAAACACAAATAATGCAAGCAATAGAGCAATACCTATTATTATTTTACCTTTTTTCATCTTATTGCCCCCCTGTCGTTGTCAAAGCTTGACCATTTGTCACTGATTGGTTACCTGAATTATAAAACTTATATATATCACCTGATTTTGATAAGTCAATAATAAACTCATTGTTGTTCTCTTCACCAAATAGTACCATCATAGTTTCCATGTATAACTTTTCTTTAGTTAATGTTCTACTGTTTTTGTATTGAGAATATTTTGATACGAAGTCTGCAGAATTTTTTATAGCAGTTGTTACAATATCAGAAGCATACATTTGTGCTTCTTCTCTAATTTTCGCTGCATCTGCATTAGCTTGTTGCATTTGCGTTTTTCTATATGACTGAGCACTTTCATCTAGTCTCTTTGCCTCATTTTTAGCAGTCTCTACCTTTTTGTATGCAGTAGATACATCATCAGGCAAGTTTGCAGTTTGTATTTGAGTGCTTAATATTTCAAGTCCTAAACCATATCTTTCAACATCTGCTGCTAGCTCTGGTTTGATTAATCTGTCTATGCTTGATTTGTCTTTTAATACTGTGTCTACTGTGATTCCAGGGAATACATCTCTTATAATACTTTCAGCAAGTATTTGTAATGTCCCTTCAACATCTTCTACATTATAAAGATAATCATGTGAATCTGAAATACGGTAATCAATTAATATTTCAACATCCATAAATGACATACTACCATCTTTTGCATCTACAACTAATCTTCCAGAATCACCTGTTCTTGCATACTCTGGACTGCTGTTGCTATCACCAAATCGCGTAGTTGTAAATCCCCACTCGATTCTGTGACGCTCTTGAATATCAATAATTTTCTTTTGTTGTAAATACGGTACTTTAAATTGTAGCCCACTTGATTTAGTATCAATATGCTTACCAAACATAGTGATTACTGCCTCGCTTCCATCAGGCACTACATATGCAGATCCAAACACTACTGATACTGCAACAATGACGATAACTACTAATGAAGAAATGATCTTAAATCTTTTTTTCAATCCTGGTATTTTGTCTTTAATATTACCAATGACTTCATCGGTATTTATTTCTGGTTTTTCCATGATGTCCTCCTCTAAGTCCCTATTCTTTTTTCGTACTCAATCAATATAACATAAATATATTACCTATTATGACTTTTTAACACAATTCTAACTAACTTTTTTGCATTATTCTTTAATAAAAATGATCGTTTTAGGTTCCATACCTAACCATTCTGCTAATTCTTCTGATATTTCTAGCTTTGCTTCAAATCCACTTTCAATATTGGTAAATAAAAAATTTCTTCCCGTAGCAACTGTCCCATCACGTCCTCCCATTTCATATGTATATTCAGATGTAATGTTAATATATTCTACATAACTCCTTGTTTTTTCACCTAATCTAACATCATGGATATCATCCATATATTTCCCTAGTATTTCAAGCATAAGAAACTTTTCCGAGATACTAATTGTCAGTTCTTCTGATTCAATTATAATAGTTTTATTGTCACTCATAGACATAAAATCATTACTATCCATTTCTCCATCTTGATAATACAAAGAATATGTCCACGCTTTTTTTAACAATTCTACTCTATGACTTTCAGATGCATTGTCCAATATTCGCATGAGAAATTCATGTCCCTCATCGGAGTAATGTTTTAAATACTTTTGCTTAGATATTTCTTCTTCTTGGTTATTAAGTAAAGTTTTCAAATCCTCATTTTCATTCTCTAAATACTGTACTTGTTCTTCTAACTGTCTAATTTGCTGATTTTTATCAATTATTTCATTTTTAAGTTCACCCACCTCTTCACCGTTACATCCTATTAGCTGAATGCTCACAAGAGTAATTACCATTATGCAAATCACTTTATATCTCATATGGTCTCCTTCCCCAATATGATTATAATTCATCTTAGCACATGACTTTGTCATAGCATGTCAACTAAAAATAAAAACTTTGACAATATTTAATCCAACGTTTACATAACTTAAAAACGTTTAAATTTCAACATATATTTGATTTTATAAAATTTATATGGTATGATATAGACAAGAACCTGGGATATACGTTTTGACCCTGTAATTCAACCTACAGATTGAATTCGGGAGTTCATGTTTTTCATTGTATCACATGCCGTCTTGAACGGACTTGAGAAAGTGAGAATAGGACACCCACCTAGTTGTAACTAGGTGTGAATTATAGTCGGGACGGTATTCTGGGTAAAAATTAGATTTGCTTATGCAAGTCTTTTTTTATTGCATAAAAAAAAGCTAACCTCCATTAAGAAGGTTAGCGAAATGCATTGTATGCACGTCTGTCTATTACTTATTCTGTTTCATATGTACCTGAATCATTACCTAACTTTTCATAAGTTCCGTTTCTGTCATAGTCATAATATAAAACAGGTCTTTCATTTGCTTCTTCTATAACCCAATAGGCACTATTTATTCCCCCATTACTTGTAAATGCCCAGTCTGTGTATGGTTCAGTCGTAGTATTGGTATTGCCATTAATTAAAATAAACTCATCGTTACTCATATCTGCACCATCAATGCCATTTGATACTTTTGTAAATACTGTAACTGCTGAACTTGAAATTGTCATGTCAGCATTTGAATAATTATCTGTAAGCGTATAATTCGTACCATCATCCACATCACCTATTACTCTGTGCGGACTATTATCTCCTGACACAGATTTGTTGAATGCAATATTATTAAATATACTCATTAAATGGGTTCCACCACCATCAATACTACCTATTAATCCACCTATATGCGATATCCCCTCAACGATGCCATTAGTATAATTCTTTTGTATTGATGGATTTCCTCTGTAGCTATCTAACAGTCCAATTAGGCCTCCTGTATTTATTCCAGAGGCACTAATTGTTGCACTACTATAACAATTTGAAACAGTCTTATATGAATAAAATGATGCAAAGTATCCAACAAGGCCACCTACTCTATTTTCACCTTGTACTGTTCCAGTAAAATATGAAAAAGCAATAGTATTGTCTGAGTAACCAATAACGCTAGCAACAATCCCTCCAACCATGTCTTTTACAGAAGAAATATCCGCTTTAGCATATCCATAAGTCAAACTAGAATTATCCAATCGCCCAACTAAACCCGCTATATTTCTTTGAGCTCCAACTGTATACAGGTATCCACCATCTGAAACACTTCCAGTAAACCCTAAATCGTAAAGATTTGTTTCATAAGCCTCTCCACATATTCCACCTGCAAAAGCTGCTCCTGTAATGATTCCAACACCTTCAACTGAAGAAATAGTTGAGTTAGCGACTCTTCCTGCAAAACTTCCAGCATAGCTACCAGAGATGTCTGATTTATAGTTATCTATAGACACAGCATCTACTATTGATGATTCAATTATCCCTGAAATTCCTCCAACATAATATTTTCCATATGCTTCACCACTTATTGTAATAGCTGATATTGTAGCATTTTCAATTCTTGCTGATAATACACCTACATGGTTTTTAGATGAATTAACATAAGCATCTTCAAAGTTCATATTCTTTACAATTGCGCCATTTACAGATTTAAAGAATCCCATATAATCATACGCTCTCCAATCCGTAACATTCATATACAAATGACTAATTGTATATCCTTGACCATCAAATACGCCTGTAAATGGATCTGAATTATGGGCTATCCCTGGAAATCCATGACCCTCTGTCATTTGTCTCATAAATGTTGATGCCGTATCATCAGTATTATAATCACCTGTTTTATCTGGATATCTATAACTACTATTACTGTCAAAATCTAAATCACGTGTTAAAACATAATGTTTATCATATGACCAATCCCGTCTAGTCGCTGAATCTATTAGATACAAATCTTCAATATATACAATTTGATATGGATCTTCTTTTGTTCCTGCTCCTTGACCAAGCAATGTTTCATCATTTTCATATATATACGGTGCAATATTTCCCTCTTCATCTCTAACGACTACATGAAAATAGTACTCAGTTTCTCTTTCGAGATTTGTTACATTGAATTCACTCACATCTTTTTCCCACTGACTTCCAGCTGTCATATCCCTTAATATAGCATCTAGTTCCACGATATCTGATACGGTTGTATAGAATACCTTATACTCTAATGCTTCACTTGCTGAAACATTATCTGTGGCTTTATTAAATGATATAACTGCCGAAGATGAAGTTATAGAAGAAACTGTTACTGTTCCGTCACCACCATAATAAGGCGCTGTTGCATCTAAACCTAAGTCATCACCAAGCTGAACAAAATTCCCTGACTCTTTCAATTTTACGTATAAAACAGGTCGATCCATGCCATCACTTGTTCCCCAATATACGCCTGGTTCTGTTGTATATGGGCTATCAAAGGGCCACTCAACTTTACTCTCCAATAACGTTTTATCTAAAGATGCTATTGCCGCACCCATTTCACTGTCAATATCAAAAGTTCTAGTCTCTTCTTGGTCACTTTCAATGATCTTTATATTTTCATTGCAATAGTTATTATTGTATTCTGTATTTGAATCATCATATCCAAGTACACCATATGTCTCGTAATACCCTCTTAATTGACTGTTAAAATTGACTGTATCACTTATAGTTGAATCATACGACGACCCTACGATACCACCAATATACTCATCATATATTGAGATATACCCTGTATTGTATGCATTATCAATTGACCCTTCATATAACTCACCAACAATACCACCAGCACTATCTTCATCACTGTAAATCATTCCTGTATTATAAACATTTCTAATTTGGCCTGTATTATAGCCAACAATACCACCTATATCTTCATAGCCGTTAATATACCCTGTATTGAAGCACGCATTAATTATGCTATCATAATCACCATAACCGACAATACCACCTGCTTCATCATATCCATTAATTGTACCTTCGTTATAGCAACCAATAATTGCACCTTCGTTATATCCTACAAGTCCACCTGCTTTTTCTGATGTAGTATTGATAGTTGCACGATTATAACTATTTATTATTTTACCGTTATTATTGACACCAACTAACCCACCAATAACACCTTGGTCAATAGCACTAAGGGTACCTGTAACATATACGTTATCGATTGTTGCTTCCTCTAGTTGCCCAGCTATTGCACCAACAACAAAATCACTATTTATATCCACTTTGATCATTCCAAGATTACTTATTGCACCGGGACTTGCTATGCGCCTAAAAAGGCCAATGTTTGAGTCGTCTTCTCTATTAATCATAAGGTTGCTTATTGTATGTCCATTTCCATTAAATGTTCCTGTATAATTATTGTACTGTTGTCTTCTTAGCGCTCTAGAATCTAACCCATCACCTGAATCTTCTAATGTGCCTATACTCTCCCATCCCAAACCTGATGTGTATTCTATGTTTACTTCATTGCTCTCATAATCTGCTGCACGATTAAAATCTAAATCTTTTGTTAGGATATAATGTGCACTTATGGACCATCCTGTTGTGGTTGTTTCTGTTCCAATCTTAGCTAAATCATCAATCGTTCTGATTTTAAATGGATCAGCTTTTGTTCCTTTTCCATCACTAACGACAGGTGTGGTGGTTGATCCTCCGCTAGAAGATCTTCTTCTTTTCTTTTTTAATCCAGAAGTATCTATTCCATCACCTGCAACAATCGTTGTTATTTCTTGCTCTATCTTTACGCCATTTGACTCAAGTATTACTTTTTTTAAATCCCCTGTACCTATTACTTCAGCTTCTTCTTTAAAACGCATTTCATCAATAGATGCTCTTGCCCCTATTGTAACTTTTGCGCCTTTTGCTTTTTCACCGATTTCAAAAGTGTCTACCTTTGTTGTATCTGTCAGTTCTACCTCTACTTCAGCGTCTATTTTAATATCTTCAAAATCGCCATCAAAAGTAATGCTTTCTCCAGCACTTAGCACTTCTACATTTGTATATTGTCCTTCTAGCTTTGCACCAGATTTCATTAATGTCTTCCCAAGTTTACTATTTACTGATGCAACTCTAATCTTACCATTTTTCTTATAGACGATAACATCACCGGTCTCACAATTTGTAAATGTAATTGAGTTTTCACCGCCACCATATATAATGGTTTTTCCTTTTACAGTTACATCTGATAAAGATACATCCCCTTCTCCAATACCAGCTGCTAAAATCAAATCTTTCTCTATAGCATAGTTTGTCAATGAAACATCAGCTACTGCAATAGTCAGTGTTCC
>PPCM01001149.1_pt1 | contig 13438 bp, 10 predicted proteins | sample 1555541 | NCBI WGS metagenome assembly PPCM01 (sample SAMN05284479, study PRJNA326546) | Marine sediment metagenome, whole genome shotgun sequencing project. | isolation source: marine sediment | place: Germany: Wadden Sea | collected 2012-09-05 | reverse complement strand
AAGAGGTCCGGCGCAACCGCCGACGGTGAATGCCTTATTCTCCTTTGCTCGGTACCTGAATACCTTAATACACGGTTCACGCCGAAGGCCCGGCCGCCTTCGCGTGTTGGCCCAATTGCCCCACAGTGGTTCGCGGCCCCCCCATGTCACGCTCGTATTCAACAGGATTTTTGAATGGCCGCCAAGATTAAACTGATTGTCAATGCAATCCCCCTAGCCAACATCAGCACCGGAATCAGCCGCTACATGCGCTGCCTTTACGAGCAACTCGGGAAGCGGCACGGGCGCCGCCTGGAGATCGCCTACTTCGACGGCCGGAAACTCGGCGGAACGATGCCCCGGGGCCCCCGGAACATCAAGGAGTGGTCGAGGGCGGTGGATCTTTTCTGGAAGCTTCCGCCCGCATGCGCCCTTCCCGCGCGCCTTGCCCTGCATGCATGCCGGGAGATCCACTTCAGCCGCCTGGCCGGGGGCTTCGACCTATACCACGAGGCCGGTTTTTTTCCGTTTGCCCCGACAAGGGGCCTGAAGACGGTTTTCACGATTCACGACCTTTCCATGCTCCGCTTTCCGGAACACCATCCCGGGGAACGGATCCTTTACTCGAGACTGTTCTTTCGGCGCAGGAGCATGAACGTCTCGGAATTTATCGCCGTATCCGATTTCACCGGAAACGAGATCCGTGATCTTCTGGCGATTCCCGGGGAACGGATCACGGTCACCCCCCTGGCCCACTCCCCCGAGACCTTCCGCCCGGCCTCCCCTTACCGGGTTCGGGAGTTCCGGCGACGCAACGGACTTCCGGAGAAGTACTTTCTTTTCGTGGGAAGCGGCGACCCCAGGAAGAACCTCGACTTGATTCCCGAAGCCCTGGAGATATCCGGGCTCCATGCGCCCCTTGCCGTCATCGGATGGACCGGCTGGGCCGACGCCACCCACTCCTCCAGGATCATCCCCCTGGGATACCTGTCCGACGAGGAGCTCGCGGCTGCCTACTCAGGGGCAACGGCCCTTGTTCTGCCCAGTTCCTACGAAGGTTTCGGACTGCCCGTTCTGGAGGCCATGGCCTGCGGGTGCCCCGTGATTACCGCCAGGCGCGCAAGCCTGCCCGAGGTGGCCGGCGACGCCGCCCTACTCGTGGACGACCCAAGGGACCCCCGCGAACTTTCGGAGCAGCTCCTGCGGGTTCACGACACCCCCTCCCTGGGCCGTGCCCTCAGGAAAAAAGGCTTTGACAACGCGGCCGCGTTTTCCTGGGAAGAAACCGCGGATCGAACCTTCGAGGCTTTTGAAAAGGCATTGGCACATGGATAAGAGCCCCTTGATCATCCATGATTTCTTTATCTTTCCCGGCGGCGGGGAAAAGGTTGCCGTGGAGCTGGCGGGCTTTTTCCAAACGAGGCTTTGGACCTGCAGGCTGGAGGCGGACCGGTTTCCGGAAGATTACTTTCCCGGCCACCTTCCCGAGAGCCTGGCGGAAGCGGTGCCGCCGCCCGGCTTCCTCTTTTTCTCGGAAACCCTGAAGCACTGGTGGTCCCTGAACCGCTTTCCCGAAACCCATGCCCCCTGGACCCTGTTCAGCGGCTCCCTGAGTATCCTGGCACACCGACGGATCCGGGGCAAAAAAATTCTCTACTGCCACACTCCGCCGCGTCTCCTCTACGACCTGAGGCGGTTTTACCTGGACAGCCTTCCGCCCCCCCTGAGGCCGCCCATGAGAGTTCTGATGCATTTCTATCAAAAGGCATATGAACGCGCCGTCGGGGAGATGGATGCGGTGGTGGCCAACTCCGAGAACGTGCGGGCAAGGTTGCGGAACTATCTCGGCCTCCGGGCGGAGGTCGTCCACCCCCCTTGCGACACGGAAACATTCAGATGGATCGGCCAGTCCGATTACTACCTGTCCACCGCACGGGTGGACTCCCTTAAACGGGTAGAGCTGATCGTGGAGGCCTTCCTCAAGATACCCGAAAAGAAGCTGGTCGTGGTTTCCGGGGGCCCCGCTCTCCGGGACGTGCGAGCCCTGGCCGAGAAGGCGCCCAACATCCTTGTCGAGGGCTGGGTGTCCCCCCAAAGGCTGAGGGAGCTGGTGGGAAACTGCATCGCGACAATCTATATCCCGAGGGACGAGGATTTCGGCATCAGCCCGGTGGAATCCATGGCGGCGGGAAAGCCCGTCGTGGGGGTCGCCGAGGGCGGGCTCCTCGAAACCGTGATCCCGGGGGAGAGCGGAGATCTGCTGCCGCCCTCCCCCAGCTCCGGCGACCTCGTCGCATCGGTGACGCGGATGACCCCTGAAAGGGCCCTGGGCATGAAGCGCGCCTGCCTCGAACAGGCAAAACAGTTTACCCGGGGCCGTTTTCTCCAAAAGATGCGGGCGGTCGTCGAGGCCGCGGCCCCCGGCAAGCCGGGTGGGGGGCCCCATGCATAACCCCGGCATCGCCCCCTCGAGGGCGCTGCTGTTCGTGGTGCTGGCGCTTCCCTGGATGTTCATATGGAGCAAAGCGCCCCTTTTCGGCGGCCCGGTCGGCGCGGCGCTCATTTTCAACATCCTTTCGTTCCTTCTCCTTATTCCCCGGATCCGCCTCTCCGAAGTGATCGCCCGGCACAAGACGACGATTCTCCTTGTCTGTCTGTTTTTCGGGACATGGATTCCCGGCAGCCTGGGGCATATAACGGAGGAGGGAACGCTGCGGGCAATCTTCTGTTACCTTCACTTTTTTGCCTGCCTCGGGTTCATGGCCGCCTTGCCGAGGGAGAGACGCCCGCCCGCCCAGACGGCCCTGGCCCTCGGTTTATGCATGGCCGTGTTTCTGCTTGGAACGGCCGAATTTTTTTTCCGGGATGAGATCGGCGCCGTTCTCTCCCTTTTCAGGACCCCCGAATCCCTGTCCGCAAGCGACAACGCGGGCAAGGCGGCCTCGGTTTTCACCCACCGAAACCTGTTCGGCTGTTTCGGCGCCCTTGGGGCCGTTGCAGCGGCCGTGCGCATGGACCGGGGGGAGCTCGGCGGCTTGCCCCGGGGATTCTGGGCGCTGTTCTTATGCCTGGCACTCTGCGGCACCCTTGTTTCAACCAGTAAAAATGCCCTGATCGCCCTGGGCGCCGGCATGGCCTGCCTTTTCTGGGAGAAGGCAACCCTCCGAGGGAGGGTTCTTGTGGCGGCCGTCTGCATTCTGCTCGGCACCTTTTTTTTCGCGGCGGTGTTCACGGGGCCCGAATACGGAACGAACATGAGCGCCGAGGCCGCGCGAAAGGCATACGAAGCCGAATCCCCGACCCTTTCGCGCGTTCACTTCGCCATGGACAAGTTTTCCAAGGGCAGGCTTCACATCTGGAAATACTGGTGGAACAAGAAGCTTCACAAGCGCCGGTATGTCTGGAAGGGGATCGGTATCGGACAGTTCAGGCACCTTCACTGGGACGAAAAGATCAATGCCCACAGCACCTACGTGCAGTTCCTGTACGAAGGAGGCCTCCTGACACTGGCCGCCTTTTTATGCCTCCTTGCCCACGGCGCCCGAAAGGCCCGTGAAGTCAAACGACTGCCCCTCTATACGGCATTTTTGTGCACCATGCTCTTCGATCATTTTTTCGATTACTCGCTCCTGTGGTCCGTGAACCTCTCATGGTTCCTCATGCTCTGAGCGTTCCCGTCCGGCACCGAAACAGCGGCCGGGCCCCGCGCCCATGCCGGGCGGAAATATCGTCAAAACCCGGCCGGCCCCATGAACGCCCCGCCGAATCACCGGTATCCTCACCGGGGGGCCTTGTTTCACGGGGTAAACGGTTTCACGACACTCAACTCCTGTTCATCAGACCTCGCCTTCCCATCAATTTCGCGCGGGGCATTCGTAACGGTGGTAAACTTGAAATTCTCTTCCATGCTGTTCAATCAAACGCACCGGGCCACGACCGCGGTCGCCCTGATCCTCGTTGACCTGTGCGCGTATTACACGGCGCTGGGCTCCTCCTACGGCCTTCGAAAAGGCCTTGACATGTTTCTCCTTTCCCATGTCCATACCCGGTTTTCACTGGCGCATTTCCTCTCCATGCCCCTGCCGCCGCTGATCATCATCTGCATCTTCATCTACCGGGGACTCTATGAAAAGAGGATGGCCTTCTGGGACGAAACCCTCGAGTTGCTCAAGGTTCTCCTCTTCTCGGTCCTGATCATCATGACGGTCATTGCAATGGGAAAACTGACCGACGAGGTGTCCCGCCTCCTCATCATCATCATGTCCCTGGTGTCGGCCGTGGTATTTCCCCTGTACCGGATGCTCGGCAAATCCCTGCTCCACAAGCTGGGAATCTGGAACGAAAGGGTGCTCGTTATCGGCGCCGGGGTCACGGGTCGCGATTTTGCCAGGGGAATCAGCCGGGAAAAGCACATGGGATACACCGTGGTGGGGTTTCTTGACGACGATCCCCGAAAGCAGTCCCGGCATATCGAAATCGACGCGGCGCGCCTTCCGGTCCTGGGGCGGCTGAGCAAATGCCCCGAACTCATCGCCCCCTTGCGACTGCACACCCTCGCCGTGGCCATCCCCTCCCTTGACGTCGACGCCCAGGCCGTCCTGGTGAACAACCTCCAGGCCCACATGCGAAGGCTCCTGTTCGTGCCCGAAATAAGGGGGGTTGCCCTGGCCAATACCAACCTGTACCACCTGTTCGACGAAGAACTCTTCATTCTTCGCATCAACAACAACCTGAAGTCCGCCGTCAACAGGTTTTACAAGGCCGTGTTCGACTATGCCCTCACCCTGGCGACCCTGCCCCTTTTACTTGCGGCGCTGACCGTGACGGCGGTGATGATCAGGTGGGACTCCCCCGGGCCGGCCATCTTCGTCCAGAAGCGCCTTGGCCGAAACGGCAGGAAGTTCAACTGCTACAAGTTCAGGACCATGCACCAGGACAACGAGCGGATCCTGGAAGAGGCCCTGAAGGACGAAAAGATCCGGCGAGAATGGGAGATTTACAAGAAAATCAAGGGGAACGACCCAAGGATCACGAAGGTGGGGAGGTTTTTGAGAAGGTCCTCCCTGGACGAACTGCCCCAGCTTTTGAATGTCCTGAAGGGGGATATGAGCCTTGTGGGGCCGAGGCCTTACATTCCCCATGAGATCGACGCCATGCAGAACCTGGACGCCATCATCCTCGAAACGAAGCCGGGCATCACCGGGCTGTGGCAGGTGAGCGGCAGAAACAGCCTGACCTTCGAACGGAGGCTTCGCCTGGATATGTGGTATGTCCGCAACTGGTCCCTCTGGGTCGACATCGTGATGATCCTGAAGACGGTCAAGGCCGTCCTCAAGGGGGACGGCGCCTACTGAGTCCCGCATCGCGGAAGCGACCCATCATTTTACAAGGAAATACCGACGGCAACAGCCGATTCTACGCTCATACACGCACAGAGTTAAGGAAATTCATCATGAAGATTATCATTTTCGGCGGCGACGGCTTCTGCGGATGGCCCACCGCCCTTCACCTCTCCCAACTGGGACACGAGATTGTCATCGTGGACAACCTGTCCCGCAGAAATATCGACATCGAGCTGGAGGTCGACTCACTGACCCCCATCGCCCCCATTGGACAACGGATCTCGGCCTGGAAAGAGGTCTCGGGCCTTTCCATCGGGTTTTACAATTTCGACATGGCCGTGAACTACCATCGCCTGCTGACCCTCATGAAGGAGTTCAGCCCCGATGCGGTGATCCATTTCGCCGAACAGCGGGCCGCGCCCTACTCCATGAAGAGTTCCCGGCACAAGCGCTATACCGTGGACAACAATACCCGCGCCACCAACAACCTCATGGCGGCCATCGTCGAGGCGGAGCTGGACACCCACGTGGTTCACCTGGGCACCATGGGGGTCTACGGCTACTCCACCACCGGACTTGCCATACCCGAGGGATACCTGAACGTGACCATGGAATCCTCGGGAAAGACCGTGGAGCGGGAGATCCTGTACCCGACCCAGGCCGGCAGCATCTACCATATGACCAAGACCCTGGACCAGCTGATCTTCTACTACTACAACCGAAACGATCACATACGGGTCACCGATCTTCACCAGGGGATCGTCTGGGGCACCCAGACCCGGGAAACCAAGCTGGACGAGCGCCTTCTGAACCGTTTCGATTACGACGGCGATTACGGAACCGTCCTGAACCGTTTCCTCATGCAGTCCACCATCGGCTACCCCCTGACCGTTCACGGAACAGGGGGGCAGACCCGGGCGTTTATCCACATCCAGGATACGGTGCGCTGTATTCAACTGGCCCTCGAGAATCCACCGGAAAGGGACGAGCGCGTCTGTATCCGCAACCAGGCCACCGAGACCCACCGGGTGATCGACCTTGCCGGACTCGTTTCGGAAAAAACCGGTTCCGAGATTGTCCACCTGCCCAACCCCAGGGAGGAGGCAACGGAAAATGAGCTCAAGGTGGACAACACCAGCTTCCTGAAGCTGGGGCTCAACCCCACGACCTTGAGCGCCGGGCTTCTGGAGGAGGTCCGGGACATCGCCCAGAAATACCGGCACCGGTGCGACAAGACAAAGATCAAATGCGTATCATACTGGAACAGTAACCGGCGCCGGGCGGCGGAAACGAACTAACCATACTCACGGTGAAAATGAATACCTCATTTTTTAAAAACAAAAGAATCTGCATTCTCGGATCCTGCGGCACCATCGGCAGGGAGCTGGTCCGCTTTCTGCTCGCAACAACCGAGCTGGGGGAGTTGATCGGCATCGACAACAACGAAAGCGAGCTCTTTTTCCAGGAACAGCGGCACTTCGACGACGACCGCGCCCGCTTTATCCTCGGCGATGTCCGTGACATGAACAAGCTGACCCGGGTCACCAAGGGGATCGACATCCTGTTCCACACGGCGGCCTACAAGCACGTGATCCTCTGTGAGCGCTCCCCCATGGAAGCGGTCCGGACCAACATCCTCGGCGTCCAGAACGTCATCAACGCCGCCATGGACAACGGAGTCGCCCGGGTCGTTTTCACCAGCTCCGACAAGGCGGTGAACCCCACCAACGTCATGGGAACCTCCAAGCTCATGGGCGAGCGCCTCGTCTCGGCCGCCAACTGCAACCAGCTTGAAGGGCGGACCATCTTCACCTCCACGAGGTTCGGCAACGTCCTCGGCTCAAGGGGGTCGGTGGTACCCGTGTTCCGGGAACAGATCCGCCGGGGGCTGGACATCACCCTCACGGACCCCGAAATGACCCGGTTCGTCATGAGCATCGACGAGGCGGTGCGCCTGGTGGTGGATTCGGCGACCCAGGCCCGGGGGGGCGAGGTGTTCGTCACCAAGATGCCCTCGATCTACATAAAGGACCTTGCCGAGGTGATGATCCGCATCCTCGCGCCGATTTACGGCAGGTCTCCCGAGGAGGTCCGCCTCGCCCACATCGGCTCCAAGCCGGGGGAGAAGATGTACGAGGAGCTCCTGAGCCAGGAGGAGGTCCGGAGGACCTGGGAACTCTCCAAGTATTACGTGGTAAAACCGGCCATCGAGGCCGTGTACCGGAACATCGCCTACGATTATCCCGATATCGAGGCAAGGGAGATCCACGCCGCCTACAGTTCGGAGACCGAGCCCAAGATGAGCCAGGACGAACTCGAGGCGTTCCTTCGCAAGAGCGACCTTCTGGAAGGCGACGATCCCCACCCCGCCGAACGCTACTGGCCCGACAAAGCCTGAAAATGAAAGGTAAAACCCATGCGAATACTTGTACTCGGCGGTGACGGCTACCTCGGCTGGCCCACGGCCATGGACCTTGCGGCCAAGGGACACGATGTCCTTGCGGTGGACAACTATCTCAGGCGAAGGATCTGCCTCGAGACCGCATCGGCCCCCCTGTTCGACACACCGGTGCTGGAGAAAAGGGCCGACCTGTTCTCGGCGCTCTCCGGCAAGAAAATTGAAACCCGCATCGGAGACCTGAGGGACCCCGGCTTTACCCGCTCCCTCTTTGAAACCTTCATGCCCGAGGCCGTGATCCATTACGCGGAACAGCCTTCGGCGCCCTATTCCATGGGCGGGGAGACCCAGGCCCGCCTCACCCTCCTGAACAATATCGAGGTCACCTTCAACATCATCTGGGCGGTGAAGGAGATCGTGCCCGACTGTCATATCGTGAAGCTGGGCACCATGGGGGAGTACGGGACCCCGAACATCGACATCGAAGAGGGCTTCCTGGAGATTCAACACAAGGGTCGCAAGGACCGCTTCCTCTACCCGAGACAGGCATCGAGCCTGTACCACACCACCAAGATCATGGATACGGACCTGCTGTGGTTCCATGTGCGCATGCACGGCATCCGGGTCACGGACCTGATGCAGGGACCGGTTTACGGACTCTCCACAAAGGAAGCGGATATGGATGCCCGCCTCCTGCCGTTTTTCAATTACGACGATATGTTCGGCACCGTGGTCAACCGCTTCCTGGTGCAGGCTGCGGCGGACATCCCCCTCACGGTCTACGGAAAGGGCGGCCAGACCAGGGGTTACCTGAACCTCAAGGACACCCTGCAATGCGTCTCCCTTGCCGTGGACACCCCTCCGGCCCCGGGGGAGCTCAGGATCCTGAACCAGTTCACGGAGACCTTCTCCGTCAACCGCCTCGCAGAAATGGTCCGGATCGCCGGCAAGGAGCTGGACCTTGGGGTGAAGATCAACCACCTGGACAATCCGAGGATCGAATCGGAGGAGCATTACTACAACCCGGCCCACAGCGGCCTTCTGGAACTGGGCCTTGCGCCCCACCTGCTCACGACGGAGGTCCTCGCGGGGATGCTGGAACGTATCCTGCCCTACGTCGACAGGATCGACCCGGACATCGTCGCCCCGCGCGTGCGGTGGTAGGTAAAGGAGTTAAAATGACGGAAACGCCGACCAACTGGCTGATAACCGGCGGCTGCGGCTTTATCGGCAAGCAGATGATCGAACTTTTAGCAGGGCGCGGCAGAGGTTTTGTCCGCGTGATCGACAACCTCTCGGTGGGCACCCTTGAGGACCTGGGCTCGGTTTGCCGTTTCACCGAGGCGGTCCCCGGCGAAATGAGCGCCCCCGCCGACAAAAGCGGTTTTCACGTGGAGTTCGTTCGGGGAGACATCCTCGACGAGGCGCTGATGATCGAAGCCGCCCAGGGCATGGACGTGCTCCTTCACCTGGCCGCCAACACCGGGGTGGGTCCTTCGGTGGACGATCCCCGCAAGGATATGATGCTCAACGTAGTGGGAACCTTCAACTGCCTGGAAGCCGCGCGTATCAAGGGGGTTCACCGTTTTATTTTTGCCTCCAGCGGCGCCCCCGCGGGAGAGGTCTCCCCTCCCATCCACGAGGAGCTGGCGCCCCATCCCGTTTCTCCCTACGGCGCGAGCAAGCTCTCGGGCGAAGGGTACTGCTCCGCGTACTTCAGGAGTTTCGGCCTTGAGACCGTGAGCCTCAGGTTCGGCAACGTTTACGGCCCCGGTTCCGGACACAAGAGCAGCGTGGTGGCCAAGTTCATCTCCCGGGCCATGGACGGCCTTCCCCTCACCGTGTACGGCGACGGACGGCAGACCCGGGATTTCATCTTCCTCGCCGACCTCCTGGACGCCGTGCGGCTGGCCGCCTCGGTTCCCGGCATCGGGGGCGAAACCTTCCAGATCGCCACCAGCAGGGAGCGCTCCGTCCTGGAGATGCTCGACCTCCTCACGGCGGAGCTCGAAAAACAGGGCGTCCGCGACGTCACCGTTACCCACGACGCCCCCAGGACAGGGGACGTGATGAGAAACTTTTCCGATACCTCCAAGGCGCAAAAGGTCCTCGGGTGGAGCCCCCGCACCCCCCTCGAGGAGGGACTCGCCGCCACCGCGGCCTGGTTCAAGGCAAGGGCGGAAAGCGCGGTGGACGGATGATCCACGTCCTTCATGTCGTCGGCAAGCTCAATGCCTTCGGGGGAACCCCCGCAAAGCTCTACTACCAGGTGACCAGGCCTTCAAGGGCGGTGCGCTACACGATCTGCTGCATTGAAAAGGACGGGCACATGGCCGACAGCTTCCGGCGGGCTGGAGTGGAGGTGATCACCCTGAACCGCCCCACAGCAAAAGACCCCCGCCAGCTTTTGGAACTCGTTTCCCTGATCAGGGAGCGCTCGGTGGACGTGGTGCATACCCACTTTGCCCGCTCCAACACCTACGGCAGGCTTGCCGCGATCATCACCGGCCGCCCCGTGATGCTTTCCGAGCACGGCATCTTCAGGCACACCTCCCCGGTTCTGAACCTCATGGACAACCTGCTCAACCTCTTTACCCGTTTCAACGTCAGCAACTCCCGGGCGACCCTCGAAAGTGTCCGCAAGAACGTGTTTCTGAACCGGAAAAACATGTCGGTGATCCACAACGGCGTTCCGGAGATCCAGGGAGGCAATGCCGGGGACACACCCGCCGAACTGAAAGAGCGGGCGGGTCTTCACCCGGACGATTACCTTGTGCTGAACGTGGGCAGCCATATTCCCCTCCGGAACCAGGAGACCCTGATCCGGGCCGTGCACCGGGTGCGCGATGCCGTTCCCAATATCCGCTGCGTTCTCATCGGCGACGGCAAAACCCACCCCTATTTGAAATCCGAGGCCGCTCGCCTCGATCTCGGGGACCGGGTCCTCTTCTGGAAAAGACGCCCCAGGGAGGAGGTCCACCGCTTCCTGCCCGCGGCCGACCTGTTCGTGAACCCAACGCTCCTCGAGGGGTTCGGCATCGCCACGGTGGAGGCCATGCTCAAGGAACGCGCCGTGATCTGCGCCAGGTCGGGCTCCCTTCCGGAGCTCATGGACGACGGCGAGCACGGCCTCTTCTTTCCCCCCGGAGACGACGGGGCCCTTGCCCGGGTCATCCTCGATCTTCACGGGAATCCCGAAAAAGCCCGGAAACTCGGCGAATCCGCGCGGCGACACGCCGCCCGCGCGTTCTCCATGGACCGCTTTGCCAAGGATTTCGAAGAACTCTACAGGAGCGCCGCGGAAGGGGCGCCCAAAGGAGGGAGGCGATGAAAAAACTCCTGCTCATCTCCCCGTTTCCTCCCCCCCTGAGCGGGATGGAGCGAGCCACGCGGCTTATTCTGGACTGCCGTGTCGGCCGGGCCTTCGAGATCCTCCCCCTTGATTCGGGCGCGGGAAACACGGACAACGACACAAGGGGCAAGGCAAGCCCCGGAAAGGTCGCAAGACTCCTGGGACAGATCCTCCGGATCGCCGGGATATCCCTGTTCAAGCGCCCCCACGTGGCTCTGACCCCCCTGGCCCAGAACAGGGTGGGGTTCATCAAATGCGGGCTGTTCATCCTCACCGCCTCCCTGTTCAGGGTTCCCGTGGTGACCTGGATGGGGGGGGCCGCGTTCGGGGAGTTCCACAAACGGCAAAGCCCCCTCATGAGATGGTTCATCCGGCTCTGCCTGGGCAGAATCCACCGGATCGTCATCAGGGGTTACAACCAGGCCGGGCAGTTCAACGGCCTGTTTCCCTCCCGGCGCCTCACCGTGGTGTACAACCCGAGCCTTCCGGCGGTCGGGGCCGCCCCCCGGCGCCCCCTCTCCCCCAAGGGCCCCGTGCGGCTCCTGTTCATGGCCCTGGTATCCAAGGCCAAGGGGGCACTGGACGTTCTGGAAGCCGTGGGCCGCCTGCGGGAAGCGGGCATCGACGCAACCGCCACCCTCGGGGGGGATTTCATCGAGGTGGAAAAGAACATCCTGCACGTGGACAGTCCCGGGAGCACCACGGAAGCGGTTCAAGAACTCACGGAGACCTGGAACCTCGAAGGGGCCGTGCGGATGCCCGGTTTCCTCGGGGGCGAGGAGAAGAAAAGGGCCTTTGCCGAGCACGATATTTTTCTCTTTCCCTCCTACTCCGAGGGGGCCCCGTTTTCCGTCCTCGAGGCGGTGGCAAGCGGCATTCCCATCGTCGGAACCAGGGTGGGCAACCTGCCCGAACTCCTGGAACACGGCCGGGACATCCTCTACTGCGGCTTCGGCAAGCCCGGGGAGATCGCGGAAAATGTCCGGCGACTCCTGGGCGATCCGGCGCTCGCAAAGGCGATGCCGGTCCGGGCAAGGAGGAGTCTTGACGATAAATGCGCCCTGCGGAACTTCGAAGAACGGATGATCCGGATTTTGAACGAGGCCGCCCGATGAAAGCGGGGGGCGAAACGGAGAGAACGGAGCAGGGCCCCGGTCTCCCGCCCGGGATTCGCGCCCTCTCCTTTGCCCTTGCAATGCCGGAATCCGGCCTGACCGGGTGGCAAGGCGAATGCCTTTGCCTGCTTTCGGCGCGCCCCGACACCTCCCTCCGCCTTGTCCTGAAATGCAAGGCGCCCATGCCGGCGCCTCGGGAAAGGGGCGTTCAACGCCTGCTCCTGAAGCGCGCGACCTTCCCCCTGAAAGGGGAAGTGCCCGAAGCGGACGACCAGCCCCCCATGGAAATCCCGGGGAACGGAGCCCCTGTCGGCGACGCGGTCCGGAGGATCGGGGAGGCGGCGCCGGACTTTATTCTCGACTTCACGGGGGGCGCGCTCCCGGCGGCGTTGACCGGCCTGCCCCGCCTCGGCACATGGGCCTTTGTCCTGGGGCTCGAGTCCGGGGAGGATTCACGGTTCCCCTGCTTCACGGAGACGTTGAAGGGGCGACGGACCATCTCCGGCATGCTCTACCGGCGGGGCGTGGTTCCCGGCGCGGGCACGCCGCTGGCAAGGTTTTCCATAAGAAACCGCGGACGCTCATGGCGCCGCAATATCCTGGACCTTTTCGACGCCGCGGCACGGATGCCCGCCTCGGTCTGCGGGGAGATCGTTCACGGCCGAAAGCTCCCCCCGGAAACCGCGGCGGAGGAGATACCGGCCCCCGTTCTTCCCACCACCGGGGAGATACTGGGACTTTCCGGGCGCCTTTTCGCCGGGGCCGCGCGGAAGCTCCATTCCAAACTCTTCGTGGAGGACTGGAACGTCGGCCTGATCCGGGAGCCCATCGAAAAGGTGGCCCTGGGAGACTCCGGCCCCCCCTCCTGGCTCTTTGCCCCGTCAAGGCGGTTTTTCCGCGCCGATCCCTTTGCCGCGCGGCTCAACGGCGGTTATCGCCTCTTTTACGAGCGCTACGACAGGGAGCAACCCAAGGGGGAGATCGCCCAGGCGGAGGTGGTCGCGGGCTTCGCAAGGGAGCTGCCGGGTTCTCCCCACACGGCCCGTCATCACCAGTCCTACCCTTACCTGTTCACCCACGGGGGGGTCACCTATGCCGTGCCCGAAAGCAACGCCTCCGGGCGGGTGGAGCTGCACCGGGTATGCGGGGACACGGGCGCCTTCCATTCCCCCGTGTGCCTGCTCGAGGAATCCCTCTCGGACGTCACCCTCTTTCCCCACGAAAACAGGTGGTGGCTCTTCGGCCTGCAAAA